>ENA-UONU01001319-UONU01001319.1-human-gut-metagenome-genome-assembly--contig:-CS51-NODE-1319-length-18986-cov-5.909619_pt1 | contig 18986 bp, 16 predicted proteins | sample MGYA00242462_ERZ724009 | MGnify/ENA metagenome assembly ERZ724009 | reverse complement strand
ATGTAGGAAGAATCCCCGAAAGTGCGCGTGGGTACGGTGAAGTGCGCCTATTACATGCCGCTGGAAAAGGCCAATGAGGGCCCGGCACGCGGGGACGAGGTGGCCATCTTCGTACTGAATCCGCGTCAGGCCATGTATCTGGCCCGCGGCACCCTGTATTCCCGTGGCGGCATCTGCTACGGCATGACCGGCCCCGGCACCTGCCAGAGCGTCATCGCCGGCCCGTTCTGTACCCGTCAGCCCATGTATTCCCTCGGCTGCTTCGGCGCCCGCCAGTTCATGAAGATCACCGGCAATGAAATGTGGTTCGGCGTCCCGATCGAACAGCTTGCCCTGTTGGCCGACGACGTCGAGCTGCTGCTCGAACGCCGCCCGGACCTCAAGGCGCAGATGGATGAGCCGTTCGATCAGGTCCATGTCGTCACGCAGCACGAGCTGGATGTACAGAAGGCGAAGGGCAAGCTGATCACCAAGAACAAGTAGTCGTGTTCCGGTTACGTCCGGACAATGTGTCGGCTTCCGCTTGGAGAGGCCTTCCGGGGAAGGGGATGTTGCCCTGTTTTTCTCCGGAAGGCCTTGGTATGTATAGAATACAGTATAGTGTATATTCCTTTGACAGGGATATGGGGCTTTGGTAGGATCGCTTCCTTTCCTATCCTCAACGGTCAGGGCGCATTGTGAACCGCGACGAATTTTATACGGCGTTCAAGCACGACATCATCACCTCGAAGCTCAAGCCCGGCGAGCTGCTCAAAGAAAAGCAGATCATGCAGGACTACGGTATCGGGCGCCTTCCCATGCGCGAGATCATGGTCCGTTTGCAGCAGGAAAACCTTATCGAAACCATTCCCCGCATGGGAACCGTTGTTACCCGGCTTGACATCAAGCATATGCGCGATGTTGTGGAGTTGCGTCTGGAACTGGAATGCGTGGTCGCCAAGCTGGCGGCGGAACGCATTACGGACGAACAGCTTGGGAATCTGCGGGAACTCGTCGAGAAAATCCATTCCTGCGCCGACGGCAAGAGCGATGCGGCGGCCGCGTGGGATGCGCAATTCCATCAGCTCCTGTATGAAGCCGCGGGCAATGCGGAGCTCACCCGTGTCGTCAACGATCTGCTTCAGACGATGATGCGCTTGTGGTACTATCTGGAATTGTGGGACAAAGACTTCCTCAGCGATGCGGACGGCGCGCCGAATATTTTGAAAGCGCTGGAAAAACGCGATCCCGATCTGGCGCAGAAGGCCATGCGCGTACACATCAATTATTCCGTCTCTCGTGCAGTGACCGGAAAGTTTGATCTGGCATAGCCCGTTACGCTCCGGAAGGTTTCAGGAAGGCAGCACCGAGATTTTTCCGATTCCTCAAAACACAAGAGGCCACCATATTGGTGGCCTCTTGTGTTTTGGTCGAAAGAATGCTGGCGAAAGTGGACCCCAATGGGCCGTAAAGATTTTTCATGCGGAGCGGGAACGCCGCGCCGGGGTTGGTAAAACTTCCTTGAGAAGGCGTCTCGGCGCGTCCCTTACAGAAAACATCAGGGCCGCCCCTTTGGGGAACGATCCGGAATGGGGCCGGAGGTAACGTTCAGTTACAGCGTGGAAGCATAGTCGGCCAAGCTTTTCAACTGCTCGTCCGAAAGCTGCTTGACGACGTTTTCCATGACCAGCTTGCGTTGGGCGCCAAAGGACCCGTCCTTGTATCCTTCAAGTTTCTTGAGCAGATCGGCGGCGCTCTGGCCCTTGATGGGTTCAATGCCGCTGGCGGGGACACGTCCGCCGTCAGCGCCGTGACACCCTTGGCAGTGGGTTTTGAAGAGGTTGGCCGCATCGCCGTCGGCAAACGCGACGCCGAAGGAAGAGAGAAGCATCACGGCTGAAAAGACGATCAATACCTTTTTCACTGTATTTCTCCTGTCTTTTTACTGTTGAACCGTACGGACCCTTGCGGGATCCGCCTCAGGAAACGTGTTTTGAGGCGTGCTCTTCACATGTTTCTATTCCGTTGAGTAGCCGCATGGGAGTGAAAGCACCATGATAATATGGTTTATTCCCGTGTGAGTTGCGTTTTCGTTCTTCAAGGGCACGGAGGTTCCCCAATGCCTGCCCACAGGGTATGAGTCTAATGGTATTTCCTCATCTATAATGGAAAAGGAGGCGAGGGGCGGGTAGCGTCAACAGCATACGTCTGAGCCGATTTTTCGCTGGATTTGGGATACGAAAGGAACGACGCATGAGCAAAAAACGGATAGGCATTGCCGTCATGGCCCTTGGCATGTTTCTCTGGGCTGCGGCCGCTTACGCTTCGCCCGAGGCGCCGCGCCTGCTTTCTCCCCCGATGGCGTTGCCGGTACCGTCCGGGTTTTTAAAGGTGCTTTTGCTGCTGACATTTTTTGTGCATTTGGTGTTGGTCAACGTGCTCTTGGGTTCGGTGATCCTGTCGGTCATCGATCGGCGGGCTTCGGCTTCGGACAGAAAGGGCGGGGTGGCCTTCATGCCCAAGGTGTTGGCCATTGCCGTGAACTTCGGCGTCGCTCCTTTTCTCTTTTTGCAGGTGCTGTACGGGCATTTCCTGTACCCCAGCATCGTGCTTATGGCCGTGTGGTGGATGTTCGTCGCCTTGTTCGCCATGCTGGCGTATTACGGGCTTTACGTGAGCGACGGGGCGGTCAGGCCTGCGCGGCGGACCCCGATACTGTTCCTGTCCGCGCTGCTGCTTCTGATGACGGCGTTTCTGCTGAGCAACGCAAGTACCCTGATGCTGCGCCCGGACTTCTGGTTCCGGTGGTTCTCCGAGCCGCACGGGCATCTTTTGAACACAAGCGATCCCACCTTATTCCCGCGCTATCTGCATATCTTACTGGCTTCTCTGGCTGTGGGCGGCCTGACGATGGCCTGGCGCGTCCGGTGGAGCAAGCGTGATCCGGAAGTGGACAGGGAAGAGGCCGAGCGCCGTTTCCGCCGGGGCCTGGATTGGTTTTTCTACGTTTCCTTGGCGCAGGTTCCGGTGGGGCTGCTGTTCCTGTTCACATTGCCCCCGGATGTGCGCGGCCTTTTTCTGGGAGGAGACGCGCTGTCCACGGCGGCCCTGATTTTAGCCGTATCCGGGCTGTGCATCGCCCTCATCCTTGTCCGGCAGGGCGGGCTCAAGCTTGCCAGCACAGCAGCCCTTGGCGTCATTCTGGTCATGGTCTGCGTGCGCGGCATGGTACGCGACGCCATGCTTCAGCCCTACAGCGGCGCGGCGTCTCCGGCTCCCACCGCTTTGGCGATGCCTCATGGCCAGACCGCCGCCTTGTCGCTCTTTCTGGTAGCCACCGTCTTGGTGGTTGCCGTCCTTGTCTGGCTGGGCCGCGTCCTTTTTCATGCCTTGAACCGCAGCGAAAGCTCGGAAATCCGGGAGGGATGACATGGAATTGCCCGTCTGGCATTTCGTCGGCATCGGTTCAGGGCTGATCATCGGGATTGTCTCCGTTTTACACGTCTTCGTGGCCCAGTTCGCCGTGGGCGGGGGGATCTATCTGGTATGGATGGAGCGGAGAGCCTACCGGGACGGCGCACCGGAGATCTTGCAATGGCTGGAGCGCCATACGCACTTTTTCCTGCTCCTGACCATGGTTTTCGGCGGGCTCAGCGGCGTAGGCATCTGGTTCACCATGAGCGTGGTGAACCCTGGGGCCACGTCCATGCTGATCCATAATTTCGTCTTTTTCTGGGCCGCGGAGTGGGGGCTTTTCCTGCTGGAAGTGGTTTCCCTGCTGGCCTATTACTATACCTATCCTTGGAGCCGCAGCGGCCGGATGAGCCCGGAAACCCACATGCGCATAGGCATTGTCTATGCCTGCTCGGGCTTCCTGTCGCTCGTGCTGATCAACGGCATCATCACGTTCATGCTGACTCCCGGACAGGGGCTGGCCACCGGAAACGTGTGGCTTGGCTTCTTCAACCCCACCTATTGGCCGAGTGTGGTTGTCCGCCTGGGAATCTGTCTGATCCTGGCGGGGATGTTCGCTTTGTTCACCGCCCCACGCATCGCCTCGGCCGAGGCCCGGCATATCGCGGTACGGGTGAGCGGCCTGTGGATCATCCTTCCCTTCTTTTTGCTGCTGGGCGGTTCCGTGTGGTATTTCATGGCGTTGCCGCCGGATCGGCAGGAAGCCGTCCTGAGCCGGACCTCCGATATCCACCCCTTCCTCATCACATACGGCTGGATGCTGCCCGTGGTCTTCTTGGCCGGGGTGGTGGCCTTTGTGCGGGCCGAGCGCCTCCGCAAGCCCCTGAGTATCGTCATCTTGTGCTCGGGGCTGCTTTTGGTGGGGAGTTTCGAGTGGGTACGCGAAACCGCACGCCGCCCTTGGGTGGCCGAAGGCTACATGTATTCCAACGGGATGAGTGTTGCGCAGGGTGCGCGGGCCAAGGCCGGGGGGATCGCCTCCGTGTCCGGCTGGGTACGGACGCTTGATGCGGTCGAAAGCGGTTCCCTGAAGCTTGAAGCGCCCCTTGCCGACGGGCTGAGCAAAGGCTCCATGCTGTTCGCGCTGCAATGCAACGTCTGCCACGGCTTGGGCGGGCCGCGTATCGACATCATCCCCCGGGTGCGGCGTCTGACCCGGTATGGCCTTGAGGCGCAGCTTCAAGGCCAGGGGACGCGGCTCGGCTACATGCCGCCTTTTGCCGGCAACCTTGCGGATCGTCAGGCATTGGCGGACTATCTTGAGCGTATGGGCGCACGGCGCCAGACCATTCCTTCCCCGGAGGCACAATGAGCAAGCACGCGTCATCCTCGTCAACGTCTTATGGAGCGTGGGCCTTGGCGGCTTGGCTGGCCGCGCTGGCTTTGTTCCTGATCTGGCTGGGCTGGGTTCTTTTTTCCACGTCTCCGATCGAGGGAAAGGCCGAAAAACGGTCCCTTCCGGGGGTTGCGCAAAGCGAACCCGGCACTGTGCTGGACACTCTGCCCGCCAAGGGTTCGCTGGCCACTCCCAATATGCCTTTTACGGCTTCTCAGGAATATGTGCTGACGGGAGCCGGGTTGCAGGGGTTTTACCAGACGTCCGCGCCGAACGACGTTTGGACCCTTTCCTATCCCGAGCCGCAGCTCAACGCGCAAGTCATCAAGCGTGGGCCGCCCGTCCCCGAGATCGTGACCCAGGGCGTCGATGTAACGTGGGAGCTGGGCCCGCAAGCAGGGTTGGCGAAAGATTCCACGACACGTCAGGGACGGATGAACGCTGTGGAGGATTCCTTTTTCGCGGCGTCGATTCCCGTGAGCGCCGTCAACGCCGACGGTGTGCTCAACCCGTATCCGGTGATTACGCTGCGCGCCAAAGATGAAAAGACCGGGAAACTCCTGGCCGAAAGCGCCGCCGTGCTGGCTGTTTCTCCCGGCTTCGGCTGTGCCCAGTGCCACGCGAACGCCGGGACGGCCATTTTGGAAGTGCACGACCGCCACCAGTCCACCCACTTTATGGAACAGCACGCGAAAGGTGAGGTCATTGCCTGCCGATCCTGCCATGTCGGCCTGAAAGGCGGGAAGGCGGGTGAAGGGAAGAGCGGGTCGGAACTCAGCGTTTCCGCCGCCATCCACGGCTGGCACGCCACCTACCTGGCCGACAGGGGCGCTGACGCCTGCAAGACCTGCCATGTGGATCTGGGCCGCACGGGGGATGATCCGAAGGATGCCCCGCGCCGTCTGTTCGCCCGTGATTTTCATGTGGATCGGGGGCTTTCCTGCGTGCGCTGCCACGGGTTCATGGAGGATCATTCCCTGGCGCTGCTCAAGGCCGAGCAAGAGGCTGGGCTACCGCAGGCCGCCAAGCTCATGTCCGGCATCACGGCACGCGAGGTCCCTTTGGACAAGATCAAGGGGCGGCTGCCTTGGGTACAGGAACCGGACTGCACCAGTTGCCACAATTTCTCGGAAAAGCCCAACCTGCTCACCGCGTCGGCCTTCAACAAGTGGACGCCCAGAAGCGAGGGGCTGTCCGGACTCTTCAGCAGACGCCGCGACGATATGCTCATGGTGCGCTGCATCGTCTGTCACGGCGCGCCACACGCCGTGTATCCGGCGAGGAACCCGCTTGCCGACAATCTCGACAACCTCCCGCCTCTCCAGTACGAGCAACAGGCGGCCACGCTCGGGAGTTACGGCAACTGTGCGTTGTGCCATGGCCAGCCCATGGACTTTTCGGCGCACCATCCCTTGGTGCAGTGGAGCGAAAGGGAAATCCATGTGCCTTCCGGAGCGCGGCAGACCATGCCCCCGGCCCGGTTCTCCCATCAGGCGCATACGCCGCTGATCAACTGCACCATTTGCCATCACACGGGATACGCGGACGGCAAGTCCCTCCTGTGCACGAGTTCCGGATGCCATGACGGCCTGACCGCCACGCTGCGCACCGACAAGAACGCCAAGCCCACGTTGAATCCCTTCTATTTCTATAACGCGTTTCATGGGCCATACCCGAGTTGCGTCGCCTGCCATACCGAATCGCTTGCGGCGGGCAAACCGGCGGGGCCCACGGACTGCAAGGCCTGCCATCAGGCGCCTTCCCCCTTATGGGCGCATGAGGCGGAAGCCGGGGGGTCCGGCGCAGCGGCGCAATAGCGCTCCCGCACGGATGTTGGCGGGTGTTTTTTATATGCGTTTAGAGGCATTCGGCTTGAAATACGCTGGCGAGGACGGCCGCACGGGGAGGCAATCCTGTGTGGATTCAGCCGAAAATGAGGTTTTCGGCTGAATGAACCTTTAACGTGTCGCCGCTCAAAAGTTCATTCCATCCTCGGAAGCGTAAGAGACTGCGTATACATCAACATGCTGAATGGCCAAGGGATCTTCCCCTTGGCCATTCGCCTTTTCGAGATTGGGCAGGTCCCGCGTAGGCGGGGATACGGCTGTACCGCGTGGAGCAGGCTACCGGATGATGAACCGCCCGTCTTTGCCGGGAGTGATGGTTTTGCGCGACTGTATGGTTTCAGTCAGCAGGGCCTGGATACTGATCCCCGTGTCCGTTAAGGATTGGATCGCATCTTCAGGAAAGGTCTGATCCATAACCGCGGCAGTATAGACCCGCTGGGCCTCAAGGGGCTTGCCCTCCGCATCGGTTATTTTGATGATGCGTTTTCCGGGCATGGCGGAGGGCGCGTAGGTCATCTTCAGGCCGGAGAAGTAGTAGAACCATCCTCGGATGTCGTTGTCGGCCTGTATCGCGTATTCCAACGTCCGGAGCAGGTTTTCACCCGTCATATCCACGACCTGCAACACGCCCGATTCGCCGTGCTTCATATCGGGGAGAGCCCGGATCACGTCATTGGTGGTCTGGGGCCTGAACCGTGCGCTGGCCCCCTTGCCGTTGTATTTCCCGTCCTTGCCGTTGTCGAGGAAGAGAGCGACGTCCGCCCCGGCCTTGGCCTTCATGGCGTCGGTGAGGAAATTCCCCGTTTCTATGAGCGTGAAGTCCGTGGTTGCTTCTCCGATGACAGTGCAAGCCTTCGGAGGCAGAGGGGTCTTGTTTTGGTGATCCACCATCCGGATGACGTCATCCTGCGTGAGGGCACCCGCGAGCATCCCCGCCAAACCTTCCCGCAAGGCGTCCTGAGCGTTCTTCGACTCAGGAAAGATGGCGTACCGCCCATGGCTCAAGGCCGGGAGCATGTCCGCAATTTCCGGGATATCCGGCGCGGGGACTTTCTTTACGCTGGAATACATGGCCCCCGTGTCCGCCGCCAGGGCGAGCTGCCCTTCCGGTGTGCTGATGTAATCCATCAACTGCATGACGGGATCGTATTTCTTTTTGTTCTGGGGTTCGCCCAGAGGTTTGTTCAAACCGATATAACACACCATATAGAGGCGGTCCCAGTCGCAAGGGGTGCCGGGGCTGAAGAAAGGCATGAGCGCGAACTGATCGGTGGAGCCGGTGAGGGCGTACCCCCCTTCGGGCCATGAGCACCGAATCCTCGACCATGGCGCACTGGCGGTTGAACAGCATGGTTTCCCTTTCGGCATAGGTCAGGCTCAGATCGCTTTTTTTCCAGACGCCGGTGTCGAGCATGGTTTGAAACGTATTGAGGGCGGGGCGGAAATGCTCCCCGAAGCTGCCCCGGCCCCTTTTGTAGTCGGCCAACCATTGGGCATCGGCCGGAGTGCTGAAGCCGTTTCCGTAGCTGTAGCCCACGAAGGCCGTATCCAGCAATTCGGAATTGACGAAGCCGAGATGGATGGAACGTATGCCTCTGGCTTCGATTGTCCGGCACAAGGCTATGAACCTGTTGAAATCGTACGGGACCTTCCAGCCTTTTTCCTCGAAGAGGATTGTATTGTATACGATGTCCCGCACCTGCGCCGAGCAGGGCAGGCAATAGAGTTTGCCGTCGTGGGCTATACTGTTGAGCATGGCGGTGTTGTACCTGCTGGTGAAAGGCATACTCGAAAGATCGAGCAGGCGGCGGGATGTTCTGAATCAGGTTGAGGGAGGCATAGCCGCTCCCGAAGTCGTCCATAGCGCAACCGAAACCGGCCGCATGGATGGCTTCGATGATCTTGCTGAGTTTGCCCACGTCCTCGAACACCACGTTTTCCGTGAGCTCGATTTCAATGTATTGCGGCGGCGTGCCGCACCTTTGGCAAATTTCGATGTAGCGCTCCAGGAAAAGGGGATTTGAGTTGCACGCGGGAGCAGTTCACCGGTACTTTTACCGGGGGCAGCCCGGCGTCGAGCCACGCCCGGATGCGGAGGCAAACCTCTTCAAACACCCAAAGGTCCAGCTGGATGATGAACCCGTTCTTTTCGAACAGCGAGATGAACCCGTCGGGATAGATCATGCCTTCGGCGCCCATCCAGCGGACCAGCGCCTCTGCGCCGCCGATGGTTTCGCTTTCGGTCCGGTACTTGGGTTGCAGGTAGACCTGGAATTCCCTGTTCTGCAGGGCCGCCCCCATGATGTTTTTAAGACGCTTCTCCCGGAAAAGCTGGCGGCGGATGGCATCGTCATACACGGCGTAGCGCAGCCGTCCTCTGAGTTCGGTGGAGGTTTCCTTGAGGGCCTTGGCCCGGCCGATCATGTGGGGGGAGGGCAGGGAATCGTTGTTGATGACGTAGACGCCGAACTCCACAATGGGAGAGAGCCATACGCTTTTGGCGCCCTGCAAACGCCCGGCGGCCTCATACAAAGCGCTTCAGTGTCTGCTCTTCATTGGCGTAGACGGCCAGAATGCAGAAGGTGTCGGCAAACAGCCGTTCCATGCATTCATGGGGCGGAGAGATCCGACATGATGCCGCCGTGAAGGCAGCGCAGCATTTCGTCGCACGTCTGGCGGCCGAATTCCTCGTTCAGCTGGCCCGCGCCGGATGGAAGCCATACGGCGAGGGCTGGCGGCGTGCGGACTGTTATCGCAGCATAATGCCGTGTTTTTTTAGCTTTGTGTACAACGTGGAACGCTTGAGATTGAGCAGTTCCGTCATGCCTTTTTCCCCGTACACGCAGCCGGAGGCGATATTAAAAATATGTTCGAGATAACGCCTCTCAAGTTCGTCGAGTGTGGGAATGTCGTCGACCACAAACCCGCGGCGGTTCGGCGTTTCCTCGCTGGTTTTCCGGTGCGGCGGCGAGTGCGGCACGTTCAGGGCCGGAAGGCGGTTCAGGATGACCGCCCGCTCGATCACGTTCTTGAGCTCCCTGATGTTTCCGGGCCAATCGTAACTGCGGAGGACGGCGGTTTCCTCCTGATTCAAGGCGAACGGGAGCTGATTGTAGCGGCGGCAGAAATGCTCCATGAAGTTCTGCACGAGGGGGATGATGTCCTGCCTGCGTTCGCGCAGCGGCGGCAGCATGAGCGGGACGACCGAGATGCGGTAGAGCAGGTCCTCACGGAAACGGCCTTCCTGCACTTCCTGCCACAGGTTTTTGTTCGTGGCGGTGATGAGCCGGAAGGAAGAATAGATTTCCCGCGTGCCGCCGACCCGGATAAACCGCTGCTCCTGAAGGACGCGGAGGAGTTTCGTCTGGATCGCCGGAGGGATGTCTCCCACTTCGTCGATGAAGAGCGTCCCCTCGTCGGCCATTTCGAAGAAGCCGAGCTTTTGCTTGATGGCTCCGGTGAACGCGCCGCGCTCATGGCCGAAGAACTCGCTCTCGAAAAGGTGTTCCGGGGTGCTCGCGGGGTGAACGGCGATGAAAGGCCCGCTCCGGCGGCTCATGAGGTGGATCTGCCGGGCCATGACCTCCTTCCCGACGCCGGTTTCCCCCAGAATGAGCACGGGCGCGTCCGTCACGCTCACGTGCCTGACCTGTTCGAGCAGCTCCCCGAGGCCGGTTCCGAACAAGGGGGCAATGTTTCTGTCCTCTTGGAGCACGACGGACTGGAAGCGTTCCTTCTGGTGCCGCGATTCCTCGTCGCGCACTTTTTTGAGGCGCAGGGCGGAGCGTACTTCCGAGGCGAACAAATAGGAGAGGGTATGGAGTTCGGGCTGATGGAGGTGGGCGAATGGGCCGTCGGTAAAGGTGCTGTCCAGGTAGAGCAGCCAAAGGCCGGATTCGCCGATGTCGAGAGGCAAACAAAGCCCTTGCTCGCCGCGTCCCGGAGCGGCAGGGCGGTCGGAAAAGCCGTCGAGCCATTCGAGGCACGGGCGCATCTGCTCGCTTTTCAGTTCCATGTCGGTCAGGTTGACGGCCGCGACGCAGGCAAGCCGGTTGTCCTCGTCCCGCCGGAACAGCGCTCCGCGTTCCGACTTCAATTCCTTCTGGGCGATGGCGACCAAGCGGTGCAGGGCGCTGGTCAGGCATGTTTCATTGGAGAAAGCGTTGAACGCGCGGTGGCAGCGTTCCACGCAGGAGTCCTGCGGGCAGTCGTAATGCCCGTCGCCGAGGGCGGGGAGCCTGTTTCCCTGGGAATGGCGGGTTAAAAGAAGGACCATCTGCTGGTAGGAAACGCTCCGGTCGACGCGGAACCCGGCGCAGGCTTCCGCCTGATCCCGCAGGGCCGCCGCCGAGGCCGCATCGCCGATCCGTTCGAGGACGTTCGCCAGTTCATTGGCGCTGAGGGCTTCTTCGCGGCGATCGCCCGTTCCGGAGATGCAGTCCAGGCTCTCGCGCAGCAGCGTCTGCTCACGCTTCGGATCTCCGCCGCGATCCCGCAGCCGGAGGGCTTCAATACGCAGCGCAGCCCCCCTGAGCTGGCGGTTGGTGCCTTCCTTGAGCTTTTTTACGATAAGAGCGAGCGGGTACCGCGAGATTGGCGGAAACCCGGCCTGTTCCAGCGCATAGAGCATGTCGAGGTTGAGGGGGTCTTCGAAGGGGACGTGCGGCGCGTTGGGAGAAACGCCCCTCGCGGCCTGCCCGGTGAGCAGGGCATGGGCGGACCGGAGGCGCCCGTTCAGATAATGGTAGAGCGCGATGCCCCGGACGGTGCTGACGGCGGTCTTGTTGTACTGCCGTGCGTCGAATGCCATGAACAGGCAGTCCAGATTGAGGAGGGCGGCGTCCATGTCCCCGACGCGGAGCATGGCGAAGGCCAGATGCAGCATCCAGAACATGGAGAGCATACGGTCCCCGGCAAGGGCCGCCGTGCGCCGGGACGATTCGTTGATGCCGAGCGAGAGGTGGTATTGCCGCAGGTAGAACGCGGACTGGCTGGCGCAGGATGCAAGCAGCATGGCGAAGCGCCGGTATTTCCAGCCGTAGACTTCCAGTTTTTGTTCATAATATTTCAGGACATGCGGGTACTCGCCGCGCACGTAATGCAGGATGCCCCGGAACAGCGGCAGGCAGTCCTGCATTTCCTTGTCCCCGAGATCCGGGAGTTCCCCAAGCCGCTCCACGTACCGGGAAATGTCCTGCGGCAGCGGCTCGTCGGAAAACACCTTGAGGTAGCACCCGAAAATCGCCACCAGCGTCCTGAAGCGCTCATTTCCGGACTGTTGCGTCAGGGCGTAGGCGATGGGCGTCAGCTTGACCGCCATCTGCATCTGGCTGTTGAGGAACAGGCACTGGCTCTGCACGATGAGGACCATCTCCGCGTACTGCGAGCTTTTTTGGAAGGCCGCGTCGGCGTGGGTTTCTCCCCAGTCCCGCAGGTACCGGATGACGAATTCGAGGCAGAGCAGGGTTTCCGGGGCCTGCTGGTTCAGTTCCTCGTCCAGATACCGCACCACGAGTTCGCATTCCTCAAGCGGGGCGTCCGGGAGGAGGAAGCCCAGATAGTGGGGCATCCGGGATTCGGGAATCTTGGCCCGGACCGTGGCGGCCATTGCGCCGAGCAGGGACGGCGGGACTGTGCCGCAGGTCCACGCCGCTTCGGTCCTTGCGGCAAAGCCGAATCCTTCCAAATCCAATAAGATCTGCCGGATGTTTTCTTCGGGCTGTCCGGTGATGAGGGAGAGGTGCCTCTCGCTGAGCGGGGCTGCCGAAAGGCGGAGCGAGAGCGTCAGCGCGGCGAGGATGGGGTCCGATGGCGATACTGTCCCTGCGTACATGGCGGAACCTCCGAGGCCATTCCCGTTTTACGGATAAATCCCGTTTTCAGGATTATGTAGTCCCGTTTTTTGGAAAAGGAATATAACGCTGATCCGGATTTGTCAATATCATACTGGAATTTCATCTTTTATATGGAATATCATGTTGGCATTATGCTTGCTTGTCTACAAGTGCCTTCTGAACGAGAAGCGCCTGAGCGGGGTGTTCCTTCCCGTGCTCAGGCCACTGCCTCCCCGCGTCACCGGCTTTTCCCTCGTCGCCGCCGGGCGGACGAAGGGCCTCGAAACCCGGGCGCGCCTCCCCATGCCGGGAAGCGCCCCGCAACTCTCCGGGTGCAGCATGGAAAGCTCGTTTCTTCCTTATCTGATGGCGGTCATGTGGATGTCGTTTCTTCTGCTCCTGAGCGTCTGGCTGCGCGCCAAAGTGACGTTTCTGCAGAAGTACCTTGTTCCGGCGGGATCATCGCCGGGACGCTCGGGTTTGCGCTGATCAACTTGGGGTGGATAGGCTATCCCTCGCCCGAGGGCTGGGTGCCGCTCAAGGTCGGCGATTTCGGGATGATCTCTTTCCATCTGTTCAGTTTCGGGTTCGGGATCATCGGCCTCGGGTGCTTCAGCACGCACACCAAGGGCCGCAGCATGACGCTCATCAAGGGCGCTCTGTGGATCGATCTGCTGTTCTGGCTGTTCTACGGCCTTCAGGCGACCGTGGGCTACGGGATTACGGAGCTCTACGCCAAGATCACCGGGTCCGACCTGACCGCCGCGACGGGGTTCCTCGCCGGGTTCGGCTTTGCTTTCGGTCCCGGTCAGGCCCTTTCCGTGGGCATGTCGTGGCAAAACGACTATGGCTTGCCGGACTGCGTTTCCATGGGGTTGGCCTACGCGGCGGCGGGGTTCATGGTCGCCAACTTCGTGGGCGTGCCCCTCGCCAACTGGGGGCTGCGCAAGGGCTATGCGACCTACGGCACGAAGGAGCTTTCCTCCGATTTCCTGAAGGGCCTCCGCCCGGAGGATAAGCGGGTCCCCGCCTGCCAGTTGACGACCCACAGCGGCAACGTGGATACGTTCGCGCTGCACTTCGCCGTCGCCGCCACCGTGTACGGGCTGGGCTGGATCGTCTGCTACGTGCTCAAGTATTTCGTCCTTCCGCCGAACTATCAGACGGCCTCTTTCGGGTTCATTTACCTTTATGCGCTGTTCGCGGGCATGATCGCCCGCCTCGTCATCAACCACACCGCCGCGAATGCCTTCTACAGCGATGACGCGCAGAACCGCATCCTCGGGACCACCATCGACTACATGATCATTTCCGCGCTCATGGCGGTCAGCGCCGCGACGGTCATGAAGTATTTCATTCCGTTCATCCTCGTCATCGCCGTGTGCACGCTGATCACGCTTCTCGGCGTGCTGTACCTCGGCCGCAGGGTCGGCTCCTTCGGGCTGGAGCGGCTGCTGGTCGTATTCGGGCTGGTTACCGGTACGGCGGCCAGCGGGCTCGCCTTGCTGCGCATCGTGGACAGCGATTTCAAGACGCCCGCGGCCGCTGAAGTGGGCCTGAACAACGTGTACGCCCTCATCCCGCTGTTCCCCTTCCTGCTGCTCTCGGTGACCATGCCGGGCGGGTTCGGCATCTCCGGGATGCTCATCATGCACGTCGTCATGATTGCCGTCTGTGCGGCCATCCTGTTCGCGGGGCACAGGATGAAGATCTGGGGGCCGCGCCAGTTCTAGGTTTTTGGGAATTCTCCACTCCCCGGGCCGGGCGGCCTCCTTCCTCCGCTGCCGTCCGGCCCACAACAAGGGATGCACGTTATGTATACGGATTTGAAAGGCAAGACGGCATTTGTGATGGGTGCCGGGAAGGCAAGGGGCATCGGTTTCCACATTGCGGGAGCATTGGCCCGGCAGGGCGTATCCGTCTGCCTCGCCGACAGGGACGGGTGTGTGTTCGAACGGGTGCGGGAACTGGAAGCCGAAGGGGTGGTGGCCCGGGCGTTCACGGCGGACGTATGCTCCGCCGCGCAGGTCGAGGCTATGCGGGATGCGGTCGGGCGCTTGTTTCCGAGCATCGATATCCTGATCCAGTGCGCGGGGGTCTTCCCCGATCCCGTGAAGCTGACGGAAGACTCCATTGAAACGTGGCTGCGCACGCAGGACATCAACGTACACGGCACGTTCCGCCTGCTGCACGCGTTCTTGCCCCTCATGTGGGCACGCGGCGGGTCCGTGGTCGCCGTCGCGTCGGGGGCGGGCAAGCGCCCCCTGCCGGGGTACAGCGGCTATTCCGTCAGCAAGGCGGGGCTGATCATGCTCCTGAAGTCCGTGGCGGTGGAGTACGCCGCGGACGGGATCCGGGCCAACAGCATCTGTCCCGGCCCCGTCGAGAGCGAGATGGTGGATTCCCGGGTGGCGGCGGAATCGGAACGTCTGGGCGTTCCCGCCGAAACCCTGCGCGAGGCCATCCGGAAAACCATTCCGCTGGGCCGCATGGCCAGCGTGGACGACATTGTGAGGACGGCGCTGTTCCTGGCTTCGGACGTGTCCTCGTATCTGACGGGGCAGTCCCTCAATCTGTCGGGCGGCATGATCACTGAAGTGTAATGGGGTTCACCCAGAGGGAGTACAGGCGATGCAGGAAGCTCCGTTGATGCTCAAGAACAAAACGGCCCGCCGGATCAAGGCTATCCCGGGATTCGTCTTTCCCGGCGGCGTCAGGGTCATCATCAACTTTACGGTCGATTTCGACGCGATGATTTTTCGGAAATTCCTCCGCGAACCGAAACTCTGGTGCGCGCAGGGCGAGTTCGGGGGCCGGACCGGATTGTGGCGGCTGCTGGACGTGTTCGGCGAATTCGACGTCAGAACGACGCTGTTCCTGCCCGGGCAGACGGGGCTCTTATATCCGGAAGTGCTCCGGCGCGCCGTGCGGGAAGGGCACGAAGTCGCCAATCACATGTGGGATCACCACATCCCCCCGACGCTTGAGGAGGAGGCCGTCCACATGGACAGGACGGATACGCTCATCAAGGGGCTGACGGGACAATACCCGGCGGGCACGCGCAGCGAGCACGACCTCGCCGCGCTCCGGGATCACGCCTACACATATGTTTCCTATACGCCGCAGGGCGAGTTTCCCTTCTATGTCTATTATGAAAACATCGGGAAATGGATGCTCAACCTGCCGATCAGTTTTATCCATGACGACGCGATGTTTTTCTATTTCGGATGGTTCGGAAGCCGCAACGAGCAGCAGCGCATCCAGTCCCCTGAAGCGTTCCTCCAGACGCTTCTCGAAGCCTATGCCGCCGCCCGCGAAACGACCGGCTATATGAACATCGTGATCCATCCGCACTTGTGCGGGAGGCTTTGCCGCCTCGAAATGCTGCGGCGGTTTTTCCGCCGGACGCGGGAGGACGGCGACGTGCTGTTCGCCACGTCCGCGTGGCTTGCTGACTACATCCTTGAACGGTTTCCGGCCGAAGGGCCGGCTTCAGCCTGATCCCGGAGGACGCCATGCCTTGGAAAAAAGATTTCACGCTTTCGGATGAAATGTCGCCTTCCGGCATCGTGTGGCCTGCGGGCAAGGCCGCCGTGTCCGTGGTGGTGGACTACAGCGTGCCAGCCGGTGCCGAGGGTATTGATGAGGCGGCGATCGCCTATGCCCGGACGGTGTGGGGCAATGCGGTATCCGGCGGCTGGCTCATCGACTATTTGAACGCTTACGGCGTGAAGGCCACGTTCGCCGTGCCGCTGGCGATGGCCCGGGCCTTTCCCGAGAGCGTACGCCGCGCCCATGCGGACGGCCACGAAATCGCCGCCGGTTCCTTCGCCAAGGAGGACGTGGCGGGGCTTTCCCCTGACGAAGAACGGGAACGCATTGAGCGGACGTTTTCGGGGCTTGCGGAGCTGACGGGCACGCGGCCTGAGGGATGGTTCACGCTGCCGCGCACGGGGGACGATTATCCGGGCGGTTCGGTTTCCGAAGCCACAGGGGAACTGCTGCTCGAAGCCGGTTGCGGGTATTTCGGCAACTCCATGGCGGACGACATCCCGCACTACTGGATTACGGATTACGACCGGCGGCACACGCTGCTCATGTTGCCCTATTATTACGCGATGGATACGCAGTTCTTCATGTTTTTCCCCGGAGTGGGCAAGGGGAGCGGGCTCGTGCAGACGCGGGCGCTTTGGGAAAACTGGGCCGCCGAGCTGGAAGGCGTGCGGGCGTGGGGAAGGCAGTCCACATTTGTGATCCAGCCGTACCTCATGCAGTTCGGGGCGGCCCGGGCCCTGCTGGACAGGCTCATGCGGGCGGTTACGGGTGCCCCCGATCTCTGGATCGCCACTTCTGGAGCGTGCGCGGCCTATTGGAAGCAGGCCTATCCCGCGGATCGGACGCTGCGTTTCGAGAAGGCCGCGTGGCTTGATGAGGAATGAGCTTCACGGTTGAAGTCAGATGGAGACAACGCGCGTTAACCTGTCAGGAGGACGAGATGGATATTCATGCGCTGTTCAGTTTGAAAGGGAAAACCGCCGTTGTGACCGGTGCTTCCGGGGCCCTTGGCGGGGCCGCCGTGCGGGCGATGGCCTATGCGGGGGCCAACGTGGCGGCGTGTTACAACTCCGGCAGGGAACGGCTGGACACTCTGATCTCCGAAATCGGCGACGTGGGTGTGGAGATAAAGCCTTACAAGGTAAATTCGTTCAGCCAGGACGAGATCCGGCAACACGCCGAAGACGTGATGCGCGATTTCGGTGGGATCGACGTGGTGATCAACACGGCGGGCGGCAACGTCAAAGGCGCGTATTACACGGACGAGCAGAGCCTTTTCGATCTCGACGCACAGCCTCAGTTCGATACGGTGACGCTGAACCTCTTCGGCGGCTGTTTCTGGCCTTGCCTCGCGTACGGCGCGAAGATGCTCGACAACCCCGGCGGCGGATCGATCATCAATTTCAGCTCCATCAGCGCGTTCACGGCTATCCGCGGACATATCGCCTATGCCGCTGCCAAGGCGGGGGTGAGCAATTTCACCCAGTCCCTCGCCGCGCACCTCGCCCGTGATTTCAACCCGAAACTGCGCGTAAACGCCGTGGCTCCGGGGTTTTTCCCGAACAACAACCCCGCCCAGATGCTGTTCAACCCTGACGGCAGCTACCGCGCCAAGGCGCAGCGCGGGGTGGACGCCACGCCCATGCACCGGATGGGGCATCCCAACGAGCTTATCGGCACGCTCGTCTGGCTGGCTTCGGACGCCTCCTCGTATGTGACGGGCATCACCGTGACCGTCGACGGGGGGTATCTCCTCGATTCCCCGGCCTGACGGCAGGGGGCCGGCTTTGCCGCATGGCGGGCAAACTTTAGGGAAGGAACGGGAGCGTTTCCGTATGACGTCTCCCCTGTATGCGCGCGGCGCTGTCGGAAAAGGATTCCGGCAGCGCCGTTTTTTCGGGTCGGGGAAAGGGCGCTCGAAGGCGGAAAACGTTTTCGGCGGATATTCTCATTGTAGCGTTGCCTGAGAGTTTGTAACAGCCTATCGCTTAATCTTTTTTGATGCTTTCCAATCCTTCTCCCCGCAGGTTCCCAAGCTCGGAGCCCCATGCGCCTTTCTCCGAATGCTGGCCTTTTCCACAGGCAGGGATTGCATCCCTCCTTGCAGGAGCGGGGTGATGGGAGTACGGTTCTGCGATGTCTTTTTTCACAACATTCGTGCGAAATAGAGCCGCGTCGTGGCGAAAACGTCCGGTACGCAGTTTGCTCTTCGGGGTAACCCTCTTCCTCATGCTGGATATCGGAAGATATCTGGTGTGGCCTCCCGTCGGCTGGCTGGAGACGGAACAGCCGCGGACCACGTCTTTTATGGAATACCGTCAGGAGCAATGGCAGAACGGCCCCAAGGCGAAGGACGGCAAGGCCATGCGTATCCGGCAGCAGTGGGTTCCGCTCAAGCGCATTGCTCCGGCGCTCCGCCAAGCCGTGGTGACGTCCGAAGACGATCTGTTCTGGAAGCACGACGGATTCAATTTTTCCCAAATGTACGATGCGTTGAAGCGTAACTGGGATAAAGGCCGGATGGCCGCCGGGGGCAGCACCATCTCGCAGCAGCTTGCCAAGAACCTGTGGTTTACGCCCGAGCGTTCTATCCTGCGGAAGATCAAGGAAGCCATCATGACATGGCGTCTGGAACTCGCGTTGGACAAGGAGCGGATTCTTGAGCTGTATCTGAACGTCGCGGAGTGGGGCAACGGCGTTTACGGGGCGGAGGCCGCAGCCCGGCATTACTTCGGAAAATCCGCCGCAAGCCTCTCACGGGGCGAGGCCGCCCGGCTGGCGGTCATGCTGCCGTCCCCGCTGCGGCGCACCCCTTCTTCGGCCATCGTGAAACGCCTTTCATCCCGGCTTTTGAAACGGATGCCGCGCTGAAGAAAATCTGTGCCGCATGAAGGAAATCATGATGGATGGTTACGCGATAGCACCGACGGAGGGCCCAAAACAGTGCTGGCATTGCAATGC
>ENA-UONU01001312-UONU01001312.1-human-gut-metagenome-genome-assembly--contig:-CS51-NODE-1312-length-19095-cov-8.201261_pt1 | contig 19095 bp, 17 predicted proteins | sample MGYA00242462_ERZ724009 | MGnify/ENA metagenome assembly ERZ724009 | reverse complement strand
GGCCTGCCCATCGGGGAGGCCGTCGCCGCCATCGGCGAGGCCGCCCTGGCCGACGTGAACCCCCGCACGAGCTGGCGGGCGTCCAAGGAGTTCCGCATCCAGCTGGTCAAGGAGCTGTCCGCCCGCTCCCTGCGGGAGGCGGCCCGGAAGGGAGGGGCCGACGTATGATCGAAGTGCTGCGCTGTACCGTGAACAACAAGCCCGTGGAGGTGGGTATCGACCCCCGGGAGTCCCTGGCCGACGTGCTGCGAGAGCGGCTGGGCCTCACCAGCGTGAAGAAGGGCTGCGAGGTGGGGGAGTGCGGGGCCTGCACCGTCCTGGTGGACGGCACGGCCATCGACTCCTGCATCTACCTGGGCGTGTGGGCCCAGGGTAAGAGCATCCTCACCGTGGAGGGCCTCCAGGACGCAGATGGGGGCCTGTCCCCCATCCAGCGGGCCTTTGTGGAGGAGGCCGCCGTCCAGTGCGGCTTCTGCACCCCCGGCATCATCATGTCCGCCGTGGAGATCGTGGGCTCCGGCAAGCAGTACACCCGGGAGGAGCTGCGCAAGCTTATCTCCGGCCACCTGTGCCGCTGCACCGGCTATCAAAACATTCTGAACGCCGTGGAGCGGGCGGTAAACGAGGCCCACAGGTTTGTGGGAAAAGGGGAATAAAGACAAACGGGAGACGCCTGTCGGGCGTCTCCCGTTTTGTGGGCCGATGAGGGCATCGGCCCCTACGGGCCGTGCGGAATTGGCTCCCAATACGTGCATACCTGGTCCGGGGTTCGGATCTTCCGCCGTGGACAATGACAGTGCCCGTACCAAAGGGGGAAATAGCTGCCATCCCGGTAAATATAGTGCTGCCGGTAGTGGACGCAAGTCCCGCATACCTGTCCGTCTACAATTTCATATTTATACATCCTTATCACCTAAGACTATTTTATGCAAAAAGTGCATAAAATGCAATATGCAGTTTTTGCATGATATATGCTGATTACCGGTGATGCTTATGTACCCGCGATTGGCGGAACTGCGGGAGGATCATGATCTGTCCCAGGCGGAAATGGCAAAGATATTGAGGGTCAGTCAGGCCACCTATTCCCGGTATGAGACCGGGCGTTTGGATATTCCCAGCCAGACGCTGATTGCTCTGGCCCGGTATTATGGGGTAAGTGTGGATTATCTGCTGGGGCTGGATCACAGGCGGTAGGGGGGCGGTACCCGCATCGCCCCGCCCGGACGAAAAAAAGACCTGCGGCATTTGCCGCAGGTCTTTTTGACAATCAGCACATGGGCTTCAGGTCGGGGGAGACGATCAGGGTGGCCTCGGTGGCGGCCTGTACCTGCTCCACAGTGAACTCGGGGTTGATCTCCACCAGCTCCAGGCCCTTGTCGGTCACGTTGATGACGCACATCTCGGTGATGATCTTGGTGATGCAGTGGACGGCGGTGTAGGGCAGCCTGCACTTCTTCAGGATCTTGGGGTTGCCCTTGGCGGTGTGCTCCATGGCGACGATGACTTCCTTGGCGCCCACCAGCAGATCCATGGCGCCGCCCATACCGGGCATCTTCTTGCCGGGGATAATCCAGTTGGACAAGGAGCCCTCCTCGTCTACCTCCAGGCCGCCCAGAATGGTGGCGTTTACATGGCCGCCGCGGATAAAGCCGAAGGAGGTGGCGGAGTCGATGTAGCAGCCGAAGGGAGCGGCCTGGGCGGGCTGTCCGCCGGCGTCGGTCTTATAGCGGGGGTCGGCCTCCTCGGGCGTGGGCTTGGCTCCGGTGCCGATGATGCCGTTCTCAGACTGGAGAATCACATGCACCCCCTCAGGCAGGTAGGCGGGTACCAGGGTGGGCAGGCCGATGCCCAGGTTGACCACGTCGCCGTCCTTCAGCTCCTGGGCGACGCGCTTGGCAATAAAGCCCTTGATCTCAGACTTTTCCATTACGCATTCCCTCCATCCACGATGTAGTTGACAAAGGCGCCGGAGGTCACGACGTTCTCAGGCTGGATGTCGCCGATCTCCACCACATTGTCCGCCTCGGCGATCACCACGTCGGCGGCGGTGGCCATGACGATGTTGAAGTTGCGGGTCGTGCCCTTGTACCAGATGTTGCCGAACTTGTCCACAAGATAGCCGTTGATGAGGGCGAAATCGGCACGGATGGGCTTCATGAGCAGATAGTCTCTGCCGTCAATGGTCTGCTTGCCCAGGCAGAAGGGGGAATCCTCCACGATGGTGCCCACGCCGGTGGGGGTGAGCACGCCGCCCAGGCCGGCGCCGCCGGCGCGGATCATCTCCGCCAGAGTGCCCTGGGGAATCAGATCCACGGTCAGGGTCTTGTCCACCATGCCCTGAGTGCCCACGTCGGGGGTCATGCCCACGTGGGTGGCAATGACGTGCTTGACCTGATGGTTGTGCACCAGCTTGGCCACGCCGTAGAATTCCTCGCCGTTGGGGCCGGTGGCCATGCCGCAGTCGTTGCCGATGATGGTCAGGTCCTTGGTGCCCTTCTGAGCCAGAGCTTCGATGATGTGATGGGCGCTGCCGCAGCCCAGGAAGCCGCCGTACATGATGGTCGCCCCGTCGGGGATCATGTCCACAGCCTCCGCAACAGAAATAATCTTATTGCGCACAGTGTTACCCTCCTAGTTCAAATTAGAGTGGGGTGTTCGCGTTATAGCTGGGAGGAAGGACGGTCCGCCGCCCTTCCTCCCGCTTAGTTTAGCACTTTTCGAAGATGGTGGCAACACCCATGCCGCCGCCGATGCACAGGGTGGCCAGGCCCTTCTTGGCCTCGGGCCGTTTGGCCATCTCATGGAGCAGGGTGACGATGATGCGGGCGCCGGAGCAGCCGACAGGGTGGCCGATGGCGATGGCGCCGCCGTTGACGTTGACCTTCTCCATGTCGAAGCCCAGCTCGCGGGCCACGGCGATGGACTGGGCGGCAAAGGCCTCGTTGGCCTCCACCAGATCAATGTCCTCGATCTTAAGGCCCGCCTTGCTCATGGCCTGACGGCTGGCGGGCACGGGGCCGACACCCATGATCTTGGGATCCACGCCGCCGTGGCCCCAGCTCACCAGCTTGGCCATGGGCTTGAGGCCGTACTTCTCCACGGCCTCCTTGGAGGCCAGAACAATGGCGGCCGCGCCGTCGTTGATGCCGCTGGCCTGGCCCGCAGTCACCCGCTGCACATGCTTGTGGGCGTCATCCGCGTGAACCTGGGTGGGCTCAAAGGTGTGGACAATCTCGTCCTCCACCCCCTCCGGACCCACGGGGAAGGCGCCCTTCAGCTTGCCCAGGCTCTCCACAGTGGTGCCGGCGCGGGGGAACTCGTCCACCTTGAACTCCACCATTTCCTTCTTCTTCTTGACCATGACGGGCACGATCTCGTCGTCAAACCGTCCGGCCTTCTGGGCCGCCTCGGTCTTCTGCTGGGAGGCGGCGCCGAAGGCATCCAGCTCCTCGCGGGTGATGCCCCACACGTCGCAGATGTTCTCCGCAGTGGTGCCCATGTGGTAGTTGTTGTAGGCGTCCCACAGGCCGTCCTTGATCATGGTGTCCACGACCTTCTTGTCGCCCATGCGGGCGCCCCAGCGCTCGGCGGGGAGGGCGTAAGGGGCGGCGGACATGTTCTCGGTGCCGCCGGCCACGATGATGTCGGCGTCGCCGCACAGGATGGCGCGGGCGCCCTCGATGACGCTCTTCATGCCGGAGCCGCAAACCATGCCCACGGTGTAGGCGGGCACGGAGTAGGGCAGGCCCGCCTTCACGCCCACCTGGCGGGCGGGGTTCTGGCCCAGGGCGGCGGTGAGCACGCAGCCGAACATCAGCTCGTCCACCTGCTCCGGCTTCACTCCGGCGCGGTTCAGCGCCTCCTTCACCACCACGGCACCCAGCTCCGTTGCGGGGGTGTCCTTCAGGCTGCCCCCGAAGGAGCCCACTGCCGTCCGGCAGCAGTTGACCACATACACTTCTTTCATTGCAGTAAACCTCCAGATCGTAATTTCATTTTCTCCCCATACCGAAAAATACCCTTCGGGTTTGATTATACCCCTCCGTTTTTAAAAAATCAACCACTGGTAAATGGGTATGGGCAGGTTTTTTAAAAAAACAAACCGGGGCGGTTCGGGTTTTGCCGAACCGCCCGGCCTGTCTCAGCCGCGCCCCGTTGTGGATTGGGCGTAGACGGCGTCCTCCTTCTGAATCTGGGCCTGGGTGACCAGCGTGCCGTCCAGACCGCAGGCCTGGAGTACGGCCAGGGTGTGCCGGGCCCCGGACTGGAGGGTGATGCAGACCGTGTAGCCGTCCTCCTCCTCGCCGCCGGTGCGTCCGGCGGGCCGGAACTCCAGGTATAGATCGTTGTAGTAGCAGTTTTCCAGCCGGTCCCGGTTCTCCAGCAGATAGCGGCGGCCCAGGGTACCCTCGGCCAGATCGGCGCGGACGGCCTCCTCCAGTCCGGTCAGGGCGGAGGCGGGGACAATCGCGCTGTCCGTATCGGGGTTGGTGAGCCAGGCGTCCACCAGCCGGTCTCCCTCCCGCTGCGCGTGGAAGTAAGATTCACCAGCTAGGCCGGGGGCGTTGAGCAGGGCGTCCAGCCGGGCGGCGGGGGTGCCCGGCGTGTCCAGCTCGGACTGGCTGAGGGGAACCCGGTATTTCCGGGTCAGATAGGAGCCGTCCATGAGGGTATAGGAAATGTCCACATAGGTCCAGCCGTCGGACTGGATGCTCAGGCCGCTGCCGTCCTCCGACCAGGTGCTCTCCCAGCCCGCCTCCTCCAGCTCCTCCTTGTGCGCTACAATGGACTGGTGCAGGCCGGTAAGGGCTTCCAGCTCCTCTGGGGTGTCCAGGGTGAGGGTGGCGTAGCCCAGGTCGTCATAGGGGGCGGACTCCACGCCGGACAGGTGGGCGCTCTGTACCTCAGCGACGTCGGGCACCCGGCCCTCAAAGCCGATTATATCGAACTCCATCGCGCACATGGCGGCCGTCAGGCAGCATAGAAAGACCACGCAGCCCTTCCACGCGCCCCGGAATACCCAGAAGCTCTTGCACAGCAGCATCTCGGCCACAAAGCAGCCCGCCGCGCCCCACACCACCATGAGAACCAGGAGCGTCCACGGCCCGCGGGGCAGCAGAGGGTCCAAAACGTAGTAAAAGACAGTGCTCAGTGTCACAGCGGTGCAGAAGGCCACACCGTATTTGAACACCGGGCGCACCCAGCGGACGCTGACCACGTCGCCGGCGCTCTCCAAATGCCGGCGGCGGTAGGCCGCCAGGGCCAGCCCTGCCAGCACCAGCCCGATGAGGGCGTACAGGGAGGCATAGCCCAGACCGGCAAAGTAGGGATCGCCCAGCATGCTGTTTCCGGCGGCGTCCGTTATGGTATCATACTGGACGTGACAGGCCTCGGAGAGCAGCAGCACCGGGGTGAGCCAGACGCCCAGCTTCTCCAGCCAGGCAGCGCTGGTGAAGCCGAAGAGAAATTCCTCGGCCATACGGCTGAAGACCCAGCACAGCCCGGCGGCCAGGCCATTGAGAACCACATAGAAGGCGGGCAGGGCCAGCACGTGGCCGGTGAACATGGCGCAGAACACGGCAAAGGAGTAGAAGAAGAGCCCGAACAGGCTCACCACCACCAGCCAGGTGAACAGGCTGCTGAACACCACTGTGCCGGCAAAGACCTCCGCCGCCAGGGCCAGCAGGAACACCGCCAGATTGGGCAGCAGCAGGAACAGAAGCCCCGACAGGTAGTTGGTGAGGAACAGGCCCTCCCGCCGCAGGGGCAGGGCGTGAAGCATGCCCACCGAGCGGCTGGCATAGAGGTAGGAGAACACCGCCATGGCGCACAGCAGGCCGAACAGAGCGGTCAGCGTAACGGCGGCGCTCGGGCCGCCGTCCAGGTAGTTCAGGGGCAGGCTGCGGGCCATTCCCCCGTCCCAATGTATCCGGTTGGACAGAATATTGAGGGGCAGCACCGCCAGCCAGAACAGGCCGTACAGCGACCAGATGGGCCAGAAGCGGGCGAAATTCTTGCGCAGCAGGGTAAAATTAAAGTACGATGTCGCGGACCGCATAGTCCTCACCTCCCAGCTCATAGATAAAGATCTCCTCCAGGGTCAGGGGCAGCGCCTCCATCAGAATGGGGGCGAAGGCGGCCAGACGGTTGGTGATCTCGGTGGCGTTGCCCCGGATGATGAGGGTGTGGATGCGCCCCACCTGGGAGACGTGGAGCACCTGGAGGTCCCCGGGAAGCTGGGGCAGCTCCTTCTCCTGAAACACCACCTGCATCTTGACCACGTTCTCCTGCAGGGCGCTCAGGCTCCGCTCAATGAGCACCTTCCCCCTGGAGAGAATGCCCACATGGTCGCACACGTCCTCCAGCTCCCGCAGGTTGTGGGAGGATACCAGCACTGTGGTGCCGTGGTCGGCCACGTCTCCCATCAGCAGGGACCACACCTGCCGCCGCATCACCGGGTCCAGGCCGTCCACCGGCTCGTCCAGCACCAGGATGTCCGGCCGGCAGCACAGGGCCAGCCAGAAGGCGGACTGCTTCTGCATGCCCTTGGAGAGCCGCCGGATGGGCTGCTTTTCCGGAATGGTGGTAAACACGTCCTTCAGCGCCTCGTAGCGCTTGACGTCGAACCGGGGATAGAAGCCCCGGTAAAAGCGCATCATGTCCCGGGTGGAGGCGGAGAGGAAATAGTAAAGCTCGTCGGGGATGGAGGCGATGCGGGACTTGGCCGCCGGGTTTTCGTACACCGGGTTGCCCTCGATGAGCACTGAGCCGCTGTCCTGCCGGTAGACGCCGGTGACGTGGCGCAGCAGGGTGGACTTGCCTGCGCCGTTGGGGCCCACAAGCCCGTAGATGGACCCGTGGGGCACCGTCATGGTCAGTCCGTCCAGGGCCCGGAACCCGTCAAAGCTCTTGACCACATTTTTTGCTTCAATCATAGCTGCGCTCCTCTCTCACAGTCTGCCGGGCCGCCGCCTCCAGCCGCCCGGCCAGCTCCCCCGCGGTCATGCCCAGGAACAGAAGCTCCGCCGCCGAGGCGTCAAATTCCCGGAGCAGGCGGTCCCTTCTGGCTGCATTCACGTCGGCCTGGGGGGCGGCGAAGGAGCCCTTGCCCGCCACCGTGTAGAGATAGCCCTCCTGCTCCAGGGACTCATAGGCCCGCTGGATGGTGTTGGGGTTGATGGCCAGCGAGGAGGCCAGCGCCCGCACGGAGGGCAGTTTGTCTCCCGCCTGGAGCGCCCCGGTCACCACCAGATGGCGCAGGCCGTCCCTGACCTGCTCGTAGATGGGCCGCGCATCCCGGTAATTGAGTTGGATCATACCGTCGTCTCCCTTCCGGAAACTGTATTACATGAAATAATACACTTAGTATACACGCCGCCGGAGGGAAAGTTTTTAATTATTTCTGACGTTTTTTTAAAACAGCCCGCAGTCCCGGGGCAGAATCCGCCAAATTTCCAGTGACAACAGGGCGGGATAGGCGTATAATAGAACCACCTTATCAAGAGAAAGCGGGTGACACCCATGAACCAGAGGGCCTGGATGGAGTACCGTGCCTGTGTGGAGGAGCTGCTGTTTTCGTCTCAGGTGCAGCATATGAAGTCCATCCGGCACCACCCCGGCGTGTCCTGCTATGAGCACAGTGTCTTTGTGTCCTATGTGGCCTGGTATCTGGCGGACCGGTGGGGGGCCGACGCGCGCACCGCTGCGCGGGCGGGGCTGCTCCACGACCTGTATCTCTACGACCCCCGCACCCTGCCCTCCTACCGGCAGTGCTTTGCCCATCCGGTGGCCGCCGCGGAGAATGCGGCCGCGCTGTGCGGCGGCCTGACCGCCCGGGAGAAAAACTGCATTTTGGCCCACATGTGGCCCCTGTCCCGCCGGGCGCCCCGCAGCCGCGAGGCGGCCGCGGTCTGCCTGGCCGACAAGCTGTGCGCCACGGCTGAAATCATGCAGATCTGGCGGAACCTGGGCCTGCGCCGGGCGGTTTTGAGCGGCGCGTGAGCAAGCCTGTCTCTGACAGGCTTGCTTTTGTTTTTTAAATGGGGACGGCGAGGGGCCGTTTTGCAAAGAAAGGAACGGAAAAAGGGGCGGGAAATTGTGCAAGCCTCCCAAGAGCGAAAAATTACCCGCTTTTTTTGAAATTTCCGATGCATTTTCAGTCCTGCTTTGCTATAATCTGATTGCAAGAAATCCATGTTTTTGAGGTGATTTCAACATGAACGCGACTGGAGCGGTCGTATTCCTGCCACGGGAGGGCAACGGCCCGTCCCTGATGCTGGAGGAGCTCCTCTTCGATCCCGCGGCCCTGTGGCTGGCGGAGTCGCTCAGGGCCGCCGGAGTGGAGCGGTTTTTCGTGGTCTGCCACACCGACGACCAGGCCCGGGCGGCGGCCAGCTTCCCCGCCGGCACCGAGTTTGTCACCGGCGGCAGCGGCGACGCGGTGGAGCAGCTGTCGGCTTTTCTCAACGCCCTGGAGGGCAAGGTGATCGTGATCACCAAGCCGGTGCTGCTGGACTGGGGGGATGCCCGGACGCTGGCCGGCCTGGAGAACGGCGGCGTACTCGACAGCAAGGACACCGGCGTGTACCGCATCGACGGCGGCCTGCTGTCCCAGACTCTGGCTGAGGGCGTTGGCCTGGAGGAGGCCCTGAAGGAGAAGGGCGACCGCTTCAACAGCCGCGGCGTCTGGTTCCAGGGCGCCTATCCCATCCGCTCCGGCTGGAACGGCCGCATGGAGGCTGAGATGGTGGCCCGGCAGCACGGTGTGCGCCGCCTGCTGGAAGCCGGAGTCCGCATTATGGACCCCAGCCATTGCTATGTGGGTCCCCGGGTGAAGGTGGGGGAGGGCACCGTCCTGCTGCCCGGCACAATCCTGCGGGGGGAGACCGTCATCGGCCGGGACTGCGAGGTGGGTCCCAACGCCATGGTGCGGGACTGCACCGTGGGGGACGGCGTCACCATTAACGCCTCCCAGCTCAATGAGAGCACCATCGGCGACGGGGTGAAGATCGGCCCCTTCGCGTACATCCGCCCCAACTGCCACGTGGGGCCCGGCGTCAAGGTGGGCGACTTTGTGGAGCTGAAAAACTCCACCATCGGCGAGGGTACCAAGATCTCCCACCTGACGTACGTGGGCGACTCCGACGTGGGCGGCCACGTCAATTTCGGCTGCGGCACTGTCACGGTGAACTATGACGGCACCAGCAAGTTCCGCACGGTCATCGGCGACCATGCGTTCATCGGCTGCAATACCAACCTGGTGGCCCCCGTGCGGGTGGGGGAGGGGGCGTACACCGCTGCGGGCAGCACCATCACCGACGAGGTGCCCGCCGACTCCCTGGCCATCGCCCGCACCCGCCAGACCGTCAAGAAGCAGTGGGCCGCCAAGCGGCGCAACCGCAGAAAGTAGCTCTTTCCCGCAGCCGCGGGATACAGGATAGAGAAAAAATGTGAGAGGATGTTACAAGAATGATCGCACACGGTAAGGACATCAAGATCTTTTCCGGCACTTCCAACCGCCCCCTGGCCGAGGCCATCTGCAAGGAGGTGGGCACGGAGCTGGGCAACGCCGAGGTGGGCGCCTTCTCTGATGGGGAGAACTTTGTCTCCATCTATGAGACCGTCCGCGGCTCCGACGTGTTCGTGGTCCAGTCCACCAGCTCCCCGGTCAACGACAACCTCATGGAGCTGCTCATCATGATCGATGCCCTCAAGCGGGCCTCCGCCGGCCGCATCACCGCCGTGATGCCCTACTTCGGCTACGCCCGCCAGGACCGCAAGACCAAGCCCCGCGACCCCATCTCCGCCAAGCTGGTGGCCAACCTGATCACCCGCGCCGGCGCCGACCGGGTCCTCACCATGGATCTCCACGCCAACCAGATTCAGGGCTTCTTTGACATCCCCGTGGACAATCTGCTGGGCAACCCCATTTTCACCAACTATCTCCACGACCGCTTTAACGGCAGGGAGGACGAGGTGATCGTCGTCTCCCCCGACGTGGGCAGCGTGGCCCGCGCCCGCGCCTTTGCCCAGAAGCTGGGCATGGGCCTGGCCATCGTGGACAAGCGCCGCCAGAAGGCCAACTCCTCCGAGGTCATGAACATCATCGGCGACGTCCGGGGCAAGAAGGTCATCCTCTTCGACGACATGGTGGACACCGCCGGCTCCCTCTGCGGCGCGGCCCAGGCCCTGGTGGAGCTGGGCGGCGCGGTGGACGTCATCGCCTGCGCCAGCCACGGCGTGCTCTCCGGCCCCGCCGTGGAGCGCATTGAGAAGAGTGTCCTCAAGGAGGTCTACTTCCTGGATACCGTGCCCCCCAAGGCTGGCGTCGCCTGCGACAAGATCAAGTATCTCTCCGTGGCCCACATGTTTGCCGAGGCCATCGAGCGCATCTACGAGGAAGTGTCTGTCTCGAAACTCTTTGTATAAGACGGACAGGATAGTACAAATATGGCGGGGGGCGGAGCGTTGCTCCGCCCCCATTGCCGCATGGAGGAAAAACGTTGTTTTTTGACAAAAATCGGGGCGCCGGGGCTGAATGGCTGGTGGTGGGCCTGGGCAACCCCGGCGAAAAATATGAGAATACCCGCCACAATGTCGGCTTTCTCACCGTGGACGAGCTGGCCGAGCGGGCCCGGGTGCCCGTGCAGAAGCTGAAGCACCGCGCCCTTACCAACACCTTGGAGGTGGGGGGCGTCAAGGTGCTGCTCATGAAGCCGGTGACCTATATGAACCTGTCCGGCGAGGCGGTGGGGGAGGCCGCCCGCTTCTATAAACTCCCACCGGAGCGGGTGCTGGTCATCTCTGACGACGTGTCCCTCCCCCTGGGCAAGCTGCGCATCCGCAAGGGCGGCTCCGCCGGGGGTCATAACGGCCTCAAGAGCATCATCCAGCACCTGGGTACCGACCAGTTCCCCCGGATCAAGGTCGGGGTGGGCCAGAAGCCCCACCCAGACTACGACATGGCCGACTGGGTGCTCTCCGAATTCGCCGGGGAGGATCTCAAGACCATCACAGAGGCCATCCGTAAGGCCGCCGACGCGGTGGAGTGCCTCATTCAGGAGGGGCCGGACAAGGCCATGAACCGCTTCAACGGCTGAGGAGTGCGCCATGATCACCTTTCGGGAAATTGATAAAAGCAACTATATGGAATGCATCTGCCTAAAGGTGAAGGACGAGCAGCGCGGCTTTGTGGCGGATAACGCCCGCTCCCTGGCCGAGGCCCGGTTTGAAGAGGGCCTGTATACCCGTGCCGTCTATTCCGACGGCGTCATGGTCGGATTTGTCCTGTTTGATTATGACCCCGAGCTTCCAGGGTGGTGCATGAGCCGGTTCATGATCGGCGCGCAGTACCAGGGGCGGGGCCTGGGCAAAGAGGCCGTGCTCCGCTTTCTGGACTTTATGAGGGAACACATGGGGGTGCGGGAGCTCTACCTCCATGTGGAGCTGGAGAATACGGCGGCCCATGAGATGTATCAAAAGCTGGGCTTCCGCGCCGTCCGGGAGATCCAGTATACCTTTGACGGGGTGGTCTACCGGGAGCGGCGGATGAAGATTTGCCTCTGAGACTCCCCGCCGCCCATCCCACGCCGGGCCTCCGAACGGCCCGCGCCCACAACTTCCGATCTTTTCTGTGCCGAGGTGTCCTATGAAGCCACTGCTCTCCGCCCTCAACGACATACCTGAATACCGCTCCCTGCTGGCGGCCATCGACAACGGGGCCTGTCCGGCGGCCTTTTCCGGGCTGTCGGCGGTGCACCGCGCCCACTTCGCCGCGGGCATCCGCCAGGAGCTGAACCGCCCCGTGGTGGTGGTGTGCGCCGACGAGGGGGAGGCCGAGCGCATGGCCAGGGATCTGGCCGCCCTGTCGGGGGAGGCGGTGCGCACCCTCTCTGCCCGGGAGTTCACCTTCCACAACGCCGCCGTGGTGTCCCGGCAGTACGAGCACCGGCGGCTGTCCACCCTGCGGGCGCTGGCGGCGGGGGAGTGCCCCCTGCTGGTGTGTACGGTGGAGTCCATTCTCCAGCGCACCATTCCCAAAACCCTGCTGACCCAGGCGGCCCAGGTTCTGCGGATGGGAGAGCGGCACGACCTGGGGGAGCTGGCCGGCACCCTGGCCGCCGCGGGCTACACCCGCTGCGAGCAGGTGGAGGGCGTGGGCCAGTTCGCCCTGCGGGGGGGCATCCTGGACTTTTTCTCTCCGGCCCACCCCAAGCCCGTCCGGGTGGAGTTCTTCGGGGACGAGATCGACGCCATGGGCCTCTTCGATCCCGACACCCAGCGGCGCATCGAGAACCTCGGCGCGGCGGAGATCCTGCCGGCGGCGGAGGTGCTGCCCCAGTTTACCCCTGGCGGGTACGGCGGGCTGCTGGAGGGGCTGGACCGTCTCATTTCCCAGGCAAAGCGCCGCAAGGGGAACGAGACACTGGTGCAGACGCTGGAGGAGGACCGGGAGCGGCTGGCGGCCAGCACGGCCTTCCCGGCCATGGACCGCTACATCGCCCTGATCTACCCCGTCATGGCCACGGCGGCGGATTACTTCCCCGAGGACGCGGTGGTGGTGCTCAGCGAGAGCCCCCGGGTGGCCGAGCGGGGAAAGAGCTACCTGTGGCAGTTGGGAGAGGACGCCAAGGCCCTGATGGAGCGGGGAGAGCTGGCCGGGGAGCTGGCTGACTTCGCCCGCACCTTTGAGGAGCTGACCGAGGTGTTGGCCGACTGGCCGGTCTGCTACCTGGACGCCTTCACCTCCTCCCGGTACCCCCAGCGGCCCCGCACCCTGCTCAACCTGCTGACCAAGCAGCTCCCCTCTTACGGCGCCAGCCTGGAGACCGCCGTCTCCGACCTGGCCCACTATGTCTCCGACGGATTCCGCACCGTGGTACTGGTGAGCAGCGAGCAGCGTGCCCTCAACCTCCAGGCCCTCCTGCGGGAGCAGAAGATGACCACCGCCGTGGATTTCCAGCTCCACGAGCTGCCCGGCTACGGCAAGGCGGTGATTGCCGTGGGGGGGCTCACTGCCGGCATGGAGTACCCGGTGGGGCGCTTCGCCGTGCTCACCGAGGGGCAGTCCCTGCTGGGCAAAAAGCGCAGGAGCAAGCCGGTGACCAACCGGCAGAAGCTGGGCTCCTACGCCGACCTGTCTCCCGGCGACCTGGTGGTACACGAGCACCACGGCGTGGGCCGCTTCCTGGAGATGACCAAGATGACGGTGGACGGGGTGCAGAAGGACTACGTCAAGATCGCCTACGCCGGGGCCGACGTGCTCTACGTCCCCGCCACCCAGCTCGACCTGGTGAGCAAGTACATCGGCTCCGGGGAGGACGCCCAGGAGACCCGCAAGCTCTCCAGGCTGGGGGGCACCGACTGGGAGAAGGCCAAGACCCGGGCCAAGAAGGCCGTCAAGGATCTGGCCAAGGGGCTCATTCAGCTCTATGCCGAGCGGCAGCGCCAGCCCGGCTTCGCCTTCTCCCCCGATTCCCCCTGGATGAAGGAGTTTGAGGACGAGTTCGAGTACGCCGAAACCGACGATCAGCTCCGCTGCATCGCCGAGATCAAGCAGGATATGGAACAGGCCCGGCCCATGGACCGGCTGCTGTGCGGCGACGTGGGCTACGGCAAGACGGAGGTGGCCTTCCGGGCCATCATGAAGTGTGTGCTGGACGGCAAACAGGCCGCCATCCTGGTGCCCACCACCGTGCTGGCCCGGCAGCACTACCTGACGGCCAAGCAGCGCTTTGCCAAGCACCCGGTGGAGATCGACGTGGTCAGCCGCTTCCGCACCCAGACCCAGATGAAGGACACCCTGCGGCGGCTGGAGCAGGGGGGCATTGATCTGCTCATCGGCACCCACCGCCTCTTCCAGAAGGACGTGAAATTTAAGGATCTGGGCCTGCTGGTCATCGACGAGGAGCAGCGCTTCGGCGTCCAGCACAAGGAGAAGCTCAAGGAGCTGTCCAAGCAGGTGGACGTGCTCACCCTCTCCGCCACCCCCATCCCCCGGACGCTGAATATGGCCCTCTCCGGCATCCGGGACATGTCCACCCTGGAGGAGCCGCCCATGGACCGCCAGCCGGTGCAGACCTATGTGCTGGAGCACGACTGGGGGGTGCTCTCCGACGCCATGCGCCGGGAGCTGGAGCGGGGCGGCCAGGTGTACTACCTCCACAACCGGGTGGAGACCATCACCCGCACCGCCGCCCGCATCAAGGAGATGCTGGGGGAGGACGTGGCTGTGGCGGTGGCCCACGGCAAGATGAGCCAGGAGGAGCTCAACGATGTGATGACCCGCATGAGCGACGGCGAGGTGGACGTGCTGGTGTGCACCACCATCATCGAGACGGGCATCGACATCGCCAACGCCAACACCCTGATCATTGAGGACGCCGACCACATGGGCCTGGCCCAGCTCCACCAGATCCGCGGCCGGGTAGGCCGCTCCACGCGCAGGGCTTATGCCTACCTGACCTACCGCCGGGGCAAAGTGCTCACCGAGGTGGCCTCCAAGCGCCTGGGCGCCATCCGGGAGTTTGCCGAGTTCGGCTCGGGCTTCAAAATCGCCATGCGCGACCTGGAGATCCGGGGGGCGGGCAATGTGCTGGGGCCGGAGCAGAGCGGCTTCCTGCTCAGCGTGGGCTACGACATGTACCTCAAGCTGCTGGAGGAGGCGGTACTGGAGGAGCGGGGCGAGAAGCCGGAGCGCCCCACCGAGTGCGCCGCCGATCTCAGTGTGGCCGCCTCCATCCCAGACCGCTTTGTGCCCTCGCCGGAGCAGCGGATGGACCTCTACCGCCGCATCGCCGCCATCCGCTCCGAGGCGGACGCCGACGACGTGATGGATGAGCTCATCGACCGCTACGGCGACCCACCCCGCACGGTCAACAACCTCATCTCCGTGGCGCTCCTCCGCGCCGATGCCGCCCGGAACGGGATCTCCCAGATTGACCAGAAGGGTGCCAACCTGAATTTCTATCTGGACCAGTTCGATCTCCAGCGGGTGAGCGCCCTGTGCGGCCTGGAGAAGTACCGCTCCCGCCTGCTCTTCTCCGCCGGGGAGCGGCCCTACCTGGCCCTGCGGCTCAAAAAGGGGGAGGACGCCCTGAAATTTGGCCGCAGGCTGGTGGAGGACTATGCGAAGACCGCCCCGGATCAGACAGAGGGATAGAGCGGGGGTGGACTCCCCCTGCCGGCGGCAGCCGGCGCCGCGTGTGCGGCGGAGCTGGGCGGGATTCACTTCCGCCCAGCGAAATGAAATGAAACGGGGCCCCCGGCCCGCTGCTGGCGGGCTGGGGCTGAAGACGCCCTGAAATTTGGCCGCAAGCTGGTGGAGGACTACGCCGAAAACGCCCCCAAAGCGGAGCCGTAGGGCGGCGCGCAAAACTTCCGGTTGTATCCGCTGGGGAAATGGTGTACACTGGAACAGGCTTTTGGAACCCAAATAAGGAGGACAAACACGCATGAACGTGAAACAGTTTCTGTGCGCCGGCATGACCGGGGCGCTGCTCGTGGCCGGACTGACAGCCTGCGCGCCCGGCGCGCCGGAGGTGGACCCGTCCGACGTGGCCTATCAGACCGCCGGTGTGACCAGGGACACGGTGCTCTTTACGGTGGATGGCACAGAGGTTACCGCCGACGAGTACCTGTTCTGGCTGCTCCAGAGCGTGGCCTCGGCCAAGCAGAGCGGTTACCTGGCGGACGACGACGCTTGGGAGGAGGAGCTCAACGGCGTCCCCACGGCGGAGTATCTGAAGGAGGACGCGCGGAACACCAGCGTGCTCTACACCACGGTGTCCAACCACGCGGCGGCGGCGGGACTGACCGTAACCGAGGAGGAGCAGGCCGAGGCGGACGCTGAGCTGGAGACGCTGACCCAGCGGGTGGACAGCTATTACGGGATGACCCTTCAGGAGTACCTGGACCAGCAGTGCATCAGCGAGGCGGCTTTCCGCAAGCTGAACCAGGTGCCCTATCTGGCCCGGAGCCTCCAGACCCAGATGGAGGAGGCGGGGGAGCTGACCGCCCAGGACGCCGATCTGGATGCCATGGTGGAGGAGGCGGGCTACTACAAGGCCAAGCACATCCTGCTGGCCTTCCCGGAGAACGAGGACGGCAGCGCCGCCACCGACGAGCAGAAGGCCGCCGTCAAGGCGGAGGCCGACCAGCTCCTGGCCCAGATTCGGACCGCCGCAGACCCCTTGGCGGAGTTTGACAAGGTGATGAACGAGCGCAGTGAGGACGGCCGGGACGAGAACAACCAGCTCTATGCGCCCGACGGTTACCTGGCCTATGCCGGCCAGATGGTGCCTCAGTTTGAGAGTGCCGCCAAGGCCCTGGCCGTGGGTGAGATCAGCGAGCCCGTGGAAACCGCCTACGGCTACCACATCATTCTGCGCCAGGACTTTACCGACGAGGAGCGCCAGCAGCTCCGGGACAGCATGGCGGCCATCTACCCCGATTACGCCATGAGCAAGCTGAACGAGCAGTGGGTGGAGGAGGCGAAGGTAGAGGTCAAGCCCGCCTATGAGAAGCTGGATCCCAATTCCTTCTACAAGAATATGGTGGCCTTTGCCGAGCAGTGGCAGGAGGAGAAGGCCGCCGAGGAGGCCGCTCAGGCGACCGCCAGTCCCGCGCCTGAGACCGGGACCCCGGCACAGAGCACAGAGCCCGCACCGGATGCCACCGGGAGCGGAGCGCAATAAGCACAGGCAAAAACCCCGCCGATCCGGCGGGGTTTTTTATTAAAAAACTATAGTTTATAAGAAAAATTCTCTTGTTTATAGTAAAAATCCAAAGTTGTGTCAATCTATATCTAAAGTTGGGAACAAAGGGTGAGACACAATGCAGGACAAGGAGAAAAAGCTGGCGCTGCAAAAGGCCGTGGGCGAGCGGGTGTACCACAGCCGGAAGCTGGCGCGGATGAGCAAGGAGGCGCTGGCCGAGCGCCTGGGCATCTCCTCCCAATATGTAAATGATATTGAACAGGGGAAAAAGTGTATGTCCATGGCGATTTTTGTGGAGCTGGGCGAGGTGTTCCACACAGGGCTGGATGAGCTCGCCCACGGCGCACAGAAGGAGGAGCCCGTGCTGGAGCACCTGCTCTGCCACCTGCGCCAGCTCTCTCCGGTGCAGCGGGATATGGCCGTTCACATGCTGCATCTGGCGTTCCGGGCCGCCCAAGAGCTGGGCCCGGAGGAGTAGGCGTGGCGCTGGAGATCCGGGTCCTGGTGGTGGAGGATGATCCGGAGACCCGGATGCTGACGGAGGCCCTTCTGTCCGGACGGAAGGGGGTCTGTCTGTGCGCGCTGGCAAAGGACGGCCTGGAGGGGCTGGAGCTGGTGGAGCAGACCAGGCCCGATATCGTGCTGCTGGATCTGATTCTGCCCGGGATGGACGGGCTTGATTTCCTCCGCGCCCTGCGCCGCCGAAGCGCGCGCCCGGCTGTGGTGGTGGCCTCCCAGGCCTCGGAGCCCACAGTCATCCGGCTGGCCTTTCAGCTTGGGGCCAGCTACTATCTCATAAAGCCCCTCAACTTCGACTCCCTGCCCGACCTGTTTCACTCGCTCTGCCTGGAGCCCCGGGAGCGGGCGGCGGCGGACTATCTGCGGGGGATGGGCGATTCCGGGCTGGAGGCCGCCGCGCGGACGGCGGCCGTGCTCTCCACGGGCGCGGAGGGGGCCATTCCGCTCAAGGAGGGGTATGCCGCCGCCATGGCGGCCCAAAACACCAGCTACGCCTGCGTGGAGAAAAACATCCGCTCCATGGTGGGCAAGCTCCAGGCCGGGGCCTGCGGGGAGTATCAGGCCCTCATGGGCGGCCTTCCGGCCGAACGGCCCAGCAACGAGCTCTTTCTCCGCCGGCTGGCCCGGCGGATTTTGGAGTGGTAGCGCCACGTTTCCCCTGAAATCGGACAGGCACTCTGCTATACTGTAGCCAGAAATTGGAAACTACAGTGAGCGAGGAGCGAGCGACATGGGCGTATGGCATACATACAGCACCAGACAGACCCTGTCTGAGCTGGAAACGGACAAGTCCCGGGGGCTGAGCGGGGCGGAGGCGGAGCGGCGGCTGGCCCGCTGGGGGCCCAACCGGCTGGAGGAGGGGAGGCGGCAGGGGCTGCTGCTGCGCTTCCTGGGGCAGATGAAGGACCCCATGATCCTGGTGCTGCTGGCCGCGGCGGCCCTGTCCCTGTGGGCCAGCGGCGGCGAGGACTGGCTGGATGCGGCCATCATCCTGGTCATCGTGGTGGTGAACGCCTGTATCTCCATCTCCCAGGAGGACAGCGCCGAGAAGGCCCTGGAGGCCCTGCGGAAGATGTCGGCCCCCCTGGCCAAGGTGGTGCGGGACGGGGCGCTTCAGCGGCTGGAGACCGACCGGCTGGTGCCCGGCGACATCATCCATCTGGAGGCGGGGGACCTGGTGCCCGCCGACGCCCGGATTCTGGAGGCCGCCTCCCTCCAGGCCGATGAGAGCGCCATGACCGGCGAGTCCGTCCCCGTGTCCAAGGGGCTGCTGTCCGCCCTGCCGGAGGACACCCCCCTGGCGGAGCGGCACAATATGGTGCTCGCGTCCACCGTCATCACCCGGGGGCGGGCGGTGTGCGTGGTCACCGGCACCGGCATGGACACCGAGGTGGGCCGCATTGCCGGGCTGCTGCTGGGGGAGGGGGAGGGACAGACCCCCCTCCAGAAGAAGATGGCGGAGATCTCCAAGACCCTGTCCTTCGTCTGCCTGTGCGTGTGCGCGGTGATGTTCGGGGTGGGGCTGCTCCAGGGGCGGCCCATGCTGGACATGTTCCTCACCGCCGTCTCCCTGGCGGTGGCCGCCATCCCCGAGGGGCTGCCCGCCATCGTCACCATTGTGCTGGCCCTGGGGGTGCAGCGCATGGCGGGGCGGGGGGCTATCGTCAAGCGCCTGCCTGCGGTGGAGACCTTGGGCTGCGCGTCGGTGATCTGCTCGGACAAAACGGGGACCCTGACCCAGAACCGCATGACGGCAAAAGAACTGTGGGTGCCCCAGGGGGGAGCGCGGCGGGAGGCCCTGACGGCGGGGGCCCTGTGCTCCGACGCCAAACTGACCTGGAGCGGGGGCACGCCCACGGCG
>ENA-UONU01001304-UONU01001304.1-human-gut-metagenome-genome-assembly--contig:-CS51-NODE-1304-length-19194-cov-5.762109_pt1 | contig 19194 bp, 16 predicted proteins | sample MGYA00242462_ERZ724009 | MGnify/ENA metagenome assembly ERZ724009 | reverse complement strand
ATATTTTATATAAATATTTTTAAGATAACCTAAAAATTTTTTTGATCATGAACTGTTACACTTGATTGCCTTTTCTCACAAAATATCATATAGTTAATAAGGCTTCGGCCAGAACGCAGGCCCGTCAGCTTGCAGTTCCCATATCCTATATAAAATTTAAGAAAGGAATCAAAAAACAAACCATGAAATCACACATATGCTCGTTTATAAAACAGGAAACCATTCTGGCCGTTTCCTTTGTCCTGGCCCTTATATCCTGCTTTTTCGTAAGGCCTGACAGAGGATACCTGGGATACCTCTCCTCCAATATAGGAACCATCATCTTACTATTCTGCCTGATGGCTGTGGTAGCCGGACTTAGCAGCCTTGGCGTGTTCCGTTATGTGGGCGAAAAGCTTTTAGAGCGGGTATCCTCCCAACGAGGCATCGCTTGGATGCTGATCTTTTTATGCTTTTTTGCAAGTATGTTCATCACCAACGATGTGGCCCTGATCACCTTCGTTCCCTTCGCCATCATGATCCTGGAAATAGCAGATATGCAGAACAGGATCGTATATACCGTTACCCTGATGACCATTGGAGCAAACCTGGGAAGTATGCTCACCCCCATGGGAAATCCCCAAAACCTATATCTCTACAGCCTGTCATCTATGGAGCTCTCTGACTTTTTAAAGCTGATGCTGCCCTATACCGCTGTGTCCGCAGCAGGATTGTGGCTCTGCTCCGTAATAGGCTTCCCAAGGGGCCGGGCCAATGTGAGCATCACAAAAAAGACAGCCCCTCCCAATATCCGGGGGACTGCCTATTATCTTTTCCTCCTTTCCGCGATCTGGCTGTAACCATGATCGCAGGACACGAAAAGGCAGCTGCTATTGCCATGAGCCAGGTAATCAGCAATGTCCCTGCCGCCCTGCTCCTCTCCAGCTTCACCGAGAAATGGGAGCTGCTGATCATTGGGACAAATCTGGGCGGCCTGGGAACCCTCATTGCTTCCATGGCAAGCCTGATTTCCTACAAGCAGGTTGCCCTGCGGTATCCAAAAGAGAAAGGGCGGTATCTGGGAGTCTTTACCTTGTGGAATATAATATTCCTTCTGGCGCTGACCGCTGTCTCTGCTCTCCTGACCGAAATCCCCATTCTGGCGATCCAATAATGTGCACCAGGGGTTCCGGCTGGGCTTTCCTTAATTTCTGCTTCCCACCGCGATGGTCTCCATAGCCCTCTCCTCCGTAAAATAGCCGCATGTCACCAGACGGCTTACCACCTGCTTCTGCCTCTTTGCCGCCAGCTCCGGATTCTTTGTGGGTGCATAACAGGAGGGGGCGTTGGGGATCCCTGCCAAAAGAGTGCTCTCGTAGTCTGTCATATCTCCAGGTTCCTTTCCAAAATAACCTACGCTGGCTTCCTTTACACAATCATATCCGTCTCCGTAATAGATCGTATTTACATACAGCTCCAGTATCTCATTCTTCGTATAATGCTTCTCCAGGTCAAAGGCCACAAACACCTCTGCCACCTTCCTGCTCATCTCCTTTTCCTGGCTGAAATACATGTTCTTTGCCAGCTGCTGTGTAACGGTGCTTCCGCCCTCCACAAAGGCCCCTGCCTTTATATCATTTACAACCGCCCTGGCGATAGCGATCAGATCGATTCCGCCATGATTATAAAACCGGTGATCCTCAACAGACAGCACTGCGTCCACATAGATTTCAGGGAGTTCATCAAAAGCAGTGTAGTTTTCCTTCCCCCTGATGGAGGCGACCTTATCTTCCAGGCTGACCTCCTTCATAGCTCTCCGGTACATACCGTATCCCTCGGCCATCACTCCTGCACCTACCCCTACCATAACGGTAAGCACACAGATCAGGATCCATTTTACTGCCTTTCCCGCCTTCATCTCTCCACCTGCTTTCTCTTTTGAAATTGCTGTTAAAACAGCCTTTGGCTCTATGCTCCTATTTTTCTTCTGTATCTGGTTCCATATCTATATCATACCATAAGGCAGGATTCCAGTCTTTGAGTTTACCTTAACATAATTTAACTATTCTGTGACTATTTATGGAATATTTTCTAAAGGCTGCCGCCCTTGCATAAGCCGCCGCATTATGATACACTAGAATTGACATAATGCCTGTATACAGGTCTTTCTGCATACCGGTTTTTTTTGTGCCTGTCCATTGGGGGAAATGGCCTGAAATGGCCTGAAAAAAGCTGTTTCGCTAAAAATGAACGTCTGTATTGCAGTGAATCGCAACGAAAGGAGTTTTTTATGAGTTCAAACAACAATTTTGACGTGATCATCATCGGCGCCGGCCCTTCTGGTATCTTCTGCGCCTACGAGTTAATCCAAAAAAAGCCCGACATGAAGATCCTTATGGTGGAGAAGGGACGCCCCATTGAAAAGCGGGTCTGCCCGAAGCGCACCACCAAAGTCTGCGTGGGCTGTAAGCCATGCTCCATCACCACAGGATTTGCCGGAGCCGGAGCTTTCTCTGACGGAAAGCTTTCCCTTTCACCGGATGTGGGAGGAAACCTTCCTGAGATCCTCGGCTACGATAAGACCGTGGAACTGTTAAAGGAGTCCGACAACATTTACTTAAAATTCGGGGCTGACACCAATGTGTACGGCGTAGACAAGCAAAAGGAGATCGAGGAGATCCGCCGCAAGGCCATCAACGCCAACTTGAAGCTGATCGAGTGCCCTATCCGTCATCTGGGAACCGAGGAGGGATATAAGATCTACACCCGCCTCCAGGAACACCTGCTGGCTCAGGGCGTTTCCATGGAATTTAATACTATGGTAAAGGATATTCTCATTGAGGGCGATACGGTAAAGGGCGTTGTCACAGATAAGGGAGAAACCTACTATGCCCCTGAGGTGGTATCCGCCATTGGCCGGGAGGGCTCCGACTGGTTCTCCCATATCTGCAGCGATCACGGGATTGAGACAAAGGTGGGAACCGTGGATATAGGCGTGCGCGTTGAGGTCCGGGATGAGGTTATGAAGTTCTTAAATGAAAACCTCTATGAGGCAAAGCTGGTTTACTACACCCCAACCTTTGACGACAAGGTGCGCACCTTCTGTACCAATCCCTCCGGCGAGGTAGCCACTGAGTACTATGAAAACGGCCTTGCTGTGGTCAATGGACATGCCTACAAGTCCAAAGAGTACAAAACCCACAATACAAACTTTGCCCTGCTGGTAAGCAAAAACTTCACAAAACCCTTCAACGAGCCGATTGAGTACGGCAAGCATATTGCCCAGCTGTCCAACATGCTCTGCGGAGGAAGGATCATGGTTCAGACCTTCGGCGATTTCCAGAGAGGCCGCCGCACCACAGAGGAGCGCCTCTGCCGCAACAACCTGATCCCCACCTTAAAGGATGCGGTTCCCGGCGATCTGTCCCTTGTATTCCCTCACCGTATCATGACAGATATTAAAGAAATGCTTCTGGCACTGGATAAGGTAACTCCCGGCATCGCCAGCGACGAGACGCTCCTTTACGGCGTAGAGGTAAAATTCTACTCCAATAAGGTCGTTGTCAACTCTGATTTTGAGACAAGCATCAAGGGCCTTCGCGCCATTGGAGACGGCGCTTCCGTCACCAGAGGACTGCAGCAGGCTTCCGCCAACGGAATCAGCGTGGCAAGAAGCATCTTAGCCAAAAACAACTAAAAAACAACCAGGGCGCTGCAAAATGACAATCCATCTTGCAGCGCCCTGATCTTTTCCGCTCTTTATTATAATTAAGATTCTAATTAATATTTCACTGTTTTATACCATGGCTTCCGCTGCTTCATGCTCTAGCAGCGTTGTCTCATACTTGTTCAGAATGATCGTCTGGATCATATCCCTGGTGTTGGAATTGATCGGATGAGCAATATCCCGGTATTCTCCGTCTGCCGCTTTTCTGCTGGGCATAGCGATGAACAGCCCCTTCTCCCCTTCGATCACCTTAATATCATGGATCACAAATTCATTATCCAGGGTAATGGAAACAATGGCTTTCATTTTTCCATCCTTCTCAACCCGTCTCACTCTCACATCTGTCACCTGCATGATCTTCTCCCCCCTCTGTCCTGTACGCAGTTCTCTGCGGCTTGTCGTCCTCTTTCCGCAAGAGACTCTGTCTTACAGCGTATACCGCTCGTTCTTCTCCACAACGATCTTGATATTGTCGGGAGTCCCTATATGAGTGGTATTGGCGCGGATCGTATCCCTGCTCTCCACGATACAGTTCTCGATCACTGTATTGTCACCGATATATACGTCATTTAAGATGATGGAGTTTTTGATCACACAATTATTTCCCACATATGCCTTCTTAAAGAGCACGGAATTTTCTACTGTGCCATTTAAGATACATCCGCTGGATACCAGGCTGTTTTTCACCACTGCTCCCGGATTATACTTGGCCGGCGGAAGATCGTCGATCTTAGTATATACGTCAGGATACTGTTTAAAGAAGTAATCACGCACTTCCGGCTTCAGAAAATCCATGTTGGTCTTATAGTAGGAATCCACGGAAGCGATATTGCTCCAATAGCCTTCCAGCTTATAAGCATAGATCCTCTTTAAATTCTTATAGCGTACTAAAATATCATTTACCAGCTCATAACGATCCTCTGCAGCACAGCGCTCCAGAAGCTCGATCAGCTGTCTTCTCCGGATCACGTAGATGCCGCAGGAGATCACGCTGGCATCGGAAGCCACTGGTTTCTCCTCAAAATCTGTGATACGTCCGTCATCATTGAGTTTCACGCATCCAAACCGGGTAACATCCATTCCCTCGTCCATATCTTTGCAGACCACGGTAATATCTGCCTTCTTCTCGATATGATATTCTAATACCTTATTATAATCCAGCTTGTACACTCCATCGCCTGCTGCGATCACCACATAAGGCTCATGGCTGTTCTTTAAGAAGGTCAGGTTCTGATACAGTGCATCCGCTGTTCCCCTATACCAATCGCCGTTTTCCGGTGTAATGGAAGGGGTAAATACAAACAATCCCCCCTGCTTGCGTCCGAAATCCCACCACTTAGAGGAACTCAAATGCAGATTCAGGGATCTGGAATTATACTGTGTAAAAACTGCCACATTCTGGATATGGGAGTTTGTCATATTGCTCAGTGCAAAATCGATGCTGCGGTAGCTTCCCGCAACCGGCATAGCCGCTACTGCCCTCTTGTTGGACAGTTCTCTCATTCTTTTGCTGTTTCCGCCTGCTAAAATGATACCGATTGCTCTCATTTCACGCCACCTGCCTTTATAATGTAATTTCCGCTGGCCAGTAATCCGTCAGGATAGTCGCCCACTATGGTGTCACCTGATATTGCAGTATTCTTTCCGACCTTTACCCCGTCAGGGATCACAGAGTTTTCACCCACTGTCACCAGATCAAACTGATATACCTTGGGGTCATAGGTGCTGGGAGCGTATTCGCCCACACCCAGTTCCACATTGGAGCCTACCCTCACATTCTCTGCGATGATCGCCTTATTTACCTTAGCTCCCGCACCGATAAAGGATCCCTGCATCACGATCGAATCCTTTACCACTGCGCCTTTGGCAATGGTCACTCCTGCGCCGATCACGGAATTGACTACCTCTCCGTAGATCTCTGTCCCCTCACCGATGATGCTGCGCTCAATGTTCGCATCCGCAGACACAAACTGAGGCGGGATCACATCATTTTTCGTATAGATCTTCCAGTACTCCTCATACAGGTTAAACTCAGGGATAATATCAATAAGCTCCATGTTTGCTTCCCAATAAGATCCCAGGGTTCCTACATCCTTCCAGTAACCATTGTACTCGTAAGCAAAGATCCTGTCCCCTCTTGCGTGGCAGTAAGGAATGATGTGCTTTCCAAAGTCACATCCAGGCTCGTCCTTCATTTTGATCAGAGCTTCCTTTAATACAGGCCAGCTGAATATGTAGATTCCCATAGATGCCAGGTTGCTTCTGGGAACCGGAGGTTTCTCCTCAAACTCTGTGATACGGTTTGCCTCGTCTGTGATCAGGATTCCAAAACGGCTGGCTTCCTCGATGGGTACGGGCATAGCAGCAATAGTGATATCAGCATTGTTGGCCTTGTGATAATCCAGCATCACCTCATAATCCATCTTGTAAATATGGTCTCCTGACAATATGAGGACGTATTCCGGATTGTATGCCTCCATATACTCCAGGTTCTGATAAATGGCATTGGCCGTGCCTGTATACCAGTCGCTGCCCTTACTGCGCTCATACGGAGGTAAAATAGTCACACCACCCACATTCCTGTCTAAATCCCAGGGAACTCCAATCCCTATATGTGAATTTAAACGTAATGGCTGATACTGCGTCAATACGCCGACTGTGTCAACGCCGGAATTGATGCAGTTGCTCAGCGGAAAATCAATGATTCGGTACTTCCCCCCAAAAGATACCGCCGGCTTGGCTACCTTCTGTGTCAGCACTCCAAGACGGCTCCCCTGTCCGCCAGCTAATAGCATGGCTATCATTTCTTTTTTAATCACGTTATCACCTCTTGCTGTTAGTATTTTTGCAATTTCAATTATACCACAATTTTTGTAAATGGTATATAAATTTTAAAATTTATTTCCTACTTTTTGTGCATATTTCCGACATTTTTTTACTTTTTTACCCATTTTTTACGTTGAGATCTATATCTTGTGGTTTGATTATCCAATCACCACAAGATAGCAACTCCCCAGCGCAGATAACCGCGATATTTGTCGAAAACAGGACTGGATCAGCACACCCACCGGATCCGTCTGCCCGGATTTAGGGGTTTACCGGACATGCAAAAACCCAAGTGGCCGAAAGGAAACCTCCGCGAAAGCTCAAGTGGCGATTTAAGCCTTGAAACATACGTGGAAATATCATATAATCTCGTTATATAAGTTGCGTCCGATTCCGGAAGGATTGGGGAATACTGAATTTTAGATATGAAGAAAAGGAGATTATCAGTCATGGATCTGATTACCGTAAGAGAACTTTACAGACATCCGGAGGAATATCTGGACAAAGAAGTAAGCATCGGCGGCTGGGTACGCAGCCTCAGGGATTCCAAAGCTTTCGGCTTTATCGTTGTCAGCGATGGATCCTTCTTTGAGACACTGCAGGTGGTTTATCACGACAGCCTTTCTAATTTTGCCGAGGTTTCCAAGCTGAGTGTGGGAACCGCTATCATCGTAAAGGGAACCCTGGTGGCTACCCCACAGGCAAAGCAGCCCTTTGAGATCCAGGCCACAGAGGTGACCGTAGAGGGAACCTCCACACCGGATTATCCGCTCCAGAAAAAGCGTCATTCCCTGGAATATCTGAGGACCATTTCCCATCTGCGCCCCAGAACCAATACCTTCCAGGCCGTGTTCCGTGTCCGCTCACTCATTGCCTATGCCATTCACCAGTATTTCCAGGAGCGCGATTTCGTATATGTCCATACTCCTCTGATCACCGGAAGCGACTGCGAGGGAGCCGGAGAAATGTTCCAGGTGACCACCATGGATTTAAACAATATCCCAAAGACAGCAGATGGCAAGGTTGATTTCAGCCAGGATTTCTTCGGAAAACCAACCAACCTGACCGTAAGCGGCCAGTTAAACGGCGAGACATACGCTATGGCTTTCCGCAACATTTACACCTTTGGCCCTACCTTCCGCGCCGAGAACTCCAACACCACACGTCATGCCGCTGAGTTCTGGATGATCGAGCCAGAAATGGCCTTTGCCGATCTGGACGATAACATGATGCTGGCAGAAGGAATGTTAAAATACATTATCCGTTTCGTCCTGGAACATGCGCCTGAGGAGATGAACTTCTTTAACCAGTTTGTAGACAAGGGCCTGTTGGACCGCTTAAACAATGTATTAAACTCCGAATTTGGCCGCATCACCTACACGGAGGCCGTAAAGCTCTTAGAGGAGCACAATGATGAGTTCGACTACAAGGTATCCTGGGGCTGCGACCTTCAGACCGAGCACGAGCGCTACCTGACTGAGAAGATCTTCAAACGTCCCGTATTCGTTACCGACTATCCGAAAGAAATCAAGGCCTTCTATATGAAGATGAACCCGGACAACAAGACTGTCGCCGCTGTAGACTGTCTGGTTCCCGGCATCGGAGAGATCATCGGCGGAAGCCAGAGGGAGGATGACTACGATAAACTGGTTGCCAGAATGAAGGAGCTTGGACTGAAGGAGGAGGATTACGGATTCTATCTGGATCTGCGCAAATATGGATCCACACGCCATGCCGGCTTTGGCCTTGGCTTTGAGCGCTGCGTTATGTATCTCACCGGAATGGGCAATATCCGCGACGTGATCCCATTCCCAAGAACCGTAAACAACTGCGAGCTGTAAAACCTCTGTTCAACCCTGGTTTCACAGCCGGAGCACGCGACAGTTCAGCTTCCCAGCTGGACTGTTGCCTTTTTAAGGAGAATGAGTATGAAATTTGTCCATACCGGAGACATTCACTGGGGTATGCATCCTGATTCCGGCAAGCCCTGGAGCCAGGAGCGCGCCCAGGCGATCCAGGACACCTTCCGTTCTATTGTGGAGCAGGCCGGAAAGCTGGAAGCGGACTGCCTGTTCATCAGCGGCGACTTGTTCCATCGCCAGCCTCTCATGAAGGACTTAAAGGAGGTCAATTACCTCTTTTCCACCATCCCTTCTGTAAAAGTGGTGATCATCGCAGGCAATCATGACCGCATCCGTGAAAATTCCGCTCTTTTAAGCTTCACATGGAGCTCCAATGTGACATTTCTCATGGAGGATCACCTGACTTCTGTCTATTTCGAGGACATCAATACAGAAATCTATGGCTTCAGCTATCACCAAAAAGAGATCAAATCTCCCCTGCTGGAGAATATCCAGATTCCCTTAAACAGCCGGATCCAGATCTTGATGGCTCACGGAGGAGACGCCTCCCATCTTCCCATCAATTTCAACAGCCTGGAGTTATCCCCATTCTCCTATATTGCCCTGGGACATATCCACAAACACCGGGTAATGGCTGAGGGAAAAATCGTTTACTGCGGCTCCCCGGAGCCTCTGGATCTGACGGAGACCGGCCCCCACGGCTTTTATGTGGGGGAGATTCATCCCACCACCCGCCGTCTCATAGATCTATCCTTTGTCCCCTGCGCCAGCCTTCAGTACATCCCTCTTGCTGTAAATGTATCCAAAGATACTACCAATGGGGAGCTCTGCGACCGTATTTCCAGAGAAATGGAGCATCGGGGTACAAACAACATCTACCGCTTCCGTATTAAGGGTATGAGGGATCCTGATATTGATTTTGACCTGACTTCCCTCGCCGGCAAATATCGTATCGCGGAGGTGATTGACGACAGCGAACCCCAGTACGATTTTTCCGCCCTCTTTGCGGAACATTCCAGCGATATGGTCGGTTTTTTCATACAGGCCCTCCAAAAAGATGAGATGAGCCCTGTAGAGAAGAAGGCACTGTACTATGGGGTAAATGCCCTTCTCCACACCACGGATGAAAGGAGTTAGAACAGCATGAAACTATTAAGCCTCCACATTGAAGGCTTTGGAAAATTCCACGACCTGGATCTGACCTTCAAAGACGGCATAAACGTGGTATACGGAAAAAATGAAGCTGGGAAATCCACCCTCCACACCTTTATCAAAGGGATGCTCTTTGGCATTGAACGCCAGAGAGGGCGGGCATCCAAAAACGATATATACAGCAAATATGAACCATGGAAAGGCGCCGCTTACGAGGGCTTTCTGCGACTGGAGAGCGAAGGGCAGGTTTATCGGATCCAGCGCACCTTCCGAAAACAGGATAAGAAGCTTATCATTGTCAATGAGACGGCCGGAAAGGAAATGGAACCCACAAAGGCTCTTTTCGACCAGCTGCGGTGCGGCCTGTCGGAGACCTCCTACGACAATACCATCAGTATTGGCCAGCTTAAATGCGCTACAGACAGCGGCATGGCAGAGGAGCTGCGCAACTATATCGCTAATCTCAATACCTCCGGCAGCACAGCTCTCAATATCAGCCGGGCCGCATCTTATCTCAAAAGCCAGAGAAAGGGCCTGGAAGCCCAGCTTACTCCGGAAGCTGCCAAGGACTATGCCGCCCTTTTAAGCGAAATACGCCGCACCGAACAGGAGATCTCTGACCCGCGCTATGCCAATCATCTGATCCAGTACCGCAGCGAATATTCCCAGCTCAAGGAAAAACTGGAGCAGTGCCAGAATGAAAGGGAAGGGCTTCTGGAAAAGGCTGCCAAAGGCCGTCAGATCCTGGAAGGAAGCCAGTTTTCTGACAAGGATTCGGTTCAGGAATATCTGGATCACACCAGAAAGCTGTATCAGGAATACAGTGCGACAAAGACTGCCTATCAGAAGGGTTCCAGAAAGGGCTGGAATATTTTCTTCTTTTTCCTGGCCTTTGCTGCTTCTATGGGAACTGCCCTCTGCCTGACCGTACCTCGCCTGGTTCTTTCCCTCCTTCCCCTAGCCCCTGCCCCTGCGGCTGTCGCCGCAGGAACTGCTGCCGCTGTCTTTCTTCTCTGCGCATTCATCCAGAGCCATAAAGAGCGCCGGTTAAAGAAAGAGCTGGAGAAAAGCGCCCAGCTGCTTCAGGAAATTTTTTCCAAGCATTTAGGCGATTCCTCTATATCCAAAGAGGCAATGGACGCCTTGGAAGGACGCATGGCAGAATTTCTCCGGCTTTCAAAGGCACTAAGGCAGTCTGAGGATACCCTGGCCCGCCTGTCCCAGGAAATGAAGGATCTGAAAAACAGCCAGGAACATTTTTCCCAGGAGATCGAAGAACAGCAGCGGATTCAGTGGGAGCTGGAACAGAAGCTGGAGCATCTGTCCGTCTGCCGGGAACAGGCCGAAAGACTGCGCCGTGTTCTCACGGAAAATGAGCGGATCCAGGAGGAATTAGATGCCATTGACCTGGCCCAGGAAACCATAACAAGCCTCTCTGCCTCCATCCGTGATTCCTTTGGATTCTATTTAAATAAAGAGGCGTCGGATCTCATCTCCGGCATCACGGGGGGCATTTACACCAGCATGAGCATCAATGAAAATCTGGAAGTATTTATGAACACGCCCACCAAGCTGGTTCCGATCAATCAGGTCAGCAGCGGAACCATGGATCAGATCTATCTGGCCCTGCGCCTGGCTGCAGCCAAGCTGATCCAAAATGGCCGCAGCGATACCATGCCTCTCATCTTTGATGACAGCTTCGTACTCTATGATGACGACCGTCTGAAAACTGCATTGAAATGGCTGTCCCGTGCCTTTAAGGGACAGATCATCATTTTTACCTGCCATCAGCGGGAGGCCCAGCTCCTCACTGCCAACCAGGTGAAATACCATTTGATCCAAATAGATCGTCCCGAAAGCTTGGCATAGCAGAACGGTTATGTGTCAACTGGAGAATTTAAAAAGCGGAGAGTTTCAGCTCTCCGCTTTTTCCATCCCTTTATAGATCTGAATGGCTTCTGTAATATTAGAAGCCGATCCGTCCTGTATGATCTTTGACAGGGCGGCCAACCGTTCCGGCTGCAGAAATTCCCTCCCCAGATAGGGTCCATAGGTATCCGTAATATAGATATTCTGCTCTTTTATGCTGGTTTCCAAACGGCCCAAAGCCTCCCCCAATGCGGCGGCCTCCTCTTCCAGTCCTATGACCTGCTCTCTGTATCCGGCCATAATCTCGTCGGATATAATTGACTTTGTGACGTTCTCAAAGGTTCCGATGGCATCCTTTTTCCTGGAGGCTGTCTCTGAAAGCTCCTGCTGGATGCGGGCGATCTCATCGTCATACTTTTCCAGGTCATAAATGTCCTCATTTCCGTCCTTTTGAATGGTTCGGGTGATCACCCGGATCTTTTTCCGGTTTGCCCGCAGCAGGTCGCGGATCTCTCTTCCCTTCTTAATCGTATCGTAATGCTGCTGTCTGGTGCGGTTCCCCACTGCCACATAAAGGCCGCCGAAGATCACCACATCCACAAAATAAACAGCGATCAGATGCCAGATCAGCCGTTTGGGTATCAGAAAATAAATCCCGCAGGGAACTGCCAAAAAGCAGAGCAGTATAGTTACAAGAAAAATAAAAATCTCTTTCAGCCCTCTCGGATAATAGAGGGAATAATAAAAGGTAGAGGCGCACCAAAACGGGGTTCCGTCCTTCTGGAACAGAGTGCGCATCTGAACCTTCAGATCCCGGTTATACTCCCGCAGTTCCCCAGTCTCCTCAAAAATCCGCTCCTTCATTCCCTGGTTTTTAGCCTTTTCCCGCTTCTGCGCCGCTTTTTTCAGACGCTCCTGTCCTTTTGCGATCTCCTTGTCATAACTGGAATTGATCTCATCCCGCCGCTTCTTTAAGGTCTGGTTTACCTCCTCCGCTGCGGCTTTTCTAAGAGCTTCAAGCTCTCTCTCCTTTTTTCTTTCATCCTCCTCCAGCTGTCTGGCTGCGTTCTGATCGCTGCCCAGACGGTACACTGCGTCTCTGGCATCTGCCAGAAACTTTACATAGTCTGTAATAGCCTGTCCCACCCCGTTGTCCTCCTTAGGGAAGTGTCTGTTTTTATTTGCAAGCCTTCTGCTATGTATAGCTTACTACAAAACGCCCTCAGGGGCAAGCTTCTTGTTTCTTGAGTTTCCCTGAGGGCGTTTCATTACAGCCGTTCATCCATATATCTTTTATTAACAGTTCCAGCCTTCCGGCAAATACTTCTTTGTACCTTCCAGCATATCGTCGATCAGGGCTCTCACATCAGCCTCCGTACACTTCTTTCCCTTTACCTGAGGGTCATTTAAGAAAGCCTTTACCACCAGCTCCTTATCACAGTCCAGAGCCGCCTTTAAGATCATCTCATGGTTCTCAATGGCAGGCATCATCAGATCTTTCACAGCCTCCGGAAGCCTGCCGGCCAGAACCGGGCGGATGGCATCACGCTCAAAGACAGCATTGGTCTCCACAATGGCGTCAGCCGGAAGATTGGAAATCTGCAGTCCGGTGTTAGGGATATTCACATTGCTCACCACGCGCTCCAGTCCGCAGAGAGCCTTCATCAGAAGGATCCCCTCCTCACCAGTTGGTTTTAACTCGATCTCCTCTTTTCCTTCCAGGAGATGTCTGCTCTTTTCCAGACGATTCTGAAGGTCTTCCTTTCTCCAATCCACACTGGTCAGTCCGAATTTCCACTGTTCTACTGTCTCAGGATCCTTCAGGTATTCATCGCCTGGCATAAACTCTGCCAGATGGCGGTCTCCGGCTGCCGCGATCAGGCCAAAACGGCGGAACAGATCGAATTTTACCCTGTGAGCACAGGCAAAGCAGGCGTTCGCCCAGTTGGTATCCCTCTCCTCGTATCCTTCCTCAAAATGTTTGTCAATATAATCGCGGTACACTGGGAAAAGATCGATCCCCTTATAGGATGCATAATCAAACCAGGTGAAATGGTTGATACCCAAAACATTCACATGAATGTCACGGCGGTCAACGTCGGAAAGTCCCAAAACCTCCTCTGCAATTCCCTTTAATACCTTCTGAGTTCCGAATACCTCATGGCAGCAGCCAAAGGCCTTGATCTCCGGGAATACATGGTACAGTGTTTTTACACACAGGGACATGGGATTGGTATAGTTGATGACCCAGGCCTTCGGCGCATAAGCCTTGATCGCCTCAGCAATCTCTACAAACATAGGAATAGTGCGCAGGGAACGGATCATGCCTCCAGGGCCTGCCGTATCGCCTACGGACTGATAGATGCCCAGACGCTCTGGCATATGTACATCCACTGCCATCTCGTCAAAGGTTCCCGGAAGAATGGAGATCACTACAAAATCAGCTCCAGTCAGAACTGTTTCCAGGCTGTCATAGGTGCGGTAGTTCCATTTTCCCACTACATCTGGACGCTGGGACAAATGATTGCCAATGGCCTCATTTGCCTCTGCTGCTTCCCGGTCAATATCGTACAGGCGGATGGTTCCCTCCATCTGAGGCTCCATAGCCAGGTCTGTCATAAAGGTTCTGGCCCATCCTCTGGAACCGCCTCCAATATAGGCGATCTGCACATCGGATACGTGATTGTCTGCATATTTCATAAAATCTACCTTCCTTTCGCTGTTTACCGGGATAAAACCGGAAGCCCCCGGATCCCCCTTCAAAGATCTGCTGCGGGATACAGAGATCAAACTTTCTTTATCTATGGACATTATAGATAAATTAAGTATAATTATCTTATGATAAATTGATTTTATAAGGAATAATTCAAACTATATTTACTAATTTTTTCATTCTATCCCAATCCAGAAAGGAAACATTATGGAACAGATCATCTATCAGGCGGCAGAAGATGGGATCTCTATTGACCGTATCCGCAGGGAATCGGCATTTTCCATGCCCTGCAAACATCTCCACGATGAATATGAAATCTATTATCTGCTGGAGGGGGAACGATATTACTTTATTGACCGCAAAACCTACCGCGTGACCAAAGGAAGCCTGGTATTTATTGACCGGGGACAGATCCACCAGACCAGCCAAGCCGGACCGGGAAGCCATGAACGGATCCTTCTTTCCTTAAAGGAACATCCTTTCTCCGAATTTCTTGCCTTTACCGGAGAACTGTCCCTGCCCAGTTTCTTTCACCGCCATTCCGGCATCCTTCATCTGGATCAGGAAGAACAGGCGTATGCAGAATCCCTTTTTGCTGCGGCGGCCAGGGAACTTAGGGAAAAAAAGACCGGGTTCCTCCACATGGCTATGGGGGAGCTGTCCCGGCTCTTTATCTTTGCCAGCCGCCTTTATCTGGACTCCGATCCTTCTATTCCCCTGTCCACCCAGCCCAAACACCGAAAGGTAGAGGTGGCCGCTTCCTATATCATCGATCATTTTAATGAAAATCTGTCCTTAGAGTCTGTGGCGAAAAAGCTCTATATCAACAAATGCTATCTGAGCCGGATTTTTAAAGAGGCCTCCGGCTTTACGGTCAACGAATATATCAACATGATCCGTATCCGAAAGTCCCGGGAATTGTTATCCTCCACCTCCCTGACTGTCACGGAAGTAGCTGAGGCAGTGGGATATGATACGATCACCTACTTTGAGCGTGTTTTCCGTCAATATACCCTTACCTCCCCGTCTGCTTACCGGAAAAGCCAAAACTGGACTGGTTAAACTTTTTATTTCTGGCTATTTTTAATCAGTCCAGTATTTGATATACTCAGTTTCATAGACAAATGGATCCATACAAATCAGCCGTCAGGCCAATAGGAGGTCTTATTTTATGAAACGAATTATTACACTCCAGGATATTTCCTGTGTGGGACGCTGCTCCATCACAGTAGCCCTTCCCGTTATATCTGCCATGGGAGTGGAATGCGGTATTTTGCCAACTGCCGTCCTCTCCACCCACACCATGTTCAAAACCTTTACCTGCAAGGATCTGTCTGACCAGATCGATCCCATTTCCACTGCCTGGGAAAAGGAACATGTCACCTTTGATGGTATTTACACCGGGTATCTGGCCTCCGCCAGCCAGTGCGAACAGGTGTGCCGGTTCTTTGACCGTTTTTCCCATAAAGACGGACTGATCCTGGTGGATCCCGCCATGGCAGATAACGGAAAGCTTTATGCTGCCTTCGATGAACACTTTCCTGCCTCCATGGCAAAGGTATGCGCCAAGGCCGATGTGATTCTGCCTAATATCACAGAAGCCTGCCTTTTGACTGGTATGCCTTACCGGACAGAATACGATGAAGCTTATATTGAGGAACTTCTGGAACGGCTTTTAGATCTGGGATGCAATGCGGCTGCCCTCACCGGAGTAAGCTATGAGCCCGGCCGGGTAGGCCCTGTGTATCGTGACCGCCAGGGAAATCATTTCTCCTATTTCACCCACTTATGCAGCAAAAGCTATCATGGAACCGGCGACCTGTTCTCCTCTGCTGTTATGGGCGGCCTGATGCGGGGCCTGAACCTGGGAGAGTCTCTTTCCCTTGCCGCTGACTTTACTGTAGCTTCCATTGAAGCCACCATGGATTCCGACAGCCAGTGCTGGTATGGGGTAGAATTTGAATCCCAGATCCCCCTTCTGTGCCGTATGCTGGAGGAACGCCTGAAATCTTCCGGCCACAGCTTCTAATCCTGACAGACAGGCGGCCTCGGAAGCTCTTAACGTGTCTGCTCTTATAGCCGGAAACCGGAACCCGGATTCCTGAATCAGAAGTAGAACGGCAGAACACGGAAATCCAAGTTTTCTGACACACTTGCTAAAAGCCGGCCTCCCATGCTATACTGTTGAAATAGGATAGATTTCAACGATAGCAAAGGAGACCGGCTATGTTTAGAATGTGGGGAAAGATCATGGAAAATAATCATCTGGTGCGGGACACCGTAATATGCCAGCCGGACTACTCTATTTCCCGGACACAGATGGTATTTGATTCCCTGGATTCCATTTGCCGTGAATTGGATCTTCAGACTCCTATTTGGCTGGATTCGAATGTAAAAGATTTTAAACGGCATGACAAAACCCGCTTTACCCAAGACAGCTTTATCGAATCCATCGACTTTGATTTTTTAGAAATCCAGGTGATCGAGGAATAAGGGGCCGCTGCTTTATGATCCGCTTTATAATCCATATTGTTTTAAGCGCCGATATAAGGTGGTTCTTGATATTTTCAGCGTGTCTGAAATGTCCTTCCGGCTGTATCCCTCCTCCAGCATCTCTTTCAGCTGCTGATACTCCATTTCTTTCAGGGAAATCCTCCCGTTTGTTTCCTCTGTTTTTCGCCCCCCCCCCGTGTGGTTTGTGTTTGTGTCTTGTAGGGAATTTTGACCGGGTTGTGTTCTCTGCGCGCTCTCAGGTGGCTGAGGCCCGGATCAGAAGCGCGGTTCGTTTCGGATTATCTTTTCAATAACTATCTCCAAACCTCCCAGAGAGTTATTCCGATATACCTTCCAGAGATGCTTTAAAAGATCATGGTCGATGGAGTCCTTATCCTTGGCATACACCCCTCTGTAATAATGCAGTCCGCTGAGAACAAACTTCATAAATGCCTGATAATTATTGTGAACGGTCTCCGTCAGATGGATTTCATTATGAGAGATCTGAAAATACAGCTTCTCACTGAAATCCCCTGACCGCACCAATTCCCCCAGATTTTCCGTGGTACAAAATAGAAAGCGGACATTGGAACGGACGGTAAGGCGGCCAAACTGCAGCTTCCCGCTCTGAATAAAGTCTGCCAGCTTATCCTGGACATAAAGGCTCATTCTCTCCGGCTGCACGATCACCAGTGTTCCTTTGTCCATGTTCCGTATGATCCCATATTCGTCCATGAAATAAATATCCAGAAGATCTCGGTACACATTTTGCATATAGATCACCTTGATCCCTTCCAGCCGTCTCACGGAATGATTAAAAATGGCCTTGGCAATCAATTCATTTAAGGCATTATCCTCCCCCGTGATCAGCAGGTTTTCATCTTTCTCGGCAAATTTTCTGGCTGTCTCCATCACCTCCGGGCTGAGAAATTCTCCCAGCCAGTGAAATGTCACCATGGTTCCTTCCAAAAATTGGTTTAAAGAGCTATGAAGCCTGTGGTAGGGCTGGAAGCAGAAAATGACACCGTATTCCTGTTCGCTCAGGTAGACTCTCCGGCTGGTGACCATACCGTAAAATATACTGGTTCCCAAATTCACTGAGACTTTGACATGTTCCAGGCTCTTGCGTTCTTTAAACCAACGCTCAAACACAGGATAGATCTTGCAGATGTTTTTCCCCCTTAAATCTTCCTGTACCTCAAAATTTTCTTTAAAGGGCTGGTTTAGATACACCACATTTCCATATCCGTCTGTATACAAAACCGCATCTTCCATAATATCCATCATGGCCTCAATCTGCAGCACCCTTTGCCAAAGCCCCTGCTTCTCAATCTGGTTCATCATCTGCACCGCCACCAGCTCTGCCATATTCTCCATGAAAGTCACGGTGGAATCCAGCTTTTCAAAAAGTGCCTTTACCTTAAAGCGCGGAAGGATCAGGGCAATAACACCCACCACCTGATTGCCATAGTGAATGGGGACTCCTACAAATCCCTTCATCTTGCACTCTTTAAAGGATTCACAGGATCGGCAGCTGGGTACAGATGCCTTATCCTCAATCAGAAGATTATGGTTGTTCACCAGCACATCAGCAATAAGAGAACCGATCTGTATATCCCGATAGAGAGAAAAATACCGGAATGATTTCCCTACAATATCCATATTGGAATCTGTTATGATCACGTCCGTATCCACCACATCCGAAATAGTGGAGGCAAAATTATCAACAAATCCCCTAATTTTTCCAAGCAAGCTTTTCATCTAGTCACCTTTTCTGTCCTTTTGAAAGAAAGAGAGGCCTTTTCACAGATCTGACGGCCTCTCTCTTTCCACGCTTTTGCTCTTTCTTCGTTTTCTTTAATTCTTTTTGCTTTGATCCTATTTGCTTCTCTTAATCAGTTCTTCCTGATCCTTACTTCACAAATATCATCTCCATTTGCAATCGTCTTTCCTAAATGGAAGTCGAATCCCAGCTTTTCACAGATTCCCCTGTCTCCATCCATAGCAATGTCGCAGAGAACGGCACACTCCTCATCAGTAGCTCCCAGTTTCTTCCATGCTACAACTAATGGACAGTAATGGAAATCCACACTCAGCTCCTTATCGGTACAGGTATCTTCCATCTGGAATACTCCCTTTACATTATCATTGATAAATTCCTTGTGGAATACGCTGAAATCATCGGTATGGGTGTACTTATTATCTCCGTGGAAACGTCCGCACTCCCGGATTGCCTCATGGGCAAATTCATCACTAAGCCCCTTCTTCTTTGCTTCCTTATACATCAGATAGAACCAGGTTGCCCTGTGTTCAAAAGCATTTCTCAAATCCTCAATGTGCTGTCCTCTGTCCTCTGGAATATTCTTGATCATTTTCGTATCCTCCTGCTATTATATATTGTTTATAAATTTTCTGCAATGTAATCCATCAGGGTGCTGATCTGATAAGACATAGTAACCGCTCCCGGATCCAAATGCCCTACCCCCTTGTTTGCCTGATAGGTGGCTCTTCCTCTGACTCGGGTCTTTGACACCTCTTTCTTCTAAAAATGGCTTGTAAGCCGCATAAAGGCT
>ENA-UONU01001303-UONU01001303.1-human-gut-metagenome-genome-assembly--contig:-CS51-NODE-1303-length-19203-cov-8.985168_pt1 | contig 19203 bp, 14 predicted proteins | sample MGYA00242462_ERZ724009 | MGnify/ENA metagenome assembly ERZ724009 | reverse complement strand
TGCTGGTGCCCTGCGACTATCAGAAGGAAATCGAGGTCTGCGAGGGCGTCCGGATCCGTTTTACGGACATTGGACACCTGCTGGGTTCGTCCAGCATTGAGGTGTGGCTGAAGGAGAACGGGATCGAGAGAAAGCTCTGTTTTTCCGGAGACGTGGGAAATCTCAACCAGCCGCTCATCCGGAATCCCCAGAAAACGGCGCAGGCGGACTATGTGATCATGGAGTCCACCTACGGGGACCGGCTGCATGAGACTGCGCGCCCCGACTATGTGAAGGATCTTGCGGGGCTTCTTCAGGAGACCTTCGACCGGGGCGGAAACGTGGTGATTCCTTCCTTTGCGGTGGGCAGGACCCAGGAGGTTCTGTATATCCTGCGGAAAATCAAGGAAGAAAACATGGTGACGGGCCATGGGAATTTCCCTGTCTACGTGGACAGTCCGCTGGCGGTGGAGGCCACGGAAATTTTTGAACGAAATGAATATGAGTGCTTTGACGACGAGGCGATGGAACTGGTGCGCCAGGGGATCAATCCGCTTTCCTTCCCCGGACTGAAGCTTTCCATCACCAGCGATGAGTCGAAGGCCATCAATTTTGACGAGACGCCGAAGGTGATCGTTTCTGCGTCGGGCATGTGCGAGGCCGGGCGGATCCGGCATCATCTGAAGCACAACCTCTGGCGGCCGGAATGCACGATCCTGTTCGTGGGCTATCAGTCCGTCGGCACGCTGGGGCGGAAGATCCTGGAGGGCGCACAGGAAGTGAAGCTGTTCGGAGAGACGGTGGACGTGAGAGCCTCCATCGTGGCCTTTAAGGGGATGAGCGGACACGCGGATAAGAAGGGGCTGATCGACTGGCTGTCCGGCTTTGAAGAGAAACCGCTCCGGGTGTTCATCGTGCATGGAGAGGATGCGGTCTGCACCTCTTTTGCGGAAGAGCTGAGCCGTGAGCATGGATATCGCACATACGCGCCCTACAGCGGCACCCGGTTTGACCTGATTAATAACAGTTTTGAATATGAGGCGGAGCCGGTATGGCGTGAGAAGACCGCGAAGGCGCCGGCAGCAAAGAACAGCGTATACGCGAGGCTGGAGGCGGCCGGAGCGCGCCTGCTTGTGGTCATCCGGGACGCGAAGGGGATGGCGAACAAGGATCTCGCCCGGTTTGCGGATCAGATCAACGCGCTCTGTGACAAATGGAAATTATAAATCGGAGGACGGCGCGAACTTTTGTTCGCGCTGGAATGATAGGGCCGCCTGCGGCGGCGTGGAGGAAATATGAGTCTGGCAGACATTACTTTCATCAATATGTGTAAGGACATCCTGGAAAACGGAACGAGCACGGAGGGGGAGAAGGTCCGGCCGAAGTGGCCGGACGGAACGCCCGCCTATACGATTAAAAAATTCGGGGTGGTGAACCGGTATGATCTTTCAAAGGAATTTCCGATCCTGACGCTGCGGCGGACCGCGTTAAAGAGCGCCACCGATGAAATGCTCTGGATCTGGCAGCAGAAGTCCAACAACATCCACGATCTGCACAGCCATATCTGGGATGAGTGGGCGGACGAGGACGGCTCCATCGGAAAGGCTTATGGGTATCAGCTGGGCGTGAAGCACCAGTACAGGGAAGGGATGATGGATCAGGTGGACCGGGTGCTGTATGATCTGAAACACAATCCCTTCAGCCGCCGGATTCTGACGAATATCTATGTGCATCAGGATCTGCATGAGATGAATCTCTATCCCTGCGCTTACAGCATGACCTTCAACGTGACGCAGAAGAAGGGAGAGGACAGGCTTACCCTGAACGCGATTCTGAACCAGCGCTCGCAGGATGTGCTTGCGGCGAACAACTGGAACGTGGTACAGTATGCGGTGCTGGTGCACATGATCGCCCAGGTATGCGATATGAACGTGGGCGAGCTGGTGCATGTGATTGCGGACGCGCATATTTATGACAGGCATATTCCGATCATTAAGGAGTTGATTTCCAGGACGCCCTATCCGGCACCGAAATTCTGGCTGAATCCGGAGGTGAAGGATTTCTATCAGTTCACCAGGAATGACGTGCGGGTGGACGATTATGTGACGGGAGAGCAGATCCGGGATATTCCGATTGCGATTTAGGATACTGAAAAACTGGAATGGAAAGGAAGGCTGCAAAGATGAATCTGATAGTTGCTGTGGATGAAAACTGGGCGATTGGCTGCCGGGGAAACCTTCTGGTGCGCATCCCTGCGGATCATAAGATGTTCCGCCAGGAAACGCTGGGGAAGGTGGTTGTGCTCGGCCGCAAAACCATGGATACCTTTCCCGGCGGGCTGCCGCTTGCGGGCCGGACAAACATTGTCCTGAGCGCGAACCCGGATTACCGGGTGAAGGACGCCGTGGTGGTGCATTCGGTGGAAGAGCTTCTGGAAGAGCTGAAAAAGTACGCGGATGAAAACATCTATGTGATCGGCGGAGAGAGCGTGTACAGGCAGCTCCTTCCCTACTGCGACACCGCCCATGTGACGAAGATCGACCGGGCTTATGAGGCGGATGCCTGGTTCCCGGATCTGGATGCGGATGAAGCGTGGGAAATTACCGCCGAGAGCGACGAGATGTGTTATTTTGACACCACTTATCATTTCCTGAAATATGTCAGAAAGGCGCAGGCGACGCAATGATCAAAAGGTATATGACAGATCGGAACATCATTCATGAGGTGGATGAATTCCAGCCGGGCATCTGGGTGGCGCTGACCGCCCCAACGGCAGAGGAATGCAGTCTTGTGGCGGAAACCTATGAAATCGATCCGGCGGACGTGAGGGCGGCGCTGGATGATGAGGAAAGCTCACGTGTGGATGTGAGCAACGATTATTCACTGATTCTGTTCGACATTCCTACCATTGAGTACAGACATAAACGGGAGGCTTATACCACCATCCCGCTGGGGCTGATCCTGACAGGTGAAACGCTGATTACGGTCTGCGGGGAGGAAACGCCGGTTCTGAAGGCCTTTACGCAGAATCTGGTGAAGGAGTTCAGCACGAAAAAGCAGGTCCGGTTTATCTATCAGATTTTCTGGCGCACCTGCCTGCTGTATCAGTCTTACCTGCGAATTGTGGACCGCAGGCGGAAGGAAATTGAAGAACACATCGGCAATGATACGGAGGACGTGGATCTGATCGATCTGCACGAACTGGAATCCAACCTGGTGTACTTCGACACCTCCCTTCGGGCGAATAAGGTGGTGTTTGAACGTCTGGTGCGTTACAACCGGATCAAAAAGTATCCGGAGGATCAGGAGCTTTTAGAGGATGTGGTGGTGGAAAACCAGCAGGCCATAGAGATGACACAGATCTACCGGGATATCATCAAGGGAACCAGAGAGCTGTTAAGCTCCGTCAGCGACAACCGTCTGAACACCGCCATGAAATATCTGGCATCCATCACCATCGTCATGGCAATTCCCACCATCATCTCCGGAATCTACGGAATGAACGTGGAGGAAAAGTGGATGCCTCTTTCAAATACGCCCTTCGGTTTCGGCATTATCTGCGTGGTGATCCTCCTCATCTGCATCATTGCCATTCGCATCCTGCGCAAGAGGAAGATGCTGTAAGGTTTTTGCGGTTCGTGCATTTTTATGCAAAAAAAACTTTGACGCACACGGAAATGGTGCTATAATAACAGACGATATAAAGTAGTTTAATGATGCATCAGATTGAAGTGTGGAAAGTGAGGAATGAGAAAAGTGGAAAAGAAAAACATCGACTGGGCCAATCTTGGCTTTGGCTATATGGTAACGGACAAGCGCTATGTCTCCAACTATAAGAACGGCGCCTGGGATGAAGGAACTCTGACGGATGATGCGCAGGTTGTGCTGAATGAGTGCGCGGGAATTCTGCAGTACTGCCAGGAGGTCTTCGAAGGCCTGAAGGCGTATACGACGGAGAATGGCCACATCGTCACTTTCCGCCCCGATCTGAATGCGGAGCGCATGATTGACAGCGCGAAGAGGCTGGAAATGCCGCCTTTTCCGAAGGAGAGATTCCTGGAAGCCATCGACCAGGTGGTGGCGGCGAACGCAGCATGGGTACCTCCTTACGGAAGCGGAGCGACGCTGTATATCCGTCCCTATATGTTTGCAAGCTCTTCAGTTATCGGCGTAAAGCCTGCTGAGGAATATCAGTTCCGCGTGTTCGTCACTCCCGTAGGACCTTATTTCAAGGGCGGCGCGAAGCCCATCACCCTGTGCGTCAGCGATTTTGACCGGGCGGCTCCGCACGGAACGGGCCATATCAAGGCGGGGCTGAACTACGCGATGAGCCTGCATGCCTGCGTGACCGCGCATGCCAACGGCTTTGACGAGAATCTGTTCCTGGATCCGGCCACGAGAACCTACGTGGAGGAGACGGGAGGAGCCAACTTCCTGTTCGTGGATAAGGAGGGAAAAGTAGTGATTCCCAAATCAGGAAGCATCCTTCCTTCCATCACCAGACGTTCTCTGGTAGTGGTTGCGAGAGATATCCTCGGCATGGAAGTGGAGGAGCGTCCTGTGAAGCTGGAGGAGCTGAAGGATTTTGCGGAGTGCGGTCTGTGCGGCACCGCCGCGGTGCTCAGCCCTGTGGGCAAGATTGTGGATCATGGGAAGGAAATCTGTTTCCCGAGCGGCATGGACGAGATGGGGCCGGTGGTCAAAAAGCTGTACGACACCCTGACCGGAATCCAGATGGGCCGGATCGAGGGACCGGAAGGCTGGGTGAGAAGAATTCTCTGATCCGCAGGGAATCTGTGAGACAGGCGCCTGCGGGCAGCATGCAGAAGCTGCGGCGGGCGCCATGTCAAAAAGAATCTGCATTTTCACAGACAGGAGGGAGAGCCGGAGAAGGGCTGTTCCTCCTTTTTTTCGGCCGTTGGCAGGCGGTAAGGAAGTGTGATATAATGAGCGCGGGCCGGTTCTGACGGGACGGCGAATGGCGAAAAGGAAGATTTTAATATGGCAGAAAAGTATGACGTAATCATCATCGGAGCAGGCCCGGGAGGCATTTTCTGTGCCTACAGGCTGCTGGAGAAGAGAAAAGAACTGAAGGTACTCATGATAGAGAAGGGAAGGCCCATCGAGAAGCGGGGCTGCCCCAAAAGAAAAACGGGCGTATGCGCGGGCTGTCATCCATGCGCCATCACAACGGGATTTGCGGGGGCCGGCGCTTTTTCGGATGGAAAGCTCTCCCTGTCTCCGGACGTGGGCGGAAATCTGCCGCAGATCCTCGGCTATGAGCGGACGAAGGAGCTGATCGGGGAATCGGACGACATCTATCTGAAGTTCGGCGCAGACACGAAGGTATACGGTGTGGATAAGGAGAAGGAGATCCGGAAGATCCGGCGGAAGGCGATTAACGCGAACCTGAAGCTGGTGGAATGTCCGATCCGGCATCTGGGAACGGAAGAGGGATATAAGATTTATTCCCGTCTCCAGCAGCATCTCATGGAGGAGGGCGTTTCCATGCGTTTCAACACCATGGTGAAGGAAATCCTGGTGGAAGAGGGACGCGCTCAGGGCGTGGTGACGGATGCGGGAGAAACCTTCCTCGCGGATGAGGTGGTCTGCGCGGTGGGCCGCGAAGGCGCGGACTGGTTCAAGGACAAATGCCATGAGATCGGGATTGAGACGGTTCCGGGAACGGTGGATATCGGCGTGCGCGTGGAGGTGCGGGATGAGGTCATGCAGTTTCTGAATGAAAATCTCTACGAGGCCAAGCTGGTTTTCTATACCCCGACCTTTGACGACAAGGTGCGCACCTTCTGCACGAATCCCTCCGGCGAGGTGGCTGCGGAATATTATGACGGCGGGCTTGCCGTGGTGAACGGCCATGCCTATAAGGCGCAGGAATATAAAACGGAAAACACCAATTTTGCGCTGCTGGTTTCCAAGAATTTCACCAGACCCTTCAGCACGCCCATCGAGTATGGGAGAAAGATCGCAGAGCTGTCCAACATGCTCTGCGGCGGAAAGATTCTGGTACAGACCTACGGAGACTTCAAGCGGGGAAGAAGGACCACGGAGGAGCGTCTGTGCCGCAACAATCTGATCCCTACCCTGAAGGATGCGGTTCCAGGAGACCTTTCCCTGGTGTTCCCGCACCGCATTATGGTGGATATTGAGGAGATGATCCGGGCGCTGGATAAGGTGACGCCGGGAATCGCGAGCGATGAGACGCTTCTGTACGGCGTGGAGGTGAAATTTTATTCCAACCGGGTGGTGGTGGATCAGGATTTTGAAACGAGCATCAAGGGGCTCCGGGCCATCGGGGATGGCGCCGGTGTGACCAGGGGGCTGCAGCAGGCCTCTGCGAACGGGCTGAGCGCGGCGGAAAGCATTCTGAAGAGATTCGGCACGGACAAACAGGCGGCATGCGGTACTTCGGGAGGAAGATATGAATAAAAGAAAAAAAGAAAAAGGGAGAAGGCATTCCCGAGCGGGAGTCCTTCTTCTGGTGTTCGGCCTTCTGTTGTCCCTGACGGGCTGTGCGGGCGGCGAAACGATGGAAATTGTCCTGACGACGGGCTTTCACCGGAACGAGGTCTTCCGGCTGGCGGACCGTTCCTGCAGCCTGGCGGAGCTCATGGTGTATCTGACGACGGAGCAGAATCTGTATGAATCGGTATATGGCAGTGACATCTGGAACGCGGCAGGGGACGGGGAAGCGATGGAAGAACGGCTGAAGGAAAATGTGCTGGCGAAGCTGTCTCAGGTCAAGGCGATGACCCTGCTGGCGGACAGGCGCAGCGTGACGCTGCAGGCACAGGAGGAGAAGCTGGTGCAGGAGGCTGCGGCGGCGTATCTGGAATCCTTAAGCGATACGGAAAAGGAAGCGCTGGGAGTGACGCAGGAGCTGGCTGAGGGGATGTACCGGGATTACGCGCTGGCGGATAAGGTGTACCGGGAAATCATCGGGGATATCAATCCGGAGATCAGCGATGATGAGGCGCGCACCATTACGGTGCAGCATATTCTGATCCGCACCGTAACACACAATGCGGACGGAACCACGACGCCTTTTTCAGAGGAGGAAAAGGGGCGCTGCTACGAAGAAGCGCTGCGCGTGCGGGAGGAGGCCGTTTCCGGAGAAGCGTTCGAGTCTCTGATCGAGAAGTACAGCGACGCGTCGGAAAGTACGCTCTCCTTTGGAAAGGGGGAGCAGGAGGCAGCCTTTGAGGAGGCGGCTTTCAACCTGGGAACGGATGAAATCAGCGGCGTGGTGGAAACCTCAGAAGGATATGAGATCATCAAGTGCATCAGCACCTTTAACCGGGAGGAAACGGACCGCAATAAGGAAAAAATCGCGGAACAGAGGCGGGATGAGGTGTTCGGTCAGGAATATGACGCCTTTGTGGATTCCCTTCCGCGCAATCTGAATGAGCCCCTCTGGGAGTCCGTTTCCATGATCCGGGACGAAGAAGTGAATACGGACAGCTTTTTCAGGATTTATCAGGAGCATTTTCATCCGGAAGAGCAGGGAACGGCTGGAGACGCTTGACCAGGGCGGCGATGAGTGAAACCGTCGTCCGGCGGCTCTCCGGGTCATCTCCGCCATGCTTCAGGTAGGCATGGAAGGAGCCCTGGATGAGGAAGGTGATCAGCACCTCCGCTCCGGGGGAACCTTCATAATCCGGATATTTTCTCAGAATCAGATCCCGGATGCGGCTTTCCAGCTTTCCGATCAGAACACTTCTGCGGCTGCCGGAAAAGAGGATTTCCAGGAGTCTGGTCTGGCTGGAAAAGGCGCTGAAAATTTCCAGCGTCGCCTGCTCCGGATCATCGAGAAGGGTGTCAGGATGGGGGATGGAGCCGATGATGTTGTCGATCAGCTCATCTTCCATGGATTCGGACAGATCATAAAGATCCGCATAGTGCTGGTAGAAGGTTGCCTTGTTGATGAAGGCTGCCTCCGCCAGCTCTTTTACTGTAATTTTTTCGATGGGCTTCCGGGAGCGAAGCTCGATAAAGGCATCTCTGATATTCATTCTGGTTCTCTGTACGCGAAGATCCATGATTTTCCCTCTTTTCTTTCGATATCGATTTTCGACAGTTTGGAAAAAAAGTTGAATAAACGACCTTTCCGCAGAACTGATGGTGGCGGCAGGCTGCTGAATTGGTTACAATCATTTTAACAAAATAAACGACTATGGTCAAATAAGCAAAGGCCGTTTATTGGCAGGAAAGGAGGAGACTGTCCTCTGTCGGCGGGTATCCGACGCGGATGAGGGCAGCGGAAGCGGTTATGGATATGTATGGATTTTATACCGGGAAAATTTTTGATGCATATGAATTTCTGGGATGCAGGCCGCAGAAGGCGGGCGCGGTGTTTCGGACGTTTGCACCGGCGGCGGAGAAGGTTTCGGTGATCGGATCCTTCAACGATTGGGAGGAGACGCCGATGGAAAAGGTTTACGACGGAAATTTCTGGGAATGCCTGATCCCGGAGGCGAAGGCGGGGGACATGTATAAATACCGGATCTGGAGGAAGGACGGGAGCTTTCGGGATCACTGTGACCCCTATGGATTCGGCATGGAACTGAGGCCGCAGAACGCCAGCTTTATCCGGGACATGACGGCGTATTCCTTTCATGATTCCGGATGGATGAAGAAAAGAAACGACTGCAGGAAGGGGCCGCTGAACATCTATGAGATACATATGGGCTCCTGGAAGCGGCCCGCTTCCGAAGCGTGTGACAGCGCGGAGGCACAGAAAGAAGCGGTGGAGAAGTGGTATCATTATGATGAGCTGGCAGAGCTTCTCATCCCCTATCTGAAGGAGTACGGATATAATTATGTGGAGCTGATGCCTCTGGGAGAGCATCCCTGCGACGAGTCCTGGGGCTATCAGCAGACCGGATTTTTCAGCCCGACTTCGCGTTACGGGACGGCGGATGAGCTGAAAAAAATGGTGGATCTGTTTCATCAGAACGGAATTGGACTGATTCTTGATTTCGTCCCGGTGCATTTCGCGGTGGATGACTATGCCCTCGCGGACTATGACGGCACCGCGCTGTACGAATATCCAAACCGGGATGTGGGGAACAGCGAGTGGGGGAGTAAGAATTTCATGCATTCCCGCGGGGAGGTGAGAAGCTTTCTGCAGTCCTGTGCGGACTACTGGCTGAAAGAATATCATTTTGACGGGCTTCGCATGGATGCGATCAGTAACATGATTTACTGGCAGGGGCAGCCGGAGCGGGGCGTGAATGGAAATGCGGTTTCGTTTCTGCAGTACATGAACGCGGGGCTGAAGGAGCGCAATCACGGCATCCTGCTCGCGGCGGAGGATTCCACCAGCTTTCCAGGCGTGACGAAGAAGGCGGAAGAGGGAGGCCTTGGCTTCGATTATAAATGGGACATGGGCTGGATGAACGACACGCTGGATTATTTCCGCACGGATCCGGAATACAGAAGCCGGGATTATCACAGGCTGACTTTCTCGATGATGTATTATTATGAAGAAAATTATCTGCTGCCCTTTTCGCATGACGAGGTGGTGCACGGGAAGGCGACCATCATCCAGAAGATGAACGGGGACTATGAGAAAAAATTTCCCCAGGCGCGCGCCCTGTACATGTATATGTATGCCCATCCCGGTAAAAAGCTGAACTTTATGGGAAATGAGCTGGCCCATTTCCGGGAGTGGGACGAAAAAAGGGAGCTGGACTGGGGACTGCTTGCCTTTCCTCTGCATGACGGTTTTCATGCGTTCATGAAGGAGCTGAACCGGATTTATCTGGAAACGCCGGCCTTCTGGGCGCTGGATTATGACAGGGAAGGCTTTCGTTGGGTGGACTGTCATGAGGAGGAGAAATGTGTCTATGCCTTCCTGCGTACGGATGGAAAGCAGGAGCTGCTGGCTCTTTTCAATTTTTCAGAAAAGGAGCACAAGGATTTTCCTCTGCTGCTGAACCCGGAGGGACAGGAGAAGAAGGACGGAGCGAAGAGGGAGAAGGGCGGTTATACGCTCTGCCTTTCCAGCAACTGGGATATTTACGGAGGAACGGGGGAGGCTGGAAAAGAACGGGGAAAGCGCATTCGTACAGAGAACGGGACGCTGGCAATCGATCTTCCTGCCTTCGGCGCGCTGTATCTGATGCGGACGGAGGACTTCTGACGCGGGATAAAAATGGAAAAAGGAAAGGGCCGCTGCGGATTTACGGCAGCGGTCCCTTCCTTTTTCAAAGCCTGTAAAAAAAAGAGAGAGTAAGGATTTTTTATTCGATAGGAAATTTCATTTCCTATCGAATAAAAACCTCCGGTGGATCGCACTGCGGCGGAAAGGAAGATGTCGCTTACGCGACCCGCCGCGCAGGCAATCTTCGATTGCCGGGAGAATCCCGCAAGCGGGATTCTTTTTTTTTAAGCTATCCCCGTATTGGAGGAAGCGGAAGAGCCTTCCAGCGTCAGGGAGACAGTCTTTTCCGCATAGCTTCCGCTCGTAATGCTCTGTACGGTGAGGGTTACGGTCTGGCCCGCACTGTAATACTGAAGAAGATCCTGCAGACCGGACACATCGGTCACGTTTCTTCCGTCAACAGCGGTGATCACATCACCCCTGCGAAGTCCCGCGCTTTCAGCGGCGCTTCCTGCGGTAACATCGGATACATAGACGCCGGTGGGAATGCCGTAGGCTTCCGTTACGCTGGAGGGAACCGTCGTTGCGGTGATGCCGAGGCTTCCGCGGTTCGCTTCATCCACGCGTACCAGCGTGCTTTCATTCATCAGCGTATTGATGATGGAGGAAGCTCTGGTGATCGGGATGGCATATCCCATGCCTTCCACTTCCGTGCTGGCAAGCTTGGCGGAATTAATGCCGATGACTTCGCCGCGCATATTCACCAGCGCGCCGCCGGAGTTGCCGGGGTTGATGGCCGCATCCGTCTGGATGTAGGATGCGGTGGTGCTGTCAGCGCTGTTATCCGCTGCGGTGGTCAGGACCCGGTTGGTGGCGCTCACGATGCCCGTGGTAACGGACTGGCCATAGCCGAGCGCGTTGCCGATGGCAACCACCTGCTCCCCGACCCGGAGCGAGTCGGAATCGCCCAGCGCAGCTGTCCTGATCTGGGACATGGTATCTGCGGAAATGCTGGAAAGCGGTACCGCTATGACGGCCAGATCGTTGGCGGAATCGGTTCCCTTTATATTGGCTTCATAGGCCTGATTGTCAATGAAGGAAACGGTCAGGGAATCGGCGCCCTCCACCACATGGTTGTTGGTGGCGATCAGAAGTTCCGTGTCATTCTGTCCGATGATGATGCCGGACCCCATACTCTCCGTTTCCTGTGTCTGAGGCTGTCCGCCGTAGTAGCCGAACATGCTGAAATAATTCTGTACCTCCTGCACGGAACGGTTCGTGATGGAAACGATGGAAGGCATTACCGCTTCAGCCACATTCGCCACGCTCATGGAATCAGAGGAGGCGGAGGAAGCAGTCTGAAGTACCTGTCCGTTTCCGGAATCAGAGGGCTGCGTCGTTCCTGCCGCGGAGCCTTCTGCAGCGCTTCCTGCTGATGCGCTTTCAGTCTGGACCGCCGTATACCCGCTCAGGTAGTTAACGCCCTGGAAGGTGCCTGCCGCAACACCGCCGAAAAGAACGGCGCTCAGTGTGATTGCACCGATCCTCTTTGCGGTGCGTCCGGCTCTGCCGGTATGTTTTTTCTTCCTGGTCTGCTTCGGAGCCTCTGTATGAAGGCCGTTGTTTTCATCACCCATTCCCGTGTTCTGATTTTCATGATACATATTGGAATCAAAGCTGTTAAAATATTCTGACATCGTTGAGATCTCCTTTCTCTGATGATAATCTGCTTTCTATGGGGGCTTCGGAATCTTCCGGACGCCCCTCTTTGTTTCTTCGCTTTGCAGTATAGCGGCAAATTGTGATGAAAAGGTTTCGAATGTGAGGAGAAATGGTGAAGAAAATGAAAGGAAATTGTGAAAAAGTTATTAGCACTCATTTCAAATGAGTGCTAATTTTCTATTGACATTTCCTGATTACGGAAGTAAACTAAGTATCAGAGCCGGAAACAACTGTTTCCTGGAAACGATGGTTTTCCGGGAACGGTTATTTCCAACAAAAAGAGAAAGGAACGTGATTGATATGGCAGAGAGGCATGGAAGCCTGTCCATTAACAGCGAAAATATTTTTCCCATTATTAAGAAGTGGCTGTATTCGGACCACGATATTTTCTACAGGGAGCTGATCTCCAACGGCTGTGATGCCATCACCAAGAGAAAGAAGCTGGACGTGATGGGAGAGAGCCATCTTCCGGAGGATTATAAGCCGCAGATCCAGGTGATCGTCAATCCGGAGGAAAAGACGTTAAAGTTTATCGATAACGGACTCGGCATGACGGCGGACGAGGTGGAGGAGTACATCAACCAGATCGCTTTTTCCGGCGCGGCTGATTTCATTGAGAAATATAAGGACAAGTCCGATGACAATCAGATCATCGGTCATTTCGGCCTGGGCTTTTATTCCGCATTCATGGTTGCGGATGAGGTCCATATCGACACTCTTTCCTATAAGGAAGGAGCAGTGCCTGTTCACTGGGAGTGCGACGGCGGCACTGAATTTTCCATGACGGACGGCACCTGGGATCAGGTGGGAACGCAGATCACCCTGTTCTTAAATGAGGACTGTCTCCAGTTCTGCAATGAGTACAAGGCGGAAGAGGTCATTCAGAAATACTGCTCCTTCATGCCCGTAGAGATCTGGCTGTCCAGAGAGAATACGCCGGAGACCCAGACCATCAACGAGGATGAGAAGCTGGATACGGATGTGGTTCTGGAGACCATCCAGCCGGAGAAGAAGGAAAAGAAGGAAGAAAATAAGGATGGAGAAGAGGGCGAAAAGGAAGAGGAAAAGCCTGAACCCGTCCGCCTGAAAATTAAAAAGCGTCCCGTTCTGATGAACGATATTCATCCACTGTGGACGAAGAATCCCAGCGAATGCCAGAAGGATGATTATATTGAATTTTACAGAAAGGTTTTCCATGATTATAAGGAGCCTCTGTTCTGGATCCATCTGAACATGGACTATCCCTTCAACTTAAAGGGCATCCTGTACTTCCCGAAGATCAATATGGAGTACGAGTCCATTGAGGGCGTGATCAAGCTGTACAACAACCAGGTATTCATTGCGGATAACATCAAAGAGGTCATTCCGGAATTCCTGATGCTCTTAAAGGGCGTGATCGACTGCCCGGATCTGCCGCTGAACGTTTCCAGAAGCGCGCTGCAGAACGATGGCTTCGTGAAGAAGATTTCCGATTACATCACCAAGAAGGTGGCGGACAAGCTGTCCGGCCTGTGCAAGACCTCCCGCGAGGAGTATGAGAAATACTGGGACGATATCAGCCCGTTCGTGAAATACGGCTGCCTGAAGGATGACAAGTTCTGCCAGAAGATGACCGATTACATCCTCTTCAAGGATCTGGACGGCAACTACAAGACCCTGCCTGACTGTCTGGAGGTAGGCAAGTCCGATCCGGATGAAAAGGGTGAAGCGGCTGTGGATGAAAACGGCGAAAAGGTGGATGCTGAGGTCGTAGAGGATAAGGCTGAGGAAGCGAAGGCCGATCATAAGGAAGAGGAAAAGAAGGAAAAGACCATCTACTACGTAACCGACTTAAAGCAGCAGAGCCAGTACGTGAACATGTTCAAGCAGGAAGGCATGAGCGCGGTGGTTCTTCCCGACCAGATCGACCAGCCCTTCATCAATCAGCTGGAGATGAAGAACGAAGGAATCCGCTTCCGCAGGATCGACGCGGACATCACTGATTCCTTCAAGACCGAAACCTCCGAGGAGGATCAGAAGGAGCTTGACGCCCAGTCTGAAGCCATTCAGAAGCTGGTACGTGAGGCGCTGGGAAATGACAAGCTTACCGTGAAGGTGGAGAAGCTGAAAAACGATAAGGTATCTTCTGTCCTCACCATCTCTGAGGAAACCAGAAGGATGCAGGACATGATGCGGATGTATGCCGCAAACGGCATGGATATGGGCATGTTCGGCGGCGGAGAAGGAGAAACTCTGGTGCTGAACGCAAACCATCCTCTGGTAAAATATGTGATCGAGCATAAGGAGGAGACGGACAACGCCAATGAGAAGCTGATCTGCGAGCAGCTTTATGACCTTGCCAAGCTGCAGAACGGCCCTCTGGATGCGGAAGCCATGACCCGGTTCGTGACCCGTTCCAATGAGATCATGGAAGTGCTGACGAAATAAAATACGGATGAGAAAGCAGGTATATCGCCTTAAAAATGAGGCGGTATATCTGTTTTTTTACGTAGGAATAAAACCGCTGGAGGCCGGGCAATTTGATCTTGCAGACGTGGGCCGGCAGAGGTAAAATAGCGGAAGAAAATGCTGCCTGTGGCAGCGGAAAAGAGGAAGAAAATGGGAAAAATACCGACCAGGGAAGAAGCCTGGGAGCTTTTGACCAGATACAATCAGGACGCGTTTCACCTGCAGCATGCCGAGACGGTAGAAGGAATCATGCGATACTTCGCCAGAAAGCTGGGATATGAGCAGGAAGAGGATTTCTGGGGCATTGCAGGACTTCTGCACGACCTGGATTTTGAAAAATATCCGGAGGAGCACTGTGTGAAATCCCAGGAAATCATGCGGGAAGAAGGGATTGACGAATCCCTGATTCATGCGACGGCGAGCCATGGCTATGGCCTGGTGGTGGATGTGAAGCCGGAGAAGGAAATGGAGAAGGTGCTCTTCGCCGTGGATGAGCTGAGCGGCCTGATCTGGGCAGCCGCACTGGTACGTCCTTCAAAGAGCGTGCAGGATCTGGAACTGAAATCCGTAAAAAAGAAGTTTAAGGACAAACGGTTCGCTGCCGGCTGTTCCCGCGATGTGATTGAGAAAGGAGCGGAAATGCTGGGCTGGAGCCTTGACGATCTGATCTCGGAAACCATACTTGCAATGAGAAGCTTAGAGAGATAAATGATGAATCAGAAGAAGACGCTTTCGCCGTCAGGCAGAGAGCAGAAATGGCTGTTTGATGAAACGATGGCGCGGATGGACGCGCAGTATGATGAGGCCTGCGGGCTGCTGGAAGACAGGGCGCAGGGGCATGGGGTACGCGCGAGCTCTCACTATGCGGTGGGACTGCTGGCAAGGGGAACGGAAGCGGACAGAAAACGGGCGCAGACCGTTCTGCACGCCATTCTTTCCATGCAGTTTGAAAGCAGGCCGGAGGATGTCTTTTATGGAGTGTTCCGCCGGAACGACAGGGAAGAGCAGCCGCCCTGCGAGCCGTTTCCCGGGACGCATTTTACCGCGTACAGCAGATATTATCTGGATAAGTGGCAGGAAAGGATTCAGGAGCTTTTCGGGCGGAGCCTGGGGGAAGAGGGCTATACGGCAGAAGAGATCCGGAAAATCAAAAGGCTTTATCAGCGGGCTGCCCTTTCGACGGTTCCGGTGATCTGGAAGGACTTTGATCCGAACTGGAGGGAATTTATCGGAGTGGATTTCGCATTGATTCTCCAGTTTTTTTCGGAGGAACTGGACGGGGAGCTGATCCGGGAAATGGACGCCGCGATGGAACGGACGGTGGAAGGCTCGCTGGCCCGTTACCGGGATTATGTATGCCCGATGAATACCAACATAGAGCTGATGCACATCCTGATCTGTGCCTTTTTTGGAGAAAGATGGGGGCGTCAGGATCTGATTTCCCATGCGGTGGAAGTGGGAAGAAGCTTTGAAGAGAGGTATCTGGAATTCCACAGTGTGAGCGAGTATAACTCCACCACCTATTATTCCGTGGATCTGATGGCCCTGTCCGCCATGCGGCAGCTTGACATCGCCCCGGAGCTGGCGGAAATGGCGGCCAGACTGGAAGCGGGAATCTGGGAAGATATCGCTGTGATGTATCATCCGGGGCTGAAAAACCTGAGCGGTCCCTTCTCCAGAGGCTACGAAACGGATATGCGCCTTCATTCCCTGATCCCGGCGCTGCTGTATCTGGGACTGGGGGAGGAAAAACAGGAGAAGCCGGGATTCAACTGTGAACTGGCGGGTAATCTGGCGATCGCGCTGCTGGGAACCCGGATACCGGAACAGGTGAAGGGCCATCTTGCGGCCTTTTCCGGCGAAAGGCAGGTGGAAACCAGGTTCCGTGAGCTGATGGAACGCGGATGTCCGGGGGATGACAGCAGCGTATGCGTGGCGGAAGCTTTTCTGGCGGAGAATTATATGCTGGGGGCGCTGCGCGGAAGCCGTAACACCAGCGGCCAGCTCAGAAGCGCAGCAGCGTTCTGGAAGGCTCCGGACGGCTCCGTTTCCAATTTTGTGCTTCTGCGCAGGGAACCGGGAGAGAAATGTGAGCATGTTCGTACCGTGTATTTTAACAACCGGGTCAGAAAAAACCACATGGAAATTCAGGTGACCTGGGAACTGGAACGGGATATGGAACTGTTTTTTGCCATTGCGGGCTGCGGGCTTTCGGAAGACATGATCGCCGCGGACTGCTGGAGGCTTCCGGGCATGACGATGCATGTAAATGCAGACGGCAGAACGCCGGAGGTGAGACGCAGTACGGATGGGCTGGAGGTGGTCTATCCTTACCGCTGGCGGGACGTTTCCGCGCGCAGCATGCGCTTTCAGCTGGATTTTGAGCCGCAGGCGGAGAAAAAATAGCAGGGAGTAAACGGCCCGGAAGAGGACAGGCGTCCGCTTCCCGGGCCGTTTTTTGGCCGGAGCGTTTCCGCTCAGTACGGCTCTGCAATCCGGGAGACCCCCACATAAATTCTGGAGATTTCGTACCAGGTGGGATAATCCGTAATACCGGTGGCAGGCAGATCGAAAACCTGCTGGAAGGCGCGCACGGCATTGGCGGTCTGCTGGCCGTAGATGCCGTCCGGATTGACGTAGGGAAGGGCGGGATAGTTCTGGCGGATGCGGTTGAGCTGCTCCTGAAGCTGGTAGACCTTCTGGCCGGTGGAGCCGATGGTGAGATCGTAGCCGGGCCAGGAGGAGGGAATGCCGCTAATGGCCTCCGCCGTGTTGATGTACATGTCGCTTCCATAGTAGTAATGAATGATGTCGATGGCACTGTAGCCCTCGTCTCCGAGAAATTTGGAGCCCCACTGGCTTAAGCCTGAGCAGGTCACCCGCTTGCCGTCACAGTAGCTGGTGAGGATGGGCTGGCGCACGCCGGGACGGGACAGGAAATTGGCAAAAATGGTATCCACCAGCAGATTGATGTTTTCATAGATGTTTCTGCCGTAGATCCATTTCTGGTCGTAGGCCGTAGAAGAGGTGATGGTGAAATTGTAGCCCTGGTTCCGGTACCATTCCGTGTATACGCGGTTCAGCGTGAAAGACATGATGGCGAGAATGTTGGCATAGATGGTATCCTCAGGCCAGGTGGCGTAGATTTCCGAGGAGGCCACATTTTTGATATAGTCCGTATACCGGACATAGTAGTTCTGGGCCGTGGCATCTGAGGGAACGCCGTCATGAACCACCACGTATTCCGGGATGACCACACGGCTTAAAACGATCTCTCCGGTCTCGTCCATGGGCTTGATTTCGGCTTCCGGAATCTTGGGAGGGTAGTCTCCGTAGAGCGTGTGGTCCGGAATGAAGATGTCTTCCTCCCGTCCCGGCTCCTGCTCCGGAATCAGGGAAATGGGCTGCAGGGAGGTGACATCAGGAAGAATCTCGGAGGCTTCGACTACGACAGGTTCATAGCCGGGAGCCTCCACTGAGATATCATATTCGGAATAGGGACGTACCTCAGATGGCTCCATGCTGTACTCCAGCGCGGGAGCGGGAAGCTCCACCAGAGGGGTCTGCCCGGAATCGTCTGTCGTCAGCGTTTCGACAATCGAGCCTGGCTGCCCGGTGATGGAGATGGTCACGGTCGCTCCCGTCACCGGGATCTGTCCCAGACTGGATGTGAGGCTGATTTTCAGCCCTCCCGCATAGGGACTGTCGGTGCTCTGTGCGGCATGCATTCTTTTTGCCATAATTCGAAGATAACCTCGCGGATTTGCTTACGATTATGGTATGCAGCCGGGCGGGCAAAGGTTCCGGTCAGTCCAGATTCAGCTGCCTGCGCATGATATACTCCGTCAGAATGTAGGAGATCACAGCACAGATGGCGGAGCCTGCCATGGATATGAGGAGAATTTCCCGCATATAGGCGCCGAAGTAAGCGGGAATTCCGCTTGCGGTATTCACCATGTCCTGAGAAAGAACCAGTCTCGTCAGGGAAGGTGTCATCAAAAGGGTGCTTATCGTCTGAATCAGCATGGTAAAGCCGATGTAGCAGAGCACGGAGGCCATCACCTTATGCTTCGTGAAGAGCTGTCCCAGAGAAACTGCCGCATAGGCGATCAGCACGCTGCTGAAGGCGGATACCAGGGAAAGCACAACATAAAAAAGGAGAAATGCCACAGGCCCCATGCCGAAAATCTGCGGGAAATATTCCATGAGCGAAGAGATTACGACCGGCATATCCACCAGAGCCATGGCCGGAAGACCAAACAGCAGGATACAGCAGATGGCCCAGAGCGCCAGCATGGAAAGCACAAATACCCACAGGGCGGCGACCAGCAGCTTGGCGAGGATAAGCTGTCTGGGCGTAACCGGAAGCGTGTGCATCAGGTAGCCCTCGTCCGTATACAGATTCCGGTAAAAACGGATTGCGATATAGATGGTCACCACCATGCTGATGCAGCTGATGATCAGACAGTAGAGCATCATGATCACAAAAGCGCCCGCATTGATGGAATTTTCATCCGCGGGAGGCTCCATCTGCCGGAAGCAGATAAAGCATACCAGCGTGAGAAATAGAATAACGATAAAGGAAATGACGGGAATGCGCCAGGTTTCCTTCCATTCGTGGTGAATTAATCGGCTTAACATGCGAACACCTCCCTGAAGTAGCCGTCAACGGATTTGCCGAAACGGGAACGGATGTCCTCCACAGAGGACTGCAGCATGAGCTGCCCTGTTTTTAAAAAAATCACATCGTCCAGCACGGCTTCAATGTCCGAAATCAGATGGGTGGACAGCAGGATGCTGGCGTTTTCGTTATAGTTGGAAATAATGGTTTTCAGGATATAATCCCTTGCCGCCGGGTCCACGCCCGCAATGGGTTCATCCAGAATATACAGGTCCGCATTTCGGCTCATGACGAAGATGAGCTGCACCTT
>ENA-UONU01001302-UONU01001302.1-human-gut-metagenome-genome-assembly--contig:-CS51-NODE-1302-length-19204-cov-5.773409_pt1 | contig 19204 bp, 18 predicted proteins | sample MGYA00242462_ERZ724009 | MGnify/ENA metagenome assembly ERZ724009 | reverse complement strand
AGCTGGGAGAGCATCTGCCTTACAAGCAGAGGGTCATAGGTTCGAGCCCTATAGGTCCCATTTTCCACGGAAGACATTGACAAGATATTGTTGATTGAGGTGGAAAATGTGAGGCGCATCTGCGATGCCGATGCACACATCACTGCGTGATGGCGCAGAAAAAAATGTTGAATATGGCGAGATAGCTCAGTTGGCTAGAGCACATGGTTCATACCCATGGTGTCGAGGGTTCGACTCCCCCTCTCGCTACTAACAAAAAGCTTTGAGATTTTCTTGAAGCTTTTTTCGTGTAACAGGAAATTACGGTGAAATGTTCCTGATACATAGAAACGCAGTTTTGCAATAAGAAATCAAAGTTACATAAAAATCCTTTTCTAATTTAGTCGAAAAAAGGTTTTCTTTTATACTTTTATGTGGTAAAATGATAAAGAATACGGCAGAAAGACCGTGGAGACAAGGAGTAGCATGAAAATGACAAAGAAATGGGAAGTAACGGTAAATGGAACAAACAATGTGATTGAGTACAAGGCAGGATTTGGAGCAAAGATTCTGGTGAATGGTCAGGCGTACAAGGTGAAATCACAGAACTGGTGGGTGATGATGGTGGATTATCCAATTATGATCGATGATACGGAAATTCGTGTTGTGGCAATCGGAAATAAAGTTGATCTTGCTGTGAACGGAGTATATCAGGGCAGCGGCGAGCAGTATCAGCCATTGCATAAAACACCGACAATGTGTAATGTGTTTATCGGGATCAGTTGTATCGCTGGATTTCTTCTTTGCGGATGGTTGGGTTTACTGATCGGAGCTTTATTTGGAACAGTTTATGTAAGACAGGGACTGGCAGGTAAGATGGGGAATGTTGTCGGCGCGTTTGTTGGATGTACGGTAATACAGCTTTTGATCATGGTCATTGTAGTATTTCTTCAGCTTGCATAGTAAAGGACGGTTTACATATGGAACAGGGAAACTATGGAGAAAACTTTGACAGAGGATATGAGGAGCAGGCGAGACCGAGACAGCAGGTGATCGTGATCGGGGAACCGGTTCCGGATAAGAGAACGACCAAGAACCTTGCAATCTGTTCGCTGGTACTTGGAATTCTTGCGATTGTATTCAGCTTTTTGCCTTATATTGGAATTATTCTTGCACTGATCGCATTGCCACAGGGAATTGTAAGTCTTGTGCAGAAGCGGCCGGGCAAAGGACTTGCGATTGCAGGGATTATTACAGGAATATTCGGAATATTATTGTCGATATTGTTTATTTTGGTGTATGTTGTTGCGGTACTTGCTTTATAATACCGGGATAGGATAAAGAGGTTATTACAGAAAGAATGTCAGCTTTGTGTAGTAACCTCTTTTTCTACCTATTGACATTTTTTCTCTTATTGTTACAATGAAGTTAGTTGATACTAACCAACAAAATACATACATTATGAATAGAATACGAAATTGTAAAATTGATTGAGGACTTAAAGAAAATAACTGAAATAAAGTTTGCAATTACTTATTAATAATAAGAGAGGAAGGTGTCTTATGAATTTGTCAGTATTTTATGGAATTTTAATTCCGTTTTTGGGTACGTCGCTCGGTGCAGCGTGCGTATTTTTTATGAAACATGATATGAGCGAACGGTTGTCCCGGATTCTTACCGGGTTTGCTGCGGGGGTGATGGTGGCGGCATCCATCTGGAGTTTACTGATTCCGGCGATGGATCAGTCGGAAGAGATGGGAAAGTTTGCGTTTATTCCAGCAGCAGCTGGATTTTGGGGTGGCATTCTGTTTCTGCTTCTGTTAGATCACATCATCCCGCATTTGCACAGGTACAGTGTCAGCACAGAGGGACCAAAGAGCAGATTGCAGAGAACTACCATGATGGTGCTGGCCGTCACGCTGCATAATATTCCGGAAGGAATGGCAGTCGGGGTTGTGTATGCCGGATATCTGGCTGGAAATGCAAAAATCACAGTGGCGGCAGCTATGGCATTGTCAATAGGGATCGCAATCCAGAATTTCCCGGAGGGGGCGATTATTTCCATGCCGCTAAGGGCAGAAGGGATGAAAGTGTCAAAGGCTTTTGCAGGTGGTGTGCTTTCGGGAATCGTGGAGCCGGTCGGTGCAATGCTCACAATCCTTGCAGCAGGATATATTGTTCCGGCTCTGCCTTATCTGTTGAGCTTTGCAGCCGGAGCGATGATTTATGTGGTTGTGGAGGAACTGATCCCGGAAATGTCCCAGGGGGAACATTCCGACCTTGGAACGATTTTTTTTGCAGTGGGATTTACGGTGATGATGTCGCTGGATGTTGCTCTTGGGTAAAAATAACAGAATAGAGACAGTGAAAAAGAAATTCCTTTCCGGATGTGAAGGGAGTTTCTTTTTTTACACAGATGAATTGTGGACATACCAGTGACAAAACATTGTGTATTTTTTAACAAAATCATTGACAATAATACTTATGCAATGTATGTTATAGATAGAATGTTTTATAAATAACAATCTGGTTATACCAGAGGACAGAGGCTGGAATCTGACATGGAAACATGGAATAGCCGGAACATAGAAGAAGGGAAGAGGGAGAACAGATGAAAGACTTTAAAGTGATTGAGGTAAAACGGAGTATTTTTGAAGACAACAATGCGGATGCTGACAAATTACGTGCAGAATTAAAGTCAGAGGGGACATTTTTGTTAAATCTTATGTCTTCTCCGGGCGCAGGAAAGACAACGACATTAAAACGCACGATCTCCATGCTCAAAGACGAGATGAAGATTGGTGTCATGGAAGCAGATATTGACTCTGATGTGGACGCACAGGCGATCAGTGAGACCGGTGTGCGTGCCATCCAGATCCATACAGGTGGAATGTGCCATCTGGATGCGGACATGACAAGACAGGGAATCCGGGAGTTCGGAACAAAAGACCTTGATTTTGTTGTGCTTGAGAACGTAGGCAATCTGGTCTGTCCGGCAGAGTTTGATACCGGAAGTACAAAGAATGCCATGATCCTTTCCGTGCCGGAAGGGGATGACAAACCTTTAAAATATCCATTAATGTTTTCTATCTGTGATGTGGTTCTCATTAACAAATGTGATACATTAAGTGTTTTTGATGATTTCAGCAAAGAGGCTGTGAAAGAACGCATCTTGAAATTAAATCCAGATGCAAAGATTTTCTTTGTCTCAGCGAAGACAGGAGAAGGTTTTGATGAGTGGGCGGACTGGATCCGCACTGAGATTTCTGAATATCAGAAATAAGTGAAAGCAGAATAAAATATTTTTTTACAGGAGCCGGCAGAGTGACGGCTTTGCATATAAGGAGGAAGAAATGGCAGATCCATTGGGAAATTTTGTACCGGAATTTATTGAAAACGAAGTAGAGAGAGAAGCTATTGTAAAGCTTGCTAAAATGATCACAGACCGTGTTCCGCAGAAACTTGGAATGAAAAAGATCACAAAGTATGATCCGGAGTACTGGGGATTATCTGCAATGTGTACAGATGAGATGGCAGAGATCGCACTGAAAATGGGTGTTCGTAAGCCAAAGACATTAGATCAGATGGTAAAGCTGACAGGCATTGAGAAAAAGCACTTGGAAGAGGTTTTACAGCAGATGGCTGTGAATGGTGTGATCGAGTATAATTGGGAAAATCCACAGCATGAGAAACAGTATGTACTTCCAATGTTTGTACCGGGAAGTGCTGAGTTTGGAAATATGAACCTTCAGATGTTAGAGGAACATCCGGAAGTAGGACGTTTCTTCGAGAGAATGAGCCGTCTGCCACTGGAAAAGGTAACACCTATGGTACCGGAAGGAGGAGCCGGCATCGGTATGCATGTTATTCCGGTCGAGAAAGCGATCTCTATGGAGAACCAGTCTATTTCCATTGAGCATATTTCACACTGGCTGGATAAGTATGAAGGAAAGTATGCAGCAAGCCCATGTTCCTGCCGCCGCTCCCGCCAGACGTATGAAGAAGGATGTGCGGATGATCCGGAGAGCTGGTGCATCGCAGTCGGCGACATGGCTGATTATGTTGTTGAGACGAATAAGGGCGGACGTTACATCACAAGAGAGGAAGCATTAGATATCCTAAAGAAGGCAGAGGAGAATGGATTTGTCCACCAGATCACCAATATCGATGGTGAGGACAAGATTTTTGCGATCTGTAACTGTAATGTGAATGTCTGCTATGCACTCCGTACTTCACAGTTATTTAATACACCGAATATGTCCCGCTCTGCCTATGTTGCTAAGGTTGAGACAGAGAACTGCGTAGCCTGCGGACGATGTGTGGAATACTGTCCTGCAGGTGCAGTAAAACTTGGACAGAAACTCTGCAGAAAAGACGGTTCTGATGTAGAATATCCAAAACATGTTCTTCCATCTGAGAAAAAATGGGGACCGGAGATGTGGGATGAAAACTACCGTGATAACAACCGCATCAACTGCTATGACACCGGTACAGCTCCATGTAAAACAGCCTGTCCGGCACATGTTGCAGTCCAGGGTTACTTAAAAATGGCAGCACAGGGAAGATACCAGGATGCACTTGCACTGATCAAGAAAAACAATCCACTTCCGGCAGTCTGTGGACATGTCTGCAACCGCCGCTGTGAGGATGCATGTACCCGTGGAACCATCGATCAGGCAATTGCAATCGATGAGGTAAAGAAATTTATTGCAGCCCAGGATCTGAAAGCTGAGACACGTTATATTCCAAAGAAAGTAGTCCCATCTGTCAGAGGATATTTTGAAGAGAAGATCGCAATCATCGGTGGTGGCCCTGCCGGTTTATCCTGTGCATTCTATCTGGCTGAAAAAGGTTACAAACCTACTATTTTCGAGAAAAATGAGCGTGCCGGCGGTATGCTGGTATACGGTATCCCATCCTTCAAGTTAGAGAAAGATGTTGTGCAGGCAGAAATCGATGTCATCAAAGAGATGGGTGTTGAGATCAAAACCGGAGTGGAAGTCGGAAAAGACATTACATTAGATGAACTCCGTGCGCAGGGATACAAAGCATTCTACATTGCAATCGGATGCCAGGGTGGAAGACTTCCTGGAATTCCAAACGATACTGCAAAAGGATGTTCTTCTGCAGTTGACCTCTTAAAAGAAGTCAATGCAAATGAGAAATATGACATCAAAGGTGATGTAGTTGTCATCGGTGGTGGTAACGTTGCAATCGACGTTGCAAGAGATTCCAAGAGATGCGGAAGCGACAGCACAAAAGTAAACATGTTCTGTCTGGAATCCAGAGAGACAATGCCGGCTTCTGTGGAAGAAATCGAAGAAGCAGAGTCCGAGGGAATCGTTGTAAATCCGGGATGGGGACCAAAAGAAGTTCTCGTGGATGAAAACGGCGAAGTACGCGGAATCGTTTTAAAGAAATGTTTATCTGTAAAAGATGCAGATGGCAGATTCAATCCACAGTACGATGAGAACCAGCTTTTGACAGTAGAATGTAAACATGTATTCTTCTCTGTAGGTCAGGCAATCGTATGGGGCGACTTATTAAAGGGAAGCAAAGTGGAACTTGGACGTGGCAACGGAGCGGTTGCAGATGCGCTTACTTACCAGACAGCAGAACCTGATATCTTCGTTGGAGGAGATGTTTATACAGGTCCTAAATTTGCAATTGATGCGATTGCAGCCGGAAAACAGGGTGCAATCTCCATCCATCGTTTTGTACAGCCACATTCCAGCCTTACGATCGGACGTAATAGAAATGATTTCATCGAGTTAAACAAAAACGATATCAAAGTGGAAAATTATGACAACTCCAGCCGTCAGATTCCTGGACATAATGATTCCATCGATACAAAACACTCTTTCCGTGATGCAAAACTTGTATTTACAGAAGAGCAGGTAAAAGCAGAGACAGCACGTTGTCTTGGATGTGGAGCTTCTGTTGTTGACCAGAATAAGTGTATCGGTTGTGGTATCTGTACAACGAAGTGTGAGTTTGATGCGATCAAGTTACATAGAGAACTGCCTGGATGCAGCAAGATGGTTCCAAGTGAAGATAAGTTGAAATATATTCTTCCAAATGGAGCAAAGCAGGCGATTAAGATTAAATTCTCCAAGAAGAAGTAATCATTTACAGAGAGGAATAAAATGCACGAACTTGGAATTATTGTACATGTTATGCGTACCGTGGAGGAAGTTGCAGCAGAGAACAATCTCACAGAGATCAGATCCGTGACCTGTGAGATTGGAGAAGTCAGCGGCGTTGTCCCGGAATACATGACAGACTGCTGGGGCTATGCAAGAAGCAGATCAGAGCTTTTAAAAGACTCAGAATTAAAAATCGAGATCATACCTGGTGTTACCATGTGTGAGGACTGTGGAAAAACCTATTCCACAGTCCAGTATGCAAAAATATGTCCGCACTGTGGAAGCAGTGCCACGTATCTTCTGGAAGGAAACGGATTCAGCATCAAGGAGATTGAAGGGGCATAACAAAAAAATATTGTTAGTAAAAACCTCACTGGCTGAGTATAATCTGCTGGTGAGGTTTTTCTATTAAAAAGTAAAAATGCACAGAGACCAAATCCGCCTCTCATGCATCTAATCTATGTAAATAAGTGAAAAGCCGGCAGAAAGGAAGCTGATCCACGGACAAGTCAGTGGAAACAGCGCAAAATAAAATGACAAAAGAAACATTAGGACAATTGATTATTGATTCCGAGGAAACAATGTATCATATCGCAAAGTCTCTGCTCTACAATGACGCAGACTGTGCGGATGCGATACAGGAAGCCATTGTAAAAGCATTTGCAAAATTACATACATTAAAGGATGACTCGTATGCAAAAACGTGGCTCATCCGCATTGTGATGAACGAGTGTTATGCGATCATGCGCAAAGAGAAAAAAATTATTTCCCTGCAGGATTATCAGATGAACGAGCAGGAAACGGAATCCAAAGACTATTCAGATTTATATGAAGCGATTTTCCATTTGCCAGAGCAGATAAAACTGTGCGTCACACTGTATTATATGGAAGGGTACAGTGTGAAAGAGGTCGCAGCATTGTTAGATACGACAGAGAGTGCAGTAAAAAACAGGCTGGCAAAAGCGCGGGGAAAATTAAAAGAAGCGCTGGCAGATTGAGACATAGTGATAATCCATTGGAACAGACATACAAAAACACGGATATCGAATGAAAAATAATAAATTTCGTATCGTTTGGATAGCAGGAAAGGCGGTAACAGTATGAGATTAGAAGATATGAGAGAACAATTTCCGAAAATGCCGGAGAGCATGAAGCAGATGATTGAGCAGGAAGTTGCAGTGCAGATCGGGCAGGAGAAAGAAAATGACAATCCAAAAGTTGTAACTTATAAGAAAAGAAAGAAAAAAAACATGGCACACCGTATGCTGGTGGCATCTATGGTGGCAGCTCTGGCACTTGCAACAACGGTCTGTGCAGGTGTTGCTTACCAGATGCATAATCAGAAGATTGGAAAATATGGCTTAAAAACACAGATTGAAGGACCACAGACAGTGGCAGAAAGTACGGAGAATATGGCAGATCAGACGTCAGAAGAGAGAGCGGGTAAAACAGCCGAATATGTCAGACTGGAAACCTCTTATCTGCCGAAAGGTATGGTGCAGTCAGAGGAAGGAAAATACAGTTTTGAAGATAATTATATGCAGGGTGGAGTCAGCATGATCGTGTACCAGCTGACACCGGAAAAAACAATAGCAGACATTGAAAATACAGGCATTGCTGTGAGCGAGGAAACCAGCATCGGTGGCAGACCGGCAGTTTACATGGAAACAGCTCCTGCCGAGGGTGATTCAGCAGAAAATTCTTCTACAGAAGGAACTGCGAATGAAAATACAACCGGTGCAAAAAAAATATATATGATTTACGCGGAACACAACTACCTCCTTGAGATGTTTATTTTCCCGGATGTGACAAAAGAAGAAGCATTCCAGATCGCAGAGGGTGTTTCCATTACTCCGACAGAAGAAACGAGCGGAGAGAATGTTATGCAGGTGTGCAGTTGGAATGACATGGAAAATGAGGCAGGAAAAGGAGAACCGGAAACGGATGAATCGGAAACATTGATGACATTTCCAAAAGAGAAAATGAAAAATATACACCTCATTGGCGGTGAGATTTCTCTGGATCAGAACGGAATTGAAGCAACACCGGGACTTACAGCAATCGTTTCCGATGTAACAATTTCCGATAATATCAGCAGTTTGTCAGAAAATATGCTGGATGATGATACAAAAGCAGCATTTGACACAGACGGTAATTTATTGCCAATGAAAGTGGAATATTTAAAGAGCGGAGACGGTATCAACACAGTTGATGAAGTTGTGGAGACCAAAGAGATTCCAATGAAAATTGTTTCAGTGACAGTGGATTATAAAAATAATGGAAAGACGGCACTTTCCAATGTAATGTTTAACGGCGGCATTGCACTTCTGGCAGAATATGGAGAAAACATGCAGTTTGACGCATACATGAATGAAAAACCGGGAACAGGCGATACTTGGGATTGTGTAAACGAAGAATCCATTGGATTTAGTCAGGAAGTTTATTTATCGGATGTTCATGGAGGAGAACGCCACAACAACTACATTAATACGATAAATCCAGGTGAAACCGTCACCGTGCGTATGGCATTCAAAGTGCCGGAAGAAAAATTAAATGAGATGTACTTCACCTTAAGCAATTATGGTGGCAGCCATTTCTATGATGAGACAAGCTTACAGCTTGGCTATGTGGATATCAGACAGTAGAAAATTTTTATGAGAAAACCCTCGCATCCAGTTTTCAGAAGCTGTTTGCGGGGGTCCTTTTTAATTTTGCCGTCAGCTATATACAAATCTAATTTATAGAAAAGGAACCATATAAACTGGCAGACAAAGAATGTCAGAGTCCTTAGCCAAATCTTTGGTATACACAAGATACTTATCAAGTATACGATCAGAATATTTTTTGCAAAATTCATCAAGAGATTTATGTGTTTTGTATCCGCTTGACTTTACTTCAATCGGACATATTTTATTTCTACTTGCAAGAAGAAAATCAATTTCATAATTATGCCGCGAAGTTTCATTGAAAAAGGTATAATAAAATAATTCATTGCCATTACAAGTAAGGATTTGGGCAACTATATTTTCATAGAGATATCCGAGATTTGTATTGAGCGTATCATTTAATAGTTTTTCGTATATTATATTTTCTGTAAAGTCTTTGTCCTTGAACATCAATGTAGTAAAAAGTCCGGTGTCGCAGAGGAACAGTTTAAATTTACAAAGGTCTTTATTAGTTGACATTCCAGCATTTGGATCATTGGCATGATATGAAACAAGAACAGTTTTTGAATCTTTTAATTCGGCAATTAATTCTAATATACTATCGGCTCGGTCATTTGCCAGTACACTGGAAACTTGATATCGTGCAGCATTTTTATTTAGCTGGGCAGGAATTGCATCAAAAAGAAGTGAAAGCTTTCCTGTTGAGTCTATTTTCTTGAAATCATCCTCATAAAGATTTAAAATATCACGTTTTATTGTATCGACTTTTCGAAAATTATTTGTCTGGAGATATTCATTTACAGCCTGTGGCATTCCACCAACAAGCATATACAGTCTGAAGTCTCTCATTAATTTCCGATGTAATTTATCTCCGATTGGATGGCGGGAGTCAAAGAGTTTTCTTACTAAGGCGGTGGTTGTATGATCACCTAAAGCCCATAAGAATTCTTCGTAATCCATGGGATACATAGAGAGTTTTCTTTCTTCACTCGGAATAAGGATGTTCTGTATGTTCTTTTTTATGGAAATCAGTGAACCGGTTTCTATATAGTCATATCTGTGGTCTTTTACTAATGATTTAATTGCCTGTCTTGCAAGTGGACATAGTTGAACTTCATCAAAGATAATTAGAGAATTTCTTTCGTGAAGATCAACCTTGTATTGTAACTGAAGCTGTAAAAAAAGATAATCTAAATCGGAAATGTCTTCAAAAAGAGCTTTGATACTTTTGGATACAGTTGAAAAATCAATTAATATATAGCTTTGATATTCATTCTTAGCAAAAGATTCCACAACCGTAGATTTTCCAATTCGCCGCGCACCTTCGATTAACAATGCTGTATTTCCGTTGGATTCTTTTTTCCAGGATAGTAGTTTACTGTATATTTTTCGCTTAAACATAGACCCTCCAAACAAAATCGCGTTTTTTATTTTGATATATTACCACAAAATCGCACTTTTTATTCTATTATATTACCACAAAATCGCACTTTTTCAATCATTTATTTGGAAACAAAGTGTCTTCAGCTTGTGTTTGATATTGACAGTTTCTGTGCCTGCGATGGCAAAAGCAGAGACAATATGGGCAAATATAAATTGAAAAGTCCTGTGATTTAAACTATCATAAAAGATATATCGGTAGACATTTTTACAGATGGAGAAAAGAGAGTATTGTATGAAGGAAACAAAAGTTTATTTGCAGTCAGAAGCAGATCAGGATTTTGCAAAATTACTAAAGAATATACGGACAGAAGAAAAGGTATCATTAGACCAGTTAGCGATGGGATTAATGAGTGCCAGCCAGCTTGTGAAAATTGAAAACGGAGAGCGCCCCATTAATAAAAATATCAGAGACAGATTATTAGAGAGACTTGGAGTAGCGAAAGAATTGTATGAAAATCTGTTAGATTTATGCGATTTCGAAGAATGGGATTATAAGAAAAAGATTTTATCCGCAATTCAGGATAAAAAAATAGAAGATGCATATCGTTTGCTTAAAGAATATAAGGCACATTTAAGGGAAAATGATAGAATAAATCATCAGTTTATTTTGGCAATGTGGGGAGAAGTTTTGAAACAGGAAGGGGCTTCGAAAGAAAAAATTGCTGAATGTTATCGGAAAGCCGTAATACTTACAATACCGGATGCAGAAAAAGTGTGGAGCGAAAAAAGACCATTATCGGTATTGGAGATGAATCTGCTATTGGAAACACAGACTGAAAATTTGAAGATATGTGAAAAAGCTATTGACAAATTAAGAGATGCCGGGCGGACATATTATCTGGTCGAACTGCTGGAAATAGAAATACAAATATTAGAGACAATGCCAGAGGATGCAGTTACAGAGCATTTAGAAAAAAATGAGACAGATAGGATAAATGCAAAAGAATTAATGTCTATGATTAAAAACTTGTATGCAGAGTATGAAGTTTCGGCATATATGCAGGATTGCACCTACTTTTACCAACAGAAGTGGATCTTTAGTATGAAAGATGTGCTGCGAACCCGCAGGGAAATGTTCGGATTAATGCAGGAGCAGCTCTGTGAGGGAATATGTTCTGTAAAATCACTTCGCAGGGCGGAAAAAGGACAGACAGATATGCAGAGGGAAACACTCAAAAAATTATTAAACAGACTGGGACTGTCAGGACAAATGCAGTGGTCACGGCCTATCACAAGTGACCGTGAAGTCATAAGAATGGCAGAAGAACTGGCAGATTACATCAATGACCGGAAGTTTTCTGTGGCAAGTAAACAATTGGAAAGCCTGAAATCACGGATTGATCTGGATATTCCGCAGAATAAACAATATTTTTTAGAGAAGCAGGCATTACTAGAGTTTGAACAGGGAAAAGTAACGAGAGAAGAATTTGTAAAAATGGAAAAAGAGGCTCTGGAATGTACGTTGTGTGCGGAAAATCTTTATAGGAAAGAGAACGTGTATCTGACAGAGAGGGAAATAATCTGTATTAGCAATAGCTGGAAAGGGATGGAGGGAAAAGAAAAAAAGGAATCTGTCAAATTTTTACTCGAATTTTATGGAAAAAATATTTTGAAGAATGGATTTTCAGAGGCGATTTCGATGTACGAATTTGTTACCGAGAGTGCTGTAAATGAACTTGGAAACATGGGCGAGCACGAATGGGCAGAAGAGATAGACAGAAGAGCAATCAGAGCGAGTTTGCAGTGCAGAAGAGTGTGGGATGTTCATTATAAACTATACGATATATTGTGGAATGAAAATGAAATTATGAAAAAAAGCGGAAAAAGAGTCAGTAATGATGAAATGAATACAGAGTTAAAACGTTGTATTATGATCAGTCATTATGTAAAGCGTTATTTTTATGAAAATGTATACAGAGAGAAATTAGCTAATGATCGCTTTCACCGCTGACAGGAATGTCATTATAAGGAGCGATGGATTCTGTATAATGCATTGATGGAATCTCAGTGTGGAAATATGAAATTTTTACCTGGATAAAGCAAATAATTGTTAAAGTGATAAATAATTTTGAAATAAATTTTTGGACAATTCTGTCCCTTGTAATAAAAAAATCATAATGATAATATCAAAACATAGAATAAGTGTGCACAGATTAGATATTTCATATATTGATATTAAGGAGCTGCTTGATATGCACAAAAAAGTATATGTTTTTTTATTAGTATGCTTATTATTAGCAGGATGTTCTTCAGATAAAACAAATCCATCCGTAGAAAACGAAAAAAATTTGATTATAGATATAAATAAAATACAGCTTCCTGTAGGACAGGACTGTTCGCTGGGCAGTTATTATGTGGATGGGAATGTCGTTTATTATTCTGTGTATATGTCATTGGGGGATTATGAGGAAAATCCAGATGCAGAATTTGATGTTTCTATGGAAACAGAAATCCGGTCTTTTGATATCACATCGAATGAGCAAAAAATGGTGTATCAGTATGATGCAGGTTATTCGGTGGACGTGAATGATATGGGAATCTGTAATGGAAAATTATATTGGCTGGATTCCGCAGGAACAGAAGAGGAATGGTTTCGGGTGGTTGCTGTTTCTACAGGCAAAAGTAAAGATATTGAAGTACTTTTTACCTCAGAAGATATCTCAGAATCCTGTCGAATGATAACGCCGGAAACAGACGGAAAAATGATATACTTTTATGCAGAAGATGATGGCAAGATTTCTATCTGCGAATATACACAGGAGAAATTAAAAAACATAAGCGAGAATGTCTATACAAATTCAGCATATGAGCATTTGAGTAAATGGAAAGATACCTATGCAACTGCAGTCAAAACAGACGATGGGTATGAGATTGTGACCATCAATGAAGATGGGAATTGTTCTGATTATGAAACAGTTTCTGCCGTGTCAGAACTTCAGATGAATGAAGAGTACATGTCCTATCTGTCTGATCCCTACAATTATCGGAATGAAGTAAATGTGATTCACAAAGAAGACCATAGTGTGGAACAAATAAAAACAGACCGGTTCTTTAATTATGGGTTGCTGGGAAACTATCTGATTTTTAATAAATCAGATCGCATTACGGCGTATGATCTTTTAAGCGGTGAAGAAACCGAAATTTTGAAAGCAGAGCAGGATTCCTTTGAGTGGATGTTCCGCAGGGGAGAAACATTATGCACGAAAAATGGAAATGAAATATATGTGATTTCCATAGAGTAAATCAAGGATAATCAGCGTTTAGAATACCTGACATATCTTTTGGAACATCGACCATTACATATGAAAAATTTACGTATGTATTTATTGGCGATCAGTACTATTTAGGAGCAAAAAGTTATAAAACCAATTTAGTTAGTGTATCGTGGTATTTGGCTAAGGACAGCAATAACATATATTCTTTCAAGTTATGGATTTGGTGTGATGGGGATTGATTTTGGAGTCAGCAGTTCCATGAAGCGGGAAATAGAGAAAAGTATCAATGCAATACGTTTTATGTAAACTATAGATATTTTTCACACTTAAACGATCATTTTAATTTCCTGTAAAGCTGAATATTCATTTGTTAGGAGAGCTTATGAAGAAAAAAATTTGTTTAGCTATTTTTATTGTTCTGTTTGTAGTCAGTATATTGGTAAATGTGAAATTATTATTTTTTTCGCCAGCAGTTTCATTAAAAAATATTCCATTCGAGGGAGTAATCACAGAAGCTGATAGTGGGAAAATAGTAGTAAAGGGTGATGGAACGAATGTTTGTGGGCTTACAGAGCATTATCAAATTTATAATTCAGATCAGATAAAAATTGTTAATACTAATGATGAACTAATTCAGTTTACAGATTTGAAAAAAGGCACAAGAATTTCTATGAGATTATGGATAAAGGAAAAGACTTTATATAATGATATGGATAGGTTGGATATTGTTACATTGATTCAGTGCTGTGAATGAAAAGGAGATGCAAATGAAGAAAAACAAAAAAATAATTGTTATGTTGTTAGTTACAGTTTTGTGTATAGGATTTTCGGCTACATCAATTCAAGCGGCAACACCAAGAACAATTTTAACATTAGAAGTTTGGGGAAATGCACCATCGAACAAGGTCAGTTTGATAGCTGCAATAACGGTTAATGATTCGGATCATAATAAAATAGTAGGAACAAAGGGAATAGTAAGTTATGCTTATACAAATGATGTCAAACCAGAAACTATTAGTTGGACAAGTGTAGGGTTAGCATCAGATAGAACATATGCATTTTGTGCAGTGACTTACACCACAACTAAGAATAAAACATATACAGAAGTGATTACATTTTATCCATAAAGATTAAAACGGTTATACTTTGCAAAATTCATTTTAGTATGACCGTTTTTTACGTAGGATAAAGTATATAAAAATTCAGACTGAATATTAGATAATTTGAATATTGTTAAAAAATATATATGATGATACACTGAAATCAGATGATATACGAGTAGGCAGGAACAATACGAAAGGCATATTTATGAGAACATTTTTTATCCTTCTGACTTTTGCTGTGAACATATTATTATCAGGGTATAATAACCAGCAAATATATGCAACAACTGTTGTAGAAAAGAACAACATGGAAGAACAAGAGAATACATTGTATTCAGGGAACAGGATTACATCTGACTATCTGGAAGTCAGTGGAGGTGTAAATTTCTGGTGTGAAAATATAAATGGAGAGAATCACCTGAAACTTGAATATATTCCACAGGAGGATGAGTTTGCATATTGTAAGGTAGAATGTGAGAACGGACGAGTACAAAGTAATATCATTTCGAAATACAGTAAGGTAAATTATTATCTGAATGCAGACAATCAGATAGAAGATGAATATGCAGATAGAATTACGATTAATTATTACGACGAGGAAGGCACATTATTATCTTGGAGCGTAAAATATATATATTGGGATCCAATTCAAGAAACCTATTATTCGTCTGATATAGGAATTTAAAAAGAAAAGTGAAAACAAGTCAACGGTTATGCAGAAACAATTAATAAGAGGGAAAGAGTATGGGTACAAATAGCAAGTTAAATATATTGATCGTAACTCCATTTGCATTATGGATGTATATTATTTGCATTTCCAATATTATCATGCAGGAGTTGAGTGGGGCACCTTATGTAGCGGGAATCATTACTTATGTGAGTGCGTTTATTATTTTTTTATGCTACTATTGGCTGCTTTTACAGAATATCAGAAAAATGGAGGACAGCGCGAAGTATTTAAAATGGACACGTTTTTGCCGGATCGTTGGTATTGTTGCATTTATAGTCGCAGGGTGTATTGTTTTACTTGTATAGAAAGAAATTGGAATGGAATGAAGAGATAAAATACACGAAGAAAGTGTAGTCATATTAGGTGGAAAGATGTTTGCCTTGGATTAAGTATTTACAAAATGAATGTTATGGTAAATAATAAAAATCTTTCTAAATATGGAGAATATCATGGAAAAAGAACCAACGCTTATTGAACAAAAATTTGAAGATGCAGTGAAAAATTTTCGTAAGGAAATGGAAAAAGGAAAAGAATCAATACAATACGTTTTATGTAAACTATAGATATTTTTCACGCTTAAACGATCATTTTAACTTTCTGTAAAGCTGAATATTCAATTGTTAGGAGAGATTATGAAGAAAAAAATTTGTTTAGTCATTTTTATTGTTCTGTTTGTAGTCAGTATATTGGTAAATGTGAAATTATTATTTTTTTCGCCAGCAGTTTCATTAAAAAATATTCCATTCGAGGGAGTAATCACAGAAGCTGATAGTGGGAAAATAGTAGTAAAGGGTGATGGAACGAATGTTTGTGGGCTTACAGAGCATTATCAAATTTATAATTCAGATCAGATAAAAATTGTTAATACTAATGATGAACTAATTCAGTTTACAGATTTGAAAAAAGGCACAAGAATTTCTATGAGATTATGGATAAAGGAAAAGACTTTATATAATGATATGGACAGGCTGGATATGGTTACATTGATACAGTGCTGTGAATGAAAAGGAGATGCAAATGAAGAAAAACAAAAAAACAGCCACACCGAGATTCAAAAAAATCCCGGTGCGGCTGCTTTTTACTTTTATAAAGTGCAATTTGAAAGATCAGCCGACATATTTCTGTAATGTTTCCATAACAGCGCCAGGTTTTCTGGTCATTTCTGTGAAGTACTGGCAGGTAAGCTCTGCAAGTCCAACTTCGTAAAGATTTATACCAAAAATCTTAGCGTTGGAGAGGATATCTTTTAATTTTGCATCAGCGTCAAAAGAATCTCCAAGTTTAATATCTGCAACGTAAGGACGGACCTCGTCTAACATTGGGTCTGGGCTTAAGGTAAATTCATTTCCGTTGTCATCAATTGCCATAAGGTAGCGAAGCCATCCGGCAAATACCAATGGAATTAATTTAATATCAGAAACATTCAGTTCAGGGGAAGCAGCGTAAGCTTTGATCGTCTCACCAAAACGGATTGCCAGTTTCTGGGAAGTATCGGTTGCGATACGCTGTGGTGTATCAGGCATGAATGGGTTTGGAACACGTACTTTCAGTACAGTGTCGATAAACTCTTTTGGATCAAGAATGCCAGGATTTACAACAACCGGAAGACCTTCTTTGTATCCGATACCTTCTACTAATTTTACCAAAGTCTCATTTTTCATCTCTGCGGAAATGAGGTTATAATCTAATAAACATCCGAATACAGCAAGTGCTGTGTGAAGTGGATTTAAGCAGGTGCAGACTTTCATCTTCTCTACTTTATCTACTGTCTCGCGGGTTGTGAAGATAAGACCGCCTTTTTCTAACTCAGGACGTCCGTTCGGGAACTTGTCTTCGATGACAAGGTACTCTGTTTCCTCAGCGTTTACGAATGGAGCAACGTAAGTATTTTTGCTTGTGATAACCGGATCAAGACCTTCGATGTCATCTTTCTGCAATAATGCCTCGATGGAAGCGTCTGGTCTTGGTGTGATCTTATCGATCATAGTCCATGGGAAGGAAACTTTATTTTCGTCCTCTGTATAGGAAACGAATCCTTCTTCTACAACACCATTTTTTGCCCACTCTTTTGCAAAAGTAGTGATGGCGAGTTTTAACTTATCTCCGTTGTGGGAGCAGTTATCCATACTTACCATGGCGATCGGTTTCTTACCGGAAACGTAACGTGCGTAAACTAATGCAGCAACTTTACCGATGTAGCTCTCTGGTCTTTCCGGTCCGTTTTTCATATCTTCTGCAACAGCAGCCATAAAGTTTCCGTCCGGAGTATTTAAGTTATAACCTTTTTCTGTGATGGTGAAAGTACACATCTGAAGGGAATCTTTTGCAAAAATCTCTTTTAAACGGGAGAACTGTGTGTCATCGTGGGAATCTAAAGCGAGGGATTCCATGATACTTCCGGTAACGGATTTCTCAACGGTTCCGTTTGCTTTTAAAGTAACGAGAATGCTTAAATCGTCGTGTGGACGGTTCATTTTCTCGATGATCTCGTAGTCATATCCCTCTGCAACGGTCAATCCGCGGTCAAGAACACCTGCATTTAAAAGGTTCTGGACAACGTTGCACTGGAATGCACGGAAGATGTTACCAACACCGAAGTGAACCCAGAATGGATTCTCTTTTGTATTCTTTTGTACTGTTTCATAATCAAAGGAAGGAAGGGCATAACCCTTAGCTTCCCATGCACTTTTATCTGCTAAACCTGCTCTATTTAACTGCATGTCTTGTCTCTCCTTTTTCAATTGCTTCCCATAAACCGTTTAAGTATGTTGCACCTAAAGCTCTGTCGTACAGACCGTAACCCGGCATTGCAACTTCGCCCCAGATCATACGTCCGTGGTCTGGACGGATCGGTCCGTCAAATCCGATATCGTAAAGTGCTTTCATGATCTCGTACATATCAAATGTTCCGTCAGAAGAAAGATGTGCTGCCTCTTCGAAATCTGTCGGGCTGTTGAATTTTAAGTTGCGGACATGTGCAAAGTGGATGCGTCCTTTTAAGGAACGGATCATATCCGGAAGATCGTTCTCAAGGTTTGTTCCGTAAGAACCGGAGCAGAAAGTAACACCGTTGTGTGGGTTATCTACCATTTCCATCATACGGAGAATGTTTTTCTTATTGATGATGATACGTGGAAGTCCGAATACGCTCCATGCAGGATCATCCGGGTGGATTGCCATGTTGATGTCATATTTGTCACATACAGGCATGATTCTCTCTAAGAAATATTTTAAATTTTCAAACAGTTTTTCATCATCGATGTCTTTGTACATTGCAAAAAGATCTTTGATCTTAGCCATACGTTCCGGCTCCCAGCCCGGCATAACAGTTCCGTTCATATCGCCGGAGATAGAAGCAAACATATCTTCTGGATTGATGGCATCTACAGCTTCCTGTGTGTAAGCTAAAACTGTGGAACCGTCCGGTCTTTTACGTGCAAGCTCTGTACGTGTCCAGTCGAATACAGGCATGAAGTTGTAGCATACAAGATGGATATCTTCTTTTCCAAGGTTCTCTAAAGTCTCGATGTAGTTATCGATGTATTTGTCACGGTCAGCAGAACCTGTCTTGATCGCATCATGGACATTTACGCTCTCGATACCTGCTACATGAAGTCCTGCAGCAGCAACTTCTGCTTTCATTTCCTGAATGCGTTCTCTGCTCCATACATCTCCAGGTGCGGTATCATATAAAGTTGTGATAACGCCTGTTACGCCTGGAATCTGGCGAATCTGCTCTAATGTTACAGTGTCGAATTTGGAACCATACCATCTTAATGTCATTTCCATAGTTTTTATTTCCTTTCTTAGAAAAAAATGATTGTTCAAGCTGCCGTCTGGCAGCGCTCTTTTGTTTTGATAAGCTTATTATATCCAAAAGAGGAAAAAAGAAAATTGACAGAGTTGTTGTTCACATTGCAAA
>ENA-UONU01001300-UONU01001300.1-human-gut-metagenome-genome-assembly--contig:-CS51-NODE-1300-length-19225-cov-4.177360_pt1 | contig 19225 bp, 16 predicted proteins | sample MGYA00242462_ERZ724009 | MGnify/ENA metagenome assembly ERZ724009 | reverse complement strand
TGTGCAGCATATTTTCCGTGTAGCCCGATCGTTCCAGATTTTTTTTATATATTTTGCCGTCCGAAATGACGATGCAGGGCATCGCTTCCGGTTCCGCAGGAATGTGGAGATCTTCCCGGGTCAGAGGCTTTTTTTCCGGCTTGAGAATGACACTGAAATCTCCGTTCGTTTCGAGATACGCGTATGCCACGTCTGCGATAGAAGGGCAGTCCCATTGAAACGACAGGGCAGCTGGCGGAGATCATAAAGGGCGCGATCCCGGCGAGGGTAAGGGCTGCAGGGGGACATCCTGCAAAGCGCACCTTCCAGGCCATAAGGATTGAGTGCAACCGGGAGTTAGATGTACTGGAGCAGTCGATTGACACTATGATAGCGCTGTTGAATCCAGGGGGAAGGCTCAGCATCATTACCTTTCACTCTCTGGAAGACAGGATTGTGAAGAATCGTTTTCGGCTCAATGAGAATCCTTGTATCTGTCCGCCGGATTTTCCAGTGTGCGTGTGTGGAAGAAAGAGCAGGGGAAAAGTGATAACGAGAAAACCCATCCTTCCTTCTGAGGAGGAGCTTGAGGAGAACAGCCGGGCGTCAAGCGCTAAGCTAAGGGTCTTTGAAAGGGGAGAGGAGTAGGGATTGGGATCAGGATCGGGCTGTCAGACCAGGCAGCTGTTCAAGGGGTTATGGATCCGCGCGTGAAATTGATTTTTATGGGAAAATGGATTTTTGGTGCAGATCTTTTTCGGAAGGGAGGATAGGACTATGGCCGCCAGAAGGCAGACGCCGGCAGTGCGCAGGAATCGTGGTACTACACAGAGAAATGTGAGAAATACGAAAGAGATGTATGGAAGTTCCTATGTACAGGGCGCTGCAGCTCCCAAGCTGAAGCCGCATTCCCGTCCAGAAGAAGAACGGCATCAGAGGCCTCAAAGGAAGGGGACTGCTGCCAGTTCTGTCCGCATCTCCCACAGGATACGGAGAAATCAGGAGAGGGCTATGTATGTAGATCTCCCTTATGTGGTTCTTCTGACCATTGCCTCCATGTTTACTTTGTATCTCTGCGTCAGCTATCTTCAGGTTCAGTCCTCGATCACAGCCCGGATGCATAATATTGAGAGGCTGGAGAGCCAGTTGGAAAAGCTCAAGGCAGAAAATGACGCTCTGGAGACAAATATCAATACCAGCATCGATCTGAATAAGATCTATGAGATCGCAACTAAGGAGTTGGGAATGGTCTATGCCAAAAAGGATCAGGTGCTGTTGTATGACAAGACGGAGAGCGAGTATGTAAGACAGTATGAAGACATACCGGAGCACTAATGCTGGAGGTGTCATGGGAAAAAGAAAGGGAGACAGAAAGGACCGTTACCGCGGCAAGTCTTATTACCCAAAGTACATACAAGATAAGCTGGCAATCACCTTTTTGGTGATTACGCTGGCTTTATTTGCGTTGGTTATGATCCTGCGCGATATTATTAAAAATAATAATGAACAGTATAACAAGATCGTACTGTCCCAACGGCAGCAGGAGTATGACAGCCGGACGATCCCCTACAGGCGGGGTGATATTGTGGATCGGAACGGTACATATCTGGCTACCAGCGACAAAGTGTATAATCTGATCATCGATCCGGGCCAGATCATGGATAAACCAGAATATTATCTGGAGCCTACCATACAGGCCCTGGTCACCAGCTTCGGCTTTGATGCCGGGGAGCTGAGAGCTCTCATTGAGGAGCGGAAGGATACTGCTTATTTAAGGTATAACAAGGGGCGTCAGCTTACCTATGACCAGAGGATCGCCTTTGAACAGCTGGCCAAGGATACCAACGAGGCCTACAGAAAAAGTGATGATGATGGAGAATCCAGAAAAAGGGTAAAAGGGATCTGGTTTGAGGACGAGTACAAGCGGATCTATCCTTATAATTCTCTTGCCTGCAGCGTTCTGGGCTTTACCAGCAGTGATGGAAGCGTGGGGACAGGAGGCATAGAGCAGTATTATAACAGCAGCCTGATCGGGGTCAACGGAAGGGAGTACGGGTATCTGGATGAGGAATCCAACCTGGAGGGCGTGATCAAGCCTGCTTCAAACGGAAATACCGTAGTATCCACTATTGATGTAAATATACAGAATATTGTGCAGAAATATATTGATGAGTGGCAGACCAACGTGGGAAGTAAGGTGACGGCAGCCATTGTGATGGATCCCAACAGCGGCGAGATCCTGGGAATGGGAACCAGCAATAAATTTGACCTGAATAACCCAAGAGATGTATCCGGTTACACAGAGGAGGAGCTTTTGGCCTTGGGAAAGAAGGAGGCCATGGCAGTTTACCGCAGGGAACATGACGGAGCTTCCATTACAGAGGATCAGGTATTCCAGAATTTTTCCAGGGAGGATGTGCTTTCTTATGGCCAGCAGGTGGCGTGGAATCAGATCTGGAGGAATTTCTGTGTCAGCGATACCTACGAGCCGGGTTCCCCTTCCAAGATCTTTACCATTGCAGCAGGATTGGAGGAAGGAGTTTTAAAAGGGAACGAGAGCTTTGAGTGTACGGGTTTTCTCCATGTAGGAGACTATGATATTAAGTGTACGGCATGGAGAAAGGGCGGGCACGGGTGGCTGAATCTGGAGGAATCCCTGATGCAGTCCTGCAACGTAGCCATGATGCGCATCGGTTCCATGATGGGGAAGGAAAACTTCACCAAATATCAGAGGATTTTTGGCTTTGGAGATAAAACAGGCATTGATCTGCCAGGTGAGGCGGATACCAGCGGGCTGGTATACAGTGCGGAAAATATCGGTCCTACGGACCTGGCAACCAACTCCTTTGGCCAGAACTATAACTGTACCATGATACAGATGGCTGCTGCCTTCTGTTCTGTCATCAATGGAGGCTCCTACTATGAGCCCCATGTGGTAAAACAGATCCTGAATGAACAGGGGGCTGTGGTGGAGAAAAAAGAACCGGTTTTGGTGCGGGAGACAGTTTCCAAATCCACAGCTGATTTCCTCAAGGAGGCAATGTTTCAGACCGTAGAAAACGGAACCGGAAAGGCAGCCCAGGTGGCAGGATATGAGGTGGGCGGAAAGACGGGAACTGCGGAAAAGCAGCCGCGAAGCGCGAAAAATTATCTCGTATCCTTTGCCGGATTTGCTCCCATTGAGGATCCTCAGGTTTTTGTCTATGTGATCATTGACACGCCTAATTATCCGCCAGGAGAGCAGCAGGCCCACAGCTCCTATGCCAGTGCCATTTTTTCTAAGATCATGGGAGAAGTCCTTCCATATATGAATGTATTTCCTGCGCTGGATCTGCCGGAAGAACAGACAAACCAGGAAGGGGCTGCCCCTTCTGAAGGGATCAATGAGCCGTCATCGGAGGCAGCGGAAGGAGAGAGCGAGACGCCTCAGGAGACGCAGAAGCAATACGAGACGGACGAATATGTACCGGATGGGGAGCCTGGGGAGGAAGGCGGAAGCGGTGTTCCTGACGCAGTTCCCACGATAGAAGGACAGGAGACAACTGGCCTGGAGGAAGGACAGGAGAGAGAAGAAAAGGAAGTCCGGGAGACAGAGGGAAAAGAGATCCGGGAGACAGAGGAAAAGCCGGAAGAAGGAACGGGGATTTCCGCTGAATCCGGCGGGGGGAGATCATAAACCCTTCCCCTGATCCATATATTTTATGGATAAAGACGGATGCCGGGGTTTTCCATGAATGCCAATTTAACCAAGCATAGAAAAAACACAGCCGTCCTGGGACTGATCATTGTTTTGGCAATGACGGTTCTTTTGGGGCGGCTCGGTTTTCTTATGCTGTTTTGTTCCGAACATTACGGCTCCATGGCAGAGGATCTTCACCAGAGGGAGAGGACGATCAAAGCTGCCAGAGGCCGCATTATTGATGCAAATGGAGTGGTGATCGCTGATAACAGGACCGTGTGTACGATCTCGGTCATATACAGCCAGGTAAAGGATCGGGAGCAGGTGATCCGGGTTCTGTGCGAAGAACTGGATCTGGAGGAGGAACAGGTGCGCAAAAAAGTGGAAAAACGCAGCTCCCGTGAGATCATTAAAACAAATGTGGATAAGTCCCTTGGGGATAAAATCCGCTCCTATGGACTGGAGGGGGTGAAGGTAGACGAGGATTACAAGCGGTATTATCCCTTTGACAGCTTAGCCTCTAAGGTTCTGGGATTTACAGGAGGGGATAACCAGGGGATCATTGGGCTGGAGGTAAAGTATGAGAAGTATTTAAAGGGGGAAAGCGGGCGCATCCTCACCATGTCTGACGCCAGAGGGGTAGAATTGGAAAATGGGGCGGAGGAACGGCTGGAGCCGGTGGCAGGACGGGATCTTTATATCAGCCTGGATGTGAATATCCAGGAATATGCCCAGCAGCTGGCGTATCAGACCCTGGAAAAGAAAAATGCAAAAGGGGTGTCTGTGATCGTCATGAATCCCCAGAATGGGGAGCTGATGGCCATGGTCAATGTACCGGAGTTTAACCTGAATGATCCCTTCACCCTGGGGCAGAATTTAAAGAGCGAAAGCCTTAGAAGGCAGGCTGAGGAAATGGAAGCCTCCAGGCAGGAAGAAGGGAAGGCACAGCCGTCTGGAACAGGGACGGTCCAGGATCGTCTGAACCGGATGTGGAGGAATACCTGCATCAATGATACATATGAACCTGGTTCTACCTTTAAGATCATCACTGCGGCAGCAGGCCTGGAATCAGGGGCAGTGAGCCTTACGGATTCTTTTTCCTGTCCGGGGTTCCGCATTGTGGAGGACCGGAGGATCCGCTGCCACAAGGCAGGGGGACATGGGACAGAAACCTTTCTTCAAGGGGTTATGAATTCCTGTAATCCAGTGTTTATCGATGTGGGACAAAGGCTGGGGACAGACCGGTATTACCAGTATTTTACCCAGTTCGGCCTGAAGGAGAAGACCGGCATCGATCTTCCGGGAGAGGCGGCGACGATCATGCACAAGAAGGAGAATATGGGAGCGGTGGAGCTGGCCACCGTTTCTTTCGGCCAGTCCTTTCAGATCACTCCCATCCAGCTGATCACCACAGCCGCTTCTATTGTCAATGGAGGAAACCGGGTCACTCCTCACTTTGGACTGAAAGCAGTGAGCAGGGACAAAACATCGGTTCACCGTTTTGAGTATCCGGCCGGGGAGCGGATCTTGTCTGAGGAGACCAGCGCTTCCATGCGCTATGTGCTGGAGCAGGTGGTAGCGGAGGGAAGCGGAAAAAAGGCAGCCCTTGAGGGCTTTCGCATTGGAGGAAAGACTGCCACCTCTGAGAAGCTCCCGCGAAGCCTGAAAAAATATATATCCTCTTTTATCGGCTTTGCCCCAGCGGAGGATCCAAAGGTAATGGCTCTTATCACCATTGACGAGCCGGAGGGGATCTATTACGGCGGGACCATAGCGGCCCCGGTCATTGGACAGCTTTTTGAGAATATCCTTCCATACCTTGGAATTGCAAAAAACGCAAGTAGTTGATTATTCCCTGAAAAAGACGTATACTATTTACCAAACGGGGCGAAGTGCCTGCAGTAAATAAGACATACATATGAGATTGAGGTGCCTTTATGATTCATGAAACCATATTAGCGATTATTATTGCCTTTGCCATCAGCGCACTGCTCTGTCCGGTGATCATTCCTTTTCTCCACAGGCTGAAATTCGGGCAGCAGGTCCGGGACGACGGTCCCCAGACCCACTTGAAAAAGCAGGGGACTCCCACCATGGGAGGCCTTATTATCCTCAGCAGCATCATTATCACATCCGTGTTTTATATTCCCAGATACCCAAAGATCATTCCTGTCCTGTTTGTAACCGTAGGATTTGGCATTATCGGGTTTTTGGATGATTATATTAAGATTGTGATGAAACGCTCTGAGGGCTTGAATCCGATCCAGAAGCTGATCGGACAGATCGTCATTACGGGCATCTTTGCCTGGTATCTGTTAAAGAGCGGGGAAGTGGGAACCGATATGCTGATCCCCTTTACCGGCGGTTTTAGGTCAGGACGTTTTCTGTCCCTTGGGATATTTTTTGTCCCGGCTTTGTTTTTTATTGTTCTGGGAACAGACAACGGGGTAAACTTTACCGATGGATTAGACGGACTGTGCACCAGTGTGACTATATTGGTAGCCACCTTTTTGACCATTGTGGCAGTAGGGGAGGATATGGGGATCAGCCCTATTACCGGCGCGGTTGTGGGAAGCCTTCTCGGCTTTCTCCTTTTTAACGTATATCCGGCTAAAGTATTTATGGGCGACACAGGCTCCCTGGCTCTGGGCGGCTTTGTGGCTGCAGCCAGCTATATGATGCGCCTTCCCCTGTTTATTCCTATTATTGGGCTGATCTATCTGGTGGAAGTGCTGTCCGTCATTATCCAGGTGACTTATTTCAAACGGACCGGAGGAAAACGTATCTTTAAAATGGCCCCCATCCATCATCATTTCGAGCTGTGTGGCTGGTCAGAGACCCGCGTGGTGGCTGTGTTTGCCATTGTGACCGCGATCCTCTGCATGACAGCCTATCTGGGCCTGTAGCAGGAAAATGGACGTGGGCCAAACAACGAAAGGAGGCAGTTGACAGATGAACCAAAGCCAGAGAGTGTTAGTGGCCGGAGCCGGGGTCAGCGGGATCGCTGCAGCGAAGCTGATCCTTGACGGGGCGGCGAGGTTGTGCTTTACGACAGCAATGCAGCCCTGCCTGAGGAAGAAATAAAGGAAAAGTTTGACAAATCTGCAAAGAAGGTGACCGTCGTTCTGGGAGAATTAAAGAGATCGGATCTTCTGGGAGTGGAGCTTTGCATCATCAGTCCCGGCATCCCTCTTACCAGCCCCTTTGTGGCGGTGGTGGATGATGCCAAGATCCCTATTTTAGGGGAGATTGAGCTGGCTTACCAGTGTGGGCTGGGACAGCTGGCAGCCATTACGGGGACCAATGGGAAGACGACCACAACCGCCCTCACCGGCGCTCTTTTAAGGACACGGTATGAGGAAACCTTTGTGGTGGGAAACATTGGGGAACCGTATACGGCCAAGGTTCTGGAAATGACGGAGCAGTCTATGACGGTGGCTGAAATATCCAGCTTCCAGCTTGAGACGATCATGGATTTTAAGCCCCATGTCAGCGCGATCTTAAATATTACCCCCGACCATCTGGACCGTCACGGAACCATGGAAAATTATATCCGCACCAAGGAGTGTATCACCCTCAATCAGACAGAGGAGGATATAGTGGTATTAAACTACGATGATCCGGTGCTGAGGGAGTTTGGCCAGGAGCCTGAGTTAAGACCAAGGGTGGTATGGTTTTCCAGCAGGGAAACCCTGAAAGAAGGTTTTTTCCTGGAGGGCGACGAGATCGTCTGCCAGAGGGAGGGCCGCCGGATTCAGCTGGTGAATGTCCATGACCTTAAACTTTTGGGACGGCATAACTATGAAAATGTTATGGCTGCCTGCGCCATTGCCATGGAGTTTCAGGTGTCTGCAGAGCAGATCACCCGGGTGTTAAAGGAATTTCAGCCAGTGGAGCACAGGATCGAGTTTGTGCGGGAGAGGACGGGAGTCCGTTACTATAATGATTCCAAGGGAACGAACCCGGATGCTGCGATCCAGGCCCTTCGCGCTATGCCCGGGCCGACCCTTCTCATTGCCGGCGGATATGACAAAAACGGCCAGTATGACGCATGGGCCAGGGAGTTTGCCGGAAAGGTGAAGTATCTGGTGCTCATCGGACAGACAAGGGATAAGATCGCAGAGTGTGCCAAAAAGCATGGTTTTACAGAGATTATGTACGCGGAGGATCTGCAGGAGGCGGTGCAGGTCTGCGCAGTTTATGCGGACAGCGGCGACTATGTGCTTTTGAGCCCAGCCTGCGCCAGCTGGGGGATGTTTCAAAATTTTGAGGAGCGTGGGCGCGTGTTTAAGGAATGTGTCATGGCTCTGTAGGAGGTAAATGCGTATGGCGGGAAAGGCGCAGCCTATGCCCCAAAAGAAAAAGAAGGCAAAGCGTTTTTATGATTACAGCCTTCTGTTTTGCATCATTTTCCTTACGGCTTTTGGGCTGGTAATGATCTACAGCGCCAGCTCCTATTCTGCCCAGCTAAATGATGCCTACAAGGGAAACAGCGCCTATTTCATGCAGAGACAGGCGGGAATTGCTGCTGTAGGTTTTGTGGGAATGCTGATCATTTCCAAAATGGATTATCATATATTTGCACGTTTTTCTGTGGCGGCCTATGTTCTTTCCTATGTTCTCATGATTGCCGTAAGCTTTATTGGCCGTGAGGTAAATGGTAAGCGCCGCTGGCTGGCTTTAGGGCCTCTCAGCTTCCAGCCAACGGAGTTTGTGAAAATTTCACTGATCGTGCTTCTGGCGGCAGTGATCACAACCTTAGGGCCAAAGATCAATAAGTGGTCCAATATGGGGCTGATCGTGGGTCTGACCCTTCCGATCGCAGGATTGGTTACGATGAATAACTTGAGCTCTGGTATTATCATCTGCGGGATCGCCTTTGTCATGCTTTTTGTAGCCTGTAAGGTGAAATGGCCTTTCTTCGGCATCGGGGCAGTGGGACTTACGACCCTCATGTTTGCGGGGCCCATCGGAAAGGTTTTGATGAACATCGGCCTTCTGGCCCCTTACCAGTACCGCCGTATTGAGGCCTGGCTGAATCCGGAATCTGACCCTACGGATAAAGGCTTTCAGATCCTCCAGGGACTCTATGCCATTGGCTCCGGCGGGCTGACAGGCAAGGGATTGGGAGAGAGTATCCAGAAGCTGGGATTTTTGCCGGAGTCCCAGAATGATATGATCTTTGCGATCATCTGTGAGGAATTGGGATTTTTTGGAGCAGTATCCATTATTTTGATCTTTCTTTTTTTGATCTATCGCTGTATGCTTATTGCAAACAATGCGCCGGATCTGTTCGGCGCGCTTTTGGCAGTAGGAGTTATGGGACATATTGCGATCCAGGTGATCCTGAATATTGCGGTGGTAACGAATACCATTCCCAATACAGGGATCACCCTCCCCTTTATCAGCTACGGAGGAACATCGGTGCTGTTCCTTCTGGCAGAGATGGGGATCGTCCTCAGCGTTTCCAACCAGATCCGAATGGAAAAGTAAGAAGACATGCACAGAGGGGCACGTTCTGGCATATGCTTTAACAGAAGGGTGTTTTCTGCAGAAGGCATACATACCAGGAGGTGTCCCATTGTCTGTCATTCAGGTTCGCGGCCTTAAACCGCTAAAAGGGGAATTGACCATACAAGGCTCTAAAAATGCAGTGCTGCCAATGCTGGCGGCAGCTTTTCTCCACAGGGGAGTTACGGTTTTGCGCAACGTGCCCCGCATCCGGGATGCAGCATATATGATAGAGATACTGGAAAGCCTGGACTGCCGCTGCCGCTGGCAGGAGGGGGAGCTCACAGTGGATGCAAAGGAGGCAGGAGGAAATCAGATCCCCGAATATTATGTCACATCTATGCGCTCATCGGTCTTGTTTTTAAGCGCTCTTTTGGGAAGGACGGGAGAGGGGATCAGCTCTTATCCGGGAGGCTGCCTGATCGGGGCCAGACCGATCGATCTGCACCTAAAGGTGTTAAAAGCCTTTGGGGGACAGGTGGAGGAGACAGAAGGAAAGCTTCATGTTTTCTGTAAAGAGAGAAGAGGGCTTGTGGGGGCGGATATTGATCTTCCTTATCCAAGTGTGGGAGCAACGGAGCAGGCGATCATTGCGGCTGTGGCAGCCCGGGGAGACACCAGGATCCGGGGGGCGGCCAGGGAGCCGGAGATCCTTCAGCTGTGTACCTTCCTTAATAATATGGGTGCTTCCATTGAAGGAGGCGGGGAAAGCTGCCTTAAGATACAGGGAGGAAGGAAACTTCATGACAGCTGTTATGAGGTGGAGGGGGATCGGATCGTAGCAGGAACCTATGGTGCGGCAGCGGCAGCTGCGGGAGGGGAGATCCTCCTTCGGGGAATTGATCCCGGAATCTTGGAGGAGCCTTTAAAAGCCCTGAGGCAGGCCGGTGTGTTTGTGAGGGAGGATCCCAGGGGAAAACAGATTTTGTTAAAGGCCAGCGGCCGTCCCCGTCCCCTGAAGCTTGAAACCGGCCCATATCCTGCCTTTCCCACAGATCTCCAATCTCCTTTTATGGCATTTTTGTCCGCAGGGCAGGGAGAGAGCATGATCCGGGAGAAGGTTTTTGAGGGACGTTTCCGGGCAGCCCTGGAGCTTCAGAAAATGGGGGCAGAGATCCGGATCGAGGGACAGACTGCATGGATCCAGGGCCATTATCCTTTAAAGGGAGCGGAGGCTGCCGCCTGCGACCTGCGGGGAGGAGCGGCTCTCATTGCGGCGGCCCTGGCAGCGGAAGGGATCAGCGAGATAAGCGGATGCCGCCATATTGAGCGGGGATATGAGGATATATGCAGGGATCTGCAGCTTTTGGGGGCGGATGCAAAATGGACGAAAAGGCAGGAACCGTTTTTGGCAGAGCAGGCGCAGGAATATGAAAATTGCAGCAGAAAAGGATAATAAGGTACGGGAATGAGAGAGAACGACAGAAAACAGCATTTAGGAGCAGGGATCGCCCTGGCAGCCGTATTGTTGGCAGCGATCCTGCTCCTGTCCATACAGATCCGGGATGTGACTGTCACAGGGAGCCAGCACTACTCACAGGAGCAGATCCGGGAGCTTTTATTTTCTGGCCAGTGGGAGCGCAATTCAGCCTGGGCGTATATGTCCGATCGGTTCCATCTGCGCCCTCACCGCCAGATCCCTTTTGTGGAGGACTACAAGCTGGTGTTCCACAGTCCCTTCCATGTGGAGGTCATTGTCTATGAGAAAAGCATTGTAGGCTATGTGTCTTATATGAGCAGTTATATGTACTTTGACAAAGACGGGATCGTGGTGGAGAGTTCCGGAAGCCAGCTTTCCGGGGTTCCGTGGATCACCGGGCTGGAGTTTGGGCAGATCGTGCTGCACCGTCCCCTTCCCGTATCGGACAAGCGGATCTTTGAGGAGATTTTGAATCTGACCCAGCAGCTTTCCCTTTATGACATCCAGGTAGACCGGATCCGCTATGATCCCCATGGACAGGCCTCCCTTTTTATTGGAAAAATGGAGGTTTCCATGGGAGACAGCCGTGATATAGATGGGAAAATATCTATTTTAAGCGACATTCTCCGTTCTCAGCCTCAGCTGGCAGATATAGATGGGATCATGAAGCTGGACGACTATTCGGAGACTACGAGCGGAGGGGGGATTACCTTTAAAAGGCGGTAATACAGACCAGCCAGGCAGAACATTTTGAGCTTGCGGAGGATTCACGAGGATTTCCAGCTATCGTCCGAAAAAATACAAAAACTCAAGTGAAAATAGGCTTGAAATTTTCAACAAAATCTCTTATAGTATTAGTTAGACCAGAAATCAATGAGAATTTGATATAGTAAGATCAATGGAATACATGGATTTAAGAGGCAGTCAGGGAATATAAGGAGGATACAATCTTGATAGAGATTAATATAAACGAGTCAGAGAATGCCGCTCGGATCATTGTGGTGGGCGTAGGCGGAGCCGGAAACAATGCGGTAAACCGTATGATCGACGAGAACATTGCAGGGGTGGAGTTTATCGGGATCAATACAGATAAACAGGCCCTTCAGTTCTGTAAGGCTCCTACCGCTATGCAGATCGGTGAGAAGCTGACCAAGGGACTGGGTGCAGGAGCCAGGCCGGAGGTGGGAGAGAAGGCCGCAGAGGAGAGCTCTGAGGAGATTTCCCAGGCATTAAAGGGCGCGGATATGGTGTTCGTTACCTGTGGTATGGGAGGCGGTACAGGTACAGGAGCCGCTCCGGTGGTTGCAAAGATCGCTAAAGATATGGGGATCCTGACCGTAGGTGTAGTGACAAAGCCCTTCCGTTTTGAGGCAAAGGCCCGCATGAGCAATGCTTTGGCGGGAATTGAACATTTAAAGAACAGCGTGGATACTCTGATCGTGATCCCTAACGACCGTCTGCTTGAGATCGTAGACCGCCGCACCACAATGCCTGATGCGTTAAAGAAGGCAGATGAGGTGCTCCAGCAGGCAGTTCAGGGAATCACAGATCTGATCAATGTACCTGGACTGATCAATCTGGACTTTGCAGATGTCCAGACGGTTATGATCGACAAGGGTATCGCCCATATCGGTATCGGAAAGGCAAAGGGAGACGATAAGGCCATCGAGGCAGTGAAGCAGGCTGTATCTAGCCCCCTTCTTGAGACCACCATTGAGGGCGCAAGCCATGTGATCATCAATATCTCCGGCGATATTAGCCTGATTGAGGCAAATGAGGCTGCAAGCTATGTTCAGGAACTGGCGGGAGACGAGGCAAATATCATCTTCGGCGCTATGTTTGATGAGACCTCCCAGGATGAGGCTACTATCACAGTGATTGCTACCGGATTAGATGAGCACGGAGCAAACGCTTCCGTTGCCAAAGCCATGACTGGTTTTACAAACTTCAAGACAAAGACAGCTTCCCAGGCTCCTGCACCCCAGAGCCAGCAGGCTGCTCCAGAAGCAGCTGCCACAGCAGCGGCTCCTTCCTATAACCGTACTTCCGGATCTCAGGGATTTGGCCACAGCTACACTCCTTCCGGCAGCGCACAGGGCTATACTGCGCCAAAGTATACGCCGGGACAGGGCTTCTCCGCAGGAAATGACCAGGAGAATACAAACCAGCAGTCCCAAACACAGCCGCAGCCCTTCCGTCCGAAGGTAAATCGGGACATGCAGATCAATATTCCTGATTTCTTAAAGAATAAGAGATAGGTTTGATTTTATACCAAACATTTCATACAAACAAACAGAAAAGGCATATGTCATTGCAGTGTGATGGCATATGCCTTTTCTGTTTGTCAGATCCATTTCAAAGTTATTTCAAAAAGATTTTCATTATTCTTAATTTTCAGATTTTCCCGAATTTTGTCGATGAGAAATGTGGTTCTGTTCTGCTTTTTCGACAGCATCTGCAGAGTGGATCCGGTATAATAGTAACAAAATCAGCCGAAAGCTCCCGAAACATGAAGTTAATGTAACCAAAAAGAAAATGGAGCGGGAACAGCGGGGAAGAAAAAGAGAGTCAGGAGGTGAGGCCCAGGAGAGTGGAATATACAGTGTACATAGACGTGGTATTTGCTGTCAATACCATAATGGATTTTGTGATCCTGCTGATCTTAAACAGGGTGCTGTCTTATGGGACAAATAGGAAACGGATGCTGGCAGGCGCTGTGGTGGGCGGCTCCTGGGCCTGTCTGGCAGCTGCCTTTCCAAAGATCCCCATGGCTGTGAGGGCCTTTGGAACCTATATAGCTGTGAGCAGCCTTATGGCTTCCATTTCCTATAAACTGAAAAAGCCAGGGGAAATTTTGCAGGCTGTGGCAGGAATCTATCTGGTATCTGTGGTTATGGGAGGCGTTATGGTAGTGCTGTGGGAGCACACCAGGGCAGGAGGAAGGCTGTGGAGGTTTTTGGGCGGGGGGATCAGGATTCCCTTTTTGGCATGGATTTTCCTTGCAGCTGGGGGCGTGTTTGCCTGTTTGGGATTTTCCGAGTGCTTGAAGGGGATCATTCGCCTGATGGCTCACCGCAGGGATCTTTGTCAGGTTACATTGGAGTATGGAGGCCGCAGACAGCAGGCAAAAGGGCTGATCGATACGGGAAACCGTCTGAGAGAGCCGGTGAGCCGGCGGCCAGTCCATGTGGCCTCAGCCGGACTGATGGAGCAGCTGTGCCCCAAAGTAAAGGGGGTTATTTATGTCCCTTATCAGTCGGTGGGGGCCAAAAACGGCCTTCTCCCAGCAATTTATATTGACTGGATGGAGGTAAAGTGGGAAGGGGGAAGCTATCGGATCCCTCACCCACTGATCGCAATTACAAAACAATCTCTGTCTTCGGGGGAGGATTATGAGATCTTGATACAGAAAAGCGACCAGGGAGCGTAAGTAGGGCCAGGATTCTGTCCGGGCTCTCTCCTGGCGTAAGATTATGCGGATAACGCAGAGGAGGACATTTTCATGATAGTAAAAGTATCAGTACCAAACCGTTTTCAGCTTAAAACCATACCTAGCTTCCGTACTGTCCTGCTGCCAAAGCAGGGAGAAGTTCACTATATCGGAGGGGCGGATATTCTTCCAGCACCCTTGGAGGCTATGGAGGAAAGCCGGATGATCAGCCTTTTGGGGAGCGATCAGGATAAGGAAGCAAAATCCACACTCATTGAGCACAATCTGAGATTAGTGGTTTACATAGCGAAGAAATTTGATAATACCAGCGTAGGAGTGGAGGATCTGATCTCCATTGGAACCATCGGTCTCATAAAAGCCATCAATACCTTTAAGCCGGATAAGAATATCAAACTGGCGACCTATGCTTCCCGCTGCATTGAAAATGAGATCCTTATGTATCTGCGCAGGAACAATAAAATACGCCTGGAGGTATCCATTGATGAGCCTTTAAATGTGGACTGGGATGGAAATGAGCTTCTTTTATCCGATATTTTGGGAACGGATGAGGATGTGATCTATCATGATATTGAAGATGAAGTGGAGAAAGATCTTTTAAACAGTGCCATCAGCCGCCTGGCTCCCAGGGAGAGAAAGATCGTGGAGCTGAGGTATGGACTGACCAACGAAGATGGGGAGGAAATGACTCAGAAAGAGGTAGCGGATCTTTTGGGCATATCCCAGTCTTACATTTCCAGACTGGAGAAAAAGATCATGAAGCGGCTGAAAAAAGAGATCGTGCGTTTTGAGTAAGAAAAGAAGGACGGTGCAGTGACCAGAGCATGCCCCGTCCTTTCCTGTCTGCTGAGAATCCAGCAAACAGGAGGATTCTCGGGCCTGCTGAACCCTTCCGCAGAATAAGGTTCCTATTTCATCTGAACCTTATTATCCTTGATATAAAAGGTGCCGAAGCTTCGGATGAAGCTGGAGATCCGGCTGAACCCGTATTGCTTGATGTCAAAGGAAGGAAAGGCTTTTTTCAGCTCATCAAGGATAATGCTCAGGTTGTCTACATGGCCGTTATAGCGGCTGATAATGCGGCTGATCTCCTTTCCGATTTCCTCCTTGGAGGCGCTGGCGCTTTTTTCCTGAACAAAGTAACCGCCGTGAAGCCGTACCACCTTAAAATCATTGTTATCCAGGCTTTCTAAGAAGGTGGAGAGCTTGGAATAACCATAGTTGCGCACGTCAAAGTCAGAAAAGCGTTTGGTGAGGAAATTTCCCACTTTGGCAAGGATAATAGGCTGGTTCTGGCTGTTATTTTCAATGAGGAGCTTTGTAATGGCTTTTTGGATCTCGTCGATGCTGGTGATGGCCTTCTGGATCTCGTCGATGCTGGGGACGGGGCGGAGACTTTCTGCTGCCAGATTTTCCGGCATATCCTCAGAGGAGATGATCTCCAGAAGTTTAAAGGTGTCGCAGGCGGAGCGGAAGGGTTTGGGAGTCTTCCTCTCCCCAATGCCCATGACAAACATACCTGCCTCCCTGAGGCGCTGGGCCAGCTTGGTGAAATCGGAATCACTGGATACAAGACAGAATCCGTCTACATTTCCGGAGTAAAGGATGTCCATCGCATCGATGATCATGGCAGAATCCGTAGCATTTTTTCCTGTGGTGTAGCTGTACTGCTGGATGGGATTGACCGACCAGTCCAGGAGCACGTTTTTCCAGCCTCTCTTTTCAGGATCCGTCCAGTCGCCGTAAATCCGTTTGTAGGTGGCGACACCCATATCAGATACCTCGTCCAGGATGTATTTGATATACTTTGGCGACACATTGTCTGCATCGATCAATACTGCAAATCTTCGTTCATTTTGTTCCATAGATACATTCACTTTCTGTCAGCATGGTTTAAGGCAGGGCTGTCTTCAGCCAAAAAGACTGACAGATCCAGTTTAACATATCTGCTGCCTAACTTAAATAGGTTCTCATGCTTTTTAGTGCATTTTTTTCCAGGCGGCTGACCTGAGCCTGGCTGATGTGGATCTCTTTGGCCACTTCCGTCTGAGTTTTTCCCTCAAAAAACCGCATGTCAATGATGCGGCGTTCCCGTTCCGGCAGCCGGTCCATAGCCTCGGCCAAGGACAGATCCTCCACCCAATTTTCTTCTAAATTTTTCTTGTCGCTGATCTGATCCATGACGAAGAGGGGGTCTCCGCCATCAGTATATACGGGTTCGTAAAGGCTTACAGGGGTCTGGATGGCGTCCAGGGCATAGGCGATCTCCTCTTTGGAAATACCGATTTCCTGGGCCACCTCCATGAGCGTAGGTTCCTTTAAATTAGCCCGGGTCATCTGCTCTCTGGTGCATAAGGCTTTATAGGCGGTATCCCTGAGAGAACGGCTTACCCGGATGGAGTTATTGTCCCTGAGATAGCGCCGTACCTCACCCAGGATCATAGGAACCGCGTAAGTGGAAAATTTTACATTCTGGGTAATATCAAAATTGTCGATGGCCTTGATCAGCCCGATGCAGCCGATCTGAAACAAATCGTCAATATGCTCCTGGCTGTTGGAAAAACGCTGGATTACGCTTAAAACAAGGCGCAAATTCCCTTTGATATACTGTTCTCTGGCCTCATCGTCACCCTCCAGGATCCGTTTGAACAAAGCTTCCTTTTCCTCATTGCTGAGCAAAGGAAGCTTTGACGTATTAACTCCGCATATTTCAACCTTGTAGCCCGACATAATCCGTACCTCCATTCATCTGCTATAACGGAATGATGTACGGATTCAAACGGTTTTATACGATTGGGGGATAGAAAAAAATTCCAGTCCTAAGTAGGGATTCGGAAAGAAATACAGGTTCCCATTCCTATTTTGCTGTTGATCTTCAAATGGGCTTTGGGGCCGTATTTCATGACCAGACGGCTGTTGACATTAGTAAGGCCGATGTTTTCGCTTCCGGGATTGTCTATTTTTTGATATAAAGCTTTTACTGCCTGGCGATCCATTCCCACACCGGAATCAATGACGGAAAAGATCAGCTGTCCCTGGCGTTTGACAATGCGCAGCTTAATAAATCCTGAGCCGTTTAAAGGCTTGATGCCGTGGTACAGGCTGTTTTCGATCAGGGGCTGCAGGATCAGGGCTTGGATCATCTGATTCATGGCTGTGGGCTTTCCCGTATACTCTAAGGCCTTAAAATCCAGGGTCTGCAGCGTATTAAAGAGAAAATGGGGATTGATCTGCAGCTGCAGTGCCTTCATCTCTGCCAGCTTCTGTTCCTGATCCTTTAGGGCCAGCTGGTTTTTTAAGAAGGTCTGGTTTAAGAACAGCTGTACAATATTGTTGAGAACCAGGTCGTACTCGTCCCGGAGAAAGTCTGGCTTTTCCTGGCGGAATACACCCCGCTCTGCATCAGAGAACAGATTGACAAAGTAGTCGATCTGCTGAAAATTTTTCCGGGTTATGGTAAGGGCGATCCACAGGGATACGAAAACCACTGCGGCCAGCACTGCAAACAGCTGCAGCAGGAAAGGATAGAGGGTATGGTAATAGTTGGAACGGCTTATGCAGGCGGCAATGTAAGTATTGCAGTCAGCAGGTATGATACGCGTATAGCAGGAACCGCCGCTGAAGGAAAGCCATCCCTCAAAGAGGTTTGGGGAGTCCTGGGAGATATGTTCTGCCAGAAGGCTTCGGTCTTCGTTGGTAAAGTTTTCTGTTTTTCCTGCCTCCAGGAGAAAGCTGCCATTTTGATCCAGGATAAAGAAAGAATCCAGCTGGGAGCTGGTATTCATCAGCTGTTTCAGCTGTTCCTCATAGATATTGACCATGACTACGCCCCGGAACATATTTAATTTTTTGAAAAAGGTGAGGACAGGCACAGGCTCTGCATAGGAATAGCGGTGCATCTGTCTTCGTTCCAGCCACTGGTCCTTGACCGCGTGGTCGTAGGAGTCCTTCCAGCTCAGATCAGAGAACTGGGATAATGTTACAATGCTTCCTGTATCGGAGGTGAGCATGGAATCATAGCCATCCAGGTAATAATAGACAGAGGCGATATAGGGGGCATTGTTGGTGAGAGAGGTAAAGTTGGACAGGATGCTGTTGGTGAGTACCACGTCCAGATAGTTGGTCTGATCATGGGAAAGGAAATTTCTCAGGGAGATGGAGAGCCTGGGATTGCGGGCCAGAATATCATACTGGGTGGCCGCAGTGTCCAGAACCAGGGAGTAATTGTCCCTGGCAGCCTGGGCAGAGCGCTCTGCGTTTGATCGGATCTCCTGTCGTTTTTCCAAAAAGATAAAAGACAGAAAAAAGAGAAGCACCACCAAAAGAGGAAGGGTGATGATGGCAAAATAGTATAAAAAACAGTTGATAAAATTGCGTTTTCTCATGGAAGCAGGTATCCTTTATTGTTTATAGTCGTTTACTTTTGGCTGCTGCTCGCAGTTATCCGCTGCCGTTCATTTTGATCTGCTGCCGTTCATTCTGATTCTTTGCTTTCCCTTTCGGAAACCCCGCCGCTGCTGCGGTACTGTGAGGGGGTCATTTTGAAATACTGGTGGAAGGCCCTGGAAAAGTTTTTTGGGTTATCGTATCCTACCCGGTAGGCGATCTCGTACTGCTTGAAACGGATGTCCTTTAACATACTGGCAGCGTGTTCCATGCGGCTTTTGAGAAGATAGTCGGAAAAGCTCAGATCTGAATGATCCTTCATCAGCCGGGAAAGATAATTCGGGCTCAGAGAGACAAGGCGGGCCGCCTGCTCTAAGCTGGCGTTCTGGTATTCCTGATCCAGGTAGCTGGTGACGGTGTTTATGATCTTTTCGTAGTAGCTTAAATTTTCCTCATCAGGCTGCGGCTGTCCTTTTTCCATATCTAACGCCTCCCGGATCCTGGTGAGACAGTCGGAAAGATCCTCATATTTTACCGGCTTTAAAAGATAGTCGGAGACACCATTTTTCATGGCCTGGCGGGCGTACTCAAAATCCTGGTAGCCGCTGAAAAAGACCATTTTTACGCGTTTTTTGGGCAGCAGCAGCCGGGAAAGCTCCAGGCCGTCCATAATAGGCATCCGTATATCGGAGAGGATCAGATCCACAGGATTCGCCATAGCGTAATCCAGAGCCTCCTTTCCGTTGGAACAGACAGCGGCAATCTCAAATCCCAGCTGGTTCCAGGGGAAAAGATTGGCTAG
>ENA-UONU01001295-UONU01001295.1-human-gut-metagenome-genome-assembly--contig:-CS51-NODE-1295-length-19271-cov-12.708056_pt1 | contig 19271 bp, 17 predicted proteins | sample MGYA00242462_ERZ724009 | MGnify/ENA metagenome assembly ERZ724009 | reverse complement strand
GGCGAAAGCCAGCTGAGTTACAGTCAGCCCCATTTGGCCACTCTGGTAACTGCCCATTCCAATACATTCTTTTGAGCCTCTTGTCGGATTCGAACCAACGACCCCGAGATTACAAATCACGTGCTCTGGCCAACTGAGCTAAAGAGGCATCTGTTATTCGTTTGCGGGTGCAAAGGTAGTAATAATATCTTACGATGCAATAGCTGGAGGTATTTTTTTTCAAAAGGGAACGAAAAAAGCCGTCCGGGACAACTCCCGGGCGGCTCTTCTCTACACGTAACTTACATCAAATTAAATCAATATCTCTTACCAACGGTTTCCCAGTCGATAATCCCCCACAATGCGTTCAAATGATCCGCACGGCGGTTCTGGTAATCCAGATAGTAAGAATGCTCCCATACATCGAATCCCATGATCGGAGTCAATCCCTTAACGACCGGGTTACTACCGTTGGGCTCTTTGGTAATTGAAAGTTTGCCGTCTTTATCTTTAGCCAACCATACCCATCCTGAGCCGAACAAGCCTGTACCGGCAGCCACGAACTCTTTCTGGAAGTTCTCGAACGATCCCCACGTAGACTTGATAGCCTCGGCTAGCTTACCCGTAGGCTCGCCACCTCCGTTCGGGGAGAATTGGGTAAAATATAGATTGTGATTCAATACTTGGCCGGCATTGTTGAAAATGGCTCCGTCAGACTCACGAACGATCTGCTCCAGCGGAGCGTTCTCGAATTTCGTGCCCTCAATCAGCTTATTAAGGGTATTTACATAGTTCAATAAATGTTTTCCGTAATGGAAATCAATTGTTTGTTTGCTGATAACTGGTTCTAAACCGTCGTTTGCGTACGGTAACTGGATTAACTCGAATTTCATAACTTCTTCTTTTTTATCTGTTATTTGACTATTTGTGATCATTAATAATAAACTTAAACATAATGTAAGCATTGTCTTCTAGTTTTTTATGTTGATTTACTATATAAACAGAGCCGAGGGGATGAAAGTTCTGGGTTCGGTGATGATTTTTTAGTGAAAATATGTTTGCGGCTAAAGTTTTATAGGGAAAACTATGCGTTATATATCGCGAAAGTTTCTATTTTTGTGCGCTCTTAAGCTTTTATTAATTAGTAAAACATATTTGTAGATGGTAAAGAAAGTTGGGAATTTAATTCCAAACACCTTTTTTATTACAAAAGGAAGTGGCGAATCAGACTTGGAGAAACACGCTGGTTCTTACCACATGGCTCTTTATGACGCCGGTATCTCTGATTTTAATATCATGACGTATTCGTCGGTGATACCCGCTACGGCACATCTGGCAACCATGGATGAACTAGACCTTCCTCCATTTGGTTCGGAAATGAAAACGATCATGGCTGTATCCCATGGATATCAGGATGAGTTCGTGTCTGCTGGTGTGGTTTACGCATGGATGTATAAGGATGAGAACTTCGACGAGAAGGTTGGTGGTCTGGTGTGTGAGGTCAGCGGACGTTACCGTATCGAGGAGCTTGAGTCTCGTCTGATCCGTGTTATCAACGATCTTCATCAGAAGACGTATGGGAAGTATTATCTTGGAGAGCTTAACTTTATCACCGAGGGAATCACGATCGAGAAACGCTATGGAACGGCGTTGGCCGCCCTTTGCTTCGTGGATTTCCTTCAACCGGAGATCGAGGAATAAGTCGTGTTGAGTATTTTTGTGATATTTATAGAGCCGGTTCCTTTCAAGAGCCGGCTTTTTTGTTAACTTTGAGCAACAAAAAACATATAAATATTGTTTTCGTGATATGAAAAAGATAATTAATCCGTGGGAAGGGCTGGACGGTTATATGTGTTTCGGTTGTGCTCCGAACAATCCGCTGGGGCTGCATATGGAGTTTTTTGAGGATGGTGACGATATCGTGGCGTTCTGGAAGCCTCAAGGTACTTACCAAGGATGGCTGCGTACGTTGCACGGAGGTATACAGACTACGCTGATGGATGAGTTGGCCGGCTGGGTGGTCTTGCGGAAGTTGCAGACCTCCGGGGTGACTTCACGCCTCGACGCCAAGTTTATGAAGAGTATCTCTACGGACGAGCCCCAGCTGACGATACGGGGACGGATGACAGACCGGAAACGGAACGCCATCTTCATAGAGACCGAGATCTATAACTCGGCGAATGAGTTGTGTACCCGTGCCGAGATGGTTTATTTCATCACCCCGCAAGAACGTGCGATGGAGGAGTTTGGTTTTTGCGGGTGTAAGACTGAGGATGAACATTAGTATAAATAAAAAGAAAAGTTAGGTTATTATGAAGTATGTTGGGGCTCACGTGAGTGCGGTCGGTGGGGTTGAGAATGCCCCCGTTAATGCCCATGAGATCGGTGCGAAGGCTTTTGCCCTTTTCACCCGGAATCAGAGGCAATGGAAGTCGCAGCCGTTGAAGGCGGACAGTATCCATTTATTTAAGGAGCGGTGTGAAGCGTACGGTTACGATCCGGGATGTATCTTGCCGCACGATAGCTATTTGATCAATCTGGGGAACCCGGACGCCGAGGGATTGCAGAAATCCCGTGACGCTTTTCTGGACGAGATGACACGCTGCGAGCAACTGGGACTGAAAATGCTGAATTTCCATCCCGGAAGCCATTTGGGGAAGATGGAGGTGGATACCTGCCTGTCTCGCATCGCCGAGTCGATCAATATCACGTTGGCTCAGACGAGTGGCGTATGTGCCGTGATAGAGAATACGGCGGGGCAAGGCTCGAACTTGGGATATACCTTCGAGCAGATCGCCTATATTATAAACGAGGTAGAGGATAAGAGCCGGGTGGGAGTATGCCTCGATACGGCGCACACGCTTGCCGCCGGTTACGATATAAAGACACCGGAGGGATTTTCCGAGACATTCCGTCATTTCGACGAGGTGGTCGGCTTTTCTTATTTAAGGGGGATGCACTTGAACGATTCTAAAAAGGAGCTGGGATCACGTGTGGACCGGCACGAGAGTATCGGTAAAGGCTTGATGGGCCTTGATACCTTCCGCATGATCATGGCGGACCCCCGTTTCGACAATATGCCCTTAATCCTAGAGACCCCGGACGAGGCGCTTTGGCCGGAGGAGATACAGCTTCTATATAAACAATTAAAATCTTGATTATATGTTCATTTTAATGCCTGTCATTTTTGTCTTAGGAATCCTCGCTATTGCCTTGGAGGATAAGATCAAAATAAATAAAGCGGCCATAGCGTTGTTCATGGCTATCTCTATGTGGATGATATTGATGTTCGATGCCTACAATATTTTCGTCGAACGCTCCAGTACGATCTTTCAAGAGTTCTTGACCCAGAACCCGGAGATGGCCAGCTTGCCCCCGCATGAGCAATTTATTAATTTTATATCGAACCGTGCGATTGTTTATCATTTAGGAAACGTCTCCGAGACGCTTTTCTTCGTGATGTGTTCCATGTTGATCGTGGATATCGTGGATAAGCATGGTGGTTTTAGGGCCGTGACCGGGTATATCCGTACGCCGAATAAACGTAAGCTGTTGTGGTATATAAGTTTCGCTACTTTTTTCTTCTCCGCCTTGTTGGATAACTTGGCAGCCGCTATCGTGATCATGGCGGTGTTGCGTAAGCTGGTACCGGATCGTACGGATCGTTTGAAATATGCCTGTATGGTGATTATAGCGGCGAACGCCGGTGGCTCATGGTCGCCGATTGGTGATGTGACGACCATCTTGCTTTGGGTCGGAAAGAATATCTCGGCGATGCACCAGATCTCTCACGTATTTATCCCCGCTTTGGTTAATATGTTGGTGCCGTTGACGATCGCCCATTTCTGGTTGTTCAAGAAAGGATCTACCTTGCGTGTGTTGAGCGAGGAGGAGCAAGGCGACGAGTACATACCAGAGATACCGAACCGCTCACGTCGGATGATCTTTGTGATCGGCGTGCTTTCCTTGGCGTTGGTGCCTGTCTTCCAAATGGTGACGAACTTGCCGCCGTTCTTGGGCGTCTTGCTGGGATTGGTGATCCTTTGGTTCTATACGGATTTGATGTATAGCAAGCTGCATATGCATGAGTCCCAGAAACTCCGTATTTCCCAATTGTTGCCGAATATCGATTTGGCTACGATCTTCTTTTTCTTGGGGATCTTGATGGCCGTGGGAGCGCTGGAGACCTCCGGGCAGTTGGGTATCATGTCCGCTTTCTTGGATAAGCATGTGCATGAACCGTATCTGATCAGCTTCGTGATCGGCGCCTTGTCCTCCTGCGTGGATAACGTAGCCTTGGTAGCTGCTACGATGGGTATGTACCCGATCGTGGAGCAGGCGGCCGACTTATCGCCTTATGCCCAGTTCTTCGTATCGGACGGTGGTTTCTGGACCTTCTTGGCTTATTGCGCCGTGACGGGTGGTAGCATCTTGATCATCGGATCGGCTACGGGCGTTACGGTAATGGGATTGGAGAAGATCGATTTCATGTATTATACGAAACGGTTCTCTATCTTGGCGTTGATCGGCTATTGTTGCGGCGCCGGTGTATATATGCTTTTATTTGCTTAAAACTTTATTTATATGAAGAAGAGTTGGATTTTATTAACCGCTTGCGCCGCCCTGTTATCCGGGGTGGAGGCTATCGCCTGTACCGGTTTGCTGGTGGGCAAGAAGGCTTCGACAGACGGTTCGGTAATGATTAGTTATGCGGCGGACTCGCATTCCCTGTATGGGGAGATGTATCGTTGGCCCGCCGCTACATGGCCGAAGGGCGCCATGTTGGAAGTGAAGGAATGGGATACAGGGAAACCGCTGGGCAAGATCGCCCAAGTGGAGAAGACCTATTCCGTAGTGGGTAACATGAACGAGCATCAGGTGGCTATCACGGAGAGTACGTTCGGCGGACGCCATGAATTGGTGGATACGACGGGTATCATGGATTACGGTAGCTTGATCTACATCGCTTTGCAACGTTCCAAGTCGGCCCGTGAGGCGATCAAGGTCATGACGGACTTAGTAAAGGAATATGGCTATTACAGCAGTGGCGAGACGTTCTCTATCGCCGATAAGAACGAGGCTTGGGTGATGGAGATGATCGGTAAGGGACCGGGTAACAAAGGTGCCGTTTGGGTAGCGATCCGCATCCCGGACGATTGTATCTCGGCGCATGCCAACCAGTCCCGTATCCAGCAGATACCGTTTGACGATAAGGAGAATTGCATGTACTCGCCGGATGTGGTTTCTTTCGCCCGTGAGAAAGGATATTTCAAGGGAAAGGACGCTGATTTCAGTTTCGCCAAGGCTTATTGCCCGTATGATTTCAGCGCCTTGCGTGGATGCGAGGCTCGTGTATGGTCTTTCTTCCGTAAATATGATACCACGATGGATCAGTATACGGATTTTATCAAGGGTGATCCTTCCAAGGAGCCGATGCCTCTGTATGTCAAGCCGAATCGTAAGCTTTCCGTTCAAGATGTACAGAATGGCATGCGCGACCATTACGAGGGAACGGATCTGGATATGACGAAAGATGCCGGTGCCGGCTCGTATAAGGTTCCTTACCGTTGGCGGCCGATGACGTTCGAGGTAGACGGGCAGGAATATACGAATGAACGTGCCATAGCGACGCAACAAACGGGCTTCGTGATTGTTCCACAAATGCGTAACTGGTTGCCGGACGCTATCGGTGGTATCTTGTGGTTTGCCGTGGACGACGCTGATATGGCAGTCTTCACTCCTGTATATGGGTCGGTAACGGATGTTCCGGAGTGCTATCGGGTGGGAAACGGCGATTTGCTGAACTTCTCTTGGACTTCCGCTTTCTGGATTCATAACTGGGTGGCTAATATGGCTTACCACAAATATAGCTTCATGATTCAGGATATCCGTAAGGTACAGCAGGAGTTGGAGAATGGTTATCAGGAGACCGTACCGGCTATCGATAAGGCGGCTCAGGAGTTGTATGCCAAGGACCCGGCGGAGGCTGTCAAGTTCTTAACGTGGTATAGCACGACTAATTCAGACTCCGCTACCGCCCGCTGGAAGCAATTGGGTGAGTATTTGCTGGTAAAATACATCGATGGAAACATGAAGAAAGAGGTGAACGGACAGTTCAAGCGTAATCCGTACGGCCAGCCCGCGTCTCCCGATTTTCCCGGATATGACGAGGACTATTACCGTAGCATCGTGAAGAGTGCCGGCGATCGACTGAAAGTAAAATAAATACCAATAATAATCTAATGTTGAACTAAACGAAAGAAAGCGTATGAAAAAGTTTGTAATGATGCTGATGTTAACAGTCTTTAGTCTGGGAGCTTATGCGCAGACGCAGCAAGGACAATCTGCCGTGGGATTTAACATCGGTTATGGATTCGATTCGAAGAATGCCACGTTAGGAGTTGATTACCGCTATTGTATCACGGATGCGGTACGTTTGAGCCCCTCTCTTACTTATTTCGTAAAGAATGACAATCACAGCACTTGGGCGATCGACTTGAATGCTCATTATGTAGTGAAGTTAAGTGAGATGTTCGGTTTTTATCCATTAGCGGGGCTTAGTCTGTCCTTTTGGAATTGGGATGCGGGTCATGGCCTTTCTCATAACGAGACTCGTCTGGGAGCCAATATCGGTTTAGGCGGTGAGGTTTATGCTACCGACAATCTTTCGATAGGATTGGAGGTGAAGTATAATATCATCAAGGATTTCGATCAGGCCATGCTGGGTGTTCGCGTAGGATATAGTTTCTGATCCCAATATAGTCACAGCCCCACGGCAGTACTGCCGTGGGGTTACACCAGTACTGCTTCCGGCTCTCGCCGATACTGGTGTAGCCCATTGCCGGTACAGGCGTTTCCTTTATTCCTTCATTCCTTCACCGGCTCCTACACACACACACACACGCACGTATACGCATACGCGTATTATTAATGTACGCATACATGTGTGTGGGTGTGTGTAAAGGGGTAGGTGAAGGAATGAAGGAAATAATCATTTCCTTTTTCTCGATTGCTTACCATCTCAAATAATCCTCGAACGTGACTTTCTCGAAATTGGGGATTACCTCATATACTTTATCTCTTAAAGATTCCGCCGGATTTGTCGTACTTAACCCGATGACACGCATCCCTGCGTCCTTCCCGGACTGTATGCCGTTGAAAGAATCCTCGAATACGATACAATCCTCGGGAGATACGTTCAAGTCTTTCGCCGCCAATAGATAACACATCGGATCGGGCTTACCTTGCGTGATGCGGTCGGCGGTCACTAGGGTATCGAATAGATTGTCCAGATGTAGAAGCCCGAAAGCCCGTTTCACCTTCGCGTTATCCGAGCTGGTAACCAAGCCTATCTGTACGCCGTGCTCCTTCAGCATACGGATGAACTCGATGGAGCCGGGCATGGGAGGCAAGGGCATCGTCTTCTCATACTCCGTGGATTCTTTGGTCACCATTTGGCGGAACTCCTCCGTATATCCGGAAAAATACTTCTCCAGAATATACGGTAGGGTCGTACCCTTTATAATATCAGCGAAATTATCGATACCTAAGCCATAACGTTTAGCGGCATCGTTCCAGAATAAATCGTAAATAGGTTCCGTATCTACTACTACGCCGTCAAAATCGAACAAGGCGGTCTTTGGTTGTTTCATATAAATAATCATTTAATATTTATATCGCGAAGATACGTCTATTTTTTATGAAATCAATTATCTTTGTGGACGCACACATAGCTTGATTATATATATATATTAAAAATAAATAAGACATGAAGACACTAGTAATTTGTACCGCCATGAGCGCTATGATCCTTTGCGCCTGCGGTGGAAAAAACACGCAAAGCACGGAAGAGACAGCTAAGGTAGTACCGATGGCCGTAATTACACCGGCGATCAATCAATTGACCGACCAAGAGAAAGCCGAGGGTTGGGCGCTCCTTTTTGATGGTAAGACAACGAAAGGCTGGCGTGGAGCGCACAAAGACGCTTTCCCGGATCACGGATGGATGGTGAAAGATGGCGAATTGATCGTGCAGAAATCCGACGGTAGCGAGTCTACGAACGGAGGCGATATCGTTACGGAGGGTGAATATTCCGCTTTTGAGTTCAGCGTGGATTTTAAGATCACCGAAGGGGCCAACAGCGGTATTAAATACTTCGTGACCGAGCAAGAGAAGCAAAAAGGCTCCGCTTACGGCTTGGAGTTCCAGCTATTGGATGACGCTAAGCACCCGGATGCCAAGCTTTACACGACTTTCCCCGGTAGTCGTACCCTTGGAAGCTTGTATGATCTGAAGAAAAGCGAGAACATCCATTTCAACGGCGTAGGAGAGTGGAATACGGCCGTGGTGAAGGTATTCCCGAACAACCACGTAGAGCACTGGCTGAATGGTGTGAAGGTATTGGAGTACGAGCGTGGCAGCAAGGAGTTCCGTGATTTGGTGAAGGGCAGTAAATACGCTGATCCATCTTATAATGCGGGTGGTGCTTTCGGCGAGGCTCCGAAAGGACACATCCTTTTGCAGGATCATGGGGATGAGGTAGCGTTCCGCAATATCAAGGTGAAGGAGTTGAAATGATCGCCTCGTGACTAATTTTTCGTAACAAAAGGGTGCCGATTTAAAAAAAGTTGTTACTTTGCGGCGGATTTAGACTACTAACTTTAAAAGATAACAGACAAATACCATGATTTGGAACGAAACTATTGAATGTATGGACCGTGAGGAAATGCGGAAACTACAGAGCCTACGGTTGAAAAGAGTTGTTGAACATGCTTACCATAACTCCCCGTTTTATCGCAAGAAAATGCAGGAGATGGGCATTGCTCCCGACGATATACAGACAATAGATGATATAACGAAATTACCGTTCACGGTAAAACAAGACTTGCGTGATAACTATCCTTTCGGCTTGATGGCCGTGCCGATGTCCGAGATCGTCCGTCTGCATGCCTCTTCCGGTACGACAGGTAAGCCTATCGTCGTGGGATATACCCGTAAGGACTTGGGTATTTGGGCCGAGGTGGTGGCTCGTTGCCTGACCGCCTATGGTTTGACAAAGAACGATTCCGTGCAAGTATCCTATGGTTACGGAATGTTTACCGGAGGCTTGGGTGCCCATGCCGGAGTGGAGAATATCGGTGGTACGGTGATCCCGATGAGTAGCGGTAATACCCAGAAACAAATCCAGTTGATGCACGACTTCGGTGCGAAGGGTTTGGCTTGTACGCCCTCGTACGCCTTGTATCTGGCGGAGACCATCCACCAGTCCGGTATTCCCTTGGAGGAATTCCAGCTACGTGTCGGAGCGTTCGGTGCCGAGCCTTGGACGGAGAATATGCGTAAGGAATTAGAGACAAAACTAAATATCAAAGCTTACGATATCTATGGCTTGACGGAAATCTGCGGGCCGGGCGTTGGTGGCGAGTGTGAGTGCCAGAACGGTACCCACCTGTGGGAAGACCATTTCTTCCCGGAGATCGTGGACCCGAATACCTTACAACCGGTGGAACCGGGACAAGTAGGAGAGTTGGTCTTCACCACGCTTACGAAGGAGGGTATGCCGATGCTTCGTTACCGTACACGTGATTTGACCTCGCTGACTTACGAGAAGTGCGCCTGTGGACGTACGGCGGTTCGTATGGGACGTATTTTAGGTAGAAGTGACGATATGTTGATTATTCGTGGCGTAAATGTTTTCCCGTCTCAGGTAGAATCCGTAATTTTGGAGCTGCCGGAGTTTGAGGCGCATTACCTGATCGTGGTGGATCGTATGAACAATACCGATACCTTCCAGATACAGGTGGAGGTTCGCCAAGAATACTACTCGGACGAGATGAACAAGATGATCGCCTTGAAAAAGAAGATCGCCGCCCGCATGCAGAGCGTGATCGGTTTGCAACCGGACATCAAGATCGTGGAGCCGCGTAGTATCGAACGTAGTATGGGTAAGGCAAAACACGTGATCGATAAACGTAAGTTAGTATAACCTCTAAAAGATTAAGTACTATGTTAATAAAACAATTATCAATCTTTCTGGAAAACAAGAAAGGCCGTTTTACGGAAGTCGCCAAGATATTAGGGGAGGCAGGGGTCAATATGTCCGCTTTCACGGTAGCCGAGAATTCCGATTTCGGTATCCTTCGCCTAATCGTATCCGATACGGAGAAAGCGATATCCGTGCTTCGTGAAAAGTTATACGCTGTAAGCGTGGCCGACGTGGTATGCTTGCATTGTCCCAACCAGCCGGGAGCCTTGGCAAAGGCGATGGATATCATTACCTCGGCCGGGATCTTCATTGAATATATGTACGCTTTTTCTCAAGGCGACGCTGCTAACGTGATCATCCGTCCGGACGATGTCAATAAGTGCGCGGAGGTTTTGAAAGCGAATAAATTGGAATTGATCGCTGCTAGCGATTTATATAAGTTGTAAATATTAACGTTTTGGGTTTCATTTATTCGCCTAAAAGCACTAATTTTGCACGCTAAAAGTATGTGAATGAAAAAGGTTGTATTTTTACTGATGATGATGACAGTACTATTATCCTCTTGTGGAGAGTATAATAAGATACTGAAGAGCACGGATTACGAATTGAAATATTCGTACGCGAAGAAATACTTCAACGCGAAGCAATACTCGAAATCCGCTACTCTGCTGGATGAACTGGTTACAATCTTTAAAGGAACAGCTTATGCCGAGGAGTCCTTGTACTTGTTGGCGCAAAGCTATTACGGTCAGAAAGATTATCAGACGGCTTCGCAATACTTCGAGACCTATTATACGACCTATCCGAAAGGGGAGTTTACGGAATTATCCCGTTTCTATTCCGGTTATGGTTTGTATCTGGACTCTCCGGATCCCCGGTTAGACCAGTCGCAGACGTATAAGGCGATCGAGCAGTTGCAACTTTATTTGGAGTATTATCCGCAAAGTGAACGAGCCGAGGAAGCGCAGAACATCATGTTCGAGCTTCAGGAGAAGTTGGCTTACAAGGAATTGATGGCCACCCGCTTGTATTTCAATCTAGGTACCTATATGGGGAATAACTTCCAGTCTTGCGTGATCACGGCGCAGAACGCCTTGAAGAATTACCCGTATTCCAAGTATCGTGAGGAATTCATGTTCCTTATCATCCGTGCGAAGTACGAGTTGGCGCTAGTATCCGTAGAGGAGAAGTTGCAGGGCCGTTACCGGGATGTGGTTGACGAATATTACAACTACATGAACGAGTATCCGGAAGGTAACTACGTAAAGCAGGTAACGAAGTTCTACGACTATGCCAGCAAGCGAATTACAGATGCATATTAAGCGAATTTAATCAATAAAACGAAAATGGATTACAGAAAATCAAACGCTCCTACCAATACGGTAACCCGTGACATGATGAAGTTAAGTGAAGAAACGGGTAACGTATATGAGACAGTCGCTATCATTTCAAAACGGGCGAATCAGATTAGTGTTGAGATGAAACAAGATCTGGAAAAGAAACTTCAAGAGTTCGCTTCTTACAATGACAACTTGGAGGAAGTCTTTGAAAACCGTGAGCAGATCGAGATTTCACGCTACTATGAGAAACTTCCGAAATCAACGTTGATCGCCGCTCAAGAGTACGAGGATGGCAAGGTTTATTACAAGAATCCTGCTAAAGAGAAGAATAACTTCTAAGAAGAGATATTTTTGAACATCGGAAAGGCTGACCCTCAAATGAGTCGGCCTTTCCATTTAAAACGAACTAATTACCATGTTACAAAGAATACAAACTGTTTACCTGCTAATTATCGTGGCGCTTACGGTCGCTACCTTATTCTTGCCGTTGGCCGTGTTGCAACAAGGAGACGCCCTCTTCTCGTTCGATGCTAGCGGGTTGAGCACGATGATCGGTGAGCCGGAATTACTATACCCGGCGTGGGGCTTATTTGCCTTGACTGCTATCATCGCTATCATTGCCTTGGTGACGATCTTCTTATATAAGAAAAGAATCCTGCAAATCCGTCTTTGCGTGTTCAACGCATTGCTGATATTGGGTTTTTATGGTTTCTTCGCCTTCTTGATCTATTCCTTGAAGGGGGATATGGAAGGTGCCAGCGTAAGTGTTAAGATCGCTCTTTCCTTCCCGTTGGTCAATCTGATCTTGGATTATCTGGCGATCCGTAATATCGGGGCCGATGAGGCGCTGGTACGTTCTTTGGATCGTTTGCGTTAAGGCTTTCCAGATAAATCATTGGGTATAAGATATTAGGTAAGGGACTCTTTTTGTCAAGGGCCCCTTATTTTATGTCCGGAAAAGTATAATACATAAGACAATATTATTTTGTATATGAAACAATATTGTTTTTCGGTGAAATATATCTACTTTCGTAGAATACAAATATCCGTTGCCAATCATGAAGAAGACTCAGCTTATCCCCATCGCTTTATTGTCGGTATCGGCGGTAGCGAACGCCCAGAATACCAGTTGTCCCCCGAATATTATCCTGTTCTTGGTGGATGATATGGGATGGGAGGATACGTCCTTGCCTTTCTGGACTCAAAAGACGCATTATAATGAGGTATATGAGACCCCGAACATGGAACGATTGGCGAAAGAGGGCATGATGTTTACCCAAGCCTACGCTAGCAGTATTAGCTCGCCTACCCGTTGCAGCTTGATCACGGGGACGAACGCCGCCCGTCACCGGGTTACGAACTGGACACTTTTTAAGGATAAGACGACCGACCGGGAGAGTGATGTGCTTACCCTGCCGGATTGGAATTATAACGGCGTGGCCCAAGTGGGCGGGACGAATAATACGTTTGTGGGTACTTCATTCGTGCAGATATTGAAGAATAACGGATATCACACGATCCATTGCGGCAAGGCGCATTTCGGGGCGATCGATACCCCGGGGGAGGACCCGCATCATTGGGGATTCGAGGTCAATATAGCCGGGCATGCCGCCGGAGGTCTCGCCAGTTACCTCGGCGAGAATAATTACGGGCATACCAAGGATGGTAAACCTTACGCTCCGAACGCTATCCCCGGATTGGAAAAGTATTGGGGAAGCGACACCTTCGCTACGGAGGCCCTAACGCAGGAGGCGATCAAGGCGTTGGACAAGGCTAAGAAATATAACCAGCCGTTTTACCTATATATGTCACATTATGCGATCCATATCCCGATTGATAAGGACAAGCGTTTCTACCAGAAATATATTGATAGGGGGTTAACGGCTAAAGAGGCGGCTTACGCTGCCTTGATAGAGGGTATGGATAAGAGTCTGGGCGATTTGATGGACTGGTTGGAGAAGAATGGCGAGGCGGATAACACGATCGTGATCTTCATGAGTGATAACGGTGGTCTTTCCAGCGAGCCCGGATGGCGTGACGGCGAGATCCATACGCAAAACTATCCCTTGAACAGTGGTAAAGGCTCCGCCTATGAGGGAGGAGTCCGTGAGCCTATGATCGTGCGTTGGCCGGGGGTGGTGAAACCGGGAAGCAAATGTGATAAATACTTGATTATCGAGGATTTCTATCCAACTATCTTGGAGATGGCAGGCATAAGGGGGTATAAGACCGTACAGCCGATAGATGGCGTCAGTTTCATGCCTTTATTAAAAGGTACGGGAGATCCTTCCGTGGGACGTAGCTTATTCTGGAACTGCCCGAATATATGGGGTAATGACGGGCCGGGAATCGGTCCGACTTGCTCGGTCCGTAATGGAGACTGGAAACTGATCTATTATTACGAGACGGGGAAGAAGGAATTGTTTAATATCCCGGAGGATATAGGGGAACATAATGACGTGGCAAGGCAGCATCCCGATATCGTAAAGCGTCTGTCCGGGGAATTGGGTACGTATTTACGGAAAGTGGACGGGCAACGTCCGTCGTTTAAGGCGACAGGCAAACCGGTTCCTTGGCCGGATGAGATATAATAATTAAAAAAAGAAAGAGCATATGGAGTTTTACAAAGCGGAAGAGAATCGCTATGCGGATATGATATATCGGCGGTGCGGACGGAGCGGTATCTTATTGCCGGCCGTTTCCTTGGGATTGTGGCACAACTTTGGTAGTGTGGACGTGTTCAGTAATTTTATCCAGATCGCTCACGCTGCATTCGATCATGGCGTGACTCATTTCGACTTGGCGAATAACTATGGCCCGGCCTACGGATCGGCGGAGGAGAATTTCGGCCGGATATTGAAGAAGGGCTTGGGCGCTTATCGGGATGAGATGATTATCTCTACGAAAGCGGGCTACGATATGTGGCCGGGACCGTATGGGAACTGGGGAAGCCGTAAATATTTAATGGCTAGCTTGGATCAGAGCTTGAAACGGATGGGACTGGAATACGTGGATATCTTTTACTCCCATCGTCCGGACCCGGAGACTCCGATCGAGGAGACGATGGGGGCCTTGGCTGATATCGTCCGGCAAGGAAAGGCTTTGTATGTAGGTATCTCCAACTATGACGCAGACCAGACCCGTAAGGCCTTGGCCGTACTGAAAGAACATAAGGTGCCTTGCTTGATTCACCAAGCCCGCTATTCGATGTTCGATCGTTGGACGGAACCGGATTTATTGCCTGTATTGAAGGAAGAGGGTGTGGGTATGATAGCGTTCTCGCCGTTGGCGCAAGGCTTGCTTACGGATAAGTATTTGCGTGGAATTCCGGAGAATTCCCGTGCGGCGAAATCGACCGGTCATTTGCAGACCTCTCAAGTTACCCCGGAGGCCGTGGAAAAGGCCCGTAAGCTAAACGAGGTAGCCGCCCGCCGTGGACAGACCTTGGCGGAGATGGCGCTCGCTTGGTTATTAAAGGACGAACGGGTAACTAGCGTATTAATTGGCGCCAGCTCTGTCGCCCAATTAATAGATAACCTGAAGGCGTTAGATAATATCTCTTTCTCCGGGGAAGAATTGCAGGAGATAGAAAACATCTTAATATAACGTGAATCGTATCCGGTTGTAGAGACGGGGCGTGCCCCGTCTCTACAGCCTGTACAAATTTTTGAATAAATGAAACCGTTCTTATATCAAGTAGCGTCTCTTTTTTACGAGAAATGGGGGGCGGAGGTCAGTCGTCTGGCCTTTGTTTTCCCAAACCGGCGTACGGGGCTTTTCTTCCAGAAATATCTCTCGGAGGTAGCCGATATTCCCCTTTTCTCTCCGACAATCCTTACGATCAACGATCTCTTTATCCAGTTGAGCGGAAAACAATCCGCCGACCGGATCAGTATGCTTTTTACCCTGTACGACATCTACATCCGCCAAAGCGGTTCCACCGAGACTTTCGATGAATTCCTGTATTGGGGCGAGATGTTGCTCAACGACTTCGACGATATCGATAAGTACATGGCAAATGCCCGCATGCTATTCAGTAACGTGACGGACCTACGGGAGATAGAGAATGATTTCGATTTCTTAAGTGATGAGCAGATCGCCGCTATCCGTAGTTTCTGGTCCAGTTTTTATCCCCGGGGCGATACGCCGAACCAGCAACAGTTCTTGGCGGTCTGGCAAGTGCTATACGATCTCTATGAGGAATTCCGTGCGACCTTGGCCGCCGAGGGAAAAGGCTACGAGGGCATGATCTTCCGGGAGGTCGTGGAAAGCATGGAACGGGGTGAGTCTCCGGATTTACCTTACGAGCAAATTGTCTTCGTCGGTTTGAACGCCTTGTCCGTATCGGAAGAACGTTTCTTAGCCCAGTTGCAGAAGCGGAAGATAGCGGATTTCTATTGGGATTATGTATCCGATAAGGTAACCGATCCGGATAATAAGGCCTCTTATTTCGTCTCCCGTAACCGGAAGAGCTTCCCTTCCTCGATGAAATTACCCCCCGAGGAGAAGGTAAAGACCGAGATCGAGGTGATCGGCATCCCTTCCGGTATCGGGCAGGCCAAGCACGTCTACACCCTGTTGAGCGATTGGTGCAAGGAAGCGGAGATGAGTTCGGAAGAAGCCCTGCGTACGGCGGTGATCTTGCCCGATGAACATCTGCTGATCCCGGTGCTGAACGCCATACCGGAGCAAATCCGGCGTATCAACGTCACGATGGGTTATCCCTTGGCGGGAACCCCGGTCGCCTCGTTGATCGAGTATATCTTGGCGTTGCAGAAGAACGTACGCTACATAGACCGGAATCCGTTGTTCTATTTCCGCGACGTGCTGCCGGTATTGAACCATCGCTACATCCTCTCCACCTCACCGGAGATTATTTCCTCCTTGGTGAAAGAGATCACGGAGAACAACAAGATCTATATCTCGCATACGGAGTTAGGGAAAACGCCTTTGCTAGAAATCCTGTTCACGCCGGTGACCGGGGTGGAGGCCTTCTCGGACTATCTGATCAAGGTGTTGGAAGAGCTGAACAAGGTTATGTCCGCCCTTTCCGATGAGGAAGAGGAGGACGCACCCCAGCGGACGAACGATTTGGAGCAAGAGTTCATCTTCCATTATTTCACCACGGTAAACCGCATGAAAGAGGTAATGAAAGACGCTCGTATAGAGATGAAAATAGATACCTTCTTCCGCCTATTGAAGCGGGTGACTGATACGATCACGATCCCCTTCCACGGCGAGCCGCTTTCCGGCCTCCAGATTATGGGTGTGCTCGAGACCCGTGCCTTGGATTTCGACCGTCTGATTATCTTATCCATGAACGAGGGTATTTTCCCGCAGCGGAAAGCGGCGAACTCCTTTATCCCTTATAACCTACGCAGGGGTTTCGGGTTGCCTACCTACGAGCATCAAGATAGCGTATGGGCCTACCATTTCTATCGTTTGATAGAGCGTGCCAGCCACGTGAGCCTTTTATACGATACCCGCAGCAACGGATTGCAGACGGGAGAGGTAAGTCGCTTTGTCCACCAGCTGCATTATCATTATGAGGTGCCGATGCGAGATAAATTGGTGGTCTATAACGTATCTTCCTCCAAGACCCCGCCATTGGCCGTGCCGAAAAGGGAGGATATCATGCGCCGTTTAGACGCTTACCGGAAAGGGGGGAGCAAGGCGATCTCGGCGAGCGCTATCAATACGTATCTGGATTGCCCGTTGAAATTCTATTTTTCCGTCGTGGAAGGTATCCGAGAAGAAGAGGAGGTGAGCGAGACGATCGAGAGCGATGTATTTGGAAGTATCTTGCATAAGGTGATGGAGGAACTTTACAAGCCGTTCCAAGGGAAGATGGTTACCGTGGATTTGCTGAAAGCGATCCGTAAGGATACGGCCTTGCTTACCGGAGCTATCGCCCGGGCTTTCGCCAGCGAGTTTTTCAAGACAGAGGTGGTTCGTTCCCTTACCGGACAAAACTACCTGATCGGCGAGATGATCCGTAAATACGTGGAGAAGATCTTGGAGCGTGACGGCAAGCTGACCCCTTTCGTTTACATCGAGTCCGAGCGTAAGATAAACGGCTTGATCAGCCTTTCCGACCATTCCGAGATCCGGTTGAAAGGCTTTATCGACCGTGTGGACGAGGTTCGCAACGCTATCCGTATCATCGATTACAAGAGCGGTAGCGGAACTACGACTTTCAGTAGTATCGAGAGCCTATTCAACAAGGAGGAGAAAGATCGTGCGAAAGCCGTGATGCAGGTATTCATGTATTGCTGGATGTACGCCCATCTCGCCGAGAACAAGGGAAAGACGATACAACCGGGCATTTATTACGTCCGTTCCCTTTTCGCCGATCCGTTCGACCCATCTGTCTACCACCGTATCGAACGGGGGAAGTCGGAGAAGGTAGAGGATTTCTCCGGTTATGCCCAAGCGTTCGAGGAGGGGTTGCGAGGCTGCTTGGACGAGATCTTCAATCCAGAAATTCCCTTTACGCAAACCCCTACGGGGAAGGCTTGTTCTTATTGTCCGTTCAAGGGTATTTGCGGTAAGTAGCATTTGTCCCGGTACTTCTGGGAGAGTACCGGAGTACTCCTTGCAAAGTACTGTGGTATTTCTCCGGATAGTACTGGAGTACTCCTTACAAAGTACTGCGGTACCTCTTAGGCAGTACTGCGGTACTTCTTGCGAAGTACTGAGGCGAGGCTTACTGATGAGGAAGCAATTCCACTATCTTTTCCAAAAAGATCTGATCAGTCTCATCGAAACTATCCGGTTGATCACTGTCTATATCAAGGACAGCGATTACCTTATCCTTCCATATCACGGGAACTACGATCTCAGAGCGTGACGCCGAGCTACAGGCGATATGTCCCGGGAAAGCGTCTACGTCCGGTACGATGATCGTACGGGTCTCCTTCCAGGCCGTGCCGCATACCCCTTTTCCGTATTTGATTCGTGTACAGGCGATAGGGCCTTGAAAAGGCGCTAATACCAACTGATTGTCTATGACCCGGTAGAAACCTACCCAAAAGAAACCGAAAGTCTGCTTGAGTGCCGCGGCGACGTTCGCCATGTTAGCGATTAGGTCGGTCTCGTTACCTACCAATGAGGCGATTTGCGGGAGCAATGTCTCATACATCTCCTGTTTATCACCGTTTTTAATCCGTAGTTCCTCTGCCATATTTAAACTATTATAAGGTCGCGAATATACGAAACTTGTTTACATATGAATGATTTTTGCAGAAATAACTAAGCGAAATTATATGTCAGAGTCAGTGACTTTAAAAAGTTATTTTTACGAAGTACTAATCCCTTCGTCGCAGAAGAACACTTCAAGTCCCATAGAAGATATACTTCATCACGTAAGTAAGTATATCTTTTATGAAAAAGCTTGCGCTTTACAAATGTTTCAATCCACGCACCCACACGGGGTACGACTTGACAGGATACAGGTTCCCCACGCTGTCTGGAGTTTCAATCCACGCACCCACACGGGGTACGACGCAACGAATTATTCAGACGGGAAACTTATCTCTCATGTTTCAATCCACGCACCCACACGGGGTACGACGGAGATAGCCCTCGGAGGAAAGCCAATCCCTAAAGGGTTTCAATCCACGCACCCACACGGGGTACGACGTGCGATAGCAAGGCTTGTAAGGATATTTTAGAGTTTCAATCCACGCACCCACACGGGGTACGACCTAAATATCTCCCATGGACAATCCGATCCCATTCGTTTCAATCCACGCACCCACACGGGGTACGACCAACCTCCGATCTGTCCTCACTCATGGATAAGATGTTTCAATCCACGCACCCACACGGGGTACGACCGGCAGACCGTCAAACAATTTGAGACCATGCAAAGTTTCAATCTACGCACCCACACGGGGTACGACCCGTGACGGGTGTAATAATAAAAGATGTGATAATATTAAAAAAAAGAAACCAAAAGCGGAAC
>ENA-UONU01001294-UONU01001294.1-human-gut-metagenome-genome-assembly--contig:-CS51-NODE-1294-length-19273-cov-5.220106_pt1 | contig 19273 bp, 16 predicted proteins | sample MGYA00242462_ERZ724009 | MGnify/ENA metagenome assembly ERZ724009 | reverse complement strand
TTGCCTTTCTGCTCATTATTCTAACAATCATTGTCAGCAAATTGTTAGAATACCTCTGGTGCATAACTCTCCAGCCTGCCCCAATTTTGCACAACTTTTGCCGCTTTCCGTTCGCCGAGCGGACAAAGTTGTGCACTTTCAAGTCCTTATTTTCTGATAATCCATACTATAGGACCGGCTCTCTGCTATAATGGAAAAAAGGAGTGAGCGGTATGGTGTTCTACACGGGCGATCCCCACGGCGATGTGGCAGAGATCGTGGAGTTCTGTCGGCAGATGCGGCTGCAGCCTGCCGACACCCTGGTGATCCTGGGCGACGTGGGGGCCAACTACTATCTGAACGAGCGGGATATCTACGTCAAGGAGCCGCTCAACGCCTGCGGCCCAACGGTTTTGTGCATCCACGGCAACCACGAGTGCCGGCCCGCCCATCTGCCCGGGTATGGGCTGCGGGATTGGAACGGTGGCCAGGTGTATGTCCAGCCGGAGTTTTCCCATGTCCTGTTCGCCGTGGACGGCGAGATCTACACGCTGGAAGGGCGGGATCACCTGGTGATTGGCGGCGCCTACAGCGTGGACAAGTACTACCGCCTCATGCGGGGCTTCCGCTGGTGGGAGGACGAGCAGCCCGACGAAGCCACCAAGGCCAAGGTGGAGCAGGTGCTGGCCGTCCGGGGCTGGCAGGTGCCGGTGGTGCTGAGCCACACCTGCCCCTTCAAGTACGAGCCGGTGGAAGCCTTTCTGCCCGGCATCGACCAGAGCAGCGTGGACGCCTCCACCGAGCGGTGGCTGGATACCATCGACGACCGCCTGACCTGCGACGCCTGGTATTGCGGGCACTGGCACATCAACAAGCGGATTGAAAAAATGCACTTCCTGTTCCACGAGTTTGAGGCGGCGATCGAGCACTGAAACTTCCCGCGTTCCATACAAAGCAGGATCTTCTCAGAAAAGCCCTTGACATTTTCTGTATCTATGTTATCCTGAATTTATGGATTGGAGGTCATAGCCAACAGACGATCCACAACTGAATAGCAAACAACGAGTGATCAGGAGCTGGCTTTCCAAAGCTAAGACTACCAGGGCCGTGTGAGCAGGTGTTCGGGTTTTCCCGAAGCCTTTGTTCATGCGGCTCTTTTTTGTTGCCCTGCTCACACGATTTTCGGCAGTCCCTCTCCCGGTCACGGAAAGGAGGACCTATGTACTGTACTACCCGCTGGAACGAACAAAGCGCCGGGTATCCATGAGCGGCAATGGCTTGGCCGCGCATTTGGCTCTGTATGCCGGATGTATCACAAACTGTATCTTTCGGGGGCTTTCTGTCGTGAACGCCCTGCCTAAATCGCCGTTTATAGCGGTTTAACGAGGTTTGTGGGCCGGAGGCGCTGTTCCTTTTGCCGGCACTGCGCTGTTCGCATAGCCGTGGGCAGGCAAATGAACGAAGTGCGTTTCCCGGACTGTGAATCCGCCTCACTAGTCTTTTGCAAAATGTGAAATTTTCAAATGGGTGAGCGTTTTGGCATGTCCGTGTTACATGGATATAACGAAGGGCTTTTTCTGTGGCCGGTTTCCCGCCAGATTCGCCAAACTTTTTTGTTTTTAGGGAAGGTGTTTCGTTTTCGGTGGTCTGAGCTACTGATATATAACGAGAGGACTTTTTCCCAGCCAAGACACCGCGGCAAGGAACCCTACATGATGGGTTCCTTGTTCGGGCAAATTCTGCCGTCCGCCGCCGCAAGGAACCCTACATAAGGAACCCTGGATTCCCGTCACCTTCAAAACAAGGAACCCTGCATAAGGAACCCTTAGCCGCCGTCAAACATTCCCACAGAAAGGAGGGGTATCGCCGCTTTCGGCCGGCGTCCGCTGTCCGTTTATCCGCCCAGGCGCATTTTCGCGCCGCGAAAATCTTTTGAGAGCAGGTGATCGATGAAGAATTTTGACATCCAGACCCTTTACAAACTGTTATTCGCCGACTATCCCGACATCGTAACGGTGCGCCAGCTGCAGGTCATGCTGGGCATCAGCCGCCACGCGGCCTACGACCTGCTGGCAGACGGCAGCATCCGGGGACTGAAGCTGGGCAACGCCTACAAGATCCCCAAGATCAACGTGATCCGCTATGTGGTGGAGAACGGTGTGCAGCCCGCCGCCCGGGCCGCCGGCTCCTGACCCTCTGCACCCTGAAACGTCCCTCGCCGCTGTCCGCCCGGTGTTCGCCCTGTGCGGGGCCTGACAGGCGGTGCGGGCGTTTTCCCCCGCGGCTGGGGCCAAGGCCGTTTTGCGGGCTTGTTTGGGGCCGCTGTGGCCGCGTCCGCCTCATCCAACAAACCAACCGAAAAGGAGAAATGCTTTTGACGAAATTCGAACCCATTGACGCACGAACTCTTTCCATCACCCCGCTGCCGCCGGTGCGGTGGCTCATTCCCGATCTGTTGTCCGGCGGGCTGTCTTTGCTGTCGGGCGGCAGCAAGGTCGGTAAAAGCTGGCTCTGCCTCTGGCTGTGTTTGCAGCTGGCCAAAGGCGGCGAACTCTGGGGGCGGCCGCTCCGCGCCCAGGCGGTGTTGTACCTGTGCCTCGAGGATACATACGCTCGCATCCAGAACCGGCTGTTCCACCTTAGCGAGGAGGAGATGCCGGACAACCTCTATTTCCAGACCGCCTGCGAGGGACTGGGCCACGGCCTCGAGGAACAGATCGAGCAGTTTCTGGCCGTCCGCCCGGACACCGGGCTGGTGGTCATCGACACCCTGCAAAAGGTGCGCACCGGCGATACCAACGGCAACGCCTACGCCTGCGACTATCGGGACATGAGCGCCTTGAAATCTCTGGCCGACCGGCACAACATCGGCATCCTGCTGGTGCACCACCAGCGCAAGGACCGGACCGACGACCCCTTCGATGACATTTCTGGCTCTGTGGCCTTGATGGGCGGGGCGGACACCAGCTGGGTGCTGCGTCGCCGGCGGATGAGTCTGAACGCCCAGCTGCACGTGACCGGCCGGGACATAGAGAGCCGCGCCCTGGACCTGCGCTGGGAGGACTGCCGCTGGGAGTTGGAGCACGAGGAGACCTCCGAGGAACTGGCACGCAAGGCCGTGCCCGCCTGTGTGTGGGCGGTGGCCGACTTTGTGAAGCAGCAGAAGTGCTGGCAGGGCACCGCCACCGAACTGCTGGCCGCCGCCGGTATCGTCGATGTGCAGCCCAACCAGCTGACCCGCAAGCTGGTGGAATTTTATCCCACCGACCTGGCGCCCCTGGGCATCCGCTGTAAGAGCCGCCGCACCGCCAGCGCCCGGCAGCTTCGGCTGTGGTATGACGGTGATGACGCGAATGACGATAAAACCGGCACACCCCCGGACGGCAGCGATATCCCGGAAACACCGTCAGCACCGTCATCATCGTCACAGGAGGCGCTTCGGGGTAACAAGCACCTGAAACGGATGGAACGACGTTCTGCAGCCGGACGCAGCAACGCAGAGACAACCGAGTAAGAGTAAAGGAGTACAATCATGTTCAGATTTATCGTTATCTTCCTTGCGGGCGCCATGGGCGCTCTGCTTGCGAACCGAGGGATCGCGGTATTCAACGACGCGGTGCGCCCCATCGTGCCGGAATATCGTGAGGGCCGCATGACCCGCCTTGAGTTTGCCAGCACCACGTTTGGCCTGAGCTTCGGTCTGGTGATCGGTTTTGGCCTTCCTTATTCGCTCATGTCCTCCATCATCCTGGTCCACTCCCTGTGGCTTGGCACCGACATCATCGGCACCCTTTTCCCCGCCAAGACCATGGACGGCTGGTATAAGGACAAAGAAAGCCTGTTCGGCGCTGTGGGCGCCTCCGTTGTGGGCGGTCTTTACGGCGTCGCCCTGCTGGCCGGCCTGAGCGGTCTGGTGACCTTCTTCGAGTCGCTGCCGGTGAACGTGTTCGACGCCTGGATGGGCATCTCCGACCCCATCACCTACGCCTTCATCGCCTTCCCCTGCGTGGCCATCGTGATCGACTACGGCTGGAAGAAAGGCGTTATCTCCAGCCTGATCGTGATCGTTGCCCGCCAGATCTTCGCCGTGAACGGCTGGGGCTACGAGGACGCCGTGACCATGTTCGTGGGCATCGTCCTTCTCATCGCCTTCGCCATGGCCGACAAGAGCGAAGATCAGACCTGCCTGGCCTCTCTCTTCTCTGACCGTATCAAGAACATCAAGAAGAACATCGTCTGGATCGCCGCGATGGGCGCGATCTACGGCCTGGCCTGCAACATCGGCCTGCTGATGGAAGGCCCCATCTCCCTGACCCAGCTGTCCGAAGGGGACAAGGCGAACGCTGTGGCCACCACCGTAGCCCGTGCCCTCAGCTTCATCCCCCTCAAGGGCCTCACCAGCCTGACCACCGGCACCTTCGTCACCGACGGCTTCGGCTTCACCGCTACCGCCGGCCTCGTGGCGCCCAACCCCGCTCTGGCTGCCGTGTTCGGCGCTATTGTCATGAGCCTTGAAGCGCTGAGCCTGCTGCTGATCGCAAAGCTGTTCGACAAATTCCCCGGCGTCAAGAAATCCGCCGACAGCATGCGCGTTTCCATGACCAAGCTACTTGAGATCGCCCTGCTGGCCGGCTCTGTGGTGGCCGCGGGCAACATGGCCGGCGGTCTGGGCTATTTCGTCGTAGCCGCCTTCTACGCTATGAACGAATACTTCAAAAAGCCCATCACCCGCCTTGCGGTAGGCCCCATCGCCACCATCTTTGTGGCGCTTCTGGTCAACCTGTTCTCTGTCATCGGTCTGTTTGCGGTTTAATGCAGACCACGCCGTCATTCCATCCGTTCTGCTTTCAAAAACAAAGCCACCGGCAAAACCGGTGACTTTGACAAGTCCGGAAAAAGCATAGCGCAAACGATGCCCCTCAAGGGGCCGCCAAAGAGTCGGCCAACAGCATGGCTGGCCCGTGGCGGATCCTTGAGGGGCTTGTTTCGTTTTTTGTCGTTCGGCCCGGCGGCTTTCGTCTCAAAACCGCCGGGACCGGCTTGTTTTCACGCGGCTTTTCTCTGTTTTTCACAGCCCCAGCCGTTCCTCCACTGCCTGCCACAGTCGGGCGAAGAAGGCTTTGGTCCGGGGATATTCGGTGAAGGTCATCTCGCCGCCTACCTCTTTCAAAAGGTCCAGCGTGGTCGGCCGGCCGATGCGGCTCTCGCACAGGCGCAGCAGCCGCAGGTCCTGCAGGGCGGCCTTGTGGGCCTCGCCCCGCAGCGAGCCCCAGGCGGTGCCGTCGGGGGCAGGGTAGACCAGGAACGCGTCCCCCGAGGGGAAGGCTTCGCCCGCGTCGGTCACCCGGAAGGGGTCGATGGGGCGCACCGAGCGCTGGACGTTATAGAAGTTGAAGCCCCAGTGCAGAAAGCCCTCCAAATCGTACTGATAGAACAGCGGGCCCATGATGCGGCAGCGGGTGCTGGGCATGGCCATGAAGCGGTTGGGCACCGCCAGCGCCTGCACCGTGCAGTAATAGGTCCACAGGTGCTGCACGCCGTGGTCCACGAAGGTCTGGATGTGGTCGTTGCAGACCACCGGCTTTTCCACGATGCCCTGGCGGTAGATGTCGTAGCTGCTGAGGGCGTCGATGACGTGGCAGCCCGCCAGAAGGCCGGCCACCGTGGCCTTGGCGGCGGCGTAGGTCTCCTTTTCGTGGTCGTGGGGCTCGTCCGAAATGTGGAACCACACGTGGTCCAGGCCCACAAGGCCGTCCAGCTCCGCCTTCAGTGCGGGCAGGAAGGCGTGGAGGAATTCGGTGTACTCGCCACCCACCGCCGGGGTGTGCCACCCGAAGCGCTTTTCCAGCCCCTGGGGCGTCTGCACCATCACCTTGGGGGCGAACTCCGCCCCCCACTGGGTGAACAGGTGGGCCACCTCAATTTCGGTGATGCCGTGGCGGCGGGCCATCTGCACCCAGCGGCGCAGCTTGTCAAAGCCGAAGCTCCACCGGCCATCCTCAAGGGCCACGTCCACCAGCTGCACGGTGGTGCGCTCGCCGCCCTTGGCGGTGTCCAGCGGCGGGGTGAACACCGGCGTGAGCAGCATATTGATGCCGTGGTCGGCGGCGCTGGCCATGAAGTTGTCCAGGATGCGCCAGTGCTCCTCGCTGAACACCGGCACATGGTAGTAGTCCGCAAGGCAGTCGGCGTGGAACCACTGGGTCTGCAGCAGGGTCTGGGGCGGCAGGGCCGTGTCCAGCACCTCCACCCCGAAGGCAAACTCCGCCAGCTTCTCGCCCTCCGGGCCCAGCACCTCCAGCCGCAGGTCCGCCGGGCCGGGGGCAAGGCGCGCCGCGTCCAGCGAGAACCACAGGCTGCGCCACTGGGCGGGCACCGCCTTGAAGGATTCCTCCCAGCCCGCCGGGCGCAGCAGGTCCGGCAGCAGGCCGGGCCGGGTGGTGAGGTAGTCCTCGTCCCAGGTGCCGTGGCAGGGGTAATCGCAGGGCATCAGCTCCACCCGGAAAAGATCCAGGGCCGCCTTGGCGGAGCCCGTGCACCGCAAAGAAAACAGCGTGGAGGTCTCGCCGAAGTCGTCGTTTTTGCAACTGTAGGCCAGCTGGAAGGCCCAGCGCTGATTTTTCAGCAGCCGGGGCGCGCCGGGGTCGGCGGCTTCCGGCCTTCTGTCCGGCAGCACCTTTTCCAGGCTGTCGGTGAGGAAAAATTCATAGCTCGTCATAGAAAAACTCCCATCCCACTTTCAGGATACCAAAACAGGGGAGGCGGGACACGCCCGCCTCCCCCCGATGTTTGGGTCAGGTTTATTCCACAGGGTGGCTCTCCAGGAAGGTGAGGGCCTGGGTGTGGAAGGCCTCCTGCAGCGCGGTCACGCCGGCGGCCTCCAGTTTGGTCTTCAGCTTCGCCACGTCGCCCTCCGGGTCGTCGGTGAAGCCCAGCTGCAGCAGCTTGTAGTCGGAGTTGTAAATTTCGCTCACGGCGGCGACCTCGTTCTTCACGGCGGAGTCGTCGAACACGAAGGTCAGATAACGGCCGCTGCGGGCGGTGGCCTTCCAGTTCTCGGTCAGCTCCTCGGCGTTGGGGATGCCGCCCTCAACGGTGCGCCAGAACTTGTCGTTGCGCACGCCCCAGTTGCAGTTGCTGTCGTAGGCGTAGTTGGTGCTGTCGGGCAGGGACTTCAGGCCATGCTCGCCAACGGCCTCCCAGTGCACGCCTTCGATGCCGTAGCAGAACAGGTTGTGGCAAATTTCGTCGTTGCGCAGGTAGTCCAGAGCCATCAGAGCGCGCTCGGGGTTCTTGGACTTGGAGAAGATGCTCATGCCGTTGGCAAGGTAGGACTGGATGGTGGCGGGGGCGCCGTTCATGGCGTCAAACACGCGCACGTCCCACTCGGGATGCTCGGCCTGCAGGGTGGCGTAGAGGCTCTTGGCGGTGTTGATGTTCATCACGGCCAGAGCGGACTTGCCGGCCTGGAAGCTCTCGGTGTTGTTCTGGGTGTTGACCACCGCGTTGCGGCTCCAGAAGCCGCGGTCGCGCCAATCCTTCACCTTGTTCAGGGTGGTCATGAAGATGTCGGTGTCCAGCGTGGTCATCACGTTGGCCTCGGGGTCGTTCTCGCTCACGCAGGTGATGAGGTTGGTGGGAGACAGCACAGCGTAGCGGGCGTCGCCCTTGGCGTTGGACTCCACGCCCCAGATGAGGTCGAACACGAACTGACGGTCATAGTCGGAGCCCACGTCCAGGGGGATCATGGAAGGCTCGTTGTCCACGATGGTCTGCATGTACTGCTCGGCGCCTTCAAAGGTGTCCAGAGACTCGATGCCGTATTTGTCCATCAGGTCGCCGCGGGCCATCCAGACGTAGGCGGTGAGCTCCTGATAGTTCATGGGCAGCATGTAGACCTTGCCGTCCACCTTGGCCTGCTCCCAGGCTTCGGGATACATGCTCTCGGCGGTCATGGGGGCGTAGGTCTCCAGCGCTTCGGGGGTGATCTCCCAGAAGCCCTGCTTGGTGGCCTGGGCGTTGTAGAAGCACCAGTCAGCGGTGAAGATGATGTCCCAGTCCTCGCCGGAGGCGAAGATCAGCGGGTATTTCTGTTCATACTCGCTCCAGCTCATGAACTTCACATCGATGGTGGCGTTGATCTCTTCCTTCAGGCGCTCGTTGATCTTCTCGAACACCAGATCGTTGTCCACCGGGCGGTCGCCGATGAGGTACATGGTGAGGGTGACTTCCTCGGAGATGTCCGGGCCGGCGGCGGGCTCGGAGCCGGACGTGCTGGCGGGGGTCGCCGCGGAGCCGGAAGTGCCCGTGCCGCCGCAGCCTGTGAAGGCGGTCAGCACCAGCGCCAGGGCCAGAACGAGGGCCAGCAGTTTCGCTGATTTTTTCATGGTTGTTCCTCCTTATAAGTAAATTATACACTGCCGCGCACCGCTGTGCGCGGCTGAGCTTGTCGAAAAAGCTGTAAAAAGCAAAAGTTAAAGTTTTCGTCCACCTTTTTCAAAAGGTGGTGGGGTGCAGGGGGCGCCGTGCGCCAGCGGCGCACAAACAAGGCGCCGACCGGAGCGGGAGCGGAGACCCAAAGCCCCGCAAATGGCCGTGAAACGGCTTCAAAAATGGTAAGCAGACAGGGAGCGTAGCTCCCGATTCTGCGATCTTCCGCGCAACATGCTGGGGATTATCGACAGACTGTGCCGCGCACCGCTGTGCGCGGCTTCTTACCGTTAGCCTTTCACGGCGCCGATGGTGACGCCCTTGACGAAATACTTTTGCAGGAAGGGGTAGAGCAGGATGATGGGGCCGGTGGCCACCACCGTCATGGCCAGCTTCATGGGCTCGCTGGGCACCTCGCTCATGGGCAGGCCGCTGCGGGCGGCCGCCTGGGCGATGGCCTGGGCCTTGGTGAGGATGTTGTTCAGGTAGTACTGCAAAGGATACAGGTCGCTGCGCCCTTCGTCCAAAAACAGCATGGCGTCGTACCAGTCGTTCCAGTAGTTGAGGGCGATGAACAGGCCCACCGTGGCAAGGCCTGCCTTGCACAGCGGCATGGCCACCCGCAGGTAGATGGTGAAGTCGCCCGCGCCGTCCAGCCGGGCGGATTCATACAGCGCCTCCGGGATGCCCGCCATGTAGCTTTTCAGGATGAGCAGGTAGGTCACGTTGATGAGGATGGGCAGGATGAGGGCGATGATGCTGTTGTGGAAGTGCAGGTACTTGGTGTTGAAGATGTACCAGGGCACGAGGCCGCCGCCGAAGATGGAGGTGAAGTAGAAGAAGAAGGACATCTGATAGCGGTAGCGGAAGGTGCTGCTGGCCAGCACATAGGCCGCCATGCTGGTGAACAAAAGGCCCAGGAAGGTGCCGGTGGCGGTGACGAAGATGGTCACGCCGTAGGCCCGCAGCAAGTCGCCCGGAATTTTGAACAGAGTCTGGTAGGCGTCCAGCGAGAAGGTCTCGGGGATGAGCCGGTAGCCGTGGGTGAGGATGGAGGCCTGGTCGGAGAAGGAGCCGCTGATCACCAGCCAGAAGGGCAGCAGGCAGAAGAGAGAGAGCACCGTCAGCACGGCCACCGAGAGCACGTCAAAGACAACGCGGTCCCGCCCCACGGGCTTTTTGCCGGTTTTGGTCTTGCTTGCCATGAGGCCGCCTCCTTTCAGAACAGCGCGTAGTCGGGCTCCACCTTTTTCACCAGCTTGTTGGCCAAAAGCACCAAGAGGAAGGAGAAGGTGGATTGATACAGGCCCGCGGCGCTGGTCATGCCGAACTCCTGCAATTGCAGCAGCGAGCGGGTGACGTAGGTGTCGATGACGTCGGTGACCTCCAGCACCATGGGGTTGTTGCCGGTGACCTGCCAGAACATCTGGAAGTCGCCCTTCATGATGGTGCCGATGGCCAGCAGGAACAGGATGACCACCGTGGGCCGGATGCCCGGCAGGGTGATGTGGCGTATCTTCTGCCACATGTTGGCGCCGTCCATGTCGGCGGCTTCGTAGAGCTGGCCGTCGATGTTTATGATGCTGGCCAGATACATCACCGTGCCGTAGCCCACGTTTTTGAAGGCGCTCACCGCGATGAGGATGAAGGGCCACACCACCTTGTTGGAGTAGATGTCCACCGGGTCCATCCCCAGCGAGCGCAGCAGGGTGTTCACCGCGCCGAACTCGTAGTTGAACATGTTGTAGATGAAGGCCCCCACCACGACCCAGGAGATGAAGTAGGGGAAGAACATCACCGACTGGGTGATGCGCTTGAACCACTTGCCCGCCAGCTCCGAGAGAAGGATGGCGCAGGTGATCTGCAAGAAGGTGTTCACACACAAAAACGCCAGATTGTAGAGGATGGTGTTGCGGGTGACGCTCCACGCCTTGCCCGACTGGAAGAAGTACTCGAAGTTCTTGAACGCCACCCACGGGCTGCCGAAGATGCCGTCGTGGTAGTTGTACTCCTTGAAAGCCAGCACGATGCCGCCCATGGGGATGTAGCACATCAGGATGACCACGATGGCCGCCGGCAGCAGCATCAGCCACTTGACCCGGTTTTCTTTCAGGTCCCGGAGGAAGGGGTGTTTGCTCCGATTCATCTGTCAGGCCTCCTTTGCGGGATGTTTTTTGTTCATCATCATCGTAACATTCCCGCTACGGCAAAACAAGGGGAGCAAATTATGAAAGGAGGGAAACATTATGCTCTTTCAGAGAAAATTTATTTTTTTCACCAAACTCCATTGAAGTGTAAGAAATTTCCGTCTATATTATAAATGTACAAGACAAGGGTGGAAAGGAGGGGCCTGCCATGGGCTATTCGGTGCTGGTGGTGGACGATGAGAAGATGCCCCGGGAAATTCTGCGGGACCGGCTGCCCTGGGCCGAGCTGGGGGTGGCCCGGGTGGATGTGGCCGAGGACGGCGCCCAGGCCCTGGAGCTGGCGCGGGCCCACCGGCCGGACGTGGTGCTCAGCGACGTGAAGATGCCCCGGATGAACGGCCTGGAGCTGGCGGGGGCGGTGCGGGAGATGTATCCCGAGTGCCAGTTCATCTTCCTCAGCGGCTACACCGACAAGGAATATCTGAAAGGCGCCATCAAGCTGCGGGCCGCCAGCTATGTGGAAAAGCCCATCGACCTGGAGGAGGTGGCCGCCGTTCTGCGGGAGGTCACCGCCGAGCTGAAAAAAAGCCGCCGGCCCGACCCGAATCTCGTGTTCTACCGCGGGGAGGACGGCGACCTCTCCACCCCCGGCAACGGCGAGGTGTACGTCTACGACAAGGCGCAGTTCGCGGCGCTGGGCAACCTCATCCGCCACAAGCGTAAGGCCGAGGCCATGGACCTGGCGGCCGCCATCTACCGGGACATCCGCCGCTGCGAGGGCACCCGGCCGGAGGTGGTGCGCAACATCTACTGCCAGATCGTGTTCGCCCTGCTCTCGGCGGCGGAGAGCCGCAACATCACCGCCGTCACCGCCCAGGGGGACTACCTGCTCTACACCGCCGCCAAGCAGCCCACCCTGCGGCAGCTGTGGCAGGCCCTCACCGACGGGATGCAGACCTATTTCCAGGCGGTGGAGAGCAACGCTCAGGACCTGGTGACCCGGGTGGACGGGTATCTGGCCGCCCATCTGGCGGACAGCGACTTCACCGTGCAGGCCATGGCCTCGGACCTGGGGTTCGTACATACCTATCTTTGCAGCGCCTACAAAAAGAACAGCGGGCGCACCGTGAACCAGAAGCTCACCGAGCTGCGGATGGAGCGGGCCAAGGCCCTGCTGGCAGACCCCTCCCGCAAGCTGTATGAGGTGGCCCACGCGGTGGGCTACGCCGACGGCAAATACTTTGTAAAACTGTTCACCAAGGAAGTGGGCATCCCGCCCCGCCTTTACCGGGAGAACCTTTGCTGCCATGAAGAATAAACTGCGCGCCTTCGGGCGCAGCCTGCTGCTGGACGTGGGCCTGCGGGGCAAACTGCTGTTCATCTTTTTTCTGCTTCTGGTGCTGCCGCTGGGGGCCTTCACCCTCTATGCCTTCCACCGCATCAACACCGTCATCGAGGAGCAGACCTACTCCGCCGCCCAGAAGGCCTTTGAGGACACCCACACCGCCGTGGAGGACCTGCTGGGCCGGCTGACCCAGGTGGCGGACATCCTCACCATGGACCCCTCCCTCTACGCCCTGGCGGCCAGCGACCCCGCCGACACCAGCTACATCCAGCGCCTGGAGGACCGGGACCGCATCTCCACCACCTTCACCTACCTGCGCTCCATGTCCGGGGTGGACCGGGTGCGGCTGTATGTGAGCAACGACTACCTCTACACCAACTCCGCCGACATCGTCTCGCTGGACTCGGTGCGCAGCAGCGCCTGGTTCTCCGCCTTTGAGAGCGGCAGCGCCGTGGGCTGGTTCGGCCCCGCCGACTTTGCCGACCAGCCGGAGGGCGAGCGGGACTGGTACTCGCTGATGCGCCTCATCTACGACCCCAGCCACGTGCAGCAGCCCCTGGCTATCCTGCGGGTGGACGTCGCCGCCGGCCGGGTGGACGCGGCGGTGAGCCGCAGCACCATCACCCAGAACGGCACCGTGCTGCTTTTGAACGGCAGCGAGGTGCTCAGCGCCTCCTCCTCCGAGCGGGCGGCGCAGCTCAGCGGCTCGCTGCCGGCTTCCTCCGCCGGGTGGGTGGAGGCGGACACGTCCCAGGGACCCTTCCGCGTGCAGTCGGTGGTGCTGGAGGACTGCGGCTGGACCCTGGCCGCCGCCCTGCCCCGGGACGACATCTTCCGCACCAGCCGCCAGCTTCGCATGGAGATACTGGCGGTGGTGGTGCTGCTGGTGGCGGCGGCCTATTTCCTGGCCTACCGGCTCAGCCAGTCCATCACCCGGCGGCTCTACCTCCTCAACGACACCATGCACGCGGTGGAACAGGGGGATGTGTCCGCCCGCATCCGGCCCCAGGGCCGGGACGAGATCGGCCAGCTGATGGGCAGCTTCAGCCGGATGATGGGCCGCATCGACGCGCTGATGGACGAAAAGCTGGAACAGGGCCAGCAGATCAAAGCCCTGGAGCTGAAAGCCCTCCAGGCCCAGATCAACCCCCACTTCCTCTACAACTCCCTGGACCTCATCAACTGCACCGCCATCAGCCGCAACGTGCCGGAGATAAGCCGCATGGTGAACGCCCTGGCCCGGTTCTACCGCCTGTCCTTGAGCCGGGGCAAGGAGGTCATCCCCCTGGCGGACGAGCTCAAGCACGCCCGGCTCTATGTGGAGATACAGAACATGCGCTTTGAGGACCGGGTGCGCACCGAATGGGACGTGGAGCCGGGGGTGGAGCAGTGCCCCATCATCAAGATCGTCTTGCAGCCCATCATCGAGAACGCCATCATCCACGGCATCTTTGAAAAGCCGGACAAGACCGGCCGTCTGCGCATCGCCGCCTTCCGGCAGGGGCAGGACCTGGTCATCACCGTGGAGGACGACGGCGTCGGCATGGACGAGGAGACCCGTCTGGCCAACTTTTCCGCCAGCGCCTCCAGCGCCAACACCAAGGGCGGCTACGGGGTGCGCAACATCAACGAGCGGCTGCACCTGGCCTACGGGGCGGAGTACGGCCTTTCCTGTGAGAGCGAACTTGGCCGGGGCACCCGGGTGACCATCCGCATCCCGGCCGCGGAAGAAACGGAGGAACGAACGTAATGGACTTCTGCGTTTACGACGACTGCACCTGGCTTTATCCCGACAGCCCCCTCACCGGCCCGCAGGCGGCGAGGCTGGACGCGCCCCGGGACGGTCACGCCGCCTTTCAGCTGCTGGTGGACAAAGGCGGGGAGTGCCGCCTCACCTTCCACTGGAAGACCCCCGGCGGACCGCCGGTGAGCCTTTACCGCCTTGTGCCGGTGGGGGTGAACGAGAACACCGCCCCCACCCTGATGACCACCACCGACTACGCCGCCTGCCGGGACTATGTGACCCGCGCCGCGCCCTTTGAGGTGTACGACGCGATGGCTCCCTGCGCCTTCGGCGAAGCCGTGCCGGGGCCGGCCTTCTACCTCTGCGCGGAGCCGGCCCACCGCCAGGTGCCGGGGCTTTATTCCGGCGAGCTGACGATAGAGCGGGAAGGGGAGCGGGCGGTGTGCCCGGTGGAGTGCCGGGTGTACGCCGCCCGGGTGCCCGCCGCCGGCGAGGGCGTTTTCAGCATGCTCAACTTCTTCTGCTACGAGAACATCGCCGCCCAGCACGGGGCCGCCGAAGGCAGCCGGGAGTGGCGGCGGCTGATGCGCCGCTACATCCGGGCCCAGCTGGACATGCGCTGCACCCACATCCTGCTGCCCTCGGGCCGGCCGCTGACGGAGGACGGGCGGCTCGTGGGGTTCGATTTCTCCCTGGCGGAGGAGGTGGGCCGCATCGCCCTGGAAGAGGGCGCGCCGAAGCTGTGCGGCGGACATGTGGCCCACTGGCACGAGTGGACCGACCCGGAATATTATCCCTTCTGGGATGAAACGCTGCCCCTTTCCGGGGAAGAGGGATATTTTCAGCTGAGGATGTACTTTTCCCAGTGGGTGCGGGTGATAAACAAAAACGGCTGGCACAAACGGATGACCCAGGCGCTGGCGGACGAGCCCCAGGTGCACAATGCCGTGGGCTACCGGATGCTGGCGGCGGTGTGCCGCAAGTTTCTGCCCGGCGTGCCCATCCTGGACGCGGTGGAGACCACAAATCTCGGCGGCGGGGTGGACGTCTGGGTGCCCAAGCTGGACACCTGGGAAAAGCACGAACAGGCCTTCCGCCGTCTGCAGGCGGCGGGGGAGGAGATGTGGTTCTACACCTGCGCCTTCCCCGCGGGGCGGGCGGTGAACCGCTCCATGGACCTGCCCCTCACCGTCAGCCGGGGGCTGCTGTGGCTGGCCGCCCGGGAACAGTTCAGCGGCTACCTCCACTGGGGCTTCAACTACTACATCGGCCCGGACATCTGGCACAGCGCCTGCTGCCCCCACAAGGGCGCGCTGCTGCCCGCCGGGGACGCCCACATCGTCTACCCCGGCCCCGACGGTCCCTGGCGCAGCCTGCGCTTTGAGGCCCAGCGGGGCGGCGCGGAGGACTGCGAGCTGCTGCGCCTTCTGCAGCGGACGGACCCCGGAGCGGTGAAGGCCCTGACAAAAGAGGTGTGCGCCTCCTCCACCGCCTACACCGCCGACGGCGGGACGCTGCTGGCCGCCCGCCGCCGCCTTCTGGAAAAGTTGGAGGGTGAAACGGCCGCCTGCTGACGGCGCTTTTCCCCGAAAAACAGAATGCGCGGTTTTCTTTTCTTGCGGTCCCGGGCCTTTCCCCACACGGAAGAAAAAAAGCGTCCCGATGCCCAAAGGCATCGGGACGCTTCAGCTTGTCAAAGAAGGAGGCCTCAAGGAAGGGTTAAAAACGTGCATCCGGAGCAAAAAGTGGAAAAGAAGTGGAAAAAGAAGAAGGGTGAGTTGTGGGGAGAGAGGCGTAAAGCCAGCTTTTTGAGATTCATGGCAGCAAATTTAAGCATGACCCATTGTGTGACGCGGGCCAAGCCACGGTGGTGGGTATAACGCATAGCGTGTTTTTCTTTGGCGTCGGCAAAGACACGCTCAATAGTCTGCTTGCGCATGGCGTAAATGTCTTTCGCCAACTGGTTTTTGCGCAGCTGTTCCGCCAAATCCATAGCCTCTTGCCAGATATGACGATAGATCACCTTCTGGTCCTTGGCATTGGCCCCGCACTCTTTTCGGCACGGACAGTCCCGGCAAATCTTCGGGGTGCTGCGGTATAGCCGTTTTCCCCCTTTGTTGGTGGTGGTATGCCGAAGGACTTGTCCTTGCGGGCAGATCAGCCGGTCCTTTTCTTCCTCATAGGAAAAATTCCAGGGCATAAATCCTTCCCGGCGTGTGCCGTGGGGGCGGGTGTACGGAAGGATGGGAATCCGGCCGTCTTCTAAAATGCGTCTCGCAATCCATGGCTGCTTGTATCCCGCATCCATTGTCACATACTGGATTTCCGGGAATCGACTGGTTACCTGCTCATACACACTGTCCCATGCCACGCTGTCATGAACATTTCCTGCTGTTACCTCTACCCCCAACACCATTCCGTGGCGGTCGCATACTGTGTGGGCTTCATAGGCAAATTGCTTTTCATGCTCGCCCTTGTGGTACATCCCGCATTCCGGGTCGGTGGTCGATATTGTTTGTTCGCTCACCCCTCCGCACGGAGGGGTGTTGTCATCTTCATCATCTTCCTCCACCGGCGGTTTCCCCAGCTTCGCCCTCTCCTCATTCACCTCTTCACGAAGCCGCTTTGCGTATACACGGGCTGCCTTTGTTTTGCTTTTTGCTCATTATGGTCAGAACCTCCTTAGGCCCAAAGGGTCAGATGTTCCGCGATGGGGCCCAGAGCCAGCGCCGGGAAGAAGGTCAGCGCGGCGAAAATGTACACCACGAACACCAGGATGACAGCGAAGCTGACGGTGCCGGTGCGCAGGGTGCCGGCGGACTCGTTGATGAAGTTCTTTTTCATCAGCGAGCCGGCAATGGCCAGCTGCCAGTAATTTTTATTTCATTGTTTGCAGGCAATTCTTTGCAAAACGCCTTGGAACCCAATAAAGATATTGATAAAGACTGTTGCCACTCTCCACGGCTAAAGTGGGGAGTGGCAATAAAATTTTATCTGGATTTTACTTCCAAAAGATAGCGAGGTTGTCGATGGGAAGGATATAATAAAATTTGGGTAGTTGTACGCTCAGCTGAGAGGAGGTGCAGTGAGTGGATAATTCAACGGCATTTTGGAGCATCACATTCCCGGCACTTTTGCCTTTTATCTTGATTGTTGTATTATTTTTACTGTGGCGTGTCATAAAATGGCTGGAACGACGAAAGTGGAAACCGATAACAGCCCGTGTCCTTCGTATTGAGGCGATTGACAAGAGGGATCGCGATGGCGTATTAGAGCCGCGAAAGTACAAACTGGATCTTGTTTTCCAATGGCAGAGTGTGGACAGGTATCGAAGCTGGATATTCCCTCGTATATACGATCTTCCCAAAGCGGGTGATATTCTTCAGCTGCGCTATCATCCGAAGGAGGAGGATTTCCGGCTCGTCATGAGTCCGGCTGAGAAACGGGAATACAGACACGCTCGTATGGTAACTTGGGTGTTTTTGGGTATGGTTGTTACTCTGCCGGTATTGATTAGTTTGGCGTGTTCACATTTGCCGCAGGGGTTTGTCCTTCCCGAAATGTCATTGTGTTTGTTTTGCGCGGTGCTGTATCTCGTTGTATTTTTGATCAGGCGTTTTGTCGGCACTCGGCGCTCCCGCCGTAAAATCGAGTCGGGAAAACTTCGGCCTATCACTGCTCAGGTTCATGGATTCCGCAAAGACAGCGAGGGTGATGTTCACGCCTTCTGCCTCGTCAGAGTCAACGGTCAGGAAAAAGAAGTTTCCCTGCTCTACAGCCATGGCAAGCATTATAAAGTTGGCCAGCAGGTTACTCTTTATTTAAATCCAGAGACTGGGGAGATACTGCATATACCTCGAATGGACACAGCTGACTAACGGTCAGGGTTAGAGAAATAAGGCCGAACAGCATAAAAACATCCGAAGATCGAAAAACATATCCTCGGAAATGCCGATTTTTTCAGCCCGGATCCGCCCGAGCATCCAGCCGATTCCAATAAACACAGCGTAGGATGTCACAACCTTGAGCAGCCATTTTCCAAAGCGGACGGCTCGCTTTTCAGTCATCAATACACGCCCTTTTCTGCGGATTCGGAAGTACCAGGCAACCCACTGTCACGGCAAAAGTATCTGTCAGCGTTCGCAGGATGAGATCGGGAATGTCGGCGGAAAAAACCAGCGGCATAAAGAAATTGAACAAAAACAAATCCACCCCAAACAGCAGGCCGCCCAGGATCAGCGATCTTTTGATCCGGCTGCCACCGTCCACATAACGGTTCAGCCACGCCATGGCGCAGGCAGTCACAAAACCTGTCAGCAGGCACCATAACAGGGTCTCGACGGTTTTTTCCGGGAAAGACGAATAAATACCGATAACGTAGTACAGAAGCAGCCGCCCGGCTGTAAAGCAAAGGGTTATGATGAGTACGGGAAGGGCGAGCATCTTCCAGCTGCGTTTTTTTACAGACGGCCCTGTATGCCCGAACAGCCAGCCCAGCAACAGCCCCATGACGATGAGAGCCAGGCCATCCGCTACAGGATAGGTGATGCGATCCAAGGGAACCACATGGGGCAGAGGCTCCCAAAGGTAGACGGTCCACACGGCGCAGCAGGCAAAGCCGTATCGCAGCCCCTGCCAGATACGGTTCCCGCCCGTTCTTTTCCGTATGAGCAGGAACAGCGCGGCGATCAGGGAGTAGGTGAAAATCCCGTAAATCGTAAAAGCAATCGGCATGGTTCCATTTTGTGCGAATATGCTGGGCGATAGAATAGTTTGCTCTCCTGCCGGGATAGCAAGCTGTCCAATAATACGAACAATCGTGGTAGCTATACCAATGAAAATAGTCCCTAAAAAATTTTTTATCGATTCAGTCATTCCGTATTCCTCTGCGTCTCATTGATAATTGGCCGTAAAGAAGCAAAATCCACAAAATCTGACCGTTTGCCGCAGGTCTCCATCAACTCTCTGCCTTCTTCGCTCCATTCAGAGACATCGCCTGACAACTGATGGCGCCACGCAGATGCGAAAGACTCGCATTGGCTATCCGCCGGTCTCAGCACCCTTCTGTCTCAGAGCAGACGCAGCAGTGGTATTCAGTACGAAAGCATAGAGATTTTCCCTGCCCAGGATAACGCGCACGTCCACATACCGTCCGGCAATCAAGTATCCCAAAGCCATATTGGGCACATACAAAGTTCGTGCAAATGTAGCCAGTCGGAAACCGCCGCCACAAAAACACCTCCTCAATTGGATATAACAAATCAGTATGATTATATCGTGATTCGTGTTTGGTCTCTATCATGAGCAGGTTAAAACTGCGTAAAATTATGACATGATCCCGGAACTGATTCAAAAGGTTTCATGAAATGCTATCATTATCAGGAACAAGCCTTTCTGACATTTTCATTGACTTCCTTCCCACTCCTCAGCGAGCATCATATCTTCCAAAATCTCGTCGTAGACAAATTATTGGGTAACCTTGTGGTTTTCCCGCCTAACATTTACGGATACTTTACCCTGATTTCACATCGCAAAATAAGATAAGTGCTATAATTAAAATGGAATCGAATCCACTGACCTATGAACAAAACAACGAGGTGAACTATATGACTTTATTCATGAATGAGA
>ENA-UONU01001288-UONU01001288.1-human-gut-metagenome-genome-assembly--contig:-CS51-NODE-1288-length-19300-cov-7.379475_pt1 | contig 19300 bp, 6 predicted proteins | sample MGYA00242462_ERZ724009 | MGnify/ENA metagenome assembly ERZ724009 | reverse complement strand
GCCGATCTTGCAATGCTTCACGCGATCTTCGACTTCGGCGCGTTTGGCGTTGTTGAAACGATCCACGGTGCCGACGAGGTATCCGGTAATGCGACGGATACGTTCAAACTTCACGCCTTCGCCAACCAAAACTTTCTTGCTTTCAGTGTTCATTGAACCGTTCTCCAATACTTGGTTTAACAATAATGGGTATATCGGAAAATGCGGGTATCCGCACTTTGCTTGCTCATCAGCGCGACATTCACGCGCCTCTTCAATGCATTCCAGTTCAACCGCTCCAGCTGGGCTGTCCCCGAGCTATACGAATTGATCCAAGGCGTTCCTCTTAGCGAACGGGGATGGAAAAACTCACCCGTTCCAACAGCCGGAACGAACCCCTCCGCGCGGCCTCCCCACCAGTCAAAAGTCTTAGGAGGGGAAAGAGAGAGGGCTGGGAAGGGGAAGCCCTTCTTCAGAAGGGTTCCCCTCCCCAATATTCATCTAAATCACCATATTGGGCATCTTGTCCTCGGCTTCGAGGCGTTCCTCTTCAGAACGCACGTCGCGGATGTAGCCCTTGATCTTGCGCAATACTTCGATATCGACGCCTTCGCCGTCGTGACGCCCGCAGCGGGGGCACACGTCGCCGATGATGCCCGTGTAGCCGCACAGGGGATCACGGTCCACGGGATGGTTGATGGACCCGTAGCCGACGCCCATGTCCTTCATGGCCCGGATGAGATCCTCGAACGCCTCAAGGTTGTTCACCGGATCGCCGTCCACTTCCACATAGGTGATGTGCCCGCCGTTGGTCATCGCATGATACGGCGCTTCAAGACGGATCTTGTTGTAGGCGCTGATGCTGTAATAGACCGGGATGTGGAACGAATTGGTGTAGTAGTCCTTATCCGTAATACCTTCGATGGAGCCGAAACGCTTGCGGTCGAGACGTACGAACTTGCCGGAAAGCCCTTCGGCGGGGGTTGCGATCACCGAGAAATTGAGCTTCGTCTCGGCGGCCTTCTTGTCCGCCTTCTCGCGGATGAAGCCTACAATCTTGAGGCCAAGCTCCTGCGCTTCCTCGGACTCGCCGTGATGCTTGCCGATCAGCGCCTTGAGGCACTCCGCAAGGCCGATGAACCCCACGGTCAGCGTGCCGTGCTTGAGCACTTCGCGCACTTCGTCGTCCGGGCCGAGCCGTTCCGAATCGATCCAGATGCCCTGCCCCATCAGGAAGGGATAATTCTTGCACTTCTTGCACGACTGGATTTCGAGGCGCTCAAGAAGCTGCTCGAAGACCAGATCCACCATCTTGTCCAGCTCGGCGAAGAAGGCGTCGACGTTGTGATCCGCAAGGATGCCGAGGCGGGGCAGGTTGATGGACGTAAAGCTCAGGTTACCGCGCCCGTTGACGATTTCACGGCTCGGATCGTTCATGTTGGCCATAACGCGCGTGCGGCAGCCCATGTAGGCGATTTCCGTCTCGGGATGGCCGGGCTTGTAGTAGGCCAAGTTGAACGGCGCGTCGATGAAGGAAAAGTTCGGGAACAGGCGTTTGGCGGACACGCGGCAGGCAAGCTTGAACAGATCATAGTTGGGCTCGCCTTCCCGGAAGTTGACGCCTTCCTTCACCTTGAAGATATGGATGGGGAAGATGGGCGTCTCGCCGTTGCCGAGGCCCGCTTCGGTGGCCAGCAGCACGTTGCGGATGACCATGCGGCCTTCGGGGGAGGTGTCGGTCCCGTAGTTGATGGAGCTGAAAGGGATCTGCGCTCCGGCGCGGGAGTGCATGGTGTTGAGGTTGTGCACCAGCGCTTCCATCGCCTGATACGTGGCCTTCTCGGTGTACTCAAGGGCCTTCTTGACGGCGAAGTCGATGTTCAGGGCGGGGGCGTGCTGAGTGAGGATCTCCCGGACGAAGGCGAGGCCCTTTTCATCGAGGATGGATTCGTTTTCCTCAATGTAGGCGCGCAGCCCGGCCTTTACATCATCCTTGCTCTCCATATTGTAGAGATCAAGGATCAGGCACAGTTCCTTGATGAAGGTCTTGGCGACGCCGGGGGCGAGGCCGTATTCGAAATTCGGGATGCTCTGCCCGCCGTGCTGGTCGTTCTGATTGGCTTGAATGGCGATGCAGGCAAGGGCGCTGTAGCTGCGGATATCGTTGGGTTCGCGCAGGAAGCCGTGGCCCGTGCCGAAGCCGCCCTTGAACAGCGTCTTGATGTCGATCTGGCAGCAGGTGGTGGTCAGGCTCAGGAAATCAAGGTCGTGGATGTGGATGTCGCCGTTCTTGTGCGCGAGGCTGTGCTTCGGGTTGAGGATGTACATCTCGTAGAACTGCTTGGAACTTTCGCTGCCGTAACGCAGCATCATGCCCATAGCGGTGTCGCCGTCGATGTTGGCGTTCTCGCGCTTGAGATCGTTGTCCTTGGCGTCCTTGAAGGTGAGGTCGCGGATGGTGGTCATGAGCCGGGTGTTCATTTCCCGGATCTTGGTCCGCTGGTGGCGGTACAGGATGTACGCCTTGGCGGTGCGGGCATGGCCGCTCTTGATAAGGGTTTTTTCTACCAGATCCTGCACCTGTTCCACATCGGGGACGGCGTCCTCGAACTGCTCATTGAGGCGCTCCAGCACTTCGGCGGCTATCTTGAGCGAAAGGACATAATCCTTCCCTCCCTGACTGCTGGCGGCACGGAAGATTGCCTGAGCGATCTTGTTCACGTCAAAAGGAACAATGCGTGCGTCACGTTTCCTGATAGAACTAACCATTCGTCATCTCACTCGCTTTAATCAAGAAAAAAAGGCTGTTTGCAGTTCGCAACAATATGTACTTGTTACTGAAAGGAAACAGATTCATACATCCAGCATAGCCTATCCGGCGACTCGGGGCTAGTGTCTAACACTCTTTTCCGAAAAGTTCTTTTTCGAACCACCCGCCGTCCGATTGCCTACCATCGGGACGCAAAAAAGGACGCCTTAGAGCAACGAGGCCCGTCGCTCTTTCGTTAAACCGGGGAGACCCACTATCAAAACTTTCTGAATATCCGAGGGTTGATATGCTCACCCCGATATCGGGGGCATACGGCAGCGAACCCTCGCTTGTCCGGGGGGATGTCTCTCTGCGTGAAGAAGGTGTAAACGCAAACCGGAAGAGGATCAACACCCCTGTACATGCCCAAGCGAAAGCCCTCTCCTCAAAAGCCCCGGGAAACAAGGCTTCCGTCGGGATGAAAAATTTTTCAGCTTTTTTTATACTCCGGCGAGTCATATCAGGGCCATTCTGTCAACCGCCAATTTGCAGCTAGTTACGCATAACTTTTCTTAAGTATTGAATTATTTTTTTCTAGAAATATCAAAAAAATCCTGCCTCACTGCCCCTTTATTCAGCGTATGCGGGCCTCCTTTAAAAAGTAACGATTCCTAATTATAGAAAAACCTCCACCCGGGGAAAGCCTGCCGAAAGCGTCTGGAGGCGGTAAAGCCACCCCCAAAGCCTCCCGGCACCCCGCACGGAGGATCGGATTTCCCGCCTAAGAGAAGCGTCCTCAACCACCACGGCCAAGCCGTGTTGACGGGTGGCGGGTAGCCCGGTACAAAGCCAAAAGGCACCTTCAAGATGACCGCCGGTCAGCCCATCCCTCCCCAGTCCGGCACAGCGCTGTTTGTCTCGCCTTGCCAGCCCTCCGGCGTTTCCGTTCCGAGAGAACCATGTCCATTGTGACGGAAGCGGAGGCATCCTCACCCTGCCCGGTGCCCCGTTCCGTCAGAAAAGGCGGAGGCGCCGCGGATCAGGTCCGTCCGCAACGGGAGCCGTGCCCTGACATACGGAAAACATGAAGTGCATTCCTTGTTCCAACATCCGCCGCAACCGACGGCGGCAAACCCACCGCGCATACCGTGCGCTCTTTTTAGGATACGTTGTATGACAAACGGATTTACGAAAGCAGAGGATCTTGCCCGCCCGTAGCAAAGGCTGCTGCGCGACGAGCTGAAGATTGAAGCAGGCGGCCTTTGCTCATCCTCACATGAAAATTCATGCAAGGAGTGGGCAAGGTAGTGAGCTATACCAACGCCGACCGGATACTTCCCCGCGAACTGCTGGACGCGATCCAGCAATATGCCGACGGGGTGTATCTGTATATTCCGCGCAAGGCGGAACGGAAACGGGCTTGGGGCGAGGCCACGGACTCCCGCAGGGAGCGGCTCGCCCGGAACAGGGAGCTGTACGAGAAACATCTCGGCGGCGCTCCCGTGCACAAACTGGCGGAAGAATATTACCTCTCCGCCAAGACCATCTATAAAATCCTTGCCTCCATGCGGCAGGCATGACGGACAGCGCCACAGGCCCACGCTTGCGGCGCTTTTTCGTTTGAGAAGCGAGAAGGAGGACCACAAAAACACCCGTTTCCGATATAAGGCAGGGATACTTTTTTACACAGGAGTTTCCACATGCATCCAACCTCAACAGCATCCAACCCGTTGTTCGACCGCGACTTCCTTCTCGCCACCATGATGGGCCCCAATTGCGTCAGGTTCGCCGAAGAACTGACCGCAAACATCCCCCTTTCTCCCAATATGCGCGTGCTCGACCTGGGGTGCGGCATGGGGCTGAGCTCGATATACCTCGCACGGACATTCGGCGTGCGGGTGTTTGCCGCGGACCTGTGGATAAACCCTTCGGACAACTTTGCGCGGTTCCGGGACTTCGGGCTTGAAGACGCCGTTATCCCCCTCCGGGCCGAAGGACATGCCCTGCCCTTTGCCGAAGGGTATTTCGACGCCGTGATCTGTATCGATGCCTACCATTTTTTCGGCTGTGATCCGGAGTACCTCGACGCCCACATCGTTCCTCTCGTCAAGCCGGGCGGCTTTATCGCCGCCGCCATCCCGGGCCACCGGCAGGAATTAACGGGGGACATCCCCGACGAGCTCCGGCCTTATTGGAAGGAAGATATCAATTTCCACTCCGCCGGATGGTGGGCCGAACTCTGGAAACAGTCCACCCGCGCCGCCGTACGGGACGCCTTCTCCCTCCGCAGCCACAAAGCCGCATGGGAGGACTGGCTCCAGTGCGACAACCCCTATGCACAGCGCGATGCCGGCATGATGGAAAAGGCCGGCTGGCGCTACTTCGACTCTATCGGCATCATCGCTACCGTGTCCCCGGCAGCCTGTTCGGAACCGTACCTTCTATTATAAGGTAGAGGTCTCCCTTGAAAGCCTGTCGCCCGTGCGGCGGAACGGCCTCCCCCTTGGCAGCCCCACCTTGGAAATACCGTTCGCCGAACCTCCATACCTCCGATAGGCATTCGTCCGTTTCCGGCACCAACCCGGACGGATGTATACCCGCCATCCCACATCAGCCCAAACCTTTTGCCGGAGCCTCACACCTCCGGCAAAAGGGCATCCCCGGCGAGCCCGGAACACAGCAAAAAGCAGCGGCTTCGGGCGAGACTCTCTCTTCCGAAGTAAAAAAGCCCTAAAGATCTGCATGGATTCAATGGCGACGGTCCCGATGATACCCCCCGCCGGGACGCCAAATAGAAACAAGTCTCATTGACAGCCGATGCACGACTGCTTATAAACAAGAAAAGTTTTCGGCATCCCGCCCCCTTGGGGATGCCCATCATTCTTGAGAAACGCGCCTTCGCGCACCTCTCCCAGCCCGACATCATCAGGACTGCCCCATCGTAGATAAGGCCCTGCACATTACGTGCAGAGGCCTCTTTTGTTTTTCCTCCTACCGTTAAGGAGTCCTGATATGGCGGACATCATTCTCAATAAGCCGGAAGCGGGCACTCAGGCCGTCTTCGAAGCGGCCGGGGACAGCCGAATCGACCTCAACTTCCCTACTGATCAGGCAACGCTGGAACGTTCCGGCAATGACCTTATTTTCCGTTTCGACGACGGCAGCACCGTTGTCCTGCGTGATTTCTATACGGCCTATACCAAGGATTCCATGCCCGACTTCGTGATCGAAGGCACTCCGATCGCGGGCGAGCAATTCTTCACGGCCCTGAACGAACCCGACCTCATGCCCGCGGCCGGTCCGGCGGCAAACGCCGCCAGCGCGGACGGCGGACGCTTCCGCGAATATGCCGACGACGCCCTCATCAACGGTGTAAACCGCCTTGACGGGCTCGACCTGAGCAGCAACCGCGCCTTCTTCCCCGAACGCGAGCCGTGGGGCGGCCTGCGCGGCGACGATACCCCCAACTACGCGCCGACCCTCAGCGTCAGCGGCTCGCTCGGCGTCATCGAATCCGGCGTGTTCCCCGGCGGCAATGAAATCTACGAGGGCGTCCCCTCCATGTCCGGCAGGGCCACCGGCACCGACGCCAACGGCGACACGCTTTCCTTCGGCTTCATCGACGCGAACGGGGCGCAGGTGACCAGCATCGTCACCCCCTATGGCGTGATGGCAATGGCCCCCGACGGGACCTACACCTATACCATCGACAACGCTGATCCCGATACCAACGGCCTCGCTCTTGGCGAAACCCGTACCGAAACCTTCACCGTCTACGTGAGCGACGGACGCGGCGGCCTCGCCACGCAGGAAATCACCGTCACTCTCACCGGTACCAACGACCGGCCCGAACTCTCCATCGCCAACGCCGCGCAGGGCATCCACGAAGACACAGCCTCCGTGGGCGGCACATTCGCCGTGCAGGATCCGGACAGCGACAGCGGGCAGAACCAGACGTTCCACATTGAGGGAGGCAGCAACACGCCCGCCGCCGACGGCACCAGCCCTTCCGACGGTTCCCACTCCGCCATAGGCAGCACGGACGCCACGTTCACCACGGACTACGGCAAGCTGACCCTTGATCCCGCCACCGGGCAGTGGACCTATGCGCTCAACAACGCCAGCGACAAGGTCCAGCAGCTCAATGCCGGGGAAACCAAGGTCGAAACCTTTGAAGTGACCGTTACCGACGAACACGGCGCGACCTCCACCCAGACCATCACCGTTACCATCACCGGCACCAACGACATCCCGGTGATCGACACCGATCAGAGCAACTTCCATCTCGACTTCAAGGAACAGGGCGTCTACCAGCCCTCGGAAAACGGCGACGGCAACACGCCCACGACGCCCGGCGGAACGGGCGAAGGCCAGCATCAGACCGGAACCCTTTCCGGCAGGATCTTCGCCTCCGATGCCGACAAGGAAAACGGGGCGGGCTCCACGGAGCACGATGTCAACAAGCTCAACTTCCACGTCGAGCACGCAGGATCGAGCCTGACCGACGGCGGCGCCTCCACCACTGTGACCGGAACCGGAACCCCCGGCACCGGGGACGTCGTCTACGCCTACACCTCCGCCTACGGCACCCTGACCTTCCGCGCGGACGGCTCCTACGAGTACACGCTCAACAACAAGAATCCCGGCGAAACAGGCGCGGACGGCAATGCCGTCAACAACCTCGCCCTCGGCCAGACCGTGACCGAGACCTTCACCGTCTACGTCACCGACGCCCAGACCGGCCGGAGCGTGCCCCAGACCATTACCGTCACCATCAACGGCACCAACGACGTCCCCACGCTTGATCTGTCCAACGACAATCTCAACGATCTGCTCGGCGGCGACGGCAACCTCCATGTGGTCGAGGACGGCGTGGGCCGTGACGACGCCAACACCCCCACCGACGATCCCGGAAAGGAAAATACCCCCTTCACGGGCCACACCACCGACACCGGAACCGCCAGCGGCAATGACGTCGACGCAGGGCATATCCTGTATTTCGGCGCGGCTGCGGGCGAGAACACCAAGACGTTCGATCCTTCCGTATTCAACACGGCCGACTCCACCGCCACGGGCGGCGCGGCCTCTTCCGTGGTTGCGGGCGGCCAGTACGGCAGCCTGACGATCAACTCCAATGGCTCCTACACCTACGCCATGAAGGGCGAAGGCGAAAACGTCAGCTTCGAGCTCGACGGCAAGACCTACACCTCCCTTGATCAGCTCGCCGAAGGCGATACCATTTACGAAACCTTCACCATCTACGTGCGCGACGAGCACAATGCGTGGACGGCGAAGACCGTCACCGTGGCCATCCACGGCACCAACGACATCCCCACCCTCGACATCACGGGCAGCGACTGGAACATCACGCAGGGCGGCGATCTGTCCATCGACGGCACCTTCACGGTCACCGACAACGACCGCGACGCCGGGACGGATCAGGCCTTCCATATCGCTGGCGGCAAGGACACCTCCGGCACGGGCACTGACGGCGCACACGGGACCGACGGCGACACGAACGCCACGTTCACCACGGACTACGGCAAGCTGACCCTCGATCCCGCCACCGGACAGTGGACCTATGAAGCCACCCCCGACGCGATCAAGGGACTCGGCAAGGACGAAACCAAGATCGAGACCTTCGAAGTGACCGTCACCGACGAGCACGGCGCGACCTCCACCCAGACCATCACCGTCACTCTGAACGGGATCAACGATGCGCCGTGGCTCGGCCAGACCTCCATTGATCTCAAGGAAGAAGGCGTCATCCTCACTCCGGAACAGCCCGGCGAGACCTCCAATACAGAAACCCACGAAGCGCCTGGTAACACGGGCGAGGCCGGACAGGACGAGCACCGGACCCTCGTTGAGGGCGAACTCCCGTGGAAGGACGACGACATCAACGACAAGCCGATCTTCGGCATTTCCGGGCTGATCGGCGCTACCGATGGCATCCTCAACGTCACGATCAAGAACGGCGATCCCGACGCCTCCAACAACGTGGACGTCAAAATCCTCTCCTCCACGACCGACCCGAATACTCACATCCAAACCATCGTGACCAACTACGGCACGCTCACCCTCGACACGCAGACCGGCAAGTTTACCTTCGACATCAGCGGTTCCGACGCCGACAAGCTGGCGGCGGGCGAAGAGCTCGAGTTCAGCTTCCACACCACCGTCAACGACCAAAACGGCGGAAACGCCGACAATAGGCTCGACGTGACCATCAGCGGCACCAACGATCGGCCCACGCTCGATCTGGTTGAACCCACCCACGGCGACAACGTCACGGTCGTGACCGACGATAAGACCGGCGAAGTCAAGTTCGACATCACCGAAAAGGCCGACGTCGCCAACGACACCACCGTTTCCGGGACGCTCAAGTCCGACGACGACGATCGCGGGGCGAACCTGCGCTACGGCGTGGCGCTCGGCAAGCAGGACGTGGAGTCCGAAGCGGGCCGAAACCTCGCCTTCGGTTCCGGTTCCGACGGCAAGCCCGGCATGGGCGAACCGCTCCATCAGGTCGGCGGCAAGATCGTGATTGAAGGCAGGTACGGCACGCTGACCATCGATCCGGAGAGCAATACCTACACCTACAAGACCAACGAAAACGCCGACCGTCTCGGCCTCGACGCCGACGGCAACCCGCAGACCGGAACCGACGAGTTCACCATCTACGTGCGTGACGAGCACGGCGCGTGGACGGCGAAGCCCATTTCCGTCACGGTCACCGGTTCCAACGACACGCCGACGATTACGGCTGACGACGCCGAGCACTGGGTCAAGGAAGCGGGCGTCGTGGACACCTCGACGGACCACGGCTCCACCACCGACACGGCGAAGACTCCGGATCCCTCCGACGATTCCCGCGAGCTGACCGACGCGGATAACAGCCTCTCCCGGAATGAAATTTCCGGTCAGGTCCACGTCAAGGATACCGACACCACCGACACCCTGACCCTCGACATCGGGGCGAAGGAAGGCTCCGGCACGACCCTCATTGGCGATCCCAAGACGGACGCCAACGGCAACATTACGCTGGAAACCGAATTCGGTTCCATCATCCTGCACAAGGACGGGACCTATACCTACACGATCGACGAAGACAAGACGCAGTCTCTCTCGCAGGGCCAGACCGAGAAGGAAATCTTCACCATCACCGTGGATGACGGGCATGGCGGCAAGGCTTCCGTGGACATCACGATCAACATCGTGGGCACCAACGACCGGCCTACTCTGACCCTGACTCCGACGAGCGACACGGTCGTCAGTGATCCCGGCTACGACAAGGACCATAATGAAGTCGCGGAAGACCTCACCGTCACCGGTACCTTCGAGGGTGCTGACCCCGATTCCAACCCCACGCTCGAATTCGGCGTGAGCACCAGCGCAGGCAACCGGGACACCGCGTTCGGCGCGGACGGTAACAACCCCGGCATGGGCAACGGGCACCATTCGGTCACGGGCACATACGGCTCCCTGACCATCGATCCCGTTACCGGCAAGTACGTCTACACGCTGGACACCGCCAAGAACGGCGCTGCGGACAAGCTCGGCCTCAACGCCGACGGCACGCCGCAGACCGGAACCGACACGTTCACCATCTACGTGCGCGACGAGCACGGCGCATGGTCTGAACAGACCGTCACCATCACCGTCAACGGCTCCAACGACAAGCCCGTCATCGCCAACACCGGAGACACCCTCACCATCACTGAGTCCGGCGTCGACGCAAACAATAAGGACATTCCCGGCACGAAGTCGGATTCAGGCAAGGTGGACGCGAGCGACGTCGATACCGGCGATACGCTCACATACTTCTTCTCCAACACGATCGAGCAGGGCACCGTGATCGGTTCCCTCACACTCGCCAACGGCACGAAGACCAACATCACGGTTACGTCCATCGGCCCCAACGGGGAGATCGTCACCGACTACGGCACGTTCCATCTGAACACCAAGACCGGCGACTACACGTTCACGAAGAGCGAAATCGAGGTCAACGGAAAAGAAGAAGAAGGCTCGTTCGTTAACCAGCTCCAGCGCGGCGACAAGGTGGAACTCGACTTCTCCATCAGCGTGAAGGATTCCCACGGCGAAACGGCTTCGAGCACGCATGACGTCACCGTCGTGATCAACGGCTCCAACGACCGGCCTTCCGCCACGATGCAGGGCATCACCGTCAAGGAGGTGGGTGTCCATGACGGCAACACCGCGACCACGGCCGATACGGACGGCACCCTCGGCGCTGGCGAGCACCGGGTCACCTCCGGTACGCTGAATATAACGAACCTCAAGGACGTGGACGACGACATCAGCGAGGGTTTCGGAACCGGAGAGGATCAGTTCAAGATCAGCTTGCGGGGCTCGGGCAATTGCGGCACGCCGAGCCACAATGCCGACGGCACGTGGACCATGACTCACCTGCTGAGCAATGGCGGAGACTTCAACAACGTCAGGGCCACCCTCTTCAACTCCAACTTCCCGAAGGACGCCTTCGACAAGCTCGAAGCGCAGCTTCGAGCCGAAGGGCTGCTGGGACAGAATCAGGATCTCACTTACGGCAACGCGGCTTCCATCCTCTCTCAGGTGGCGCTCGGCACCCTGACCGTCAACCCGGACGGTTCATACTCCTTTACCCTGCCCCCGGACGGCTCGGCGGGCAGCATGATCGTGAACATGTTCGGCGCGGACAACTCCTCCAACCGGACCATCAACTTCTCAGTCACCGACCCGCACGGCGGCGTTTTCAACGGTTCATTCGGCGTCACCATCAAGGGCACCAACGATCGGCCCGAACTGGAACTGCTCGGCGGCGATGATCACCGCCTCGTTATTTCCACGGGTACGACGCCCGACGGAAACGCGACGACCCACGCCACAATCACCATGACCGAAGATGACAAGTCCTTCTCGGCCGATGCCAAGGGAACGGACGTGGACTTCGGTTCCAGGCTGACCTACGGCATCGCCGGAGGCCATATCGGCGACGCGGACAGTGCCGACATCAATGACCTGAAGGCGGCCTTTGACGGCGACAAGGGCATGGGCAACGCTCATACCCGGATCGAAACCGGGCACGGCGTGTTCACCATCGACTCGTCCACCGGCAAGTATACGTACACGCCGAACGAAAATCTGGTCTACGGCGAGAAGTACACGGATGAATTCACCATCTTCGTGCGCGACGAAAAGGGCGCGTGGTCGCAGCAGCACGTCACCATCAACGTGACGGGCGGCGCTGACGCCCCGATCCTCGTGGGCAAGCTGCCCAACGCGATCATGGCCGAAATCACCGAGGCGGGCGTCGTGCCCAACACCAATACGGATGTGGACGGCTCCATCCACGTCAACGGCAAGCTCGTGGACGGCTTCTTCAACAGCGGCGGACACGAGCTCGGCTCGTTCGAGGTCAAGCAGGTCGACACAGGAGAGGGCGCGGGGCATCTGATCGCCGGGTTCGTCGTAGGCAACAAGTTCTACGCGGGCGCCCTGAAGACCGACTACGGGACCCTGCACGCCGAAGTCGTCGGCGGAAAGGTCGTCTACTCCTTTGAGCTGCCCAAGGCGGGCACGCCGGAAGCCGCGAACCTCGACGCCCTCGACGCGGGACAGCGTGAAAAGCTGTTCGACAACCTCAAGGTCGGCGTCTACGATTCCGCCCACGAATCCCTCGTGAACGGCGGCGCCAACGCGGACGGCTCGTTCAACATCAATACCGGCAACTCGAACCTCATCCCCACGCAGGACGTGGATGTCTACGTGAAGGGCACCAATGACCGGCCCGTCTTCACCGACGAAAACGGGAACGTCATCGCCGAAGTCGTCACCGACGCGAACGGGAAGACCTTCACGAAGATCACTTCCGACCAGACCAGTGAAGGCGTGTTGCAGGAAGACGGCAGCCACACCCTTTCGGGAAACCTGAGCGCCCACGACCCCGACAAGAGCCACGGCGACGCGGCGGGCAACCTCAGCTACAGCATCGAGAGCGGCGGCAAGCTGGTGCAGATCATCGAAGGCAAGTACGGCATCCTCAAGCTCAATCAGGATGGCAGCTACACCTACGAGATCACCAAGCCGGGCCTGCTCCAGTCTCTGGCCGAAGGCGATATTGCTCAGGAAACCTTCGACGTCCGTGTCACCGACCCGCTCGGTGCCCACAGCTCCGGCAAGCTGGTCATCGACATCGCCGGAACGGATGACATACCGACCATCAGTGCCGGCAACGGGGAGATCTTCGAAGACGGCCCCGTCGTACTGCCAAACGGCACGGATCCGTCCATCACCGGAACGTTGAAGCTCGATAACATCGTCGATGCCGAGGACAAGGGCGCACAGACGTGGACCAATGAAGGCCAGACCGGTTTCGCCACGGACAAACAAGGAAATCTTCTTGACCATCCGCTCGGAGAACTCAAGGTCAATGCCGATGGTACCTACAGCTATACGCTGACCGAAAACGGCTCGAAGATCGTCCAGTCCATGAACGATGGCGACGTCAAGACCGAAACCTTCAAGGTGCAGGTGGAGATCGAAGGCGGCAAGATCGTCGAGAAGGACATCACCATCACCATCAAGGGCACCAACGACGCCCCGACCTTTACGGATACGGTTACCGGCCTTAAGGGCGACGTGAAGCAGGACGCCTTCGTCGATCCCGATGGAAGCGACGGCGGCGTCCCCGGCGTGGTCTTCACGGGGACCCTCTCCGGCGCGACCGACGTGGACGATCCGGACGGCCAGCTCCGTTTCATGCTGGTCGGCAAGGATGGGAAGCCCGTCACGGAACTCAAGACCGAATACGGCACCATCGTCCTCACCTACGAGACGGCGGCGGACGGTTCGATCATCACGCATTACAAGTATACGCTGGACAACGAGAGCACGAAGCTCGACGAAGCCCTCAATAAGCTCCAGAACGGCGAGACGCTGCCCGACGGCGCGAAGGTCGTGGTGGTCGACCCCCACGGCAAGGTTTCCGAGGAGCAGAAGGAGCTCACCATCAACATCCATAAGCCCGACAGCGGCGAGGGTGGATGGGACGGCGGAGCGGGCCTCATCATCGACGCCGACAAGAGTGAGTTCAACGGCACGGTGGTCGAGGACGGCAGGGATCTGCCGCAAACGCCTGATGTCACGGAAGGCCTGATCTTCGAAGGCCAGCTCCATGCCAAGTGGGACGGCGAAGGCCACACCGGAACGCCTCCCGACCGCGTCTTCGGCATCGAAGAAAAGGATGAGTTTGGGCTCGGAACCGGAAAGCAAATCCAGAGCAGCGCCGCCGACGGTTTCGTAACCGCGGAAGGCAAGTACGGCTACCTCATCGTCGATCCCGTTACCGGGAAGTATACCTATACCCTGTACAACGGCGAAAATGGCAAGCCGGGCAAGGTGCAAGACCTCGCCGAAGGGCAGACGGTGAAGGAAGACTTCGACGTCATGCTCAACGGCAAGGAGACGGATTCCAAGATCACCATCACCATCCACGGCACCAACGACGCACCGGTCATCGACAGCTACCAGAATATGACGATTCAGGAAGGCGACGATGGGCTGGGCAATCTGACGACCTCAGAAACCCTGAAGGCGCATGACATCGACAAGCTCAAGGGCACGGACGGGTCGTTTGAATCGGGAACTGAAACCGAGACGCTCAAGTACTACTTCCGCGACAAGGACGGCAACGAAACCAACACGCTGCCGACCAAGTACGGCACTGTCACGCTGACCTTCGATAAGGACGGCAACTGCACCTATACCTACACGACCGACGGGGCAAAGTTGCCCGACCATCTGCCAAAGGGCGAGTCACTTCCCGATTCGTTCATCATCTACGTGCGTGACGCACACGGCGAGGTGGTTAAGCAGGAGATTACCGTCACCATCAACGGCACCAACCACGGCCCCGAAGTGGTTCCGGGCGAGCACGTCCTGAACGTTGTGGAGGACGTGACCGTCTCGCAGGAAGGCAACCTGAACGATATCATCAAGGATGACGAAGGGCTGAACAACCTGCACTTTTCCATCAACGGCAAGGGAACGGTCGTGGAAGGCGAGTACGGTACGCTGCACATCGATCCGGCTACCGGAAAGTATATCTACACCCTGAACAATGCCGACCCGGAAGTGCAGGGCCTCAACTCCGAGGACAACATTCAGGAAATCTTCACGATCACCGTAAAGGATAAGCACGGGGAAACGACGACCGTTGATGTCACGGTCAACGTCAAGGGCACCGACGACACGCCCGAGCTCACACTCGGCAAGGTCCTCTCAGTGCGCGAAGGCGACGCTGACGCCGTTGGTGACACCGCCGTGGGCTTCGACAAGGATATCGCGGATCAGGGGCACCTGACCTACTCCTTCGGTAAGGATGCCGACGGCAATCCTCTTACTGAAATAACCAACGAATACGGTACGTTCACCATCGATCCCAAGACCGGTGCATACACGTTCACGCTCGACAACACGTCCGAAACCGTGCTCAAGATGGCGGCGGGCCGTTTGTACGAGACTTCTATTAATGTGACCGTCACTGACACGTCAGGACTGTCAGATACAAAGGAACTCGTCGTCAATATCGAAGGCACCAACACCGCCCCCGTCATCACGAGCGGCGAGCACGGCGTCATCATCGCCAATCCGGCTCCGCTGGTTGAAGACGGCGGCGTCTCCAAGGTGACCGGACAGGTGACGGCCCGCGAATACGACGAAGGCGACCACGTCGTTGCCTTCAAGTTCGTGAACGACAAGGGCGAGCTTGTCGACTCGCTCACCGGCAAGTATGGCACCATCAGTATCGATAAGGACGGCAACTACACCTACACGTTCAACAACGGGCAGGCGCAGCATCTTGGCGCTGGCGAAATGGCCGCCGAGCACTTCAACGTCGTCGCCGTCGACACCTACGGAGCGCAAACCACGACGCCTTCCGACCTGCAGATCCAGATTCAGGGCACCAACGACGCCCCTGTGATCACCAGCCCTACCCCCGTACTCAACCTGACGGAACTGGCCAGCGGGCAGGCCGAAATAACCGGTACCATCACGTTCAACGATGCGGACAAGAAGGCCGACGGAACCTTCTATGACACGCACACCTTCTCGGTCAGGCCCACCGGAGCCGCCGAGACGGAAAACGGTGCAGCAGCCGAAGGCAAGTACGGTACGCTGACCATCGATGAACACGGCAACTACAAGTACACCCTGACCAGCGACGCGCTCGGAGAGGGAGACAAGTACACAGAAACGTTCACGGTCACCGTGGACGACGGCAGGGGCGGAACCGCCACCCAGACCATCACCGTCAATCTCACCGGCACCAACGACGCCCCGGTGATCACGGAGTCGCACACCGACAACGGAACCACGGGGTCCTTCATCTTCACCGATGCCGATGTAAAGGCCGATGGTTCCTTCTACGATACGCATTCCTTCGCCATCAGCGTCGACGGCAAGGCACACGGCGTAACGCTGGATTCCACCGGCACGCACGGCACCGTCACCATCGACGGCCTGGGCACGTTCGAGCTGACGCAGGGCGACGGCGGCAACTGGCACTACGCCTTCACCGCCAGCCCAGAGGCCATAGCCGGGGCCGCTTTGGGGAGCCTCGTGACGCATGACTTCCAGATCATCGTCAATGACGGCCATGCCACGGCGATGACCCCGGCAGGCGAAGATTCCCTGTCTGTGAGCTTCATGGGCACGGGTACACCCCCTACGGACATGGATCTGGGCAACCTGACGCCGGGCATGGCCCAGGGCGATCATCTGCCCGGAATGGATGCGGACGGACACCAGCTCGCCTACGCCTTCGACAAGGCCGTGGACGGCAACATCCAGGGAGAATTCGGGAGCCTGCATTTCAATGCGGAAACCGGACAGTACACCTACACTCTGGACACCTCGGAGGACGGCCTCCACAAGCTGGCGCAGGCACAAGCCGACGGTTCCGCCCTGAAGGAATCCTTCGGATATACCGTAAGCGGTCATGAGGGCCATTCCAACGGCTCGCTGGAAATCAACCTGACGGATCTGCACACGCAGCTCGGCCACGCCGGAGCCGATACGCTCGGCGACCAGACAGCGGCGCATTCACAGGTGATCTTCGGCGAAGGCGGCGACGACGTCATCCACGGCGGCGCGGGCAACGATTGGCTGTTCGGCGGCGAAGGGGACGATCAGATCTTCGGCGGCACGGGCGACGACATCCTGTACGGCGGCGCGGGTAACGATTACCTCGACGGCGGGACGGGCCACAACTCGCTCTACGGCGGGGCCGGAAACGATATCCTCGTCTACAACCAGGGCATGGCCCACGCCAGCGGCGGTGAAGGCATCGACTTCCTCGTCGGAGCCGAAAAGGACACGTTGGACAGCCTGTTCGCCAACCCGGACAACAATCCCATCCAGAGCGATATCGAAAAGCTCATCACGTCCAAGCCGGACAGCCTGAGCCTTACGAATCTGGATGATCTGAAGAGCATCGGCATCTCCATAGAGGGCGATAAGCTCCACCTCTCCGGGGATTGGACACCGACGGCTATCGGAGGAGAGGAACACGGAATCAGCCTCGGCAATTACGCCGAGTTCACCCATCACAGCGATCACGGAGACATTACGATCCTCGTGCAGTCCGGTACGCCGGCCACTGACGACCTGGCGCAGCAGATCGTCCAGAACACGCTGAACCACGGACAAGGCTGATCCTGAAACGCAGCCGGAAGCCTTCCGGCTGCACCAAACACCTTATCCATCAATCCTGAAACAAAGGGTCCCATCCCGGCGCTTTTGCCGGGACGGGACCCCTTTCTCAAACATCGCCGACCCGCTTTACCCAACCTTCACAGCAACAAAAAAAAGCGGGGAAATCGCATCCCGCCCTATCGGCAATAATCCGTTTTGGGGCGCCGCGAGAGCCTGGCCAGCCCACTCCCTCTATGCACACGGGGTAATCGCCACTTGACGCTCTCCCTTTCTTGCCCACGGAGGATGGGCATATCCCACGGCCCCGAGTGAAGCCGCAGTCCACGCTCTTCGCCCAGACTTCTTCAAAAAAAGCCATTGATCCTGCTCGAATCAATGGCTTGCCTGTCTGCGCCGGGGCAGGAAAAAGGGCATAGGCGGGGTGACGGGACGCGGCGGCATTGTACGCCGGGGACGCGGAGCGCCAAATGATCCGGTGACGACCACGGCCCGCTCCTCTTCTTCGAGTTCCTGCTGGCAAGCCACGCAGTACCGTACCGAAGGCGACGCCAAGAGCCGCAGGAGCGGTATGGGCTCCCCACACGCCTCACAGACGCCGTAATCCATGACCTCGATACGCCGCAGGGCGTTCTCCAGATCCCGGATACGCTCGACGCGCCGGGCGGTCAGCCGCTCATCCACCGCACGCTCGCTCAGACGCGAGGCCAGTTCGTTTTCATCGGGACATTTGAGAGAAATCTCCGGAGACATCCGGGGCGACCGCAACGCCGAAAGTTCCCGTTCCATCATCCATCGCAATGCAGCCAATTGAGAGGTGTTCATACCGTTCCTCACTTGCGGGGGTTGTTCCGTGGATTCGGATGTATCCCCCACAACGCGACGGCTTCATGACGCCCCTATGGCTTTTTTGTGCAACACATGAAAACTGTTGGCACGGATGGCGGAGTTTTCCTGTCCTGCGCTCTGCGCATAGGCATCGCGCAAAACGGCCACAAGGCCCTCAACCGTCCGAAGGACTCAGCATTTCCCGCAGATCCGCAACGCTTGCCGCCAGCCGCGTGGCACCGGCCTCCACGAGTTCCTCCCGCGATCCGTAGCCGTACAGCACACCTATGTCCGCAAGCCCGGCCTCACGCGCACCCGTGATGTCGTACTTCCGATCGCCCACCATGACCGCACTCGACGGGGTTATGCCCCGCTCCCGCATGGCATAGCGGATCACGTCGATTTTGGAAGAACGTTTCCCTTCCATATCCGCGCCGTATACGCCCTCCAGCGCCCCCGCAAACCCGAAATGCTCCGCGATGCGTTTGGCGAACACCTCCGGTTTCGAGGTCGCCACGATGAGCCGCCTACCCGCAGCGCGCAAGGCTTCAAGCATTTCAGGCACCCCCGGATACGGAGCGTTCTCGAAAATCCCCTTATCGCGGAAATACACGCGGTAGGTGTCCACGGCGCGTTTCGCATCCGCGTCACTCATGCCCATTGTGCCCCGGAACGAGTCGTACAGCGGAGGCCCGATGAACGACCGCAGCGTCGCCGGTTCCGCTTCCATCCCGAAGCTCCGCAACGCGTACCTCACCGAATTGACGATCCCCGGCTCCGAGTCCGTCAGCGTCCCGTCCAGATCAAAGAGTATTGTTTTGTATTGCATGGCTCGCTTGTACGTCCCCCCGGGCCTTTGCGCAACCGTGGCCGGGGTAGGGATGATGCCTCCGGCGGCAAGGGCTGCCGCCCCTTGACCCTGCCCGGGGGGGCAAGCGCCCCCCCGGACCCCGGCGAGTGTGATCCGTCTCCTTCCGCACTTCGTTTGGAAGGAAACGGATCGCTTCTGCCTGCATCAGGTGATTACCT
>ENA-UONU01001280-UONU01001280.1-human-gut-metagenome-genome-assembly--contig:-CS51-NODE-1280-length-19426-cov-9.830417_pt1 | contig 19426 bp, 34 predicted proteins | sample MGYA00242462_ERZ724009 | MGnify/ENA metagenome assembly ERZ724009 | reverse complement strand
ACTGTGAAGAGCCATATTGCATCCAAGGTGATATAGCGCGCGGCGCTCACTTCGGGCAGAACGGCGTGGGCTACAACCAGGAAGGCGTGAGCTATACGCTGAACACGATTGACGTTCCAGCCGTCGTGTACGACAGATGCCTGAACAAATGGGATACGCAATCGACGCGCGTGTTCCATTGCGAAGGGGCCTATCAAACCCTTTACACGAACGCCACCGGGGGCCATGACGGCGGAGCCGTTTTGATCGAGGGCAATGAACCGGTGATATGCCTGGCAGACGATACGGCGAATGCCGCGTGCGACGCAGAGCTCTCCGGAACGCTCAAATGCGGCGGAATGCCGCCCTCCGCAACGCAGGGGCTATCGGTTCGCCGCCTCATGCCAGTCGAATGCGAGCGACTTCAAGGCTTTCCCGACGAATGGACGCGCATACCCTATCGCGGGAAGTCTGCGGACGAATGCCCCGACGCTCCTCGTTATAAGGCCCTGGGGAACAGCATGGCAGTTCCGGTGATGCGATGGATTGGCGAAAGAATCGCAATTGTTGAAAAGGAGAACACGCTATGAGCGACTTGAAAATATACGCGCAGAACCTCGAATCGGCCGCGATGGAGCAGATAGAAACGCTTGCAAGCGCACCGGCGTTCGACGGGGCTAGGATACGCATCATGCCGGGTACGAGGAAGCTAAGATCGCCGCTTTCGCCTTCTGCGAAGAATGCGGGTGGGAGGTCGAAGAGGCGGTATGCGGAAGCACCAAGGCGCAGGCGCGCGACAGCTTGAAGGCGACGCTCGGGGTGCCGCTATGAGCACGCATTACAAGAACCGCCAGCCGTCTGGGTGCGCCGGGTTCATGGAGGACGCGGCAATGGTGCCGCTGGCGCTCGTCGTTCTGGCCGCGTTCGTGTTCCTCATTGTGCCGTTCTGCGTGGTGCGGAGAAAGGATTGAAGAAGATGGATAACGAGGGAACGACGTGCTGGTACCTATGCGACGGATGCGAGTGGAACGCGGGCGACGTGTCGCTTGCCCGTTGCCGCTGCGCGAAGTACCCCGGCGCTCCTATAGAGACGCGCAAGCGCGTCATGAGCAGCCGCGCCGAGCCGTCCGACGTGTGCCCAAACGCTGCGCCTAAGACGAGCGACGTTACAACGGAGAAGGTGCTGCGCGTGCACGGGGCGTGCCGCTGCGGTGTCATGCGCGCGAAGAGGCTGCTCGAATGGGCGGAGGGCGACCTGTCAATCGCCGTCGAGTGCGCCCAGCACCTCGGCAAGTGCGTGAGCGTGACCGACGGCGGCGGCAACAAGATCGGCTACGCGGAGATGCGCGCCAAGATGCTGCTCGCCGAGAAGAAGGGAGGAAGGCCGTGAGGTGCGAGGTGTGCGGAGGGGAGTTCGGCCACGGCGACATCCGCGTCGGCGTTGTGGTGCCCGTATGGCTCGACCGCAACGGATGGGGGGCAGAGGACGGAGCCGTACGCGGTCGGCGTGTCCATGGACGTGTGCAACGGCTGCTACGAGGGCGCGGCGGTGCTGCACGGGTCGGGCGACGGGACGGTGACGTTCGAGCCGTTCCCCGGAACGGAGCACACGACCGGGCGCGCGGTCGCGGAGAAGAAGCGGGGCGAAAGGCGCGAGTTCGACGAGGAGTTCTGGCTGCGGCTCGTGACCGACGAGGACGGCGCGCTCTCGAAGGAGAAGGTGCTTGCGGAGCTGCACGACTACAGCGTGCTGCTCGACATCGTGCCCAAGGTCTACGACGAGGTTGCGGAAGGACACGCCTCCAAGCCGTTCACGGTGCCGGAGGTCGTGTGCCGGCTCGTGGAAGACCGTATCGAGAGATACGTGGAGGAGGCGCTGGAAGAGCAGCGCCGGGGGCTTCAGGGCGATTGAGAGGGGCGGCCATCGGGCCGCCCCTTTGCTTTTCCACCGCTCTTCAACAGGATGCGGAAAGACGAAAGTAAAAAAAAGAATTAAGAGAAAAAGTTAAGACAACAGTGAAGGAATGTGGTAAGATCGCACGAGGACGAAAGGAGGCCGTTGTGGACGATTGGCTTTACTGTCCGCGCTGCGAGAAGCCGACGGAATGGACTGTCGAGCACGATCTGCGCTGCGACGGGGACGAGCGCTTCGAGTTCGACCACGTTCTGGTGTGCGGAGGGTGCGGGGCGAAGGTGCCGGTAAGCTCGTGGCATATTTTCCGGGAAACCGGCAAGATACGTCGGCTCGCCTGAATTAAATAATCGAGAAAGGAGACGGACATGCCGGAGAAAAGGTACGTGAGCGGGTTCTTCAAGAAGGGCGACCTCGTGGTGTACGCGCCGATGAACGAGGACGGCAACGTGTTCAAATGCGAGATCGGCGTTGTGAAGAGCGTGGACGAGGGGAGGATGACGGCGTTCGTCGCGTACAGCACGGGCGACACGTGCGCGCACACGCGCCTCGAAAACCTCATGAAGGTCGAGAACGCATACGCCGTGCGCGCGCTCGCAGACCGCATGGAGCAGCTGGGGTGCCCCAAGCTGTGGTCGCTTGCCGACAGCTACGAGGATTGGAGCAAGGAGGGGCAGGATGACTGACGAGGCGCAAGGGATTCCCCGCGACATAACGCCGGAGGAGGTGTGCCGCCTCGTGACCGGCGCGCTGTACCCGAAGGAGATGGCCCTGCTGCAAGAGACGCAGCGCCAGCTCGACGAGGAGCGCAGGATGCTCGATGAGACGCGCGAAAGGTGCAAGGCGCTCGAAAGCGAGTTGAGTTCCGCGCGCATGCGCATCGACAAGCCGCTGCGCGACGCATGGCTCGGAGAGGCGATTGCGGCGCTCGCGGAGCGCGTCGTCGCGTACCGTCCCAGCTTGGTTCGCACCGACTGGCCGGAGAAGTGCCCCGACTGCAACGAAGACCGCAAGATCGCGTTCACCTCGCCGCAGGGGAACGCGTACACCGAGACGTGCCAGACATGCGGCGTTCGCATCGTCGAGTACCAGCCGGTAGAGTACGTGCTGGCGAGCGTGCGGAAGCGGTTCAGATGCGAGAGCGGCGCAGACGGGACGGAGCCGTGCGATCTTTACTACGCGCCCAGCGGGGACGACGACATCGACGGCGCAAGCCGGTTCGACCTCGAAAACGTCGTCGCGGAGCTTCCGGAAGAAGGCGGCATGCCGTCGCTGTTCAAAACGCAGCACGAGGGCGAGGACGACTGCTACCCGTTGTACTCCGACACCCTGTTCTGCGACAAGCGGGACTGCCAGACCGCATGCGATTGGATTAACTCACGGGAAGGATACCCGAGAAGGGAGAATTGCAGATGGTGGGAAGCGAATCGTCATGGGCGCTCGGAAGGAGCCAAGCGGCGCTGAACGCAAGGGCGCTCGGCCTGTTCTCGGCGCAAGGTGCCGACGGCAAGCCCATATCCTACGGCAGCAAGGTCGCGTTCGAGGAAGATCAGGACGTGCCGTTCTCCGTCGTCGGCTGGGCCGTGGCGCAAGCCGCGCCGGTGGCCGTGATCGAGCAGTTCAACGAGGTCGGGCTGCACCCCGCCGACACCCTGATGCTGGCAGACCCGGAAAAGCTGGTGCGCATCGAGCGGCACGAGGCGCTGGAAGGAGCCGGGCATTGGGAGTTCCTTCGGGCGCACCGCGAGGAGAGGGCCGACGGCGACGACGGCGCATGGCGCGCCGAGATCGAACGGCTCGAACGCGAGAGCGCCGCGTACGAAGCGCAGGCGATGGAGGGCAAGGAGGCCGCCCGCCCGCTCGGCGCGGTTGACGAGAAGGCGCGCGCGGAGGAGGCGGCTGCGGCGCAGGACATGGCCGGGCATCTAGGCTTCGCGCCCGGAGCCGTGCTGGCGAAGGATGGGAAGCGGTACCGGGTCGAGGCCGTCGTGAACCCGGAGGGAGGCCCGTGCGCGGTTCTGTCGGACGAGAACGGCGAGCGGCGCGACGTGTGGCTTCGCGGGCTTTCCGACCACGGCTTCGAGGAGGTAGAGGATGTCTGATCGCCGCCCCGACGCGTGCGAGGAGCGCGCGGGCAACGTGCCGAAGGGCAGGCGCGAGGACATAGGGAGGCGCGCGGAGGAGGCGCTGGCCCGCGCGCTCGAACGGGAGGCCGAAGGTGCCCGGTGAGAGGAAGGGCTACCGCGAACTCCTCGAAGCGTTGGAGAGGTGCGGCCCGGACGACCCGAAGCCGCTCCTCGACTGCTTCTTGGAGAACGAGGCAGACCCGGTTCTGACGTGCGTGGTGGTGCGCAAGCTCTACCGCTACGGGCACGATTCGTGCGGGAAGATTCTCGACTACTTGCAGAAGTTCGAGCGGCACCCGTCGGAGTACCACACCAAAGACGACTGGAAAGCGCCCGCAAAGGTGCCCCAGATGCCGCAGGAGGCGGGGAAGGCGGACGACCCCCCCCCTGCAACTAGGATTGAATCTGTGAGGCTTAGAAACGGCGAGACGTTCTCTTGGGAACAGCCGCCGCTTCTGTGAGAGGAGACGGGCATGGGCGGGAATAGGAGCGAGACGGTCGGATGCGATGTATGCGCACGATGCGGCGCGGTCATCGTGGCGGTGCCGACGGCTGATGGGGAGCGCAGGTGCGCCAGATGCGGAGGCTCCGACTTCTTCGCATCGACGGTCGATGTCGATGCGCCATTGTTCGAGCGCGACTGCTATCAGCTCGCACGGTGCGCCGAGTGCGTCAACATGTGGAGCGCCGTGCGCCAGTATGGACGTGCGCCGTCGGCGCTCGTGCTCTGCCCGTTCCTGCGCGGTCGCGCTGGCATAAGGCTCGCTCCGCTTGTCGTAGCGGGCGCGATGGCCGACGAGGAGCGCCCGTTCCGCCGTCCTGCATCGTGCGTCGGAGATGCCGAGCTGTCTGAACTCGCCATGATGGGCAACTCCGCAGCCGCCGACGAGTTGAGGCTGCGCGGGCTTCCGGCGAGGTGCCCGCTGTGCGGTTCGGTGCCGACCGTCGAACGGAGCACGACCGGTCTTGCCGTCGGAGGAAGGCTCGCGCTCTTGTCGGTGCGGTGCGGATGCGGCTTCGAGGTGTGCGAGCGGATGCCGTTCGAGCTGTTCGAGGCAGGCGAGGGCGTTGCGCGAGCGCACATGCTCGACCGCGCCCTTGCGAAATGGAACGCGCGCGCCGTCGCGGTGCCGTCGTTGGCGAGAATCGTGCGCATGTTGAAGGAGCATACGGTATAATAGCCGTTGCCGATAAAAGGAGAAAGGAAGAGCCATGGAGAAAGCGAAGCTGCCGTTCGAGCTGCTGCCGAGAGAGCTTTCGGAGCGCATCCGACGGAAGATTCTGAAGATGCCGCAGCTCGACATCGAGCGCGACGGCGCGATGGTCACCGACTGCGACCTCCGCATCAAGGGCCTCGACGGCGGCGAGGTCGTGTACTCGTTCGTCATCGACGTGTTCGGCCCCAAGACGGTCGAGCTGGCGCGCCGTTTGGAGGAGGCCGACGGGGAGCCGCATCAGAACTCCCGCACGTTCGAGCTGGAAACGGGCATGCAGCTCGAAGGCTGGCCCGGAAGGAAGGAGGTGCGGTGGATGGCGCGCCGCATCGCCAAGGACTGCGCCGAGTTCTACCTGTCGAAGGTCTACTACGGGTTCGAGGGCGACGCGAACATCCTCCTCGACGCGATGCGCGAGAGCGAGGAGAACCGCGACATCATCGAGGAGATGCGCGTGCCGTGCGGCCCGAAGGGCGACAAGGGCTATGTCGGAAGCGACAGAGCGCCCGCGCCCGACGAGCATCCTGCCAACCGCGTGCTGCCGGAGGAGATCGCCGCGCTCATGGCATCCGCCGAGTTCTTCGACGAGAAGAGGTACGGCAACACCACGGTGGTCACGGCCAAGCTGCCCAACGGCTGGACGATCACCGAGCAGAGCGCGTGCATCGACCCGGACAACTACGACCACGATCTTGGCGTTGAGATTTGCAAGAAGCGCATAGAGGACGAGCTGTGTAAGCTGGAAGGCTACCGCAAGGTATGCGAGAGGGCGGTGCGAGATGGCGAGCAAGGGTAAGGCCGAGAAGGTCACGGAGGCCGTTCTTGGCGGCGATGGAAGCCCGTACGCCGCGCGCGTGGACGGGCGCGAGATCGTGTGCGCCTACAACGGCAACGCCGTCGCCAAGCTGCCCGCCGCGTCGGGCGAGGGCGTTGGAAGCGGCTGCAAGCGCTGGACGGGCGCAGTGCGCCGCGAGCTGGCGCTGGCCGTCAGCGGCGCTCTGGTCGCGCGCAACCTGCACGGAAACCTCGTGTACACCGTACCGGCCAACGAGGGAATCGACGGCGACCGCCTCGCGTCGGGCATCCTCGTCGGCCTCTCGTTCGGGGGCCAGCTCTTCGAGCTGACGACCTCCGTCACGTTCGACGCTGGCGCGCTCGACGGGGAAGACCCGCTGTCGGTCGTCAAGGGCAACTGCGAGATCGCGGCGCGCTCCCTCGTGGAGACGGTCATGGCGAGCAGGCTGCAACCCTAGCGAACGCCCATAGGAGCCACGGAGACCCCGCGTAAGGCGGGGTCTTTTGCTTTCATGGGTGGTTTGTCGTAGAATTGCCGACATGACCGCACAGAAGAACATACGCAAGGGAAGGCCCGCGAAGTGCAAGGTGTGCTCGCACCCAGACCGCGCGGCAATCGAGATGACGTGCGTCACCGGCGCGGCGCTGTCGTGGACGGAGCTTGCGTCCGTCGTCAACAAGGCGTACGGCACCGACTTCCGCGCCCGCACGCTTCAGAACCACATGGCGAACCACCATCTCGAAGAGACCGCCTTGGAGGCGGGCATCATCATGAAGGGCATCGTGAACGAGGACGGCGAGACCCCGCGAATCACGGCGCAGTCCATGCTTCAGACGATGTTCATACAGGGCGCGCGCGACGTTGCGGAGGGCAAGATAAGGCCGCGCAACGTCGGCGAGATGTTGCAGATCATGGAGGCGATGGAGCGCTTGCAGAAGGCGCAGGAGGAGAGGGACTTCATGGCCGACGGCGACCGTCAGGGCTTCTACATGGCCTTGGCGGCAATCGGCGAGGCGGTCAAGAGCGTGGTAACGCCCGAACAGCTCGCCTCGATCATCGCCCGCTCGCAGGCCATCGGCATGAAGATGGACTTCACGGCCATCCCCGTTCAGGCCGCGCAGTCCGTGACGGAGATAGACTACGACGTTATCGCCGACGACTACGACAGGCTCGGTCGCGCCCGGACGCGCGAGGAGCTTGTGGCGGCTGGCGTTATGACGGACGAGGAGGAGCTGAACGGCATCCTCGACGCGTAAGGGGAGGGCCGAAAGCCCCCCCCCGCTACGCGAGCGGCTGGCCCGCTTCCTCGAAGCGCATGCGCCCATCGACGACGGCGCGCAGCTCCTCGGTCGATATGGACTTCCCGGCCTGCTGCTTGACGAACTCCTTCACGTGCCTGCGCGTGGTCGGGCTGTAGTCCGCGTCCGGGTAGAGCGCGCCGACCTGCTTGCCCTCGTCCATGCGGTTCTCGACGCTTCCGTACCACTCCATGGCTACCACCCCTTCCCTATCTCCTCGTGCGCGAGATGGGTTATCGCCCATTCGCTCGCCTTGCGCAGAGAATCGAGGCGGTATCCCTCGCCGTAGGTTTCGATGCCGTCCTTCATGGACACGTTGAACTCGCCTTGGCGGTCGATGCCGATGGTGCCCTTCCTCTCGCCGTTCAGCACCACGTCCCAGCAGCCGGGCAGCAGGTCGCTCGACACGATCTTCGCGTCTCGACCGGCATCCCCTCGTCGGCCATCTCGCGCGCCTCGGTCTCGTTCGTCTTCATGGTCGCTCCTTCGCTTCGTTCGCTCCGATGCCGTCCATGTTACACGCTATCGGTTTTAATCTCAACTTCTTTTCTTAAATTATTCTCTTACATTCTTGTTTTACATATACCCTTCATATTTCCCACTTTTCACTTGACTTCTTTTCTTAACACGTGATAGGATGCCCGTTGCGAGGCAACGCAAGGTGGAGAAGGTGCATGCGATGGAGGAATGGCGCGGCATAGCAGGCTGCGAAGGGTGCTATCAAATATCCAGTTGCGGTCGCGTCAAAAGCCTCGAACGCCCTATTTACAGGGCGGATGGAAGCCTCCATCGCATGCAATCGGAAAAGATTCTTGCCGACCGGGTGAACACATACGGATACCATCTTGTTCTGTTGAGCAACATGGGCGCAACGGAAACAAAGTGCATCCACAGGCTTGTCGCAGAGGCGTTCATACCGAACGACGATGGCAGGCCGCAAGTGAACCATATCGACGGCGACAAGGCCGACAACGCCGTCGAGAACCTTGAATGGTGCACCGGTCGAGAGAACATCTTGCACGCTCGCGATGTGCTTGGCAGGAAGTTGAGCGGAAGACGCAAGCTGACGAACGACGATGTGCGGCATATAAGGGAAAGCGCCGAACCGTATACGGCGCTTTCCAAACGGTATGGCGTATGCTTGGACACAATAGGTGCGGTAAGGCAACGAAGAACGCATCGAAGCGTCGTTTGAACGCTCTTTGACATCCATGCGGGGTTAGCTCAACGGTAGAGCAGGGAACTCATAATTCCTTGGCCGCAGGTTCGACACCTGCACCCCGTACCATACGGACAAACAGCGCGGCATCGAAAGGTGCCCGCTGACGGAAGGCCGAGGGCGGTTGATGCGACATGTCGATTATTTAATCGAGGTCGCGCCGTTCTGCCCGAAAGGATGAGGGGCGCGCCGTCGCATCGTCGGCCCGCAGCTCCCCGCCCTCGACTTTCCGTCAGCGACGAAGCTGATGCCTTGGGATGCGGCGCTAGGCCTTCGATGGCTAGGGCTATGGACGAATCGGACGTGACGCTCGCGCGCATCCACGAAGGCACCCCCGTGGCCGACTTTCGCAGAGGAGGCGAGCGGGGTACGCGGTGGGAGTACGCCGTTATCCGGTAGTTTCCCGAACGCGGGTTCCGAGCACGGGCCGCTGCGAACGGGCCGCGCAGAGGGGCGAGGGAGGATGCCGAAAGTCATCATCGGTGGGCATCCTGACTGCGGACGGCGAGGGCACCCGCAGCGAACTTGGGAAGCGCCCGAACGGTGCGCATTGCACCTTCCTCCGGCGCTTCCCATGCATCGGGAGGTAGCTCAACGGCAGAGCACTGGGCGCGCCGTAACAGGTACAGCATGTGCGGGTTCGATTCCCGCCCTCCCGGACTGAAGCCGACGGCCCGCAATCGCGGGCCTTTCTTTTTGTAAGATAAAAAAAAGAAAGAAAAAGTTAAGACAAGAGTTAAGAAGTGTGGTAACATGGGCGACGCACCGGCGAGATAAGACGCTCGGCGGCGCGCACGAAGGACGAACGCGCCGGAGCGAGGTACGCGTACCGTTGCGGCGGCGGGGCAATGCCCGCCCAACGGCGTTCGGAGCGCCCATGTACGCGCCTCCCGTGGAGGGAGGAGAGCGGGCAAGCGCGACGGGGATGCCCGGAGCCGGGAGGGCCGTACACCCTCCCGGACGAAACATTGAAAACGCACCCCCGTAGCCCAGCGGAAGGGCAGATTCCTCCTAAGAATCAGGTCGTAGGTTCGATTCCTACCGGGGGTGCCAGACGAGCAGTCGCCTTGCGGTCAAGTCGGTTGAGATGCGGCATACAGGCCGACCACTCACTGCAAGGCTGTGAATAGCCGGAACGGCACTGTCAGCGGGATGCAAGTAGGGCCGTCACCCAAGCCCGAAAACGCGTCCTGCGGGGAGCGGGACGGCCCGCATGCGGCGCTGGATGCCAACAGGATACCCCCTGCGACGGCAGGGCGATACGTTGAGGGCGGGAAGCGCCGTCGGGGCGGGTTCGCCGATTGAGGTGGTCGGCGATCAGGCGGTTCGATTCCACCGCCGTCCCGCGCTCTTCCCTTCGGCATGAGGTTCGATGCGCGCTCTGTTCGGAGGGGCGGAGCGCCCATCGAACCCTATGCGAAAGACCCGGCATAGGGGCGGGCGGCACTATTCGTGCATGGTGGACAGGCACAGTCCTACGCCACTGAATCGAGGTGCGGCTGGGCGCAAAGCACGCGGCGGAGGCGATCATGAGCGCGGATGCCGCGACCGGCTGGGTTCCCGAACGGGAGTAGGGCTGCTTGACCTTAGAAGCCCCTTGCCGGAAGTGGAAGGGAGCCAGCGCGCGCTCAATGCGGCTCCTAAGGGCGGCGGTTCGATGGATGGTTGCCGCCGCCCGTTTTTTTTGAACGACGGACGGAGGACGCGGCAATGGCGATACACTTCACAGCGGACACACATTTCGGCCACGAGAACGTGATCGCCATGGACGGCAGGCCGTTCGGCTCCGCCGAGGAGATGGACGAGGAGCTTGTGCGGCGGTGGAACGAAACCGTGCGCAAGGGCGACATCGTGTACCATCTCGGCGACTTCGCCATGAGCGGCAAGCCGGAGTACCTTTCGTCCATCGCCGAGCGCCTGAACGGGAAGATCAGGCTCGTGTTCGGCAACCACGATTCCGGGCTTCGGCGCGCCATGCGCAACGGAAGGCTCACGGCCAAGGCCGCTGTGAAGTTCGAGGACGCGCGGGACTACCGCGAGGTGCGGCACGACCATATGAAGTTCCTCATGAGCCACTACCCCATGCCCTGCTACAACGGCAGGCATCGCACGAAGAACCGCGAGAACGAGACGATCTTCATGCTGCACGGCCACGTCCATGCGACACCGGAGCACGACATGATACGCAACTTGGCTATCTTCCAGAAACCGGCCATGCAGATCGTCAACGTCGGGTGCATGCTCTGGGACTACAGGCCGATAAGCCCGGAGCAGGTGGTGTCGGCGTGCAGGATGGCGCGCGGATGCGCGAGCGTCGGCGAATGCGTCCGCAAATGGGGCATGGGCGACGAGGGGTGCGCCGGGTGCGCGTTCGGCTCGTACCGGCTCGGAGCCGACAGGTTCGGATGCATGAAGGGGTTCCAGCTGACAGCCGACATTCTTCCCCGCCTCGATTTGTCCGAGCGGTGAAACGGGGCTTTCGCCCGCAGCCCGGACGTGAGACAATCGGTGCGGGCGCGGGCGAACCCAGCCTACGGGCATCCATTGGCCTTTCCCTCCTCGGACACGCAGCATGCCCGCGCCCATCTTAATTTCTTTTCTTAATTTATTCTCTTTACTTCTTATCTTACATCGTGTAGAATGAAGCCGCAGGGCTTCGCGTAACGCCCTATAGACGGGCGTAGGAAGGAAGACACCATGTATACCGACAACTCGGCCCACAGGGCCGTCAGAAGCCGCCAGAGGCGCGTTCCAAGGAAGTTCGGGGACGGCAGGGGGCGCATGACCGAGCAGGAGTGGCGCGAGGCGTGGCAGCGGGAGGTCGAGCCGTTCGTCGTTCCGTGCGCCGTCGCGTTCCTGCTCGGCGGGTTCGTCATGGCCGTGCTGCTGTCGGCGTAAGGAGGGGGAAATGGCGTACGAGGGCCATTGCAAGGTCATGATTCCGGAGGGCCGCAGCGGCGACACATCTGCCCGGACGACCTGAAGGAGCACGAGCGGCTTCTGCGCTCCTACGGGAGGCGGGTCGAGTATCAGGAATGCTGGCAGCACAGGGAGCTGCTGGCGTATCGGCGCGAGGAAAGGGCGACGTTCAGGGCATGGGCATGAAGATCAAAGACCAGCACCTATGGGACGGAGAGTGCGAGATCACGGTGGGCGCGCTGCTGGCGCTCACGGACGACGACAAGCGCAGGGTGAAGATCGACGGGAAGCCCATGCGCGTCAAGGACGCGTACCGCTCCCATGCGGAGCACGTCGTGTCCGATTGGGGCTTCTTCGGGCACTGCGACATGACGGGCGCGTTCCATTCTCCGAAGAGCGACGACGGCGGCGAGCCGTGCTTGGTCTGGATTGACACGAAGGAGGCGCAGGCCGCGCGCGCGGACGACCCAAAGACCGTCGAGCTGAAAGCGAACGAGTTCTCCGACATGTGCATCAACGCCGAGCGCTACGCCATCGGACGCGGCAACCACGTGTCGGTCGATTGCGCGCGCTTCATCGAGAGGCACGTGGAATCACTCGACGACCGGGCGAGGTACGTCATCGCCCGCGACATCAAGTGCGAGCGCCAGACGTGCGAGCGCTGCGCCAAGATCGGCGGCGAGCCTTCGGCGTGGGTCGGCGAATGGGCCGACGCTTGGGACGCGTTGTTCGACGCGCTCGGACAGGACGTTATCGAGGGCTATTTGTAAATTTCTATTGACCTTTTGAAAGGCCGATTTTAGGCAAGCAACGACAAAGGGAGATGGAACGATGAACGTTTACAATGTCGAAGTAAAGACCAAGACGGAGAATAGAGAAACGCTAGATCGCTTCAGCGTGACCGGGGAGACCCCGGACGAGGCGCTTCTTAGTGCGTTCGCAGAGCCAAAGCCGAACATCGTCGGCACCTGCGAGTTCATTTTCGACGACAAGCCGAATGGGTTTCATTTTACCCTCGAATATTATGACGAGCATTTCTATGCAACCGTCAATCTGGCAAGTTAAGCCTTAATTTCTTTTCTTAACTTTTCTCTTTACTTCTTGTTTTACATCCTGTAGAATGGGCGATGTCAAAAGGCACCGCCCGTTTCGTTTAGGAGGAACACCATGCTGGACGGCTATCGTGGGAACTGGCTCGTGAGGCTCATGACCAACGGCTTCGAGAGCGTCATGGCCGTGTACGGCACCGAGGAGGAGATGCGCCAGTACCTCCGTTCGGAGCTGGAAGGTTGCAGCTTCTCCTACGTCGGCATGTCCGACGAGCGATACGGCGCGTACAAGGCGCTGGGCGGCAAGTGCTATCTGGCACCGGAGCTGTAGGGAGGAGAGGGCCATGCTGAACACGATCTATCTGTACGTCGAGCACTACGGCAGCGCGTGGGAGCCTGCCGAGGGCGGCTGCTTCGTCGAGACTTCGTTCGTCGAGGAGGAGACGATGGAGGAGCTTCACCAGTTCGGGGAGGCGCTGCAAAGGTTCAACGAGCGCGCCGCCGACCTGATGTCGAGAGGGTTCAAGGTGACCGGCACCGACTACCGCTTCGGCTTCGACGCGGACGGCTTCTTCAACTCGCCGGAAACGGAGTTCGACCGCGACGGATGCGTCGGCAGCGGCCTCGCGCTCCGCCTTTCGCTCAACGAGCCGAAGGGCAAGACGTACGACGGATACCAGTAAGGGCGAGCGCCTTGGCGCGCTCGATAAAATAATCGAGAAGGAGCAAAGACATGGCTGTGGAGCACAAGAGCGTGCCGACGCTGGGCGGCAGCATCAAGAAGACGCGGGCGCACGAGGCGGCAGCGCCGATGAGCGGGGAGGCGGTGGTGTCGGAGATCATGCGGGCGTACCGCACCATCGACGCGCTGACGGCGGAGAACGCCCGTCTGTCCGACCGCTTGACGGCGGCCATGGAGGGAGGCCGCGCGGAGCGGCCCGACATCCTGTCCGACAAGCTGCGCGCCTTGGGCATCGAGACGGCGCGCCGGGCCGTGAACTTCGGCAGACCGGCGACCATGACGGAGTTCGAGCACGGCGGGCGCGTCGATGCGGTCGAGCCGTTCGACAGGTGGTGCCGCGATGCGATTGACGGCTGCATGCTGCCCGAGAATTTGAGCGTCGTGGATGTGCTGTCCCTCTTCCGCGACGAGATGGCTGCGGCATACGAAGCGCGCCGCGCCGAGGCGGAGAAGCGGCTTGCGGAGAAGGCCGCCGACAAGGAGAATGGCAGGAAGTAGGAGCAAGAGAGGAAGGGCGGCGGCATGTGCACCAAGTTCGAGGCGGGCAGAGCTACAAGACGCTCGACGGCGACCTGATAACGGTCGTGTCGCGGAAGGGCAGGCGCGTCCGCTACAGGGACAAGTTCGGCAAGCGCCACGTCGCCACCGTTCAGGAGCATTGCTTCAGCGAGCGCAACCTGACGGCGCGCATCAGCTCCAACTTGGAGATTCGAGACTAAAGGAGGCCGACAATGGTGCATGTCACCGGGGCGAACGGCAGGTACGCGGTGGGCGACGGCGAGTACGGGCTTACGCTGATGTGGCGGGGCGTTGACACGTTCTTCTCCGTCGGGCAGGGCGAGGCGGCCCTGATCGAGAGCGGGATGGAGTTCCCGGCGACGGTCGAGTTCATGAAGAACGGCTTCGTGCGCGCCACGCTGCGCTTGGAGGACATGCCGTTCAGCCTGTACTTCCGCAACACCCGCGTGATGCTCGACAAGTTCAAGGCGTACGTCGTCGATTCGGAGATGGTGGCGATTGACAAGGCCCTCGTCATCGACCGCCTGTGCGGCTAACCCGTTGCGCGGCGAGCCGACTTCCTGCTATCCTTAGCGAAAGGGACAAGAAAGGCGGGTGTTTGAGATGACCACCAAGGAGCGTTACGAGCTTATGCGCGGGAACGGGGGCAAGCGGACGAAAGACCTGCGGTTGCCGTCCTACATAGCGCTCGCCGTGATCGCGGTGGCCGTGGCCTCGCAGGGAATCATGGAGGCCTACCTTACGCTCCTGCTCACCTGCCTCGTCGTGATCGTGTTCCTGATAGGGGAGAAGCGCTGATGGCTACGCCCGTTTCGTACGACGAGATCAAGCCGGGGGCCGTGTTCGAGCCTTCCGACTTCGCAAACCCCTACTACCTTCCCGGAGGCAAGTACCGGTCGCTCGAAGTCCTCGAAGAGGGAGACGACGACTTCCGCGTCCTCTACCACGGTCGCGACGAGTACGACGACCGCATCCAAGTGATCGAGCGCGAGCAGATGTACCAGATGCTCGGCTTGGAGGGGGTTGGCGACAACCCGCTCGGGGAGACCGATGTCGAGAGGGCGATGTCCGAGGCGGTGGACGCTCTCGACGACGAGGAGAGCTATCTTGGCGAGTACGCTGGCACGCGCATATACGCCAGAGCCTCCCTGAACGTCTCCAAGGCCATGGTTTACCGCAAGGCGGCCTGCGCCCCCATAACGGTTCCTTCGGGCGGCTGGGAGGCCGTGGACGGCCTTAGAATCAAGACGGTGGACGGCATGGCCGTCGAAGTCCACGCCGACGCTTGGTAGGGCGATGGCGACCGCAGACCCCATCGACGTTGTTGCTTCGAGCGGATACAAGACCGCCGACACCGCGCACCCCGTGCAGGAGGTCGTCTTCGGCGTGAAGATCGTCAACGGCATCCCGCAGCCCGTCATCGTCAGGCGCGACGCGAACACGAAGGAAGTCCTGAAGGACTACCTGCCCGTTTCGTGACCGCGTGTCCCTCCTCCCTCCTCGGTGGTAGAATGTCCCCATCGAGCGAAAGGAGAGAAACACCATGACAATGACGCTCATCGACGTATCGCACCATCAGGGCACCATCAACTGGGATGCCCTCGTGGGCCGAATCGACGGGGCAATCCTGTCCTGCGGCTACGGCAGCGACTACGCGAACCAAGACGACCGGCAGTACCATCGCAACATGTCCGAGTGCAAGCGCCTCGGCATCCCCTTCGGCGTGTACCTGTACTCTTACGCGTCGAACGATTCCATGGCGAACAGCGAGGCGGCCCACATGCTGCGCCTGCTCCCCGACCCGTCCGAGATGGGCTTCCCCGCCTACCTCGACGTTGAGGAGGCGGGTCTGGAATGGTTCTACCGTCGCGCGTGCGAGGTCGTCGGCCCGCAGATCGAGGCAGCCGGGTACTGGTTCGGCTGGTACACCGGGCGCTACAACGCGAACGCGCAGGACATGCGCATCCTGCCCTACACCGCTTGGGTCGCCGAGTACGGTGCCGACCTGTCCTACAACGGCACGGCGGACATCTGGCAGTACACCTCGACCGCCTACATCGGCGGCATCGGCCCTCTGGACGCGAACGAGTGCTACAGGGACTTCCCGCAGGAGATTCACGGCGGCAGCTACGTGCCGCCGGAGCCTTCCCCGGAGCCAGCGCCGTCGGCCTCCTTCAGCGTCGGCGACATCGTGACCGTGACCAACCCCGTCGATGTGAACGGCACGTCGCTCGCGACCTCCGGCACCTACGAGGTGATGGAGGTGTCCGGCAACCGCATCGTGATCGGTCGCGGCGGTCAGGTCACGGCGGCCATCGACGCTTCCAACCTCGCGAAGGTCGGCGGCGGCTCCGGCGGCTCCCCGACAATCTCGGTCGGCTCGCTGGTCAAGGTCGTCACGCCCGTTGACGAGAACGGCACCCCGCTCGCCGTCCACGGCACCTACGTCGTGATGGAGCTTGACGGTCGCCGCGCGGTGATCGGTCGAGACGGTCAGGTGACCGCAGCAATCGACATCGGCAACATCGCCCTGACCAACGGCGGCGCGGCGGCGGAGGTCGGCGGAGGCGGAACCTACACGGTTCGGGAGGGCGACAACCTTTCCACCATCGCCGCGAACAACGGCTGGGGTTCCAACTACATGGGCCTCGCCGCGAAGAACGGCATCTCCGACCCGAACGTGATCTACCCCGGTCAGGTCATCTACCTGTAAAGCCGCAGCGAATGAAGAACCCCTCGCGAGAGGGGTTCTTTTTTTTACGCCGCCAATCAAGTTGACGGGCACTTCGGTCGCGTACGACGTTCTGTTCAGCTGGGGCGGAGGTTGTCAAGCCGTCATTTGAGCTGACCTATGAACATGCGGTACACGTCGTACGTCACGTTCGTGCCCGCGTTGTTCGGGCGCAGCAGGTACACGTTGGGAAACTTGTTGAGAACGTCCGGGGTCGAGCTGTCCTCGAACTCCACGCCGCACGATGTGACCTCTCCGACGTTCTTGGCGTTGCAGAACAGGGCGACTTGCGAGAACTTCCCCTGATAGCCGCCCGGATAGATGACCGAAGAGAGCTTTGCGGAGCTTTCCCAGAGATTGCCCCACGAGTTCCATTGCGGCACGACGAAACGGTCGGTGCGCCATCCGATGACGAAGGAGCCGAGGACGAGATAACGCCATAAACCGTCGGACTTGACCGTCAGCTTTGTCTCGACCGCCGTCATCTTGGCTTCGAGCGACGACAGGCGGTTGAGAACGCCAGTGATGTCAAGAAGCTCGACCACGCCGCCCGCGCCCCTGTACTTCAGCTTCGCCATTCCCTCTCCCTTCCGAGTGTTTCGGGAAAGCGTAACAGGGGGGGGGCAGAGGAAGTCAAGCGCTCAAACGCCCCACACCTCGCGCAGCACGAAGGCGTTGTTGGCGTATTTGATGCCGGAGGCGGCGGTGCCCGTCATGATGTTGCTGTCATGGCCGGTGATTTTCTGATCGTCGATGTAGATGTACTTGGTGGCGACGTACTCGAACAGCGCCGCAGCCAGCACGAAGACATGCCCCATGCCGTAATGCGTGCGTATGTCCTCGCGCGGCACCAAGTGGCATTGATACCAGTAGTCTTGCGCCTGCCCGTTGTAGAACGACCAGACGAACACCAAGCCCGTCTGGAACTCGTAGACGCTCTTCGCCAAAGTGAACGACTGGCCTCCGTGCATGTAGTTGCCGCCGCTCCACAGCAGCTCCCCGGACAACCCGAGCAGCGTTTCCGTGCTGTCGCCGTTCCTGTATTTGAGTTTCGGCAGTGTCGCCACCTCTTTCGCATTTGAGGAGATGATAACTGGGGGGGGGCAGAAAATGTCAAGCGTAGTCCGCTAGGCTCATGTACCAGCCGAATATGAAGCACGAGAGCGGGCCGTCGCCCTGCGGCTTCTCCTTCGTCGGGAGCAAGTAGCAGTAGCCGTCGGTGCCTATCGTCATGCCGAGGCGGTTTATGTTCCCCGCAGTGATGGTGGCGTTCGTCGTGGAGAAGCCGACAGTTGGCACCCATACGGCCTTCGGCTGCGCTCCGAGCGGCGTTGCGACTTGCAGGCCCCATTCGCCAGACGCACCGCCGGGTATCGCCTTCATGGCGTTCCACGCGTCGGTGCAGCTGTCGAAGTAGATGTTGCCGTGGAGCGACAGGCGCTTCTTGTCGGCGCTGACGTTCCAGTAGACCACTCCGAAGAGCCAGTTGCCGGAGGTCGAGCCGAACGTCGGGAGCCTCGGCACCTCGTCCACCTTCGTTTGGAGCGCCTTGATGTCGTCCGTGTCGAAAATCTCGAATATTTCAGAGCCTTTGCGGTACTTCAACTTCGCCATTGCAGCCCTCCGTCCGTTTACCCGGCAATGGTAACTGGGGGGGGGCAAGCGTTGTCAAGCGCAGGGGAACACGATGTTCGCAGACCAATAATCGCTCGCGACGGTCGCGTACATGCTCACCACGCCGGAGCCGTCAATCTCGATTAGGCCTATGTTGTTCTCGCCGCGATGGAACGCCGCGCCCGACACGACTTTGGACTCGTCGGTCAGCCCCGTGACCACCGGCCTGTAACCGGCAGGGAGGGTTCCGAGGGTCTTCCACTTTCTCGCCGACAGGCTGATGTAGTCGCATTGGATGGTGCACCACAGGCCGACCTTCTTGTACCAGCAGTTCTTCGACAGCCTTTTCCAGCCGGAGGAGGCGTTGAGGGCGTTGACGGTCGTTTGGAGGTTGTTCGTCTTCGTCTCCAACGCGCCGATGCGCGACAATGTGCCGGTCACGTCCAAGAGGGTCTTAATGGCTCCGTCCGAACCTCGATACTTCAACACCGTCATTGCCGCTCCTCCGCATCAGCCTCCGTTTCGGGACTATCGTAACTGGGGGGGGGCAACGTATGTCAATGGCGCGCCAGCTCCATAGCGCGAACCCCGCCTTTTTCATACAATGGGAGGCAACATCGGATTGAAGGAGCGCGAGATGCTGGTAGACAAGAACGGAACAGCCGTCAATCTCGGCGACTGGATTACGAACACCCTCACGGGCGCTTTGTGCGAGGTCTTGGAAGTGACCGACCTCGCGGCGCTGTGCGCGAAGATCGACGAGATTTTCGACCCAGACCAGAAGCGGCAGGTTGACATCAAGGCGAACGAGATCAGCGACCACTACGTGGTCAACCCAGCCGACGAGACCATAACCGACATCATGGGCGACTTCCTCGCCTACGACTACAACACGAAGTTCTACCGCGTGGCATACATCGCGTTCGCCCGCCGCATCATGCGCGCCCACCTTTACGAGGTGAACCAGACGCAGGACGAGTTCAACAAGATTCTCGCCCAGATATACGCGCAGATCAAGGAGATAAACGACCGCCTCGACAGCGGCGAGCTGATACCGCACTTCACCATCGGAACCGTCGCAACGTCGGACACCCCGCAGGTGACGATCACCGGCACGGTGCAGAACCCCGTTCTGAACTTCTTCCTGCCCAAGGGCGCGAAGGGCGACAAGGGCGAGCAGGGCGAGCAGGGGCCGCAGGGCATACAGGGCGAGAGAGGCCCGCAGGGCGAGCAAGGCCCGAAGGGCGACCAAGGCGAGAGGGGCGAGCAAGGCCCCAAGGGCGACACCGGCGAGCGCGGCCCGCAGGG
>ENA-UONU01001275-UONU01001275.1-human-gut-metagenome-genome-assembly--contig:-CS51-NODE-1275-length-19561-cov-5.965703_pt1 | contig 19561 bp, 19 predicted proteins | sample MGYA00242462_ERZ724009 | MGnify/ENA metagenome assembly ERZ724009 | reverse complement strand
CAGGTTTCCGATAGGCGTTGCACAGAGATATAATGTTCCTGCCATCTGCCTCTCCCCTCTCTTTCCATCTTTTGTTTTCCTGCATTTTATACGGTCCTGCCGTCCCCTAATATCCGTATGTGGTGCGTATTTCCTCGGAATAAACTCCCGGACTGTCAAAGACGATCACCGGCGGTTCTGCCTTTAAAAGGGAGCCGCCGCCCCGAACCGCCTCAATGAGCACCATGTTAGCCTCCCGATCCCGGTAAGGGTGGACAAACTTCATCCTCTTTGGCTCCAGCTTATATGCCTTCATCGTGGTAATGATCTCAATAAGCCGTCTCGGCCTATGGACCATATAAAACCTTCCTCCCGGCTTCAAAAGCCCAGCCCCCTCCCGCACCACATCCTCCAGAGTGCAGAGCACCTCGTGGCGGGCAATGGCCTTGGCATCCCCCGGGTTCTTTAGGCCATGAGCTTCATTCATATAGGGCGGATTGGAAGTGACTACATCAAAAGAGGCCCGTGCAAACAGCGTGCCAGCCTCCTTGATGTCCCCTGTAACAATATCCACCTTTTCCTCTAAATGGTTGTAACGGACACTGCGGCGGGCCATGTCCGCTGACTCCTCCTGGATCTCCAGACCTGTGAAATGCTCCCCCTCCGTCTTTGCAGTGAGAAGAATGGGAATGATGCCGGTTCCTGTTCCCAGATCCAGAACACGCTCCCCTTTTTTCACTGCCGCAAAGCCGGACAGAAGGACGGCGTCCATGCCAAAGCAGAACACACCCTTTCTCTGGATAATGCCATAGTGATTCCTCTGCAGGTCATCCAGGCGCTCATCGTCCCTCAGGAGCACATTTCCCTCCTGCCGCCATGTATGTGTATCAGTTGTCATTGAGCTTTGATTTTCCCTCTTTCTTCTCTAATGCCTCTAACTGCTTTAACTCCGCCTCGGAGTGATCGCCGCCCCGCTTGTCTCCGCCTTTTCCTTTTTTCTTCCTGGGCTTGAACTTTAACTGCTCGACCTTATACTCCCGGATCTCCTTCTCATCCCGATCCACGGTCACCACCACCTTCACCTGCTGGCGGAGCACATTGACGCTGTGCACCTCCCCCTTCAGGCCGTCGTCCGTGGTCACATAGTCTCCCACGTTGGGCAGCTTGCTGTTGAGCACCTCATAGGTCTCCTCCTCATTTTTGAGGCAGCACATAAGCCTGCCGCAGACGCCTGAGATCTTGGTGGGATTTAAGGAAAGATTCTGCTCCTTTGCCATCTTAATAGACACAGGGATAAATTCTGACAGATAGGAATGGCAGCATAAGGGTCTGCCGCAGATACCGATCCCGCCCATGATCTTTGTCTCATCCCTGACCCCAACCTGACGCAGCTCAATCCTGGTCTTGAAAACGCTGGCCAGATCCTTTACCAGTTCCCTGAAATCAATACGCCCGTCAGCGGTAAAGTAAAACAGCACCTTATTATTGTCAAAGGTGTATTCTGCATCGATCAGCTTCATTTCCAGATGATGCTTTTTAATCTTTTCCTGACAGATTTTAAATGCTTCCCGCTCTTTTTCCTTATTTTTTGCCTCGGCGGCCTCATCCTCCGGAGTCGCCATACGGATCACTGCCTTTAAGGGCAGCACTACCTTGCTCTCCTCCACATCCCTGTTTCCCAGAACCACATGGCCGTATTCAATTCCCCGGGCAGTCTCCACAATGACGTGGTCGCCGGTATGGATCCTGCGGCCCGCCGGATCAAAATAGTATATTTTCCCCGCGGTGCGGAAACGCACTCCGATCACTGTTATCATTTCTCGATTCTCCTAATTTTCCTTCATGGTAAGGAGCATAAGCTCCATTGCCAGTTCCATATTCACATTGGCGTCCAGACGGATCTTCGCCTTGTCGATGGCTTCCAAGATCCGTTCCAGCCCATCATATCCGCTGGTGGTGCTGATGGAACGCACTGCTGAAAACTCATCCTTAAAGATAAGAAGATTTACATCTTTTGTGGTCTTGTACATTAAAATGTCCCGATACCACATCTGCATAAAATCCAGGCAGTCCTGTATCGGAAACTCCCCGTCCTTAAACTTCTTGATCCGTTCCAAAAGCTCCGATATATCCATTTCCTTAATGTGCTTTAAAAGCTCAAGGATTTCCTGATACATGAGCTTAAACTCCTCCGAGCGGGCCAGATGAATGGCTTTTCCCAGATTCCCCCTGGCAAAGGCCGCGTAAATATCCGCCTGGCTTTCTTCCTCTCCCATGTTCTGAACCAGGTAATCCCGCACTGCGCTGTCCTTCAGGGGCTTTAATTTCAGCTGCACACACCGGGACAGGATCGTCGGCAGGAACAGATCTGCGTTGGTTGTAAGAAGAAGGAGGATCGCATAAGCAGGCGGCTCCTCAATAGTCTTTAAAAGGGCGTTCTGGGCCTGCACGGTCATCTTCTCCGCCTCATCTACAATATAGATCTTATGGCCTCCGTTGTAAGGCCGGATCTGTATGGTATCATTGATCTGCTCCCGGATTTCATCTACACCGATGCTGGCCGGCTTTTCATGGGTTACATAGATCAGATCCGGGTGATTTCCAGACAGCACCTGCCTGCAGGAATGACACTCCATGCAGGGCTCTGTACCTCCTTTTTCACACAGAAGGCTCAGGGCCAAGGCCCCGGCTAAGGTCTTTTTCCCCATTCCGGCCTCTCCGCTTAAAATATAGGCGTGGGAGATCTTTCCTGTCCTCATGGCGCTGTAAAAATGCTCCTTGATCCCCTCATGCCCGATCATATCCTGAAAACCCAGCATAGACACCCCTCCTCTCATATCGCCTCATATCTCCAATTGCTTCTGCATCCTTAAAATCTCCGCCAAAACGTACTCCCAGTATACCATAAGAATTTTTCCATGTATAGTATCTAGTTCTGTCTGGAAATTTTTACAGGACAACACACGGAATCCCTAAAAGCTTTATATCCCTTTCAGATATCGTCCGCAGCTGTCCTGATATTCTGAAGGCGAGATCCCTGTAAGCTTCTTAAACTGGGTGCTGAAATAAGCTGTGTCTGCATACCCCACCTGCTCCGCCACCTCATAAACCCTTACCCGACAGTCCTTTAACAGCTCCATAGCCTTCTGCATACGGTAATGGGACAGAAAACTGGTAAAGGTGTAGCCTGTCTCCCGTTTGAACACCCGGCTTAAATATCCCTCGCTGATCTCAAGATAAGCGGACACAGTGCTGATGGTAATATCCTCTCTATAATGCTCCTCCACATACCCTACCGCCCCGGTCACATATCGGTTGTTCCAGGATCCTGAGAGATCCCATGATACAGAAGCCGGTGTTTCTTCCCTTTCCTTCTCCAAAATATGGGCTGCTGCCTGCTCCAGGTCTCCATCCCTCAGAGGCTTCAGCAGATAATCGCTGACTCCCAGCCGCAGGGCGCTCTGGGCATACTTAAAATCCCCATAAGCAGTTAAAATGATAAATTTCGCCTTACAGCCCTTTTTCCGAAGGCGTCCGATCATTTCCACACCGTCCATGCGCGGCATCTTCACATCTGTGATCACCAGATCCGGCTCCAGCTGTTCCACTAAGGCGGCTCCGTCTTCCCCGTTTGCAGCTTCACCTACGATCTGACATCCCAAACGTTTCCAATCAATGGTCAAAATAATCCCCTTTCTGACCATTGACTCATCTTCCACAACAATAACCTTATACATCAGGAGCCTCCTTTCCGGCCGGCAGTCTCAGCGTAACTGTAGTTCCCTCCTCCGTGACGGAGGCATGTATACCTGATTGATCGCCATAATAAATTTTCATTATATTAATCACATTATACAGCCCCAAATGCCCCTCCCTTTTAGCAGGATCCTCGCTGTTGATCCAGTCCTCCATTTCTTTTGACATTCCCCTTCCATTATCGGTCACAGAAAGGCAGAGCAGGGATCCGCTTTGAAATGCATAAATACAGATATAACCGCTCTCACATCCATCCAGTCCATGGAGAATTGCATTTTCCACCAAAGGCTGAAGGATCATTTTAGGTATCATACACAATTCCAGCTGATCCGGTATTTCTGTCTCGTAACAAAAACTTCCCGAAAACCGGATCTTCTGTATCTCAATATAGCTTTGGATCATCCCAAGCTCCTCCTCCAGCGTAACAAAGGGGCTTCCTGATATGCTCTTTCTCAGGATCACTGCTAGATTCTCCGCCATCACAGCAATCTCAGGAGCCTGATGAATCCTGGCATCCCACCGTATCGAATCAAGGGTATTATAGAGGAAATGGGGGTTCAGCTGTGTCTGATACAGTTTCAGATTAACCTGATTCATATCCTTCTGCTGCTGTACCCGGTCATCCAAATGCTTCTTCAAATCTCCGGTCATTTCGTTAAACCGTTCCGTCAGCCGCCCCAGCTCATCCTGCCTGCTGCTGGAAATACGTATGGAAAAATCCCCCTCCTTGACCCGGGCCATGGCCCGATCCAGCTGGCTCACCGGCTTTCCCATACTGCGCGACAGAGCTCCTGCAATAACAAAGCTGATCCCCAGCCCAAGACAGGATAAAATCAGGCTTACCGTCCCCATAGTACGTACTGTGGCCTCACTGACAGGAGATGAACAGCACATAAGTATATAAAAACCATAGGACGGCTCTTTCACCCACAAATATTTTTCACCGATCCCACTGGAGCTGTGCTTCTTCTGATTCGCTCTGGTGTCAGAAATAATTTTCTGTATTTGTTCATTTCCGTAAGACTGGTTGGAACAGTATATAGGCCTCTGATGAGAGTCTAAAAGCAAGAGGGTATTCCCCGGAGAAAGGATCCCGCTCAAGAGATGATCCAGACTCTCCCTGGTAAAATCTACTACCACATATCCGGTCTTCACTCCATTTTCGCTCTCCAAAGGACAAGCTGCCTGCAAAAGGCTTTTGCTAGCTCCCACATCCAGAACCGGTTCCGTTCGGCTGCATACCATTCCCTCCTGTTCAGAAGCCTTGCGAAGGATTCCCCACTGGGTAGGGAGCCGTTCCTGTTTTTGTGAAGGATCTGTAGTAAAGCGGAGCTGTCCTCCCACATCATAAATACTGTAGTCCGCATCGTGATAGCTTTTCTCTGCCTCCTGATACATAGCCAGATACAGATCCCGCTGCCAGTCAATGGTTTTATTGTCAATCATTGCCCAAGCGGTATATCCATTCTCTGTAAGCCGCCTGCAGGCTGCCCCGCAGGACTCCATCATAAGAAAAAACCGTTCTTTAGCAGATGCCAGCTGGGCTGTCCCCCCTTCAATCATCTCCCGGTCAGCTGAGGCTGTAAACAACAGGAGACTGGTGACACCTGAGCAGATAAGAGGCGCCATAGCTGCCAGGATGCAGCCTAAAAATATCCTTTTCTTAAAGGAAACCCCCTTTCCCCATCTCATGCTTCCCCATCTCCCATCTGATGATGCTCCAAACATTCCTTCCACCGGTTCAGAACGTTTTCTTCCTGTCCACAGGACTCCTCCTTCTTCTCTTTCCGATCCGCAAGCTGTTCCAGGGATACAAGGCCGGATGGCAGGTGTACATCTGTCCTCACCGGTCTCCGATCCAGTCCGAACAGAAGCATCTGCTGTGTATCCCGTTCCACAGTAAAATCTAAAAATTGCTTTGCTGCTTCCAGGTGGCTACACCCGGCCGCGATGGCCGTTCCATCCCAGAACGCTGCCTCTCCCTCCTGAGGATAAATATAATCCACATCTGCACCTTCTGCAGTAAGCGACTGAGCCCATTCCTCAGTGGTCACTCCTACCGAGTAGTGGCCATCCCGCACTCCTTCATTTACTTTTTGTATACTTTCAGCAGGACAGTAGTTGATATTTTCTAAAAGCTGTTCCAAATAATCCTCCTCATCTGACGCACTAACTGCGGCAGTCAAGGCGCCAAAACAGACATCGCTGTGCAGGGGATCTGCGATCCCCACCCTCCCTTTCCACCGCGGCTCCAAAAGGCTGTCCCAGCTTACAGGAAGCTCCCGGTATGTGACTACGTTTGTATTATATATCAGTACCAGTGGCTGGACAGAAAAGGGAGTCCAACGATGATCCGCACACAAAAAACCCGGTACAATGGAAGATGCCTGAGAGCTTTCATAGGGATGCCAAAAGTGCGCAGACTGTTCTAAGGTTTCCGTCCCAACACCGAAAACCAGATCCCAAGCCAGTCCGCCTTCTTCTCCTGTCTTGTTCTCTAAATACTGCCTCAATTCCTGGGCAGATCCTTCTTCCACCCGGACGTTAAGATTGGTTCTCTCCTCAAATTCCTTGACCAGAGGGCCATATATCCCCTCCTCCTGAGCCGTATAGATCACCAGATCCTCCTGATAGGGCATAGGTAAAAGCTCCTCTCCCATCCTGCAGGCAGACAGAAGCAGGGCAGAAGCCACGAACATGACCGAAGTCCACTTTTGGGAATACCCTTTTCCCTGTTTTACATCCAGCTTCATATACCTCCCCCTTATCTCTCAGGTGTATCCATTTCTATCCCTTATTTAATATCATTATAGCAATGATCTTATTTTTGTAAAACTATAAAAATACGATAAAAATACCTCCCGGACAGAGCCGGAAGGTATTTTATCGTATACAGATGCAGTTTTATACTTGTTCCCGGAAAAATACTAAATTAAGAACATCCAAGATACTTCTCAAACAAATGACAGATCCTTACTGCATCCTCCTGATCCTTCATTTCACAAAATACACGCAAAAGGGGTTCTGTCCCTGAAAATCTGGCAATGACCCAGCCGCCATTTTTAAAATACACTTTGCAGCCATCCATATAAGACACCCGTTCTGTTTCAAAGGGAAGTTCAGGAAGCTTCTTCTCCTCCAACAAAATACAGCGGATCCGTTCCTTTTCCTCAGGCGTAAAACGATAATCCCGTTCCTCCATATAAAAGGATCCGTATTCCCTTCTTATATCTCTGGCAATCTGTGAAAGCTTCTTATTGCTCACCGCTATCATTTCCACCAGCAGAGCAGCTGCGTAAATACCGTCTTTTCCGCAGATATGCCCCCTGACTGTCAGTCCTCCGGAAGATTCTCCCCCAATAATAGCTCCTGTCTCCTGCATTTTAGCAGATATATACTTGAATCCCACGGGAACCTCGTAACACTTCTCCCCGAAACTTTCTGCTACCCGATCCAGCATATGAGTGGTGGCCAGATTCCGAACCACTGGGCCTCTCCATCCCTTATATTTCAGCAAATAGTAGTAGAGCATCACGAGGATTTCATTTGACCGCAGATAATGTCCCTCATCGTCAATGACTCCCAAACGATCTGCATCCCCATCGGTAGCAATGCCAATATCACAGTAACGATCCAGAACATAATTCTGCAGTCCCTTCATGGTCTGAGCCGTAGGCGCCGGCATCTTTCCTCCAAAGAGGGTATCGTGGTTGGCATTGATAGTCTCAATCGTACACCGTGCAATGGAAAGGATGGTGCTGAGTGCCGTCAGGCTGACTCCATACATGGGATCAATAGCAATGCGCAGATCCCGTTCCCTTATCGCTTTCAAATCAATCATGGAAATAATGCTGTCCAGATACTCATTCATAGGATTGATCTCCTGAACAGCTCCCTGCTTCACCAAATTTTGATAGGATGGAGGCGGCATCTGGCCATTTTCCTCCTGTGTGGGTTGGTAAAGCATCTCCGCCTGATCTAAATATGATTCAATCTCAGAGGTCTGTCTCTCATCTGCATCCCTTCCGCCTGATGTAAACACCTTGATTCCATTATAGATGGCTGGATTGTGGCTTGCTGTCACCATCATTCCGTAGCTCAGCCCATGCTTCATGACATAAAACATAATCAGTGGTGTTGGCACGCTCCGGTTCACAAACCACACCTTGATCCCCTGGGAACCAAACATCTGGCTGGCCCAGATCACTGCCTCCTTAGACAAAAACCGTCTGTCATAGCCAATGACGATCCCCTCCCCTTCCACTCCCTCTGATTTCATTTTCAGGCACATGGCAAGGGCCAGTTTTTGTATATTTTCTTTTGTAAAATCCTCTCCGATGATAGCCCTCCAGCCGCCTGTTCCAAATTTTATCATTTTATCCTCCGTTTTCCGCTACACGATTGATACCTTACCCTTGCTGACCTTCAAAAATATCAGCAGCATAATGACTGTACTCACAGTAAGGATAGAGGCCAGGGCAGCCGCTGTACCATAGCTGTTGCGCACAACTTCCGTGTAAATTGCCACAGAAATCGTACTGGTCTTTCCCCCATACAGCATGACACTGGATGAAAGCTCATTAATACAGGTGATCCAACTGAGGATAGCACCTGACAGAACGCCCGGAGCCATCAATCTTGCCGTTACCTTGACAAACGTTTTCATGGGCGACACTCCCAGGCTGATAGAAGCCTCCTCTACACTAGGATCCATCTGCTGGAGAAAAGCGCTCCCCGACCGAACTGTATAAGGAAGCTTCCTCACTACAAAAGCGATGATCATAATCACAGCAGTTCCTGTAAGGATCATGGGAGGCTTATTGAAAGCCACGATCAAGCTGATACCTAAAACAGCACCAGGAATCACAAATGGGAACATAATGATCAGATCCATAAGCTGTCCTGCCAGTCCCTTCTGGCGTACTACAATGTAGGAGATCAACATTCCCAGCACAATGATAAACACAATAGCTATGGTTGAGAAAGTAAAGGTATTTCGGATATTCGTCCACAGACGGTTAAAAATAGTGATATAACTGTCCAGGCTAAACCCTTTCTGGAATCCAGTAAAATCACACTTGATAAAGCTGGTCACTAAGACTACGATCTGGGGAAGGATACCGATCAGAGTTACCAAAAGCACGGGAACCGTTGCCAAACAACGCTTCCAGCCATGAAGGATCTCTTCCTTCGGCGGACGCATAGCCGTCATTACATAGTTCTTCCGGGATAAATAATATTTCTGTACCAACAGCACTGTAGTAGAGCACAGCACAATGATGACTGATAATGCGCTGGCCAGATGGGCGTTACCGCCAATCTCACTCATATATTCATTGTAAACCAGCACGGGAAGAACCATATATCCCTCGCCAATCAGCATAGGAGTTCCAAAATCTGCCAAGCTAGTCATGAATACCATAATTGCCCCTGCCGCGATCGATGGAAGCACTACAGGAAGGGTACACAGCCTGCGGATCTTATTACTCCCCAGATTTTCTGCCGCCTCCTCCAGGCTGGAGTCAATGCTCCCCATTGCCCCAGAGGTATATAGATACACATAGGGAAACAGCTTAAATGTAAATACCATAATGATCCCCAGTTTCCCATAAATGCTGGGAAGATGGATCCCTATATTTTCAAATAAGCTGGTGATAAAGCCAGAACGGCCAAACAGGGTGATCCAGCTGTAAGCCCCGATAAAAGGAGGGCTCATCAGGCTCATAATGATCAGGATATGGATCAGCCGTTTCCCTGCCACATTATACCGAGACATCACATAGGCAATAGGGACGCCGACTGCCAGAGTTGTAAGTGTGGTCACAATAGATACAAAAAGGCTTCTTCCCAATGCCGTATAATAATATTTCTTTGTGAAAAATCGGATATAGTTTTCCATTGTGATCCCATCTGTTTTGCTGGAAAAGAAGCTTCTGGTAATCAGCGTACAGAACGGATAGAACAGGAACAGCACCATGAATCCAATTACTGCCGCTTTGACCCAAAACCAAAAATCCAGTTTTTTCCGGCCCTTTACCATGAAATCACCTCCTGAGTATCCCCATCATATACACCTACAGACCGGATATCAAAGTTGATCCTCACCCTTTGCCCATCAGGCTTCAGCTCGTGGACATCCTTCGTATACTCGTTGAGCTGTACAGTCTGTCCATTATCCAGCAAGATCTCATACTCAATAAAATCACCTAAGAAGGTAGAAATAACGATGGTTCCCGGAAGACCTTCCTTCTCATCGAAGAACAGCTGCTCTGGCCTGGCAGAGATCACTCCCTTTCCCACAAAAGGCTTTTTCAGCTGACATGTGATGGTACATTCCCCCTTGATGTCCAGAACTGCCTGGTCAGGATCCTCCCCCTTCACATCACATTCCACAAAATTAGACACGCCTATAAATCCTGCTACAAATTCATTCTGAGGTCTTTTGTAAATCTCCTCTGGGGTTCCCACCTGCATTACCCTCCCCTCGCGGATCACTGCAATACGGTCGGAAATCGCCAGCGCCTCCTCCTGATCATGGGTCACATAGATCGTGGTGATACCCAAACGTCTCTGCAGCTTTTTGATAACCGTCCTCATCTGAATCCGGAGTTTTGCATCCAGATTCGATAGGGGCTCATCCATGAGAAGAACGCTGGGTTCTATAACAAAAGCCCTTGCTAAAGCCACTCTCTGCTGCTGTCCGCCAGACAATTCATTAGGCCTTCGATCCTTCAGTTTGCTGATTTGTACCAGCTCCAGAGCCTCCTCCACCTTCCCGGGTATCTCCCCTTTTGGGTATTTCTTTGCCTTCAACCCGTAAGCCACATTCTCTGCTACAGTCAGATGAGGAAAAATAGCATAATTCTGGAATACCATTCCAATATCCCTCTTATGAGCCTCCAGATGGTTGATCACTTTATCATCAAAACAGATTTCTCCTCCATCCACCGTATTAAAACCAGCGATCATACGAAGAAGCGTGGTCTTTCCGCATCCAGACGGCCCCAGCAACGTGAAAAATTCTCCCGGCTTTATCTCCAGGTCAACTCCTTTTAATGCGATAAAATCACCATACTTCTTCACGGCATTTTTTATAACAACTGAATGACTCATACCAGTGTCCTCCTTTATCATTGCCCGAACCCCAAGGAAGCAGGAAGGGCTGCCCGTCCCTATCGGATACGGACAGCCCTGCCCATTTTTCAGAACGCTCCCGGCTTATTCTGGATCGTCCTGGTTTTTATTCCCTTCATTTTATCTAATCTACCATAATATCGTTAAACTTCTCAATAATGGACTCCTTCTCATTGGCAGCCCAGTCGAAATCATAATCTACTAAAGGAATATCTTCCAGCTTTGCCATTCCTTCTCCCACTTCCATATCGCTTCTCACCGGACGGCGGCCCCAATTCTGGCTTTGCTCTGTCTGGCATTCTTTAGAGGTAACAAAATCAATGAACAGCTTTGCGTTTTCTTCATTCGGGCATCCCTTTACCAATGCTACTCCATCCGGCACTGCGCTGGTTCCATCCTTAGGATACACAAATCCCACGGAAGCATCGTCCTTATACTGTACTGCTGCTTTTTCCAGGGTAAGTCCTACATAGAACTCCCCATCTGCTACCATTTTATGGCACTTGCCGGAAGAATCCACCATCTTCCCATCTAAATTATCATAGAGCTTTTTAATAAAATCCCAGCCTTCTTCCTTCCCTCCATGACCTAAGATCATAGTACACAGCTGGGTGTATGCGGAACCGGATTTCGATGGAAGACAGTAGGCAATCTTGCCCTTCCACTCCGGCTTCGTCAGATCTTCCCATGTTTCAGGTATGGTTAGTCCATCCTTCTCGATCAGCTCTTTGTTATAAAAAATAACCATCGGAAGAGGACTTTCACCGATCCATAGATCATCAGGATCCTTATATGCCTCTCCAATAAATTCATCATTGGCACATACATAAGGCTGGAAATACTCCTTAAACGCTGCAAGGGAATCAGCTCCGCCACCCCAAAGCACATCTGCAATAGGATTAGCTGTCTCGGCTGCAATACGGTTGCATAGCTCTCCAGTTCCGGCTGCAACTACCTCCACCTTAACATTGGGGTATCTTTCCATAAACAGATTTACGCCTGCATTGAGAGGATCTGCATCATGAGGAGAATATACAACTACTGTGCCGCTGTAATCCTCTGGGGCCTTCTCTTCCTGGGCAGATGCATCTTCTTTGCCTTCTTCCTTTTTTTCCGCCTCGGCCTTCGTATCCCCGGAAGCCTCTGAAGCGGCTGGGGCTTCCGAAGCGGCTGGGGCTGCTGTTGTCTCTGAAGCCTTATCTCCACCTCCGCATGCGGTCAAACTCAAAGCCATCATGGCTGCCAATGAAGCTGCTAAAAATCTTTTTTTCATCATACACCTCTCCTTTTTCATATAATTGTGACCGTTTTTTATTTCCCCATAATCCCATTATATTCTTTTATTATGCATATTTCCATTTGCTATTCTTACTTTTCTTGTGTTATTATGAACTTTTGTATTATTTTTTTATTTTATCCGTATTTATTTTATGTATTATATACAATACATTTTCCTTCCTCCGCCTTTTTCTTCGTCATCCTCCTCCCCCCGGCAGAACTAAGAATTTTAATATAAAACAAGGTAAATCCATTCCGATGCAATGCGATCCTGGGCGGAGCGCTTTTTGTGTAATAGGAACATTGCCGAGTCATTTCCTATTACATAAAAAAAGCGGCTCTGCCCGCCGCTTCTTTTTCTTTCCTTTAGTTATTTCTCAGTACATTATGAACAAGATTGATAATTCCTTTTTCTGAATACAGAGTCTTATCGCTCTCTAAGAACGTAGTGTTATCCATCTGCTCACAGTCCATGGTATCCTTCTGCTCCACAGAATGTTTGTAGTCAGCCAGATATTTCTCAATCGCAGCGATCTTATCCTCTTTCCCTGCATAGTCCTCCGGGTTTAAGTTAAACGCGCTGAGGATAATTCCCAGATCCTGATCGGACCAGTCCTGGAGTACTGTGTTGGTAAGCATCTCAATTCTCTCTCTGATGGTGGTGCACTGTAAAAATTTTCTTATCATATCCTGCCATTCCTCTCTCTGCCCTGCCTGCCAGCCCCATCCATGCGCCGGTCTCAAGGCTCTTTCCCATAAATAACAACATCCCATGATTCCATTCCGACGCAGTGCGATCCTGCGCGAAACGCTTTTTATATAATAGGAACATTGCAGAGTCATTTCCTATTAGACAAAAAATATTAGGGCGTATGTCCCGGTCATGCACTGACCGTATCGTAACCCATACGCCCTAACATTATAATGAATCATGGTTTCTTTTTCAATGTCTGTATTTACCAAATACAAAGCTAAGATCAGCAGAAAAGCCAGCAAATCCTAACAGTTCATGGATTTCCCCATTGGTTCCGTCCTCTGCCTCTCACTTCTCCCGCCCCGGACTATGCCAGGCTTCTCATCTCAGCGATCTGCTCCTCGGTCAGGTTCAGAATGTCGCTGTTATCCATAGATGTATTGGAATCCTCAATGAGGATCATCTTGGTATCCTTGCGGGTAATGGTATTGTGCCATAAGGTTGCAGGAATATTGTAAACCTTATCCTTCTCCATCTTTACAGCGCCGAACTCCAGCTTTCCTTCTTTCTCATTTGCGTAGATCAGTGTACAGGAGCCCTCGATCAGCACGAAAAGCTCGTCTGTCTTGTTATGGCGCTCCAGGCAGTCAATACCGGTCACATCATTGGCTGGCTTCCAGTTCTTGATACCAACGGTCCACTTCTCATTCTCGAATACTCTCTGCATTCCTTCGCCGTTAAACTCATAATTTAAAATGGTCATTGTATTTTCCCCTTTTATTATTTTAAGGTCTATTTAAGCAGTCCCTTTGCAGTTGCAGCTACGTTCTCTGCTGTCAGGCCATATGCCTCAAACAGCTGGTCTGGCTTTCCTGATTTTCCAAATTTATCCTGAATGCCTACCATAGCGAACTTAGCTCCCTCATGTCCGGCCAGAACCTCAGCAACAGCAGATCCCAGACCGCCGATCACAGAATGCTCCTCTACGGTAACGATAGCCTTGCAGGTCTCATTCATCTTCAGGACAATATCCTTGTCGATGGGCTTAATGGTATGCATGTTCACAACAGCTGCGCTGATACCTTCCTTCTCCAGCTGCTCAGCTGCTTCCAGAGCCTTGGGGATCATCAGTCCGCAGGCGATCAGACATACATCCTTACCCTCTCTCATCACATTAGCCTTGCCAGGAATGAAAGGAGTATCAGCTGTGGTAATATCATCACATACTGGTCTTGCCACACGGATGTATACAGGGCCGTCGATTTCTGCTGCTGCCATTACTGCCTTCTCCGTCTCGGCAGGATCACAGGGAACAAAAATGGTCATATGTGGGAGCTCTCTCATCAGAGCAATATCCTCGATAGACTGATGGCTTCCGCCGTCCTCTCCAACACACAGGCCAGAGTGGGAGAAACCGAATTTTACATTGCAGTTTGTATAGCAGATAGAGTTACGGATCTGCTCAAATGCACGTCCAGCGCCGAACAAGGCGAAGGTGCTGACAAAGGGGATATATCCGGTGTGGGCAAATCCAGCTGCCGCACACATCATATTTGCCTCTGCGATACCCATGTTGAAATGACGGTCCGGGTATGCATCCTTAAACATACAAGTCTGGGTAGCATGGGCCAGATCGGCGTCCAGAACCACAACCTTGTCATTTTTAGCTCCTAATTTTACCAGAGATTCACCATATGCAACTCGTAATGACTTTCCCATTTACTCCACCTCCTGCTCGCTTAAAGCCTTCTCAAACTGTTCTTTGTTCATTGGGCTTCCGTGCCATCCGAACTGATCTTCCATGAAGGATACGCCTTTGCCCTTGATGGTGTTGCAGCAGATGAACTTAGGCTTGCCGGATACAGGAGCCTTTAATGCCTCTACAATGGCATCCATGTCGTGTCCGTCTACCTCAAAGCACTCAAAACCGAAGGCCTCGAATTTCTTCATGATATTTCCAAGGCTCATAACCTCATCGTTGCTTCCATCGATCTGCAGCTTATTGTAATCCAGCATAAAGGTCAGATTGTCTAACTTGTAATGGGCAGCAGCCATAGCAGCCTCCCAAACCAGTCCCTCCTGGCACTCGCCGTCGCCCAGGACTGCATATACCTTGTAATCTGCCTTTGCGTGCTTTGCAGCCAGAGCCAGTCCCATTGCCAGGGAAGCGCCCTGTCCCAGGGAACCGGTATTCATGTCCACACCAGGAGTCTTGGTGCAGTCAGGATGTCCCTGAAGATGGCTGTCGATCTGACGAAGATGTGCCAGATCCTCCTTAGGGAAGAATCCCAGATCAGCCAGGATCGCATATAAGGTAGGGCAGGCATGGCCCTTGCTCAATACAAAACGGTCACGGTTTGGATCCTTTGGATTCTTTGGATCTACCTTCATTACTTCATAATAGAGAGCCATCAGCATTTCCACACAGGACAGAGATCCGCCCGGATGGCCTGACTGGCAGGCATATAACATCTTTAAGATTTCCGCCCGCAGCTCTTTTGCTTTCTTCTCATACTGCAACTGCATAATATTTTCCTCCTTTAAATGCCGCTCCTTATTGGAGACAGCTGACTATAGCTGACTAATTAACCTTTTACAGCGCCTGCGGTCAGTCCTTCAACCAGCCGTTTCTGCGCAAAGAAGAACATAATACATACTGGGATAATGGTGATGATTCCTCCTGCGGTCAACAGATCCCACTGTACTCCCAGCTGGCCAATGAGGCTCTTTAAGGCCACGGGAATGGTTCTGCTGTCTGTGTTGGTAAACATCATGGCAAAGGTGTACTCATTCCAGGATGTCATGAAGATATACACGCCGGTAGCCACCAGACAGGGACCTAAGATCGGAAGGATGATCCTCACAAAGGCTGATCCTCTGTTGCACCCGTCCACCAGAGCCGCCTCCTCAAGGGACATGGGCAGATCGTTTAAGAAGCCCAAAAGCAGCCACACAGAGAAAGGTATGGTGAAGGTTGTGTAGGAAAGCACCAGGGAAGTTGGGGTGTAAAGCAGGCCCAGCTTACGCATGATGGAATACAGCGGGATCAGAAGCAGTACTGTAGGGAACATATTGTTGCACAGGAAGGTACACATAAGCACCTTTCTGCCGGTAAAATGGTATCTGGAAAAGGCATAGGCCGCCAGAGTGGAGGCTGTCAGAGACACCAGGGTAGTGAATGAAGCGACGATAAAGCTGTTTTTCATAGCGTCAAGGAAGTTTACTGTGGTAGTAAACAGCTTGCTGTACGCCTCAAACGTAATGTGCTTTGGCCAATAGGTGACCACTGCCCCGTAAAGCTCGTCCTGGGGCTTTACAGATGTCACGAAAGTCCAATAAAACGGGAACAAAATAAATAACATCAAAAGGAGCAGCGGGATAAATACGATGAAAAAGCGTTTTGCCGCAGATTGTTTTTTCATTCTCACTTCTCCTCCTTGAAATTCATTTTAAGGTAAGGGATCGCCACGATCAGCAGCAGTCCAGCCATCAAAAGAGCCATAGCGGAAGCATAACCCAGATCCAGAGCATTTCCCTTGTTGAAAATATAAACGCTCAGAGTCTGTGTGGAGTAAGCAGGTCCGCCCTCTGTCATATTGAAGATAACATCAACGGAGTTTGCAACCCAGATGATCCTCAAAAGGCCGGTTACGAAAATGGTATTCTTGATAGAAGGGATCGTCACATAGATCAATTTCTGCCATGCTGTAGCGCCGTCAATATCGGCCGCCTCATACATCTCTGTAGAAACTCCCTGGAGGGCAGCTAAGAGCATCAGGGCAAAGAATGGGATACCCTGCCATATAATTGTTACGATCACACTTGGAAAAGCAGTGGAAACCTGGGACAGAAATGGGATCTTGTCCGTGATGGCATGAACCTTTAACAGCAGATCGTTGAGTACACCGAAGTTACCGTCATAGATCCAGCGCCACATGAGGCCGATCAATACGCCTGGAGTAACCCAGGGGATCATGCTCACTGCACGCACAACACCGCGTCCCTTAAACTTCTGGTTCAGCAGAAGGGCTAAGATAAAGCCGAATAAGAACTGGAAACCTACGCCAGCTACAACCCATACAAGGGTACGCCAGAGGGCTCCCCAAAAGAGCTTATCGCTGAAGGCTTCAATATAATTGGCCACGCCATTGAAGGCGATCTCTTTTGGCCTGCGCAGGTCATAATTTTGAAAGCTCATCAATATAGCATTGATGACAGGTATGAACACGACGCATACGATGATGAGAACTGCCGGAGCCACCAGCAGATATGGCCATATAGTCTTTTTCTTGACCATGAATGAAATCCCCCTTGTATCGGAGATTCCCGGGCGGACAGGCCGCCCGGAATCCCTTTTTTAACTGGTTATTACTGGTACAAGCCTTCCTGAAGCGTCTTCATGCAGTCCTCTGCTGTGATGCTTCCGGTCAGGGCCTGTGAAACCGTATTTGGCCATAAGGTAGAGATCCACTCGGTTGTGGTATCCAGGATCGGAAGGATACCAGCATAGCTCTGTCCGTCGATGGAAGCTTTCATAAAGCGGTTGTTCTGGAAGAAATCTGTCTCCTGTACCGTCTTGCTTACAGGTACATTTCCAGTGCCCTCACACCACATTTTCTGGCCCTCTCCTGTTGCCAGGTAGGATACCCACTCAAAAGCGGCCTCTTTGTTCTCACAGGATTCAAAGATCACGGTCTCCGTATCTCCCATGGAAGTCCACTGTCCCTTGCCTGCCGGGAATGGGAATGCAGATACATCATCTCCGAATGTAGCTTCCATATCTGCGGAGGAACCGGTATGATGAATGGTCATAGCGGTAAGGCCGGACTTAAAGTTTGCGATGATCTCGTTGAAGCCGTCGCTGGTTGCTGTGGGCGGTACATATCCCTTGTTGTAAATGTCAATGAAATCCTGCATACCCTGAACTGCCTCAGGTGTAGTCATATCCTCAAAGTTTCCGCCTCTGCCGTAAACGAAGCTGCCCCATGGCTCCTGTCCGCCCTTAGCGCCTCTCATACCGAAGCCGTAAACATCTGTCTTTCCATCACCGTCTGTATCCATGGTACACTTCTCGATGGCTGTCAAAAATTCCTCATAAGTAGTTGGAACCTCTACCCCAGCCTTCTCGAAGATAGATGGACGGTAGTATACATACAGCACCTGGATATTCCATGGCATTACATAGATATTGTCGCTGCCGCCTGCTTCCTTCATTATGTTGTAAATGTTCTCATCAATATCGTCTTTGTCCTCCCACGCGTCGATCATAGGAGTCAAATCTGCCAGAAGGTCATTGTTTACAAACAATGGGGTGGAAGTCAGCTTCCATGTAGCGCAGTCTACGTCGCCGCCGCCCATCTTTGCGTTAAACAGGTTCTCGGAGTAAGCGCCGCCGTCCCATGGGCTTTCCTCGCCTACAACGGTGATCCCCTTTCCATTCTCTGCGTTAAACTTTGCAATGATCTCCTGCATCAGAGCAGAATACTCTGTGTTGTCTGCCCAGTAACGGAACTTAATGGTTACTGGCTCACCGGAAGCCTCCCCTTCTGCCTTTGCAGCAGTTTCCCCTTCTGCTGCCGGAGCAGATGAAGCATCCTTTGCAGGAGCCTCCGTCTCCTTGCTGCCGGAAGAACATCCTGTAACCATGCCGGCTGCCATAAGAGCTGCCATGGTCATTGCCAATGACTTTCTTGCTAATCCTCTCTTTTTCATTTTTTATCCTCCTTCTCTCTTTCTCTTATATCATTTAATGTTTCCCAAACGTGGCGTTCTGCCTGAAACTTAGCTTCCACAAAATCCCCCTGGGCAATGGCGCTGCAGATCCTCCTGTGGCTCCTCTTTGCCCTGCGGAAGCTTTCTAAATCGTCCTGAGTCTTGGTATGGCTCCGCCGGATGGATTCGATAATGATAGGAACAACGCGGATCAATACTTCATTATGGGTACATTCTGCTACCGCGGTGTGAAACCGTCCGTCTAACTCTGCTGTGGCCTCATCGTTTACCTCATACTGCTCCATCTCCTCTGCCAGCCGCTCCAGATTCTTAATATCCTGAGGTGTAGCTCTCTGGCAGGCCAGGGCAGTGATCTGAGGTTCGATCAGCATTCTTGTCTCAAACAGATTTTCAATCAGCTTCTCTTGATTTGTAAAATGAAGTCCCAGAGGATCTTCTCCAACGCCTGTCCCGGCGCTCACAAAGGTTCCGCTTCCCTGGCGGATCATAACCACATTTTCCGCTCTCAAAAACTTCATCGCTTCCCTCAAGGTAGAACGGCTGACGCCGAACAGCTCCACCAGCTCCCTCTCCGTAGGAAGGCGGTCTCCCGGCTTCATCTGGCGCTGGATGATCATATTTTTTACCTTCTGGGCTGTGGACACTGGAAGCAGATTGGTATTATCAATTGCTCTCATCTCACGGACAGTCATAGGATCCCTCCTAAAAAGCACACAAACAGAGCCGTCATTTCGGCTATTTTATCCAAGAATTAATTTCTTTTATTGTGCACTTTTATATTTCATCTGTCCTTATAGTAGCATATCATATGATGTTTGTAAATACCTTTTTGCTATTTATTTTAAATATTATTCATATTTTTATGCTTTATAGGTGTTTTTAACTATTAACCTTCTTGTTTCTCGTTTAAATTCATCATACCTTTTGTATGTATTTTATACAAATTGATATGCTGTTTGGTATTTTTTGTAAAAACGCCCAGCAAGG
>ENA-UONU01001266-UONU01001266.1-human-gut-metagenome-genome-assembly--contig:-CS51-NODE-1266-length-19612-cov-43.994529_pt1 | contig 19612 bp, 17 predicted proteins | sample MGYA00242462_ERZ724009 | MGnify/ENA metagenome assembly ERZ724009 | reverse complement strand
TCATAGACAGTAAAGCACCGGCAGAAAAGAACAAACTCACCACCGGTACTTTGACGTGGGAAAACATAGACAACAAAGCGGAATACAAAACAAGCGGAAAAGGAATCTCCTACAGCACAGGAGCAGGAATCCCCTTAAATGCCTTAGGACTCCTTTCAAACATGGATCCCACCGTGAAAGACAAAGAAGGAACAACCACGAAATCCGCCGTAGCCAAAGGAACCATAACCATCACAGATAAAGAAAACCAGAAACAGGACATAGAGAAACTAAATAGGAACACAGAAGACAGCTTGAACAAACTCAAAGAAATCTTCGACAAAACAAAAGTAGAAGAAAGAAAACAACTATTGGAAGAACTGGGGATAGTCGGAAACCGGGCCATCCATGAGATAGCCTCCCACAATGGATGGAAAGACGGATCCACAGAAAAGGTAGCCCTCCATGGCATGCTGGGAGCCATCACAAGCGCCAAGAGCGGAGGAAGCGCGCTAAGCGGCCTGATAGCAGGGGGAGTCAACGAATATGCCATAGAGTACTTAAAACAGACCAAAGGGAAAGACTGGATAGCCAAGCACCCTGACATAGTACAAAATATCTCTGCCGCCTTTGGAGGGATCCTGTCCAAGATGACAGGAGGGAGCGGACACACAGGTGCCTACATCTCCCAGATGGGAACGAAGTGGAATGAGTATTTGCTTACACAATTAGAGCGCTCTGAAGAAGAATTATGGGAGCAAAAAGAGAAGGAGCGTGAGCAGTACCCTGGAAACGGAGCATATTCTAAAGAGGAAATAGAAGATGCAATAGAAAAAGGAGTGATAAAAGAAAAAGATTATTTTATGAATTTAGCGAATGCTTATCCGGGAGGTGCTGGAATTGCTTTGGAAATGTCTGCAATGAGTGATTATGAAATTCAACAAAAGTATGGAAATCAAATGACTTTAATTGAAGGTAGGACTTATGTAATTAATCAAAAATCTCCTTTTGCTGATACTATTATGCATTCGATTAATTATACTAATGCACTGGGAGATGCAATTAGTAGAGTACGTGCAAGTGGGATTCGAGATCAATATGTTGATTTTACAGTAGATATTAGATCAGATTCAAAAACAAATGAAATATTTGATAATTCTTCATTTTTACTGGCCGGCACTTATTCTGGAAATATAAGCGTCATGATAGATTCGAAAGGAGTTATACATGAACGAAGTTGTTTTATTGATAATTATAATTTTGAAAGACATAAGTTACCAAATTCATATGGTTTCGGAAAAATTATGGAGTTAAATAATGCGGCAGCGTTATCAATGCAAGCAGGGAAACTAAAACCATTTATGTGGATACTTTATGTACATAGAACATTTTCTCGCTTTGGGGAAAGTAATGAGGAGTAACATATGTCAAGGCTAAAAGAATTAAACTTAAAAAGGATAGCATTCTACGCATTGGGGATTCTACTCTGCTATGCGGGAATTACATATATGGACACGTGGTTAACTAAGGGGAATCAGGAACTTAATGATAGCTTTAATACAATAGATTGGTTTTGTGAAACTCGAATTCGTGTTTTAAAAGGGAATTATTTATTAGTGGATACGAAAAAGGAGAGAATTATTACCAAGCGAACCGTTGCGGTATGTCTAATTAATAATAAAATTTATGCTTTGGGTGAGGGTGAATATGTCGTGTATGATATGGAAACAGGAAGAGAAAAGGTATTTATAAAAGATAATAATATGCATACAGATGTCATACAACCTATACAGCATATACCGGAAGAATCCTATAAGCTTGCAGATAAAGAAAGAGTCTTGAGTTATTCTGATTTTACCAAAGAAGAACAACTTGGTTTCCAAATCATGTTTATGGATCCACATAAAGGAAGAGCTGTTTATTATTCACCATTTTATTGGTCACCCTATAACAATAAAGTTATTGATGTAAATAATTTAATAGAAATAGGGTTTATTAGTGACTGGAATATTAAGGATGATGTATTCTATGCATATGGAAGAGATAATTTTATTGTGATTACTGGGCATGGAGAAAAAATTCGACAATATTATAATGAAGCATTAACGTTAGGAAAGAGACTCAAAACTAAATATTGTGAGATAGATAAAAAGAAAGCATTATATGGAAATCGGTACTCTGTACTGGCAGATATTAATGAATTTACACCGGATGAGATAGAAATTTTGCATAGTTTATGGAAGGAAAGTTTTTTAAGAAGAGTGCCGGAAGAGAAAGAAGAGGAAGAGGAACAGGAAAAAGAGATGGATCGTGTTTGGCATAAAATAAGGACTGAGCAATAATCAATATTGTCATGCATTTATTTAGGGAAGAAAGAATATTGGGATCTATAGATAATGCGGCAAGAGACATAGCCGCTCCCGTAAAGAGAGCCGGAGAAGTGGGAGACGGCCGGCTGAAAGCCCTGTATGCCCTGCAGGCAGGAATGAACGCAAGAGACATACAGAAAAACCAGAAGACAGACAAAGCCATTAATAAGAACAATGCCGTAGGAATCAATATCAGCCTGGGCAGCACCGGATGGAAAGACCATGCGGAAACCGTCACCGAAGAAGCAAGAGGAAGCCGGATCACCGCAGGAAGGACAGCCGCCATCATTGCTAAAGAAGACATGACAGTCAAAGGCAGCACAGTCAACGCCCAAGACATCCATCTCACAGCAGGAAACAACATCCACATCCTCTCCTCCGAAAACAAAAGCACAACCATAGAAGACTACAAAGCAAAAAGCGGAAGCATAGGAGCCTCCATCAGCAAAGGAGGCTATGGCATCGGCGCGTCCTACGGGAAAGGAAAAGGACAGACAGAAGAAACCACCCTTACCCATACCCCGTCAGACATCACAGCAAAAGATACGGTATCCCTTTCGAGCGGAAACGACACCCTGATCCGGGGCGGGACAGTTAAAGGAAATAAAGTTACTGCTAACGCAGGAAGAATGTCTATAGAAAGCGAACAAGACAAAAAGAACTACAAAGAAACAAGCAAGACATCGGGCCTGTCCATCAGCTACACACCGGGAAGCGCCGTCACCGTAAGCGGAGGAAAAGGAAAAACAAACACAGACTCCACCTACGAAAGCGTCACAAAACAGGCAGGCATCTACGCAGGAAAAGAAGGATACGACATCCAAGTCAAAAACAACACCCGCCTCAAAGGAGCCGTCATAGACAGTAAAGCACCGGCAGAAAAGAACAAACTCACCACCGGTACTTTGACATGGGAAAACATAGACAACAAAGCTGAATACAAAACAAAAGCAAGCGGAATTACCGTATCCACTAATGCCGTATCCAAACTCAACCCCTTAGGACTGGGCTATGTACCGACCGTACCTGTGAAAGGGAAAGCAGGAAGCACCACCTATGCGGCCATAGCAGACAGCATCATCACCACCACAAAAGAAAAGACAGACAAAGAAATCAGCCACGACACAACAAACGCGCTTAACACACTCTCTGAAATCTTCGACAAAAAGAAAATAGAAGAAAAACAGGAATACGTGAACATCCTCTCCCAAGTAGGATACCGCCTCATAGGAGACATAGCGGGACACAAAGAAAACGAACTGAATAAAAAAGCAGAAAAAGCCAGAAAAGAGAATAACAGCATACTGGCGGAGAAATACGAAAAAGAAGCAAAGAAATGGAGCGAAAGCGGAACCAATAGAATTGCCATGCATGGAATCATGGGAGCCTTAGTATCCAAAGAAGCAGGAGCAGGAATGACAAAAGGACTGACAGGAGCCGGACTGAACGCCCTCCTGCAAAAAGAACTGGGAAAAATCAAAGACAAAGAAGTCCATAAAATAGCAAGCGCCGCCATAGGATACCTGGCAGGAGGGAAAACAGGGGCAGCCATAGCCCACCAGGCGACAACCTTCAACTACCTTACCCATGAACAGAAAAAGCAAAAAGAAGCGTTGATTGCACAGGCACTTGAAGAAGGGGATGAAGAACAGGCAAACACCATAAGGCAATACTATGATGAATTGGACAATAAGCAGGATATCGTCATAAGCAACCTGGAACTGCCGGAACAGGATGAATATGATTCCTATACCGAAAAAATGATCATACAGTCAGGCAACATTTATGACGGGACAGATACGGTAAAAGAAGTAACCATGGCCGGCTTAAAACTGGCAAAGAAACAGGGACTTACGGCATATCATTTTGGAGACGAGGACTATGTGACACTGAATGGTTCTATTGGTATCAGACTCGGACTGTCAGGTGGGTTCATTATGGATAGGACAGGCAACGTTTATTTTGTCAGAGGCGGTGGAATAGTAAATGGTCTTAGCGGAACAATAGCGACCGGAAAATTTAGCATAGATACAAATGATTGGGATAAAGATAAGTTTCGTGAGGTAATATCGGGAGGTAGTTTTGGATTTAGTATAGGATTGTATGGGTCAGCTACGATTTCGATGAATCAGAAATATGGTGCTAGAGAACTGGGCGCAACTAATGGTGCATCTGCTTCTATGACATATACTGATGCAAAATATATTTGTAATATAAATGATTTATGAGAGGTGTCACCATGGAGAAAATAGACTGGAAGAATTTAAGCTACGATGATTTTACTGGTTTTGTGGCAGTTACAGCCTTTTTGTTGTTTGTCCTGTATTTCGGAGGGCTTTGGTATACGACTTATGATTACAGGATACAGATGAGAGATCAAATGGTGGAAATGTATAAGCAACTCCCCAACCCCATACCGCCTATTGAAGACGATTATGGAGTACATAAAAGATGGCTGGTTTATTATGTTACTGGTACAAGGGAATTTAACCGAGATTTAAAGGATAACGAATTTGATTTGTATGGGGAAAAATTGGTGGAACAAGGATGGCAGATTGATAAAAAATATACTGATAGCAATCAATACGGTAAATCCACATGTATAGTTTTAAGAAAAGGGGATTTTTCATTTGAGATTACTTGGTGGGAAAGGAAAAAGATATGTAGATTTCATCTAATTAAGGAAGACTGGATATACAATAAGGGCTTTTAATACAATTTATAAATAGTGAATCCTAACCATCACAGACAAAGAAAACCAGAAGCAGGACATAGAGAAACTGAACAGGGACACAGAAAACAGCTTAAACAAACTCAAAGAAATCTTCGACAAAACAAAAATAGAAGAAAAACAGGAACTCATCCACATGATGAACATAGTAGGCAACCAAATCATCCATGAAGCGGCAGACCACTATGGATGGAAAGAAGGCTCCACAGAAAAACTCCTTCTCCATGGAGCCATAGGCGCACTGACAGGAACCATGAGCGGAGGAAACACATTGTCAGGAGCCGTATCGGGAAGCGTGAACGAATTTGCTTTGGCATACATGGAAAAAACAAAAGGAAGAGACTGGATGGATACCCACCCCGATACCGTACAAGCCATCAGCACCGCCTTGGGAGCCGTCGCAGGAAGCCTGACAGGAGACCGCGCGACAGGCGCCTATACGGCACAGATGGGGACGAAATGGAACAGACTGGCAAAAAAACCGCAAGAAGACCTGAACAAACAACTCAAACAAGAACTATCCACAGAAAAGAAAAACCCTGACGAACTTCTCAAACTGCTGACAGAATACATCAACATGAGCGAAGCCGCTGAACATCCTGCTTCGCAAAAAGCACTACATGGTGTCTGGAATGAAGAAAAAGGATATACATTACCGAAGATGACAATAAGCGCACAGGAATATAAAGCGATAGATCAAAAATCATTCAACCGCGTGGCACAGAAATACAATCTGCCGACCAAATGGAACAATAAGAAAAACGTACAGGAAAATCTCGAGTCACTGAGATATGACTTGGAAAGGAAAACCTATAAAGGAAGAACCGTATTCCAAAGCGATTGGGCTAAATACGGCGGATATGGATTAGACTTTATAGGAGAATTACAGATAGGGAATGTATCGGGTTTAGCGAGAGGAATAGGGACTATAGGCGATTTTGGGAATTATGTAACGGCAGAAGATCGAAACAAAGTGCTGTCGGAAATTGCGGGTGGATATGCAGGTAGTGCTTTAGGAAATAAACTTATGCCCATAATCATTACAGGAATGGGACTAGAGCAAATCAATCCTATGGGAACACATGCGGTAAAAGCGTTAGGCATTTCGGGAATGAGTCTCGTTGGAGCATTTATATTGGAGGAGGCGTATATACAGAAGAAAACCTATTTGGATTATATCTACCATATAAACAAATATAATTATGATCAGGAACAATTTGATAGTGAACTGATTCAGAATTTTGATATAAAAGAATAGAAGGAGAGGGAAAATGAAAATTGTAGATATTTCCTTTTATTTTGGAATAATAGTAGTAATCCTAACTTTCGTTACTATGGTGTGTTTCGTGTGGGGAGATATACATAAACAGAGAGAAAAAATTACTCAAAATATAGGGAAATATGGAGTATTCATTTTTATGTGGTTATTATTAGCCTTTTTTTCCTTAATTTTTGTATTATCATATGGGACTAATATTCTCAGCCTTATGGGTGAAACTGCTATATATGATGCAAAAGGGAAAATAGGGGTAGCAATTTTCATATTATGGGCAGTTTTTATTGCTATAAGATATTATCTTTGTGTATTATTTCCGGAGTTTACAAGTGACGATAAGAGTGATGTTATTAAGACTCAACGACAAACAATTTTCCTTTCCGTTATGACGATATTAGTGGAACTATGTTTCGTGTATAAATACTTTAATATATTTTTGTTTTGGGTCTCAGGTTAAACGCAGCCATAGCAGACAGCATCATCACCACCACAAAAGAAAAAACAGACAAAGAAATCAGCCACGACACAGCAAACGCGCTTAACACACTCTCCGAAATCTTCGACAAAAAGGAAATAAAAGAAAAACAGGAATACGTGAACATCCTCTCCCAAGTAGGATACAGCCTCATAGGAGACATAGCGGGACATAAAGAAAACGAACTGAATAAAAAAGCAGAAAAAGCCAGAAAAGAGAATAACAGCATACTGGCGGAGAAATACGAAAAAGAAGCAAAGAAATGGAGCGAAAGCGGAACCAATAGAATTGCCATGCATGGAATCATGGGAGCCTTAGTATCCAAAGAAGCAGGAGCAGGAATGACAAAAGGACTGACAGGAGCCGGACTGAACGCCCTCCTGCAAAAAGAACTGGGAAAAATCAAAGACAAAGAAGTCCATAAAATAGCAAGCGCCGCCATAGGATACCTGGCAGGAGGGAAAACAGGGGCAGCCATAGCCCACCAGGCGACAACCTTCAACTACCTGACCCATGAACAATATGAACAATATCTGGACGATATGAAAAACGCAAAGACAGAAGAAGAGAAGAAACAATTACAAAAAGACTGGGATGCCATAGATGAAAAACAAAGATATTCACCAATATCAACGCCCGGTACATATTGGGACTTAAAGACAGGCAGACCATTTACGGTGAAAGAAGAAAGAAATTTTTTTGAGCCGGTATTAGTTACAGCAACACGTGCACATGGAGAAACCCTATTTGAAAGTGCAATGGCAAGTGCAATCAATACAAAAGTTGCCAAGTATCTGGGAAGAGAAACCGTTATTGGAGACGCACTTACCTTGCCGTGGGATATAGCCAATGATGCAAATATTGACAAGTATGGGATACAAGGAGTTAAGCGGAGGATCGGTATGGATATTTATGGGAATTTGATAGTCATGTTTGCTGGTGCGAAAATTGGTGGTATTAAGGGGGGTTCTATAGGAATTTTTAGTGTATTGGGATTGACCGAAATAAAGGAAGCAATTGCACCGCCATTAATAGAGAATGAAAGAAAACAGGCAGATGATTCTTATCTCAGAGAAATCAATAGTAATGTGATTGATTAAGAGGAGGAGAATCATTATGGAACTGTATGTAATAATAGTGGGTTACTTTATTGGCATGCTAATTTGGTCCAGAAAAAATATTATTTTTAACAATATAATATTTGGAACTAACAATAAAATTAAAGGGCTTAGAGTGGGGTTTTCAGCGTTAATACCAGCAAGCATTTTAGTATATATATTATTTTCTGGAAATAATATATTGCGACTGTTATTCGGCCTTTTGATTATTATTGTTGGGCAAATTTTTATATGGATAATGTTTAACGAAGAAAGAAAGTTAATTCTAAATACTATAAAGGTACAGAAATTGGGATATGAGGTAGAAAATCATTTTCGACAAATGCTAAGGAAAAAACAGACAGATACGCTAATAGGAATTGTGGGGATAGGTGTAATTGTTTTTATGGGGGTATTAGTAATTTTATTTCATGAGTGAAAGACATCTTTGCGGGAAATCAGGTAATCCATAAAATGTCCGACCGCTATGGCTGGAAAGAAGGATCAGCGGAAAAGACAGTCCTCCATGGAGCTCTGGGAGCATTGACAGGAACCATGAGCGGAGGGAATGCATTGTCAGGAGCCGTATCGGGAAGCGTGAACGAATTTGCTTTGGCATACATGGAAAAAACAAAAGGAAGAGACTGGATGGATACCCACCCCGATACCGTACAAGCCATCAGCACCGCCTTGGGAGCCGTCGCAGGAAGCCTGACAGGAGACAGAAAGACAGGAGCCTATACGGCACAGATGGGCACAAAGTGGAACTATTTGGGCTTTGAATTGCCAGAATTTAAAAATCTGTTGGTTAAAGATCTAAAAAATTCTGATGGAACGTCTATTACAGAAGAGGAAGCAAAACAAATACAGGATGAAATAATAAAATTCGGAAGTAAGTTGGATCCGGAAGGCAGTTCTTCTGATAGTCAGTTAGAACAAGGTGATTCGTTTGCATTAATAGGAGTCGCGGCGACTCTCAAATACCAATGGAATTCAAGTAGTGTAGACCAATTGATGGCAGACTATAAGGATATGGTGTCAAGTAAACAACATATGACGAAAGAAACCGGCATGTTTATGCTTAGACCTATAAATGTATCTCCACATAAGAATCATGAATTTGATGCGTATCTTATACAAGGAGGAATAGGTTCTTTTGAGGGAGGATACATTTATGATTTTAAGACAGATCGGTCATATTTCTCTCATGGCGGAGCTTTGGCAAAATCTCCTTCTTTGATTAATTTTGAAATAGCTGGGTTACAGTTTGTGTCAAAAGATTCGAAATATAATCTTTCTGATTTTGAAACTAGGAATAATATCATATCTGGAAATAGTGTTGGTGGAAGTGCCTACATAGGAATTGGAGGTGGGGTATCAACTCCTATAAGTGAAATGTTTATGAAGATTTGGATATATAAATATGGAGTGGGGTTGCCACAAATTGGGATTAGTGGAGATCATACTGAACTATTGTCTAAAGATAGGGAGGTAGAACAATGATTTCTATGTTAAAGACCAAGAGATTACTTTTGAAGTTATTAGCAATATTTGGTATTGTGTTAATACTAAATATTGTTAATCGGTTGGAATCAAGACAACCGGAGGAGGAAATCAGAGAAAGTATTGCAGGAGTCAGTGTTTATAACGAAGAAAGACAGCTAAAAGACTTACTGATATTTGATTATAAAACTGACAGGCAATTTATTCTTACATATACTTTCCAGTCCTATGGAAGCGAGGGTGAGATTATATGCTATTATCAGAAGTATCTTGAGGATACTGGCTGGAAATTTATAAAGAAATCAGATAATATTGATTATTCAAATAATAAAAAGATAGGTGAATTATTCCATTTTCAAAAGGGAAAATATGAACTCAATTTCTGTTTTAATATTCAGGATTTAAACTATTACAGAGAATGCCATGGAGAAGAACCTTTAAAATACTCTGTTACGATTTTTCCTAAATTATAAATAGGTTTTAGGGAAGAATCAGATTATATATGCTAAGGGGCGTGCAACAGGTGGGAGTATAAACTATCGGTGATTGAAAAGAGGGAAATAATTTATGTTTAACAACAAAGGTGGTATTTCTTTTATATTCATTTTAGTGGGAATAATTTCAGTTTTTTATTGTATAAAAAGAATTTATGAAGGAGATTTCTTGCTCATAAATTTTTCAGACTGTGGTCTTTTGTTTCTGTTTTTGATGGCAAGTATTTTTATAATATTTGCAGGATTATTTTTGATTTATACAGAATTAAAAAAAATGGGTTCAAACGCAACGGAGAATCGGAAGGGATTGTTTATATTTAAAATAATAAAATCATTTTGGTATCCTGATGAATATTACGACAGAAAAAATAATCATACACTTTTTAATAAAATAAAGAGGTATATTGGATTCTTGATTATTTTTATATCTGTTTATCTATTTATGGTAATTACTTTTTTTGCTTCAAATCGACTGAGCTTGTTGGAAATTATTATAAGAATAGTTGCCATGTTGTATATTTTGATGTGTTGTAGGAAGTATTTAATGTGATGGTGGATTGGGAACTCTGCTGTTGAGTGACTGTCAGGAAACAACATCAATAACGACGGCGGAAAAGTGAAAGCCTCCTCCGTCATTTTGGACGCCCTGAAAGACATGGACAATACAGGGACACTGGAAGCGGAAAAGAAGATGGACCTTTACGCAGGAAAAGACATCCGCATGACAGCGGACACCCACCGGGAAGAAAACGGACAGGGACATACCACCGCTATTTCAAAAAGAGGAGCCGCATCCGTCACAGGAAAAGAAAGCAGCCTCACCATGACCGCCGGAAAAGACATACACCTGCAGGCAGCCCGTATTTCCTCAGCGGGAGATATGACCATTGCCGGCAAAAGACAGGTAGAACTGGGGACAGCCGTTGCAGAGAAGGACAACCGCGTCACATGGGACAGAAGCAACGACAGAAGAGACAGCACCGCCATGGAAACAGGAAGCACCCTGACAGCGGGAAGAAACCTTACAGTAGAAAACGGAAAAGAAATAACAGACCTGGAAGAACACCACCGGCACAAAGAAAAAGGACTATTGAGCAGCAAAACAACCACCACCTACGATGAAGTGAAGAGAACAGATACAACAGGCAGCATCGTAGAAGGGGATACCCTCACCATGACCGCCGGGAAAGACATCAGCCTTACAGGAAGCGTCGCCGCATCCACCAAAGAAACAGCCCTGTCAGCCGGAAGAAATATCTCCATACATGCTGCCGAAGAAACAGATAAAGAAATACACAAAAAACAAGTAAAGAAAAGCGGCCTCATAGGAAGCGGATTAGGCTTCACCATCGGGAGCGAAAAGAAAAAAGACAGCTATGACACCGAAGAAACCATGCAGGTAGGAAGCACCGTGGGAAGCGTCAAAGGCAGCGTCACCATCCATGCCCAAAACAACATCACCGTCAGAGCCTCCGACATCATTGCCGGGAAAGACACCCTCATCACAGGAAGAAACGTAGACATCGAAAGCAAAGACAATACCTACAGAGGAAAAGAAGAACACGAATACAAAAAGAGCGGCCTTACCGTATCCTTAGGCGGAGCGGCCGTCAATGCGGCAAGCACCGTAGCTGCTCCCGTAAGGAGCCGGAGAAGTAGGAGACGGCCGGCTGAAAGCCCTGTATGCCGTGCAGGCAGGAATGAACGCAAGAGACATACAGAAAAACCAGAAGACAGACAAAGCCATTAATAAGAACAATGCCGTAGGAATCAATATCAGCCTCGGCAGCAACGGATGGAAAGACCATGCGGAAACCATTACCGAAGAAACAAAAGGAAGCCGGATCACCGCAGGAAGGACAGCCGCCGTCATCGCCAAAGAAGACATGACAGTCAAAGGCAGCACAGTCAACGCCCAAGACATCCATCTCACAGCAGGAAACAACATCCACATCCTCTCCTCCGAAAACAAAAGCACAACCATAGAAGACTACAAAGCAAAAAGCGGAAGCATAGGAGCCTCCATCAGCAAAGGAGGCTATGGCATCGGCGCGTCCTACGGGAAAGGAAAAGGACAGACAGAAGAAACCACCCTTACCCATACCCCGTCAGACATCACAGCAAAAGATACGGTATCCCTTTCGAGCGGAAACGACACCCTGATCCGGGGCGGGACAGTTAAAGGAAATAAAGTTACTGCTAACGCAGGAAGAATGTCTATAGAAAGCGAACAAGACAAAAAGAACTACAAAGAAACAAGCAAGACATCGGGCCTGTCCATCAGCTACACACCGGGAAGCGCCGTCACCGTAAGCGGAGGAAAAGGAAAAACAAACACAGACTCCACCTACGAAAGCGTCACAAAACAGGCAGGCATCTACGCAGGAAAAGAAGGATACGACATCCAAGTCAAAAACAACACCCGCCTCAAAGGAGCCGTCATAGACAGTAAAGCACCGGCAGAAAAGAACAAACTCACCACCGGTACTTTGACATGGGAAAACATAGACAACAAAGCTGAATACAAAACAGGAGGACACGGAATATCCTACAACGGGAAAATAGGGAGAGGAGACAAGAACGATCCCTTAGACTCCTGGACAAATAACCGCTATGGGAAAGATACCATAACAGGACAAAGAAACGGAATGAACAAAATCACTGAGACCATCTACGGCTCAAAAATCCCGTTAAACGAAAGAGGCATCCTGAATACACCCATACCGTCTGTGAAAGGAAAAGCAGGAACAACCACGACATCCGCCGTATCCAAAGGAACCCTAACCATCACGGACAAAGAAAACCAGAAACAGGACATAGAGAAACTGAACAGGAATACAGAAAACAGCTTAAATAAACTCAAAGAAATCTTCGACAAAACAAAAGTAGAAGAAAGAAAACGACTATTGGAAGAACTGGGAATAGTCGGAAACCGGGCCATCCATGAGATAGCCTCCCACAATGGATGGAAAGACGGATCCACAGAAAAGGTAGCCCTCCATGGCATGCTGGGAGCCATCACAAGCGCCAAGAGCGGAGGAAGCGCGCTAAGCGGCCTGATAGCAGGGGGAGCCAACGAATATGCCATAGAGTACTTAAAACAGACCAAAGGGAAAGACTGGATAAACAAGCATCCCGATACAGTGCAGAACATCTCAGCCGCCTTTGGGGGAATCCTGTCCAAGATGACAGGAGGAAGCGGACATACAGGCGCCTACATCTCCCAGATGGGAACGAAGTGGAATGAGTTGGAAGAAATTAGAGAAGTTGATAATTTAAATGAAGCGCAAGATATTATGAATGAAAATGTAAATGAAGAAAAGGAGGCAAGTAGAACGCCTGAATCTGACTTCATGCAGGAATATCCGGATTTGAGTAATGAAATATTTAAGAACCATAGAGATATTGCGAACTCCGCGGGGCAATTCATAGGCAGTTCAATGGGTGCAGAAGTAGCAGCAGACCTATTAAGGCATGCCTTATATGGAAATGGTTCGCCTGTTTCAGCTGATAGTCAGTTAGGGCAAAAAATTAGTTCTGATTTGAATAACTCTGCTATTCTTAGGGCTGCTATACAATCTTATGGAATGAAATTAAAAGTTGGTGAAACTAAGTATATTTACGGGTCTGTTAATTTGCAGGTAAAAGATGAGTATGATAATAATGCTACTATTAATGGAGTACTGGGATATGGGAGAATAAAATTGGGGCTACAAATTACAAGAAATGAAAATAGTATAGATTATTATGGACAGGCCAGCGATGCATATAATTTTGAGTGGCATGATGTCAATTCCAATTTAGAAAAGATGAAAGAGGATTCTTCTTGGGATCAATTTGGGAAACTAATAATTGATGCCATAAATAACGGGGCAGCAGGATATCAAGAAATTGGCGCGATACAGGCTTTTGACTGGAGTGCAAATCTTGATGGAACAATAGGGTTAGAATAAGGAGGAACATTGTGAAAAAGAAAATATTCCTTGCGTGTTTGGCCTTTTGTTTATACAATGCTTTTCTTATGGGAATTCATATGGTTATGATTCTATCGGAACCTACTATTTGGAGTCCAGCGGTAAGAACTGTATTTGGACATGCATCTCGCATACAAATAGTAGAAAGAAATAGGAATTTGCTTTATTTGGAATTATGTGATAATAGACCGGAAGATAAAATAAAAATGAAATCAACGATTCTAGATAGGGATGTATATGAAAAAGAAAGCGAAACGGATATATTTTACAGAGATAAAGTGTTCTATTCTTATGGTAGTGCCGGTTTTTATACGATTTATGCGAATCCATTTAGGATAAAGGTATATAGGAATCCGTCTCAGCCATTAGAGGAGAAACAAGAGATAGATAGATCCTTAGCGAAGTATAACAGTGATGAGATACAAGTAATTTCATCACTGTCAGATCTTACTTCAGAAGAGCGGCAGGCATATGAGAAGTTGAGAGTGAAAGCAGATAATAAAAAAGGTAGATAAATATATGCCGATGGAACGGATGAGCGTCAATTATCTTTTCCTGCGGAGACAACAGTAAATTTCGAAGGGTTGGTATATGAAAAAAGTTATTATATCATAGTATTCCCAATAGATAGATGAATGGGGAAATATTTCAAGTCAGGATGATCACTACAACAAAAGAACAAAGCTGAATACAAAACAAAAGCAAGCGGAATCACCGTATCTACCCATGCCATATCCAAACTCAACCCCTTAGGACTGGGCTATGTACCGACCATCCCCGTGAAAGGGGAAGCAGGAAGCATAACCTATGCAGCCATAGCAGACAGCATCATCACCACCACAAAAGAAAAGACAGACAAAGAAATCAGCCACGACACAACAAACGCGCTTAACACACTTTCTGAAATCTTCGACAAAAAGAAAATAGAAGAAAAACAGGAATACGTAAACATCCTCTCCCAAGTAGGATACCGCCTCATAGGAGACATAGCGGGACACAAAGAAAACGAACTGAATAAAAAAGCAGAAAAAGCCAGAAAAGAGAATAACAGCATACTGGCGGAGAAATACGAAAAAGAAGCAAAGAAATGGAGCGAAAGCGGAACCAATAGAATTGCCATGCATGGAATCATGGGAGCCTTAGTATCCAAAGAAGCAGGAGCAGGAATGACAAAAGGACTGACAGGAGCCGGACTGAACGCCCTCCTGCAAAAAGAACTGGGAAAAATCAAAGACAAAGAAGTCCATAAAATAGCAAGCGCCGCCATAGGATACCTGGCAGGAGGGAAAACAGGGGCAGCCATAGCCCACCAGGCGACAACCTTCAACTACCTTACCCATGAACAGAAAAAGCAAAAAGAAGCGTTGATTGCACAGGCACTTGAAGAAGGGGATGAAGAACAGGCAAACACCATAAGGCAATACTATGATGAATTGGACAATAAGCAGGATATCGTCATAAGCAACCTGGAACTGCCGGAACAGGATGAATATGATTCCTATACCGAAAAAATGATCATACAGTCAGGCAACATTTATGACGGGACAGATACGGTAAAAGAAGTAACCATGGCCGGCTTAAAACTGGCAAAGAAACAGGGACTTACGGCATATCATTTTGGAGACGAGGACTATGTGACACTGAATGGTTCTATTGGTATCAGACTCGGACTGTCAGGTGGGTTCATTATGGATAGGACAGGCAACGTTTATTTTGTCAGAGGCGGTGGAATAGTAAATGGTCTTAGCGGAACAATAGCGACCGGAAAATTTAGCATAGATACAAATGATTGGGATAAAGATAAGTTTCGTGAGGTAATATCGGGAGGTAGTTTTGGATTTAGTATAGGATTGTATGGGTCAGCTACGATTTCGATGAATCAGAAATATGGTGCTAGAGAACTGGGCGCAACTAATGGTGCATCTGCTTCTATGACATATACTGATGCAAAATATATTTGTAATATAAATGATTTATGAGAGGTGTCACCATGGAGAAAATAGACTGGAAGAATTTAAGCTACGATGATTTTACTGGTTTTGTGGCAGTTACAGCCTTTTTGTTGTTTGTCCTGTATTTCGGAGGGCTTTGGTATACGACTTATGATTACAGGATACAGATGAGAGATCAAATGGTGGAAATGTATAAGCAACTCCCCAACCCCATACCGCCTATTGAAGACGATTATGGAGTACATAAAAGATGGCTGGTTTATTATGTTACTGGTACAAGGGAATTTAACCGAGATTTAAAGGATAACGAATTTGATTTGTATGGGGAAAAATTGGTGGAACAAGGATGGCAGATTGATAAAAAATATACTGATAGCAATCAATACGGTAAATCCACATGTATAGTTTTAAGAAAAGGGGATTTTTCATTTGAGATTACTTGGTGGGAAAGGAAAAAGATATGTAGATTTCATCTAATTAAGGAAGACTGGATATACAATAAGGGCTTTTAATACAATTTATAAATAGTGAATCCTAACCATCACAGACAAAGAAAACCAGAAGCAGGACATAGAGAAACTGAACAGGGACACAGAAAACAGCTTAAACAAACTCAAAGAAATCTTCGACAAAACAAAAATAGAAGAAAAACAGGAACTCATCCACATGATGAACATAGTAGGCAACCAAATCATCCATGAAGCGGCAGACCACTATGGATGGAAAGAAGGCTCCACAGAAAAACTCCTTCTCCATGGAGCCATAGGCGCACTGACAGGAACCATGAGCGGAGGAAACACATTGTCAGGAGCCGTATCGGGAAGCGTGAACGAATTTGCTTTGGCATACATGGAAAAAACAAAAGGAAGAGACTGGATGGATACCCACCCCGATACCGTACAAGCCATCAGCACCGCCTTGGGAGCCGTCGCAGGAAGCCTGACAGGAGACAGAAACACAGGAGCCTATACGGCACAGATGGGGACAAAGTGGAACTACTATGAAAAATATCCGAATATGAAAGAAAAAATAGAAAAATATCTGTCCTCTGATGAATATAAACAACAAGAGGCAGGTACCGCACATGTGATATATCTGGATAACTCAACGGAACACGGAGTTATCGTTACAAAAGACAGCGATACAGGAATCGGGCGAATCATAGATATAGACAGTCGAAGCGGAGAAACATTCAAAAAACTGTATCCCAGAAAAGATGGAATACGTCCCTATGATAAAAATATAACCTTCAAACGAATTGACAAAGGAAACGATCATCCGACAGGAGTATATACCTTTGGGGAACAAGATGGAACCGTAGCCAATGGACATGCCCTATATCCCGGTGAAATTAAAGACCGGGAAAGCTACAGACGCATGAAAGGGATATCCATGCCAAACTATACTATTAACAAAGGGACACTTGCGGAGAACATGGCTACAGCAGCTATAGAATATCCCTTTGCACTGGCAGAGAACATGGGAGGAAATGTAAGTACAGCAAGAGTACTGGCAATAGGACCGTTAAAAACACTGGGAATGTATAGAACATGGCAGGAAGACTGGAAGAATTACAGCGGAAAAGATTGGTGGGGCGCGCAAGGAATTAATTTAGGTGTTCCGATAATTTCTAAAATTGAGAGAGGAATGGCTTTATCAGTGGCTACAATTGATTTGACAGATAGTCCATTTTTAGGTGCTGTCATAAGTATAGCTGGAGTAATAGCCACAAACGAGGCTGAAAGTAGTGCTGTAAAAGAAACTAAAGAAAAATTATTAAAAACAGACAATCAAAAAAAGGAAGATGAGCGAAACATTCAAAAAGATATAGCTGGAGGTAAGAAGCAATGATTCTTTCAAATGCTCTTTTGGTTATAGAAACCATATTATTTTTGGTGAGTGGACGTTTACATGGGGATGAAAGCTTATCACAAAGATTCTCCTATTATATAGGGGGATGGGTAGGACTTATATACTTTTCTTGGCTCCTTATGGCATCTTTTATGGGATATGACATAAATATAATTATTACATTGATTGTGATGGCTATTGTTTTCTTTTTTTCTCTTAATAGGACAAAATATAATTTTAGAGTTAAGTATGAAAATGCAAAAAAATATTGTGGTAAAAACTCAAAAGACGCAAAAAAGTTTCGTGGTTTAGTTAGTTATGTACTTTATGGACAGATAATCACCTTTATCGGATTTATAATGATCCTTATGGTTGTTTTTTTGTAGGAAGAGGCGACAAGAATGACCCCTTAGACTCCCAAACAAATAACAGATATAGGAAAGACACCATAACAGGACAAAGAAACGGAATGAATAAAATCACCCCAACCATCTACGGCTCAAAAATCCCGTTAAACGAAAGAGGACTCCTGAATACCCCCATACCGTCTGTGAAAGGAAAAGCAGGAACAACCACCCGATCGGCCATATCCAAAGGAACCATTACAATCACGGATAAAGAAAACCAGAAACAAGATATAGAGAAACTGAACAGGAACACAGAAGACAGCCTAAACAAACTCAAAGAAATCTTCGACAAAACAAAAGTAGAAGAAAGAAAACGACTGTTAGAAGAACTGGGGATCGTCGGGAACCGGGCCATCCATGAGATAGCCTCCCACAATGGATGGAAAGACGGATCCACAGAAAAGATAGCCCTCCATGGAATGCTGGGAGCCATCACGAGCGCCAAGAGTGGAGGAAGCGCCCTAAGCGGCCTGATAGCAGGGGGAGCCAACGAATATGCCATAGGATACCTGAAAAAGACCAAAGGGAAAGACTGGATAAACAAACATCCCGATACCGTACAGAACATCTCCGCCGCCTTTGGAGGAATCCTGTCCAAGATGACAGGAGGGAGCGGACACACAGGCGCCTACATCTCCCAGATGGGGACGAAGTGGAATTTACAGTTAGATGAGCATGCCCAAAATATAAGAGAAAAGTTATGGAAAGAACAAAAAAAAACATATGATAATGAATATGTAGATAATGAGAATGTAGGAGATGCATATACCAATCTTGAAATTAGTAGTGCAGAAGCTAATCTTGAAAGTAGGTATAAGCAATCTACCCAGATGAAATTGGCACCTGTTGCTACAGAACTCTTAGGATATTATATGGATGGAGATAATTCTAAACATGGTATTACTAATATTGAATATACGGAGCATGGATTACGTGTTGTGGAATTTGGAGAAACTTCAGTTTTAAATAAGGTACTTAGAAATGATAAACCGATAAACATGCGCTTTATCAAGGATACGCTAAATTATGCAGGGAAATCTCCTATAATTACCTCTGCAGATAGTTATTCCTTTTATACGAGTGGTGTAGATCTTGCATTGGGATTAGGAAGTGCAACAGCCATTACTTCAATTAAGTTTGAAGAGGGAAAAATCCTTGCCAAAATAACAGTGACAGACCACTACGATTTTGGTAAAAAAGAAGCAAACGCAGGAGATTTCTTAAAATCGGCATATATATTGCAACAATCGGGTAGAAAGAAGACTTTTGCATATAAAACTACATATGATGTTACCTATACAATAGACGAGTTTCTTGATTATATTCTGAAAGGTATAGGTGATTGATATGAGAAATACTAAAATATTGGTTGCTTTTAGTTTATTAATAGGGTTATGTGTTGATTTACACATGAATACATTTCAATTTGAACATTCAACTTATTATGCGGCATTTAGATATAGGTTCAAGGTTGACAGGATATTTACTGATTTGTGGACAAAGA
>ENA-UONU01001263-UONU01001263.1-human-gut-metagenome-genome-assembly--contig:-CS51-NODE-1263-length-19639-cov-4.430045_pt1 | contig 19639 bp, 18 predicted proteins | sample MGYA00242462_ERZ724009 | MGnify/ENA metagenome assembly ERZ724009 | reverse complement strand
TTTTCAGTTCAGATATCAGGCGACGAATTGACAGCAATTTAACAATTTTAAGTATTTTTAGATGATTAAATTCATTATAGAATCTGTATTTCCATTTCGTGACGTTTTACTGCTTTTTCAGCCAGTAGAATCCATAAGCCGGGATATTCACACCCGCAGCTTCCATCACCTTGCCAGTGATCAGATCTTTGTACAGACCATCGCGCTCATTGATCCATGCAGTTTTGTCAGACTCACTGAAATTAAACAGACCGTAGATCTTATCTCCGTCATAATAGCGTCCGATACAAAGGACACTGTTATCCCAGGTTTCAACCGTCCAGGTGTCTGCATTTGTCATAAATGCTTTCTCGGACTTACGGATCTTCTCCAGCTTATTCAGCTGTCTGAATAACTGTCCTTCCACAGTTCTCGGATTATCGCACTTCGCAGCGCGGTCCCAGTGCATAGCGCCTCTGTGAATGTAACGGGAATCCGGAGCCTTGTCAGGATCATTTTTGTAAGAATAATCATTTACCTGTCCGATTTCATCTCCGCTGTAAAGAACCGGGATTCCGGACTGCATAAACATGTAAGCGTGAAGCATTACATCCATCTGAATGGCTTTCTTCATCGCTGCTTTATCCTTCTCGAAGCCAGCTTTCTCAATACCGCACATGGAAGCTGTAGTGCCACAGAATCTTGCATCACCGGTAACCGGATCTTCGTTGTAAAGCACGCCGCGGCTGTTACTGTCTCCTGCAAAGCCCTGGAAATAATCGTTCAGGTATTTCTTATGTGCACGCTCCTCAATGCCCTCCTGCTGAAGAGTTGCATAATCCAGTCCCCAGCCGATATCATCATGGCAGCGCAGGTAGTTCAGGAATACATAATCCTTCGGCAGACCGTTCACAATGTCCAGCTGTTTTTTCAGAAGACGGACATCTCTGGTGGCAACGGTGTGCCAGGTGGTTGCCATTGTGGTTACATTGTAAAGCATATGGCATTCTGGTTTCTCAACTGTTCCGAAGTATGGCACAACCTTCTCCGGCTCCATAACAACCTCACCCAGAAGAAGGATTCCCGGGCAGACGATTTCACCGATCAGACGCATCATACGCACAATGGTATGCACCTGCGGCAGATTACGGCAGGAGGTATTAAGCTCCTTCCAGATGTATGGAACTGCATCAATACGGATAATATCGATTCCCTTATTTGCCAGGAAAAGGAAGTTATACATCATCTCGTTAAATACCCGCGGGTTCTTGTAATTCAGATCCCACTGGTATGGATAGAAGGTCGTCATAACATAATGGCTGATTTCCGGAAGCCAGGTAAAATTGCCTGGCGCTGTGGTTGGAAATACCTGCGGTACGGTTTTCTCATAAAGAGAAGGAATGTACGGATTGTCGAAAAAGAAGTATCTGCTCATGTACTCCCCGTCACCTTGGCGGGCTTTTTTTGCCCATTCATGGTCCTCGGAAGTATGGTTCATGACAAAGTCCATGCACACGCTGATTCCCTTCTTATGGCAGGCTTCAGTCAGCTCCTTCAGGTCATCCATAGTGCCAAGATTTTCCTGCACCTTGCGGAAATCAGCTACTGCATAGCCACCATCGGATCGTCCTTTCGGCGTCTCCAGAAATGGCATAAGGTGAATATAGTTCACATTATTTTTTTCCAGATAATCCAGCTTGCCTTCCACACCTTTCATATTTCCGGCAAAATTGTCAATATAAAACATCATACCCAGCATGTCATTTTTTTTGTACCATTCCGGGTCTGCCTCTCTCTTCTCATCAAGTGCTTTCAGCGCATCCTCACGCTGCTGGTAGAAGGACTTCATCTGGTCACATAATTCTGCAAACATGGAGTCATTTCCATAAAGCTCCATGTAAAGCCAGCGCAGTTCATCCACCTTTTTTTCAAATCTGATCTCATACAGGCTCTTTGTGTCTGCTGCTACACTTTTCTTTCTGCCCCTCTGATTTGCCATGGTCAACCTCCTGAATTACAGATTTTCTCCGTTTGTTTCGATAATATTTTTGTAGAAATATGCGGAATCCTTCCAGGTCCGCTTCTGTGTATTGTAGTCTGTGTAAACAAGTCCGAATCTCTGGGAATATCCGTATGCCCACTCGAAATTGTCCATTACGGACCATGCGAAATATCCTGCCAGATCCACACCGTCCTCAGCTGCACGCTTGTAAGCGCCAAGATAACGAGCCATAAAATCTACGCGGGCCTGGTCGTGAACCTTTCCGTCCACACCTACCCAGTCATGGGAAGCCATGCCATTCTCTGTGATCATAAACGGCTTCTTATAACGCTCCTGCATAAATTTTGGCGCCCAGTACAGAACCTCCGGAGTTACCGGCCAGCCAATTGCAGTCTGTGGGAATCCATCATAACGTGCTGCGCGGACTGCTTTTCCATCCTCACCGGCACGAACGGTTACGGCATTGTAAATGTTCTGTCCGTAAAAATCAAGTGGCTGTGAAATCAGCTTCATATCAGTATCTGTTACTTTCGGGAAAAACTGTCCGAACTCTTTCAGAATGTCCTCCGGATACTGTCCCAGATAAACCGGATCACAGCAAAGAGCAACGTCCCAGCTGCAGGCTCCGATAGAGTTCTCCGGGAGACTGAAATTTGCTTTTCTTGCGGCTTCAATGTCTTCCGGCTTGTTTGTCTCCGGAACATAAAGGGCTCCACATGGTGCCATACTGATCTTTACAGGCTGTTTGCTGAACTCACGAAGCGCTTCTACTGCACGACCATGGGCTTTCAGTACGTTGTGCCAGATACGGAAATAATCGGATGGACCAACCTTCAGGCCTGGTGCATGCTCACCGGTCTGATATCCAAGGCCAACTACGCACTGCGGCTCATTGATGGTGAAGAAATTCTTTACCCGGTCTGAGAAATGCTCTGCCACTACTTTTGCATACTCGTAAAACCAGGATGGAGAATTTGGATTCATCCAGCCGCCCTGTAAATGAAGGGCGTATGGAAGATCCCAGTGATATAAGGTAACAAATGGCTCAATTCCGTTGTCCAGAAGTTCATTGATCAGGTTGTCGTAGTATTCCAGACCTTTTTCATTGACTGCGCCTGTGCCTTCCGGCATGATGCGCGCCCAGGAAAGGGAAAAGCGGTATGCTTTCATGCCCATTTCTTTCATGATCTGAACATCTTCTTTGTAGCGGTGATACTGGTCACAGGCTGCATCACCTGTCTGGTTCTCATAAATGTGTCCGCCGTCTTTGCGGAAAATATCCCAGATGTTCAGGCCTTTTCCGTCTTCATAAGCGGCGCCTTCTACCTGGTAGGAAGCGGTTGCACCGCCCCAGATAAAATCTTTCTTAAATCCCATGGTGTAATTCCTTTCTCTATTATGTGTGGGGGAGAATTTTTCAAATGTGTATTTCGATTCTCCTAATTAGTTGATCTATGCCTCGTAACATTTTATGTGATCACTCTATTTTTACTTTTGCTTGATTCCACAAATCTCTGTCTGCCAGCAAAAATTACGTATCTGACGTTTTGATGCAGAATGCCGTATGTACTACCATTTTCGCACACATTTTATTAATGATATGTATGATAAATGTCATAAATCCGGACGCCATCTTTGGAAATCTTCTGGTCTTCTACCGGCACAAGTGTAACCGCTTCCTTGTCTGTAAATGCAACCACATTCTCGTTCCAGATGGTATCCGCGCTGATTCCCTCCAGCATGCAATACGGAACAAAAGTATCTGTCTGAATGGAAACGCTTCCGTCTGCATTCTCAGTTACCTTAAATGCAGGATCTTTCAGTTCCAGATATTTGACTGGAACAAATGTCTCGAATTCTTTCTTGGAAACCTTCTGTCCGTTCTGTTCATACTCATATTCGACAACAAAGAATACGCTGTCATCACGACCTGCGATCAATTCCTTGTATTCTTTCTCAAACAGGCATTCCGCACTGAGTGCAGGTACTTCTTTGGATACTTCCTGCTCCTCGATTACCTGGAAGTCCAGTGTTTTCACCGCGATTTTCGCTTTTACCGTTACCGAGTCAAGTGTCTCGTTTGAAATCCAGAAGCCCATGTGCGTCTCTTTTTTCTCAATGCTTCCTGCCACATTGTCGCAGAAGCCTTTTGCCATATAATGGAGAGCCTTGTATCTTCCGTAATAGTCCATACTGGACCAGGACGCAACTGGCCAGTTATCATTGAACTGCCAGTAAATACTTCCCATACATCTGCCGCGGTTTCTTCTCCAATGCTCCGTCGCTTCCTTCATGGCATATCCCTGAAGGATCTGGCTTAGGAAGATCAGGCTTTCCAGGTCTTTCGGATAACGGAAGGTCTCGGATAAATAATACAGGATCTTGCCGTTTGCCGCCGGATTTTTCTGATGGCTCTCCATAACTCTGGAGAAAAGGTTGCGGTCTTTTTCCCCGGTAAAGGTCTCTACGGTCTTGATAGATGGAAGGGACTGGAAGCCAAACTCGGAGCAGAAACGGAAATAGTGCTTCATGTACTCGCTGAATGGTTTCTGACCATGCCATACATCCCAATAATGGCAATCTCCCCGGTTTTCATCACATGGATTGTCGAAGCTTCCTCCTGATGACGGGGAAGACGGCCAGTAGAACGCATCTGGTGCGTTTTCTTTTACCACATCTGCAAGGAGGAATTCGAACTGATACAGGTAGTCTCTCTTAAGAGACGGTGCATGTCCCTGAGCATCCTTCCAGTCTGTCCATGCGCATTCCAGCTCATTGTTTCCACAGATCAGGCCAAGGCAGGCATGATTGCGGAAACGGAGGATATTGTCTTTTGCTTCAATTGCAATATTCTCTGCAAAGTCCGGTGTTACGTCGTAAATGTTGCAGGCGTACATCAGATCTTCCCAAAGGAGAATTCCGTATTCATCGCAGAGATCGTAGAATTCGTCGGATGGGTAATATCCGCCGCCCCATACGCGAAGACAGTTAAAGTTTGCAAATACGCAGGCTCTTACATCGCGCTCCAGGATTTCTCTAGTGATCCTTGGGTAGAAGCAGTCATCCGGAATGTAATCTGCGCCCCGGGCAAAAATCTTTACGCCGTTTACCATGATGGCAAATTCCTGGCCCCACTGGTCATCCTCACGGGATACCGTGACGGTGCGGAGACCGATGCGGTACTCCCTGGCATCCAGAACGGTCTCGCCGGCTTTCAGCTGGATCGTCAGGGTGTATAAAGGTTGTTTACCGTAGCCGTTTGGCCACCACAAAGCAGGGTTCGTTACGTTTATATCAGAGTTGGTACCGGTGTAGATGAGAGCACCGGATGGATCACGGAGTTGGTAAAAAAGCTGTAAGCCGCTGACTCCGGTCTGTGTGCTGTCGCCAGCTTCTGGCTGTGCTGCTGAATTTTCATTTGACTGCATAGCAGTATTTCCAGCTTTTACAACCTGTCCATCTGCTTTCTCAATTTCACTTCCAATATGAAGTGTCACTGCTCCATCCACATGCTCCTGGCGGATCAGGGATTCGCCCAGTCTTGCATTATCAAAGCAGCAAAGCTCCACACCGCGGAAAAGTCCCGCATCTGGAAGCTTTGGACCCCAGTCCCAGCCGAACATGGAGTGTGCTTTACGGATATACTGGCTTCCAGGGGTAGTTCCGGTGTTGGTAAGATGAATCTCTCTTCCTTTCTCCGGCTTGTAAGCCTCAATAAATTTTACCGGAGAAGCGATATGGAGTTCCAGAAGGTTCTCGCCTTCTTTTACCAACTCTTTCACCTGGTAGACCCAGGTGCGGTGCATGTTCTCAGTATGTCCAAGCTTCTTTCCATTTAAAAAGACATCTGCTACAGTATCAATTCCGTAGAAGGTAAGAAGAATCTCCTCGCTGGCAATCTCTTCTGCGCTTACAGAAAAGGTGCTTCTGATGTCAAAATCATTTTTCCAGAATTCTGTCCATTTGTACTCATTCATTCCATAATATGGATCCGGAAGAATTCCTTCTTTGCAAAAAGTATCCATAGCGGAGCCGGGCACACTCATGTCATACCAGATGTCCTGACCGCTGATGGATATCTGAAAGTTGTCTTTTAAGTCTCGTTTTATCATGTAATTATCCTTTCTCATCTGCGTGAAATATCTACGGATTGCTCCGCTGCTCGTGAAAAAAACAGAGGCACTGCATAATCCATAATCCTCATTGGCTGGATTGTGCGGCACCTCCTTTTCGTTCATGGTAATACCTGTGCAGGCAGATATATTCTCATTACTGTTCGTCTACAACGTTATATGTAAACCATAACTACAAGCGTTACTGTTCACTCCGTTCACAGCAACCTCCAAACAGCAATAAATCCGTTATCGGTGAATATGTGCCTCTGTATAAGAAATTCCTATGGTATGATAATTATATAAAATTTTATACCCCTTATCAAGCGGTATTTTCTCACCGATTCCAGGATTTTCCAGAATATTCTCTGCGGCCTTGCGGTAATCCTCCAGACAGGAGGCGTCCATAGGGCACTCATGATGTCCCGGCCAGATCTGAGTGTATTCTGCTTTTCTTGCCAACAGTTTCTCATCTGAAAGCTTCACGTCCTCTACAGTGGCAGAATGATCGAAGTATACCAGAATTTCCCGGTTACATCCTGTATCACCGGCAAACAGACAGCCATTTGTCACATCCAGAAAGCATACACAGCCATGGGTGTGTCCCGGTGTTTCAATTACTTCCAAAATCCGGTTTCCCAGATCGATTTTCTGACCTTCCGTGAGATATTCCAGATTCTCAGGCTCCCTTGCATTCACAAGATATGTAATCTCCTCGTCAGGTAATGTGAGGTCAAAAATCTCGCTGAACCTTTTCACCTGATATTTACGTGTTCCTCTGTCAAAACCTTGGGAAAGCACCGGCACGTCTGCCTTATGGATCAGACATTTCTCAAATTCAGCCGCAGCCCCGGTATGGTCGAAATGACCATGGGTGAGGGCTACAGTTACCGGCTTGTCTGTGAGGGAAGCGACCACTTCCTTCAGGCCGGAAAAACCATTTCCGGCATCAATAAGCAGCGCTTCTTTTTCCCCTTCCAACAGATACAGATAGGTAAGGAAGGGATCCTCAAGCTGCCAGGTATGATCGTCAATTTTACGAATTTGATAATTTTCCATTTGAATCAACCTTTAACACTTCCTGCCACAATACCTTCGATGATGTAACGCTGTCCGAACAGATACAGGATCATAACCGGAAGCATGGTCAGAACCAGACCAGCCATCATTGGGGCATAGTCAGCAGATTTCGTTGTAAGGAATGCGTATGTCATCAGAGGCAGAGTCTTCACTTCCTTCATAGAAAGCAGTGTACTTGCCAGGATATAGTCATTCCAGATGGATAATGCTACGAATACCACGTTTGTCATGGTGATCGGTTTCAGCAGCGGGAAAATGATGCTGAAGAAGGTTCTCTCAGGGGAAGCTCCATCGATAAGGGCCGCCTCGTCAAGCTCTACCGGAACACCGGTAATAAATCCGCTGTAAAGGAAGGTTGGGGACGGAATATTCAGTCCAATGTGAAGGAAGGTTACCAGCCAGATATTGTTGGTAAGTCCAAGTCCTGAACCATACATTTTTACAAGCGGGATCATGATAACCTGGAAAGGAACAACCATAGCTGCAATGAGGATCATGTAGCAGGCTTTGGTGATTTTCCATTTTTTACGGGTCAGAACGTAAGCGTTCATAGAGCTGAGTGTTACGCTGACTGCTGTTGCAACAACGCAGATGATAATGGAGTTCTTGAAGGAATTCAGGAAGTTCATGGTATCAAATGCGTTTTTGTAGTTCTCAGTGTGGAAAATTTCCGGCAGACTGAATGGGTTTGCCACGAAATCCACAGATGTTTTAAAACTGTTCAGGATAACCAGGAAAAATGGAACGATGAACAGGGCTGCCAGTAAAAGAACTACTACAAATACGATCGCAGTGGTTGATTTTTTCTTTGCTTCCATTATGCCTGCACCTCCCCTTTCTTAGATACTGTTACCTGAATAATAGAAATAATTGCTACAATTACGAAAAGTACAAGAGCTTCTGCCTGGCCTTTTCCATAATCAAAGTTACTGAATGCAGTCTGGTAAATCTTCAGAGCAAGGAGCTCAGTGGATTTGAACGGACCGCCGGCTGTCAGAGTTAAGTTCACATCGAAGGACATGAATGCTCTGGAAATTGCCATGAATACACAGATTGTTACGGAAGAACGGATCATCGGGATCTTGATGTAACGAAGCAGCTGGGATGGTGTTGCACCATCAATTTTTGCTGCCTCCAGCATATCCTGGGATACGTTGGTAAGACCTGCTACGTAGATAACCATCAGATATCCGCTTAACTGCCATACTGCTACAATGATCAAGGAGATCAGAGCAGTGTTCGGGCTTGTCAGCCATGATTTCTGGAAAATACTCCATCCGGTCACAGCACCGATCTTGGTGAGTGCGAAGGAGAAAATGTAGTTCCAGATGTAACCCATTACAACACCACCGATCATGTTTGCGGCGAAGAAACAGGTTCTGAACAGGCCCTGAAGCTTAATGCCGTAAGTCAGCAAAAGCGCAAGGGCAAGTCCAAGTACATTACTGAACACAACTACGAAAAATACATATATAAAAGTTTTCCAAAGGGATGTAAGGAAGGTCTTGTCTGTGAAAATGGAAACATAATTGGAAATTCCTACTATATCATAGTTTGGAGAAAGACCGTTCCAGTTCGTAAATGTAAGATAAATACCATAGATCAGGGGAATTACTACGACTGCCGCCCAGATTAACATTGGCGGAACTACAAATTCGCAGAACATTCTGATCTCACTTTTCTTTTTCTTCATGCTCTCTTACCTTTCTGTTTCGCTTTAACCAGAGAACGGAAATGACTCTTCGGCCATTTCCGCCCCTTTGCTGCAAAAAGCCTCAAATCTATAAGCTCTTTTTATATTTGTATGAATTCACAGCTATGATTTACTGTGCCTGCCAGTAAGCCTGAACTGCATCAGCTGCTGTATCTCTGTCCATCTGACCTACAAGGTACTGCTGCATAACTGCACCATTCTCTGACCAGAAATCTGACGGCAGGAGACGGCTGAATGCATAGGTACTGGATACTGCTCCGTTTGCAATATAATCCTGAGTAGAAGCAACCAGCGGATTATCATAAGAAACATCCACTTTACTGAACGGCAATGCCATATCCAGAAGATCGGACATCTCCTGTGCTTTCTCCACACAGAAAAATTCTACCAGTTTCTTTCCTGCTTCCTGCTGTTCCTCTGAATTCTGGCTTGCATCAATGCAGTAACCTTTGGAACAGAAAACGCCAAGTTCTGTATTTACCGCATCCTCTTCCTTTCCGGTCAGCGGACAGGGCATTAAACCGAATTCGTCATCTGCGGAAGCAGAATCTTTTATATAATTCCATGCCCAGTCACCCATAAACCACATGGCAACGTCACCTTTTGCAATGGCCTGACCATCAATATCTGTGTTTCCAACCAGCGGGTCATTGGCATTATAATTGTATTTTGCAATAATATCAAAGGTGTCCATCACGCTGTTCCAGGCATCGTTGCTCTTCAGTTCTGCGGAACCATCCTTCAGACTGTTGATGAAATTCTGCTGTGCTTCCGCATCTCCCTGAATACCGGAAAATACCTGGCTGAGATAGTGAGATCCCAAAGACCAGTCCACACCGGTAAACATGATCGGTGCCACGCCGCCTGCCTGAATTTTCTCACAGAGAGCCTCAAGGTCTGCATTACTCTTGATCGTAGAAGGATCGAAAGTCTCACCGGTAGCTTTCTCGATGACGGTTTTGTTATAAACGATACCCATGGCTGTCACACAGTTGGGAACTGCATAAAGTTCTCCGTCTTCACCTTTAAACACATCGAGATAGGATTCATCTACCTGATCCGTGATCCAGGAATCTTCTGTCAGATCATATGCTGCCATATTCTCAATATTTTCCTGGATATCGACCGGATCCATGATGGAAATGGTTGGCGCATCGCCGCTTGCGTAAAGAGTCATCCATTTCTGTTTCTCACTGCTGTCATAGGCAATATAGTTGACCTTGATATCCGGATTTTCCTCCATAAATTCCTCACATAACTGCTCAAACTGAGCATCCTTGTTGGGCAGTGTGGTGTAAAGGGAAATTGTTGTCTTGTCGTCTGCCTTTACAAGAACAGTTGCAGACATTGCCATGGACAGTGCCATTGTTCCGCAGAGAACGGTTGCTAAAACTTTTTTCTTCATTTTCATTTCCTCCTTAAAATTGTTTCCCGGCTTTGCCGTGGAATATATTTAATTAGCTTGATTATCGTCAGAATCTGTTTAAAAAGGCTCTAGACGTTAATTCTCCTTGTTGAGCTGCGCCGAACAATCTGATATGGAAAATAATTCCATTTACTTGTGTTCTTTCCTGCTTCTTTGTCTCCGAAGAGAGCATCGTAAAAAATCTCGCCCTGGTCAAACATTTTTACTGTAGATAGCTGAGGCTCGTAGATATCTGAAATAGAATCATCGAAGCCTGCTACGGAAATATCTTCCGGAACTTTCAGCTTGTGAGCTTTCAGGCATCGGATCACACCTACGGCAATAATGTCCGAGCCCGCAATTACTGCGGTGGGAAGATCCAGGCTATTTTCATAAATCTGGTTCATTCCTTTCTCCCCGTCTTCTGGGGTGAAACCGCCTTGATATATGTAGGAATCCTGTACTGGAAGATCAGCTTCCTTCATGGCATCTAAAAAGCCTCGAAGTCGCAGAGTTCCGTTTGTGTAGTCCTCTTTGTTTCCGCCTACATAAGCGATATGCTTGTGACCTTCACTGATCAGGAATTTTGTCATGTCTCTGGCTGCATTGTAACTGTCTACGGTAACGGCTGGAAATTCACAAGACATGTCTTCCGGCGGTCCCTGGTTTCCAAGCACTACCGGGCATTCGAAGCGTCGAAGTTTTTTCAGGATTTCATCGGTAAGATGTACTCCCTGGAAAATAAGACCGTCTATGTTTCGCTCCAGCATGTTATCCATAAGGAGAAGAGCTTTTTCCTGGTTAAAATCGTAGTCACAGACAATAACCACTTTGTTATGTTTCATACAGACATCGCTGATCTGTTTCAAATGGATTGCTGTAATTGGGTTCCGCACATCGGCTTCCAGTACTGCTACCAGACCGGTATTCTTGGTAACCAGGCTTCGGGCGGCTGCGTTTGGGCGGAAATGGAATTTTTCGATGCTTGCCATAACTCTCTTCTTCAGCTCTGGGCTTACGGATTTGGAATCATTCATAACCCTGGATACGGTAGATACGGATACGCCAGCGTCAGCGGCTATATCTTTGATCGTTACTTCCATTTCTTCACCGTCCTTTCTTCTATATTGTGAAATGTTGCGGTTCGCGCTTCTCCTGATAATGTCAGGATAGCTTCTGCAAATCGTAACTTTGAAAATTCTGATTGATAAATTGCTTTCTTATGGGAAATGTCTCCTGCGGTGACATTTCCTGGTTTAGAGGGGGGTGCCGCCGGTTCCGGTTCGGTTTTGTGAGGGTTCCTTTTGGTGGAACCAGCGGCTAGTATGGGATAACGTTTTCCTACGCATTCACTGGGTTTGTAGCTATTATTTCAAGGTTTAAAGGAAGGTATTTCATGTTGCTGTGAAAACGTTTTCCTGTTGTGATTTTATAGTAGCACTGAGTGATTCATTTTTCAACTGTTTTGTGGGATTTTTTTGGTTTTCGGCTGTTTTAATAAATTTCATAGCGGGTTTTTGTGGATTTTTACCGAATTGAGGTTGGGAAAAGGTTTTCCCGCATTTTTCAATTTATCATAACAGCCGATTCTATATTCTTCAGGGATTAAAACACAGATATTAGATAAGATACTAGAGCGTGTTTGAAAAAGGCTTTCTGCAAGATGTGCGTCATAATTTGTGGGAGATTTCGCTCGGATGAGGGCGCCGTAGCGGGCTACGGCAACCGAATTCGGGTGAAATATACCGCAAAGTGGGGCGTGCAGATTGCGGGAATGATTTTTCAAACAGGCTCTAGTACATCGAATATTAAGTAACTGCCATATTGACTTGTCTGATTTTTCATCTGCTGCGATGTCGTCGGTCGCCGTAGCCACCGCTACGCCTCCTTCCTCCGCCTTGCATATGAAGAAATCATCCTGCGCCAATATAGCAGAAACTTAATTTTCGATGTACTAGAAGTTATTTTTCTTTCGTCGTTTAAATTCAAAAAAAGAAAGAGCTGTCTATTTGAGCATATCAATTTCTGATATGCTCCCGACAGCCCCTTTTGTTTTATATTTTCACTTTTACATCCACCCGGCATCCATGTCACTGCAGGCCATCACCACGCAGTCGATTCCAAGAAGGATCAGATAACCGCCAATAATAAAGCCCGTTGAAAACAACGCTACCCACGGCCAGATGATCATCAGACAGCCGAGGATAATTCCAAGGATATTTACGATCATGGTAAAGTAGTAATAAAATTTTCCAACCAAACGGACCAGCGGGAGATGGGTCAGTCTGGAAACCGAATGTGCAATGAACCAGATTGGAAGCAAAAGTGTCATGACCAGTTCTCCGGCATTTGGGTACATCAGGAGCATTAGTCCGGCAAGGAGACTTAAAATTCCAGTCACCAGGGCAATGGTAGGTCCGAAGCCGATATAGCGCTCTGTTTTTGCATAAAATACAATATCTGAAATTCCGGTGATGACAGCAAGAAGACCATATGCAAAGGTAATTCCGCGGAGCATGCCGCCTGGATTACACAACGTATAAATTCCAAGAAGGATCAGCAGGATTCCCTCGATGAGTTCCAGCCAGCCATAACGTGAACGTCTTCTCATTTTTCCTCACTCTCCTCTTTGCTATTTAAAATTTTCATAAACTCTTCGCCAGTTATCGTCTCTTTTTCATAAAGGAACATAGCCAGTTCATCCAGTTTTTTACGGTTGTCTGTCAGGATCTTTTTGGCTTTTTCATGTTCTCGTTTTACTAATTCTACGACCTTCTCATCGATTTCCTTCTGGGTATCTGCGGAGCAGGAAAGGGATGCATCGCCGCCAAGGTACTGGTTGGAAACGGTTTCCATAGCCACCATGTCGAACTCATCGGTCATTCCGTAGCGGGTGATCATAGCTCTGGCAATCTTGGTTGCCTGCTCGATATCGTTGGAAGCGCCTGTGGTGATCTCGCCAAACACGATTTCTTCTGCAGCACGTCCGCCTGTGAAGGTTGCAATCTTATTTTCCAGTTCTTTCTTTGTCATCAGATACTTGTCACCAGTTTCTACCTGCATGGTATAGCCGAGTGCACCGGAAGTACGCGGAATAATAGTAATCTTCTGAACAGGAGCGGAATGGTTCTGAAGGGCTGCCACCAGGGCATGTCCGATTTCGTGATAGGAAACCACTTTTTTCTCCTGGTCAGAGAGAACTGCGTTTTTCTTCTGGTAACCAGCGATTACCACTTCAATGCTCTCTTCCAGGTCTGCTTCTGTAACGATTGTACGTCCGTCACGGACTGCACGAAGTGCTGCTTCGTTTACAATATTTGCCAGCTCGGCTCCGGATGCACCAGATGCCATACGTGCGATGGTGTGAAAATCCACATCATCGGATGCTTTGATTTTTCTTGCATGAACCTTCAGAATTGCTTCACGTCCTGCAAGATCGGGAAGCTCAACTGGTACGCGGCGGTCGAAACGTCCTGGACGGGTAAGTGCCGGGTCAAGGGATTCCGGGCGGTTGGTAGCTGCCAGAATGATAACCCCATTGTTGCCTTCGAAACCATCCATCTCTGTAAGCAGCTGGTTCAGTGTCTGCTCACGCTCATCGTTGCCACCAACCTGGCCGTCACGTTTTTTACCGATGGCGTCGATCTCATCAATGAATACGATACATGGGGCTTTCTCTTTCGCCTGCTTAAAAAGATCACGAACCTTGGAAGCACCCATACCTACAAACATTTCTACGAATTCAGAGCCGGACATGGAAAAGAATGGAACATTCGCTTCTCCGGCAACGGCTTTGGCAAGCATTGTTTTACCAGTACCTGGAGGGCCTACAAGGAGAACGCCTTTCGGCATGGAGGCTCCCACGTCTGTGTATTTCTTCGGGTTGTGAAGGTAATCTACAATCTCTGCAAGATTTTCCTTGGCTTCATCCTCTCCGGCTACATCTGAGAAACGGATTCCTTCACTGGACTGAACGTAAACCTTTGCATTGCTTTTCCCCATGCCAAATGCCATGGAGTTTTTGCCGCCAGCCTGTTCCATCAGCTTCTTCGCCATATAATTTCCAAGAACTATGAAAATGAGCAGAGGCAAAAGTCCGGTTACCAGGAAGCTGAGAATCGGGGAGGTCTGCTGGTCAATGTCTTTGGCAAAGGTTGCGCCGCACTCATACAGACGGTCGGTGAGATCGGGGTCATTCATAAGACCGGTTTTATAAATTTTTTCATTATTCTTGTCGGTAAAGACGATCTGGTTATCTTCTACTTCTACTTTACCGATGTTTTTGTCATTGATCATGCTCATGAAGGTACCGTAATCGGTTTCTTCTACCTGATGCTCCATCAAAATTGGGGAAACCACCAGATTAAAGACGATCAGCACCAGAAGCACAATGCCGTAATAGTAGATCAACGGCTTTTTTGGGGTTTTTACTTCTTTCATGGTTGTAGTCCTTTCTTATGTAAACTAATAGTGCCTACTCTTCTGCCTCTTTCTTCTCTTCCAGGCGCTGGGCTTCAATAGCCTCCAGTGATACCAGAAGTGCCCGGTTTACTGCCTGCATTGCAAAATCAAGGGCGTATTCTGCGGTGAGGATTTTCTCCTCCGTTCCCGGGAGCACATTTCCAAATATTGGCTCCTTATTTTTCAAATTTATGTTTTCTGCCTCCAGCACTTTTCCAACTGCTGCCTCTATCTGGTCGTAGACGCCAGCCAGCTTCATTACACAGTCTGTCTTGGAATGGCGAAGTCTGTTTTCCAAAGTGATACGGCTTTCCTGACATTCCTGTCGAAGATCTTGAATCTGTTGGTGGAGTCTTTCCGCATCTATACTCTCTGCCAGCTGAATCCGACTGTGGGTCTGTTCCAGTTTTTTATCCAGCTCGTACATTTTTACGGATAAAATTTCATGTGCCATATATGGTTCCCTCCTCTCCTTGCGGATTACGTTATCATTTCTGGCCTTCCTCAAACATTCTCTAAAGCGTGTTGGAAAAAGGCTTTCTGCAAAATGTGCGTCACAATCACGCTCCGTAATCCTAATGATTTTATTCTAGTACAAGCAAAAGAAAGTGTCGATAGTCAGAAATTTCACCGTGTATAGACAAAACGGACAAAGTGTAAAAATACACCTTGCCCGTTTGATCTCTTATTTAGTTTCCTCCATGTATTTGCATCCATCCTCTGGATTCTATTCCCAGTCGGTCTCCGCCTCCGTCAATTTCACTTTCAAAACTGCTTCAAGGTCAATCAAGCTTTTTCATAGATTACAACCCCATCCTTTCTGATTTCATTTTTCAGTTCTTCTGAGATACTTTTTTCTCCATCAACCACGTCAAAACTTAAAAGAGAATGTACATTTTCTTTAATATCCCAGTAAAAAGAATCAAAGTCTCCGCCATATACCGCTATATCTATATCGCTTCTTTCTGTATTGTTTCCCCTTACACGCGATCCAAACAATATAACTTTCCTGACAGAATACCTCTTAGCAAACGTTACAATATCTTTTACAACCCTTTCCGGAAGATCATAGCTCATACTTTGCCGCCTCCATTTTTCTGTAAATACAGTCAAACGATATTTTATAGTTCTCCTGGAGCATTCTTTCCCATCATGATCAAATAGACTTCGTGTACGATCATATCCAGATTCTTCGTATCCTCCGGGGTCCAGTCCTGGAGAATACCAAAGATAGCATGGCTGTGGTAACGGAGGATCAGTTTCAGTTCCTGGCGGCTGTAGTTCTGGTACAGATTTTCTTCTTCCACAATGCTCTCAAACAACTGGTAGGTTCCTTGCATAAGGGTTTGTTCCAGTTCTTTTCCATAATTACTTTCTATTCCTTTTCGCACTTCAGGTATAGCATTGATGGCAAAAACAAACAGATACTTCAGCGCTGCTTCTGCGCCGCCCTGCTCTTTGCACGCCTCCAGCAGCCGCCTGGTTCCCTGCTTTATGCTCCACTGGATCAGATCCGGTATTCCTTCGAAATGGTAGTAAAATGCCTGCCTGGTGATCTGGCACTCTTCCACAATATCCTTTACTGTAAGCTTCTTTACTTTTTTCTCCAGAATCAGCTTACGGGCTGCTTCTGCGATGATCTCTTTCATGTCCATATACTGTGGTTCTCTTTCCTTTATCCGGTGTTGAATCATAAACAGTCTCTAATTCTTATACCTTAATAGCTACATGCAAATCATATTATCGGCAACAACGACTAACTACAGCTCATACAATTTCACAGGTTATATATCTTTAACAATTTTCCCACTGCATTTTCCAATGATGCTTATATTCATACTTTGAGTTTCTAATTTGACTCTTCTGAATCTGCAATATTTTCCTCATCTACAGTATCTTGTTTCTCTGGTACCACTACATCTTCTCGCGCCTGCATAGCGGCTCTCTCACGAATGCTTTTCTTCGGGGCGGCCGGTTGAGATTGCTGAGAGGATTTCTTCCTGGCTGGGTCTACTGCAAATTTGCGTTCCGGGTCAGCCTTGGCAACTTTGCCTAAACGGGTGGCACCCCAAAGTAAAAACAGCGGAAGCACAATGGCTGTAAAAAGAAGCCCCAGATTCATCAATCCGGTAAAAAACAGAATTACCTGCATGACAATCTCTGTTATAAGAAGCGATATGGCCAGTTTCACAGAAAATCTGCTCTTATCTACTCTGTTGGAATTTCTTACAGATAGAAATCCAACTACAGCTTCCCAGATTCCTACTGCAATAAAACAAATACCAATCCCTTTCAGAAGTCCACTCCCCACTCCGGCATTCTCAAGAAGTTCTACATACTCTGCAGTTCCCTTGTCTGCTTCCAGAGCTGTCATAAAGAAATTGATTCCATACATGATCGTGGAGGTAATGGCTGAAAACATCAGGAAAATACCACCAAACATCAGACACATCCTGCCATTCATCGCCTGACGCGTCACCTTCATCCTCTCAAATTGATCCATAATCAAACCTTCCTCTCTTTTTTGCAAACCAACAAAACGCAATTTTAATATTAGTCTAACATATCACTTTTTGTTTTTCAATGTACAGGTTCCTGTTCATGTAACAAACATTATGGGTTACGATTCTCGATCTTCGCAGAAACAGGCTCTAGCTTAATAATTACCTTTACTTTCCAGATTCAGCTTTATATAATGTATTAGAGTGTGTTTGACGCACAAGTTACATGTGAAAGGCAGGTTTTACCAATGAACTGCAATAAAAAAGATCTTTTACTTTATGCCGTTACTGACCGCAGCTGGTTAAATGGCAGAACTTTATATGACCAGGTCGAAGAAGCCTTAAAAGGTGGGGCTACCTTCATTCAGCTACGCGAAAAAACTCTGGATACAGATAGTTTTCGCAAAGAAGCTGCGGAAATCAAAGAGTTATGTGCGCGCTATCATGTACCATTCGTGATCAATGACAATGTAGAAATTGCAAAAGAAATCAATGCCGATGGCGTTCATGTAGGGCAAGAGGATATGGCTGCTGGTAATGCCAGAGCCATCCTCGGTTCTGACAAAATCATCGGCGTTTCTGCGCATACAGTTGAAGAGGCTGTTCTTGCTGAAAAAAATGGCGCAGATTATCTGGGAGTAGGTGCCGCATTCCAAACCGGAACCAAAAAAGATGCCGGAAATATCAGCCATGAAACTATAAAACAAATATGTGAGGCTGTAAATATTCCTGTTATTGCTATCGGTGGAATTACACATGACAATGTAATGGAGCTGGCTGGAAGCGGTATCTGCGGAATTGCAGTTGTAAGTGCCATCTTTGCAGCTGAAGATATTACAAAAGCAACCAGAGAGCTTAAAGAGCTTACTCTCAAAATGAAAGATTCTACTTGTATTTCCAAAGACAATGCATCTTCCAGGAAAGGAATTTCATGTTAAGGGGTGCCATCTGGGATCTGGATGGTACGATTCTGGATTCTATGTCAGCCTGGGATCATGTAGGCGAAAATTACCTGCGAAGCCAGGGAATTGAACCTGAACCGGATCTGGATGAAGCAATCGCCACTATGAGTCTCCACCAGGCAGCTGACTATTTTATTGAGCACTATGGTGTAAAACAGACCCGAGATGAATTGATCAAGAGTGCTGTAGCAATTGTAGATGATTTCTACCGCTATGAGGCTCAGCTGAAGCCTCATCTGAAAGAATTTCTGGCTCAGCTTCATGAGACCGGAGTCAAAATGTGTATCGCCACTGCTACAGAGCGCTCCCTCGTGGAAGCTGCCCTGGCACGTTGCAGAGTGCTTGACTATTTCAGCGAAATCTTTACCTGCTCCTCTGTGGGTGCCGGAAAGGACGAACCAACCATTTATCGGGAAGCCTTGAACTTTCTTGGCACTGACCGAACCAATACCATGGTCTTTGAAGATTCTCTTCATGCCCTTACTACAGCTAAGAAAGATGGCTTCTATACCACTGCTGTGTACGACTCTCATGAAGAAAATCAAGAGGAAATACAGCGTCTGGCAAACTGTCGGATTCATGATTACGGTGAGCCAGAAGAGTTTATTGATTTTACAAAAAATCTATAGAACTTTTTATTTGTCGGGAAGCTTAATTGCTTCCCGATATTCTTTATTCAACCAAGTATCTACTACATTGACGCAGGATGATTTCTTCATATGCAAGATAGAGGAAGGAGCCGTAGCGAGCTACGGCAACTGAATTCGGGCAAAATATACCGCAAAGTGGAGCGTACAGATTGCGGGAATGATTTTTCAAACAGATTCTAGCTTATCTGCCACTTCACATGACTTCCCTTCTCGTCTTTGCTGACGATCAGCTGATCTTCAATCTCCTGCTTCAGCTCGGTCACATGAGAAATAATTCCAATCAACTTGCTTCCTCCCGCCAGTTCCTGAAGAACCTTTACCGCCTGTTCTCTGGAATGCTCATCAAGGGAACCGAAGCCTTCATCCACAAACATTACATCAAGATGTATCGCTGCAGAGCTCTCCTGGATCTGATCTGCCATTCCAAGTGCCAATGCCAGGGCTGCCATAAAGGATTCTCCTCCGGAAAGGGTACGGACTTCACGCTCTTTGCCGGTAACATTAGAATATACCATAAGATCCAGACCACGATTCTTGCCTTTCCCCGCATTCTCCTCGTCTACCATACGAAGTTCAAACTGTCCGGCAGACATATTCGCAAAGCGGCGATTGGCCGCATAAAGAATCTTCTCCAGGTAATATCTCTGCACATAGGTTTCAAGATCCATACGGTTTCCGGACATATTTCCAGACAACAGCTTATAAAGAGTTTCCAGCTTGGTATGCTTTTCAATGATTTTACCTCGCTTCTCCATCTGAGGGCTAAGAATATC
>ENA-UONU01001246-UONU01001246.1-human-gut-metagenome-genome-assembly--contig:-CS51-NODE-1246-length-19896-cov-4.045713_pt1 | contig 19896 bp, 18 predicted proteins | sample MGYA00242462_ERZ724009 | MGnify/ENA metagenome assembly ERZ724009 | reverse complement strand
TCTCCCGCAAAGTGGGGCGTGCAGATTGCGGGAATGATTTTTCAAACACGCTCTAGGGTGAAAAGCAGCAAATAAAGGTGTCTGAGTGTGACCGGTTGACATAAGATATATGCCAGCTGGCATCAGACGCGGAGGTATCCAATGAAAGCTAAGATACGTATTCTGATAAGAAGAATAAAAAGAAGTTATAAAAAAGACAGGGAACAGTGGATCAAGGGCGGAATTTTGACAGTGATCCTGCTGGTGATCGTAATTTTTGCAGGCAGCTGTGCATGTGGGAAGAAAACGGTGAAAGCACCAGACGCAGAGTCGCAGGGCGTAATGAAGATCACGCCGATCCCTACGGCAACACCTACGCCGGTACCTCGTCAGGTAAATAAAGATGCGGTAGCGCAAAGCGGAAGCGTGACTATGGTGAATGAGTATCTGGTTCAAAAAGAAGAGGGAAAGGCTGCAGGCAGCAGTAAGAGCGGCTCTTCAGAAGAGCAGATTGCTGAAGATTCGTCTGACAGCAGCGGTGATGCTACTGGAAATTCAACAGATGAAGAAACTGAGACCGGTAGTGGAGATTAATTTTACAGAAACAGCATTGTAAACAGAAGAAATTAAACAATGTGGAGAAAATCAGAATGGGAACAAAGAAGAATGGTTTGGAATTGTACCTTCACATCCCGTTTTGCATAAAGAAATGTGATTATTGTGACTTCCTGTCAGGTCCTTCTACCAGGGCCGGGCAGGAAGCTTATATTTATGCACTTTTACGGGAAATGGAGGCGGTTTCAAAGAATCTGAAAAAACGTCCGGTAGATACAGTTTTCATTGGCGGGGGAACACCTTCTGTGCCGGAATGTGATGTAATGGAAAAGCTTTTACAGGGGCTGAGAGATTATTTTTTATTTTCGGCGGATGCGGAGGTAACGATTGAAGCAAATCCTGGAACGTTGACGCCTGAGAAACTTTCTATTTACAGAAAATACGGAATTAACCGGATCAGCATTGGTTTACAGTCGCCAAAAAATAAGGAACTGGCTATACTTGGAAGAATTCATAATTATGCACAGTTTCTGGAAAGTTTTCAGATGGCAAGAGAGGCTGGCTTTTCCAATATAAATGTGGATCTGATGTTTGCCATTCCGGGACAGAGTTATGAAGGTTGGATAGAGAACCTTCGGACAGTGGCGGCACTTGGCCCGGAGCACATTTCGGCATACAGTCTTATTATTGAAGAGGGCACCCCTTTTTCCAGAAAAAAGCTGGATTTGCCTGATGAAGATACGGAGTACCGCATGTATGAAGATGTTGCTGCAGTTCTGAAAGAGTATGGCTATCATCAGTATGAGATTTCCAACTATGCAAAAGCAGGGCGGGAATGCAGGCATAATGAAGGATACTGGCAGAGAAAGGATTATCTGGGACTGGGGCTTGGAGCGGCTTCCTTATTAGGAAAGGAGCGTTTTTCCAATACTTCCGATATGCAGGAATATCTGAAAAACAGCAGTGCACCAGAAAAAATTCGAAAAAACAGGGAACTTCTTACAAGAGAAGATGAGATGGCAGAGTTTATGTTTCTTGGACTTCGTATGACACAGGGTGTGTCCAAAAAGGAATTTCAGGAGTATTTCGGCACTGCAATAGAGAATATATATGGAGAAGTTCTGAAAAAATATAAGAAACAGGGACTGTTGTTGGAAGAAAGCGGCAGGATATTTTTGTCAAGAGAAGGCATTCATGTGAGTAATGCAGTGATGGCAGATTTTTTGCTGTAAGTTTTGCTGGAAAAAGAATTTAGAAATGGTTGACGAACAAATGTTCTTGTGATATTCTTGAAGAACACATTAAGAAATGTCTGAGCCAGAGGATTCTGGATCAGATCAGGATACAGGGAGTTACAGCCGGTGCTTTCCGGTTAAGAAATGGAGGAACAGATGGCAGCAGAGAATAAGAAACAGTTTATCAGAATCAGAGGAGCCAACGAGAATAACCTGAAGAATCTCAGTGTGGATATTCCCAGAGATAAGTTTGTAGTTCTTACCGGCTTAAGCGGATCAGGAAAGTCTTCACTGGCATTTGATACGATCTATGCAGAAGGGCAGAGAAGATATATGGAATCTCTGTCTTCTTATGCCAGACAGTTCCTTGGACAGATGGAGAAGCCAGATGTGGAGAGTATAGAGGGACTTCCACCGGCTATTTCTATAGACCAGAAGTCTACTAACCGCAATCCCAGAACCACAGTAGGGACTGAGACAGAAATTTATGATTAATTCCGTCTTTTATATGCCCGCGTTGGTATTCCGCATTGTCCGAAGTGCGGCAAGGTGATCGCCAAGCAGACTGTAGACCAGATGGTGGATCAGATCATGGAATTGCCGGAGCGTACCAAGATCCAGCTTCTTGCACCGGTAGTACGAGGCCGCAAGGGCACCCATGCGAAATTACTGGATCAGGCCAGACGCAGCGGTTATGTGCGTGCGGAAATCGATGGAAATGTGTATGAACTTTCCGAGGAGATTACTCTGGACAAAAATATTAAACATACGATTGCTATTATTGTAGACCGTCTGATCGTGAAGCCTGGAATTGAGAAAAGACTTACAGATTCTCTTGAGACAGTATTGAATCTGGCTGACGGATTGGCTGTGGTGGATACCATGGATGGAAATTATATGAATTTCAGCCAGAGCTTTTCCTGTCCGGATTGTGGAGTCAGTATTGATGAGATCGAGCCCAGAAGTTTTTCATTTAACAATCCATTTGGAGCCTGCCCGGAGTGTCTTGGCCTTGGTTATAAGATGGAATTTGACCCGGATCTAATGATTCCGGATAAGTCCCTGAGCATTTCTGAGGGGGCTATTGTGGTGATGGGCTGGCAGTCTTGTACAGATAAGAGCAGTTTTACCAATGCTATTCTGAATGCCCTTTGCAGGGAATACGGTTTTGATCTGGATACACCTTTTAAAGATTATCCCAAGAAGATACAGGATATTATTCTGTACGGCACAGGCGGACATTCTGTGAAGGTTTATTATAAGGGACAGCGTGGAGAGGGTGTTTATGATGTGGCTTTTCCGGGCCTTATAAGGAATGTGGAACAGCGCTATAAGGAGACTGGCTCTGAGTCCATGAAACAGGAATACGAGAGCTTTATGCAGATCACTCCATGTAAAGCATGTAAGGGGCAGCGACTGAAGAAGGAGTCACTTGCTGTCACGGTAGCGGATAAGAATATTTATGAAATTACCAATATGTCCATTGATAAGCTGAAGAGATTTCTGGCAGAAATGCAGCTGTCTCCGCAGCAGCAGCTTATTGGAAGGCAGATACTAAAGGAGATCAGAGCCAGAGTGGGGTTCCTGGCAGATGTAGGTCTGGAGTACCTTTCCCTGGCACGTGCTACCGGTACTCTGTCTGGTGGAGAGGCACAGAGAATCCGTCTTGCTACCCAGATCGGTTCCGGCCTTGTTGGGGTTGCCTATATTCTGGATGAGCCAAGTATTGGTCTGCATCAGAGGGATAATGATAAACTTCTTGGTGCTTTGATGCACTTAAGAGACCTGGGAAACAGTCTTATAGTGGTTGAACATGATGAGGATACCATGCGCGCAGCGGACTGTATTGTAGATATCGGACCCGGCGCAGGAGAACATGGTGGACAGCTTGTTGGAATGGGCACTGCTGAGGAACTTATGCAGAATCCGAAGTCCATTACAGGAGCATATCTCAGCTGAAAACTGATAATCCCGGTTCCGGAAGTACGAAAGGAACCTACCGGTTATCTGACTATTAAGGGGGCGGCAGAGAATAATCTCAAACATATAGACGTGGATATTCCTCTTGGAATTATGACCTGCATTACAGGTGTTTCCGGGTCAGGAAAGAGTTCTCTGATCAATGAAATCCTTTATAAACATCTTGCAAGGGATCTGAACAGGGCCCGCGTGATCCCGGGAAAGCATGATGAAATTATTGGAATAGACCAGTTGGATAAGGTAATTGCCATTGACCAGTCTCCAATTGGCCGTACACCAAGATCTAATCCTGCTACTTATACAGGCGTGTTTGACCAGATCAGAGATCTTTTTGCTGCTACAGCAGATGCCAAGGCAAAGGGGTATAAGAAAGGGCGCTTCAGCTTTAATGTAAAAGGCGGACGCTGTGAAGCCTGCAGTGGTGATGGTATTATTAAAATTGAAATGCACTTCCTGCCAGATGTTTATGTCCCTTGTGAAGTTTGCAAGGGTAAGCGCTATAATCGGGAAACTCTGGAAGTGAAGTATAAGGATAAGAGCATCTACGATGTACTGAATATGACAGTTGAGGAGGCAATGACGTTCTTTGAGAACGTTCCATCCATCAGAAGGAAGATAGAGACCTTATATGATGTCGGTCTTTCCTATATTCGTCTCGGACAGCCTTCCACCACTCTTTCCGGCGGAGAAGCACAGCGTATTAAGCTGGCTGCAGAGCTGAGTAAGCGCAGTACAGGTAAGACTATTTATATTCTGGATGAGCCTACCACCGGATTGCATTTTGCAGATGTTCAGAAACTGGTGGAGATTTTGCGTCGACTTTCGGATGGTGGAAATACGGTTGTTGTAATTGAACACAATCTGGACGTGATCAAGACCGCTGATTATATAATTGATATCGGACCGGAAGGCGGAGATGGCGGGGGAACAGTTGTTGCCAAGGGAACACCTGAAGAAGTGGCGAAGAATCCAGCTTCTTATACAGGACGTTATGTTGCGAAATATTTGAAGTGATTCTGATAATAAACCTCTTTCCAATTGAAGCATTTTTGTTTATAATGGTACGAAGACTATTAATTATGAAAAATCTATGAGACAATTATAAAGTCACATCTGCAGAATGTGGTGTTTATGATTACAGTTCGGAATATGAATGGTAATCATTTATTGCACAATTCTTGCAGAGAAAGTGTGACAAAGTGTTTTGAGAGAAAGGGGAATTTAATGCCTGCCAGTGATATTGGAATTGACCTGGGAACCAGAAACAGTCAGGTATATTCCACTGGACGGGGGCTGGTAGTCAGTGAGCCGTCTGTAGTGGTTTATGATAAGAACTCAGAGAAAATAAAAGCAATCGGTGAGGAAGCCAGACAGATGACCGGACATGTTTCATCAAATATGGAAGTAATCCGGCCAATCCGCCAGGGAGTGATCGTAGATTATACGGTTATGGAGAAGATGCTGAAGTATTTCATTTCCAAGGCAATGGGTCGCCATGCCTTTCGAAAGCCTAGAATCAGTATCTGTATCCCCAGCGGAACCACAGAGATTGAAAGAAAGGCAGTAGAGGAAGCTACTTATCAGGCCGGAGCAAGGGAAGTGTTTCTTGTGGAAGAGCCGATTGCAGCTGCAATTGGTGCCGGAGTAGATGTGACGAAGCCTTTTGGTAATCTGATCGTGGATATAGGAGGCGGAACCACTGATGTTGCCGTGATTTCCATGGCTGGCTCTGTTGTGTCTGCTTCCGTAAAGGTTGCCGGAGATAATTTCGACCAGGCAATCATGAGCTATGTGAGAAAAAATCACAGCCTTTTTATTGGGGAAGAGGCCGCTGAGAACATAAAAATAAAAATCGGAACTGCCTGCCAGGAAGCATCTCCGCGGATGCTGGAGGTAAAAGGCAGAAATGTGATCACCGGACTTCCCAAGGTTGTAACTCTGACTTCAGAAGAAATCCGTATTGCATTGAGGGATGCTACCAATCAGATTGTGGAGACTGTGCACGGAGTGCTTGAGAAAACTCCGCCGGAACTGGCTGCAGATATTGTAGACAGAGGAATTGTTCTCACAGGTGGCGGAGCATTGCTCCATGGAATGGACACCCTCATTGAGCAGAAGACCGGCGTAAGCACTCTTACTGTGCAGGATGCTATGTCTGCGGTTGTGGTGGGAACCGGTAAATATGCGGAAGTAATTACCAGGATGGAAGAATAATCTGATTGCTTTGAAAAGCGTAAACAGTAACATATAATTTGGCTATTCTGTTTTGCAAAAGATAAAATATTATGTAAACTATAATGAAAAGGGTACTGCGTTCTAGAGCGTGTTTGAAAAAGGCTTTCTGCAAAGTGGGGCGTGCAGATTGCGGGAATACTTTTTCAAACACATTCTAGCAGTGCCCTTTGGTTAGTGCTGGCGGTAGGAGAAGAACAAATGAGTGAGAAAGTTACAGGCTATATAGATCATGTCATATTCCGCAATGATGAAAATGGATATACAGTTATGGTTCTTAAGACCGCGGATTCAGAGGAAGAGCTGACTTGTGTAGGAACATTTCCTGACGTTACACAGGGGGTGACCATTGAAGCTGAGGGACAGTTTTCCCAGCACCATATATACGGCAGACAATTTAATATCCAGTCTTATGCGGAAAAGGCACCAGAGGACACCCAGGCTATGGAACGTTATCTGGGTTCCGGAGCGATTAAAGGGGTAGGTGCAGCACTTGCTGCCAGAATTGTGAGGTGTTTTGGCGAGGATACCCTTAGAATAGTGGAAGAAGAACCGGAAAGGCTGGCGGAAGTCAAGGGAATCAGTGAGAAGAAAGCCAGAGAGATTGCAGTACAGGTGACTGAGAAGGCAGATATGCGAAAAGCCATGATGTTTCTGCAGAAATATGGCATTTCCCTGAATCTTGGAGCAAAGATATATCAGAAATATGGTCAGTCCGTATACAGTGTGCTTCAGGAGAATCCCTATCGTCTGGCAGATGATATCTCGGGAGTTGGCTTTAAAATTGCAGACACCATTGCGTCACGTATTGGTATACATGCAGATTCAGATTACAGGATCCGCAGCGGTATGATGTATACTCTTCTCCAGGCTTCAGGGGAAGGACATGTATATCTTCCGAAGGACGAACTGTTTGACAGAGCTTCCCAGCTGCTTCAGGTAGATGTTTCTTATATGGAGAAACATCTGATGGATATGGCAATTGACCGGAAAGTTGTTTTAAAAGAGAATGACAGAGAGGTACTGGTTTATCCAAGCCAGTATTACCGCTTGGAACTGAATACAGCAAGAATGCTCACTGAATTAAATATCCGTTATCCCCAGAATGAGCAGATGATGGAGCGAAGAATTGCCCAGATTGAGAAAGAAACAGGTACTGTTTTGGAGGAAATGCAGAAGAAGGCTGTTGTAGAGGCTGCTGGAAATGGCCTTTTTGTACTTACAGGAGGACCAGGTACCGGTAAAACTACCACGATCAATGCAATTATTCGTTTTTTCGAGGGCGAAGGCGCAACTCTTCGTCTGGCAGCACCTACAGGACGCGCAGCCAAGCGAATGACAGAAGCTACAGGTTATGAAGCACAGACAATACATCGGCTTCTGGAATTGAACGGTGTGCCGGATGAGGATGGCAGAGAGTCTCAGGGTGTTCATTTTGAACGGAATGCAGAGAATCCGCTGGATACAGATGTAATTATTATTGATGAGATGTCTATGGTGGATATTTTTCTTATGCATTCACTGCTTCTTGCGGTGACTGCGGGAACCAGGATCATTCTGGTAGGAGATGAGAACCAGCTGCCAAGTGTAGGTCCTGGAAATGTGCTGCGGGATATTATTCAAAGCGGCGTTTTTCCAGTAGTAGAACTGAAGAAAATTTTCAGGCAGGCCTCTCACAGTGATATTGTAGTAAATGCACACAAGATCCATAACGGAGAGCAGGTTTCCCTTGATAACAAAAGCCGCGATTTCTTTTTCCTGAAGAGATATGATGCCGATATTATTATCCGCGTGGTCATCGCTCTGATTCAGGAGAAACTGCCGAAGTATGTGGATGCAAGACCTTTTGAAATACAGGTTCTGACTCCAATGCGAAAGGGGCTTCTGGGCGTAGAGAGGATGAACCAGATCTTACAGAGATACCTGAATCCACCAGAATCAGGTAAAAAAGAGAAAGAAATTGGAGACCGGCTTTTCCGTGAGGGAGACAAGGTTATGCAGATTCGGAACAACTATCAGCTGGAATGGGAAGTCCGGGGGAAATACGGAATTCCTGTAGAAGAAGGGGTGGGCGTATTTAATGGAGATACTGGCATTCTGAAGGAAATCAATGAATTTGCAGAGACTGCCACTGTGGAATTTGAGGATGGCCGTTTCGCTGACTATTCTTTTAAGCAGCTGGAAGAATTGGAACTTGCCTATGCTATAACCATACATAAATCCCAGGGCTCAGAATATCCGGCAGTTATTCTGCCGCTCCTTTCCGGCCCCAAGATGCTGATGAACCGCAATCTTTTGTATACAGGTGTTACAAGAGCACGGAAATGTGTTACTGTAGTTGGAAGTGAGGAGACTTTCGGGGAGATGATCCGCAATGAGAAGCAACAGAAACGTTACAGCTCTCTTTGGGCAAGGATACAGGAACTTTCTGGATCTGTTGTATCCAAGACGGTGTCCTCTGTGTCACAGGATTCTTAGGAACAGCCATCAGTTAATCTGTCTGGACTGTGCCGGAGATTTAAGACCTGTATCGGGGCCACGGTGTTACAAATGCGGAAAACCGGTAAATGGAGATGAAGAATACTGCAGGGACTGCGGCGCCCATCCAGGCGCTTTTGACCAGGGACGCGGGATTTTTCTCTATGATGACCGGATGAGATACTCTATAATGAAATATAAATATTTTGGTTGTCAGGAATACAGCCGCTTTTATGGAAAAGCATTGTATATCTACGGAAAAGATATGCTTGCATTATGGAAGCCGCAGATAATCATTCCGGTTCCGCTTCATAGAAGAAAACAGCGCATAAGAGGGTTTAATCAAGCTGAACTTCTGGCGAAAGAACTGTCCCGTTATGCTGGGATTCCTGTAGATACTGCTATTCTAAAAAAGTGCCATGCTACCCGATCACAGAAAAAACTGGATGCGGCTGAAAGAAAGAAGAATCTTCAAAAAGCTTTTCAGGTTGTAGGAAATCCTGCAGGAATGCGTATCTTGCTTATTGATGATGTATATACTACTGGAAGTACCATGGATGTGCTGGCAAAGCTTCTGCTGGAAAAGGGAGCATCCCATGTATATTTTCTCACGCTGTGTATTGGAAACAACAGGTAAAAAAATGCTTTTCATGGCATGGGATATATGATACAATCATCCTGTATGAGTATAGCTTTTCAGCTTTAAAAGAAACGCATAAGGAGCCATTTATGATAAACGAAGAAAAAGTAAAGATAATGGACCGGCTTGCTGTATATGAGAAACAGGAAGGCAGAAAGTATCTTCCAGTAAGCAAGTACTACAGGAGTGACTATATTGGTCTGGCGCTGATTAAGAATTTCTTTCTTGTAACAATTGGATATGGATTGATACTGGCTGTGATTGCAGCGTATAATTTGGAATATCTGCTGGATAATGTGCACAAGATGGATCTGATCTCTCTTGGAGTTGTAGTCCTGGGGGGATATATAGGGATATTGGTATTATATTCTGTGCTGACATATATCCAGTACACTGTGAAGTACCATAAGGCGAAGAAGAGTGTAAAACAGTATTACACTCAGCTGACGAAATTAGAGAAAATCTATACTCGTGAAGAAAAGAAATTCGCAGGACGTGAAATGTCAGGAGGATATAGAAAATGACAGCATTACTTGAGTTAAAGCAGAAAATAAAAGAAATATACGGACAGTATGAAATGTATATCCTGCCTGTAATGAAGTTTGTTCTTGCACTGGTTTATTTCCTGTGGATCAATGCGAATATGGGATATATGTCTCGCCTGAATAATGTATTTTTAGTACTGATCCTGGCATTGATCTGTTCCATTTTGCCGTCTTCCGCTATGATGTATATTGGTTTTGTGCTGATCCTTGTTCACAGTTATGCACTTGGAATTGAAATTGCGGCATTTATGCTTGTTCTGATCCTTCTGATGATGATCTTTTTCCTGAGGTTCAGTGGTGAACAGAATGTAACATTTGTATTTACACCGCTTTCCTTTGCATTCAGCCTTCCGGCATTACTTCCTATTGGAAGCGGACTTATGGAGAGCAGTTTATCTGCAATTCCGGCTGGCTGCGGTGTGGTTATGTATTATTTTATCCGTTTTTTAAGATCACAGTCAACAATTCTTGTGAATCCGGATCTGGAGATGACAGATAAGCTGCAGATCATGGCTGACGGTCTGGTACAGAACTGGGGAATGTGGATTGCAGTTGTTGCTTTTGTAGCAGTTATCCTTCTGGTACATCTGATCCGTACCCGCTCTTTTGATCATGCATGGAGGATATCTATTATTACAGGCGGTGTTGCCTATGTGTTTATAATGCTTGTTGGAAGTTTTGGAATGAACCTGAATGCAACTGTTGCAATGGTTCCGCTTCTGATCTGTACGATTGCAGCTGTTCTCCTGGCACTTGTGCTTGAGTTCTTTGCATTTGGAGGAGATTACAGCCGTGCAGAGCGTCTGGAGTATGAGGATGATGAGTACTTCTATTATGTAAAAGCAGTTCCCAAGGCTTCTGTTGCAACTTCCGAGAGAAGTATTAAGAAAATAAATGCAGAACCTGTTCGTGAAGAGCGCAAGGCAGAGGACAACTCTGGTACTTATGCCAATCCAATCTTCCGACAGGATGAGAAGCCTAAAAGAAAGAAAGCTTCTCCAGCAGCAGACAGAAAGCCAAGACAGGCAGAGAAACCTGCTGCTAAGGATATTGATTTTGAAAAAAAGCTTGAAGAATCTCTTAAAGATCTTTAAGGTTACTGCTTGGCAGTGAATGGTAACAAAGAAAGGAGTACACTATGCAGGATATGGCAGTCAGATTATCAGGATATTTGTCAAAACTCTCCCTGCCCAGTCTGGGAGTAACAGACATACTGGAGATTGCCCTGATTTCCTTCTTTATCTATCAGTTTATGGTGTGGATCAAGTTTACCCGCGCTTATACTCTGTTGAAGGGAATTCTGATAGTACTCCTTTTTATTTTATTTGCATATGTGTTGAAAATGAATACGATCCTTTGGATCATTAAGAATCTTTCTACTATACTTCTTACCAGTGTTGTTGTTATTTTCCAGCCAGAACTTCGGAAAATGCTGGAGCAGCTGGGACAGAAGAAGTTTATGGCTTCTATTTTCCCTTTGGATGCCGGCAAAGAGGTACAGGAAAGGTTTACAGATAAAACAATCAATGAGCTTGTGAAGGCATGTTTTGACATGGGAGAAGTAAGAACTGGCGCATTGATCGTCATTGAGCAGAATATCCGCTTAAGTGAATATGAGCGCACAGGAATCAATGTGGATGCAGTTCTTACAAGTCAGCTCCTGATCAATATTTTTGAACATAATACACCACTCCATGATGGCGCTGTCCTGGTGCGTGGCAATCGAATTGTAGCAGCTACCTGTTATCTGCCTCTTTCCGATAATATGGAGCTGAGCAAACAGCTTGGAACCAGACACAGAGCTGGTGTGGGAATCAGTGAAGTAAGTGATTCCCTGACGATTATTGTTTCAGAAGAAACCGGGCAGGTGTCCATGGCCCAGAACGGACAGCTCAGCAGAGGTCTTACCAGTGCTGAACTGAGATCTGCATTGATCAAGGCTCAGAATAAAAAGGTTGTAACTAACAGTAAACTGCGTCATCTGTTGAAAGGAAGAATGAGACATGAAGAAGACAAAGCTGACTAGGAATTTTACCTTGAAGATCATGTCTGTTTTCATCGGATTTCTGATCTGGTTTATTGTGGTAAATGTGGACAATCCGGTATCCAGTAAAAGTATCACCATTGCCGGAGAAAATGTAGAACTTCAGAATACGGCTTATGTGGATAGTGCCAACATGATGTGTATGCAGGATGATGATCCGGATCCTATAAGGGTTACAATCACAGGAGAGAGAAGACTTCTTTCCAGGATTACTCAGGCCAATATAACATTGACGGCAGATCTGCAGCAGGCAGGAAGCCTTGATACAGATCCGGTTATGGTTCCAATCACTGCCTCCTGTCCAGGAATCAGCCCCGAGAATATTAAAGTGACACCACAGTATCTCAGTGTCAGACTGGAAGAAAAAGTAACACAGGAGTTTCTGGTTAATGTAAATTACGGTTCCAGCCAGCCGGGCAAGGGCTACGAGGTTGGTTCCCAGACTGCAAGTCCGGAGAAAGTTAAAATTACAGGTCCGAAATCTCTTGTGAATAAAATTGACAAAGTAAATGCGACCGTTGATGTTGATGGCAGAACAAAGGATTTTTCCGAAGAGGCAGAACTGAATATTATTGATAAGAATCAGGACAGTCTTGCCGGAAGAATGGCTTATCTCACCATAGATAATACCAAAGTTGTTGTTACAACTAAATTTTGGAAGATTCGCACAGGCGTTAATATTGGTGCGGACTATGTAGGCGTGCCGGCAGATGGCTATCAGGTGGAGAGTGTGACTACTGTTCCGGATACTGTAAGTATTGCGGGAACAGATGAGGCATTGGAGACTCTGAAGCAGAATGACAACACGATCTGGATAGGCGGTACTGATATTGATATTACAGGAGAGACAACAGATATTGAGAAGAAAGTCAGTCTGAAGGATGTGCTTCCTGAGGATGTGAAGCTGACAAGCGGAACCAGTGAGGACGTTTGGGTGAAGGTAAGTATTTTACCTATTGGAAGTCATTCATATGGTCTTCCCTCCAATCAGGTTACGGTAGATAACCTTGCTGATAATCTTCTGGTAACATTTGGAACAGATAAGATTGAAATCCGCGTGAAAGCAACAGCTGGAGAGCTTGATGACTTTAATCTTGACGAAGTGAAAGCTTCTGTTGATTTGAAGGATATGGAAGTAGGAAGCTATCAGATCCCTGTGACTGTGAAGCTGCCTAAGGGATTTGAACTTCTGGATGATGTGGTTGCAGATGTGACTATATCAGAAGTTTCCAATTCAGATACTAATAATGAATGAGCTGTTGTTTACGGATAACGTTTGGCGAAATATATTGCCATGGATCCAGAGAACAGCAGCAATAAGGGAGAGAAACTATGGTAAGTGAGAAAGTAAGGGTGAACAATCCTTCCGGCCTTCATTTACGACCGGCAGGCATTCTTTGTAAGGAAGCTATGAAATATAAATCTCTTATAACATTTCAGTATGGTCAGGGGTCTGCCAATGCCAAAAGCGTGCTCAGTGTTCTGGGCGCGTGTGTGAAATGTGGTGATGAGATTACTATATTTTGCGAAGGCGAGGACGAAACAGAGGCTTTAAGAAATCTTGTAACTGTTATCAACAATGGTTTAGGAGAATAAGATTTACAACGTTACAATAGGGAGGCATAAAAGTGAAAAAGAGAGTAGCAGCCGCAGTTTTAGGGATTATGTTAAGTGTGTCCATGGGTCTGGAAGTTCCGGCCGCAGCTTTGGATAGCGGATTTGAATCCGGATTTACATCTGAACAGGCAGCAGATGTGCAAACAGAAGACGGAGCAGAAGCAGTACAGCCGTCTGAGGATACAGAGGCACCTGCAGATACGGCAGCAGCTGAGGAGCAGCAGGCACAGGAAAGCCAGGACAAGGAAGAACATACAGACAGCGAAAATTCAGGAGAAAGTACAGATGGTTTTTTCGATGGCTTTACTTCAGATGAAACAGTGGAGGAGAAAGGAAGCACTGCTCCGGTAGATGGATTTGAAGCTGTTCCTGAAGGCACATTCGATGGGACTCAGGAAGTACAGGCAGATAATTCAGATGGAGTATTTGACTGGAAGGAATGGGAGCAGACAGCTGATGGTTTTAAGCTTCGTAAGAAAAAATCAACTGTAAGTCCAGTTGCTGAGGCTCAGAATGTGGCTGGTTCTGATGAGATTCAGGCGTTTGATGAAGCACAGGAGAATGGCGAAGCAGCAGGTACGGAAAGTGCAGAGGCTGAAGGAACAACTGTCCAGACTGAATATTATACCGCAGCAGATGGCATTGTAGAGATTACTACAAGAAACGAGGCTGGAGCAGTTCATACAGGAAGTTATTTGTTTGATGCTAATGGATTTCTGGTTACCGGCATTAAGACTTTAGTTGGAACGGAAAGTGCAAATGGGGCTGTTGGTGAATTCTATTTTACAGCTTCCGATAGTGCACAGGCATATACAGAATATAATGGACAGGGTGCTGCACTGGTTCCGTGGAAGACCACACTTGGTCAGATGAAGAAAGATTACTGGCTGTGGAACAAAGAAAGCAGAAACTTCCATTATTATGGCGCAGATGGTAAGGCATTAACCACTGCACAGTTAGATGAAGCCGCCAGGGCAAATAATACATATACAGGATATTATAAGATTAATGATGAGTATTATTGTCTGGATGAGAATGGAACACCACGTACTGGGGATGTTACTCTGACCGTAAACGGAGTAGCTGCACAGTACTACTTCCAGCAACAGATCAGGAAATTCCAGGAAAGATGTACCGTGATGGATGGAAGAGTTTTGCAGGAACAGCCGGTGAGCAGTGGAAATATTATGATTCTGGTGAGCTGGATAGCAGTAAGATTGGACAGCTTATGGTTCATGGCGTTATTGTAACAGAGCTTGACGGACGTAAAGATGCGGAAAATTCCTATCTGATCGATAAGAATGGCTATCTTCTTAAGAAGACTATGAAGAAAGCCACAGATGGCAAATATTATCTGACAGATAAGAATGGCTGTATTTATAAGAATCGTATTGTCACTTATAAAAAGAAACAATATTATGTAACAGAAACTGGTGCAAGAGCAACCTGGAAAAAGGTATGGCATCGCTGTCCTGGGGCTGGAAACAGAATGTACTATTTTGGTTCTACTGCTGGCCGGATCGTGAAGAAAACCGGATGGCAGAAAGTAACCACCTCTAAGGGGAAATTCTATGGCTGGTTCCTGTTCAATAAAAAAGGAAAGCATTATGCCAATACACTGAGAAACGGATATTATTTCAAAGCTGATGGAAGACTTGCCAGCGGAGTTACTGTGATCAATGGCAAGAGTTATTTCTTTAAACCATCTACATCTAACACAAGAAATGGCCAGATGGTTAAGAATGAAATGTTTGTTTACAAGAAAAAAACATATTTTGCAGACTCTAAGGGTGTACTTCGCAAGAGCGGATGGCAGAAGATTGATGGAAACTGGTATTACTTCAAGAATATGAGTCTTGTGAAGAATGCATTCGTGAAGAAAGGCAAAAAATATGGATATGTAGATGCTACTGGTAAGTTCACTACAGGCTGGGTGGTTGTAGACAATTCCCAGAATCTGGTTCGTTACATTAACCCGGATAAGAAGGGCTTTGTGCAAAATGAATCCAAGTGGATTGGTGGCAAGCTGTATTACTTTGATAAGAATGGTTACAGAATCAATGACGTGACAAATATTTACAAATCAGGATATACAGTTGAAGTGGATCGTGTAAATGGTGTTATGACAATTTATGCAGATGCGAATCGTACAATTCCGGTTAAGACCATTCGTGTTTCAGTAGGAAATCCTGGAACAGATACTCCGAAAGGCAGATATAAACTGACAAGATACAGCAGATGGCAGGCGCTTATGGGACCGTCCTGGGGACAGTATGGTACTCATGTAGATGGTGCTGGTCAGGGCGGAATTTTCGTCCACTCTATTGCATGCGGCTCAGCAAACAGCTATAATTTGCCGGTAAGTGCATATCTTAAGCTTGGAAGCCCGGCTTCCCATGGCTGTATCCGTACCTGTGTTGCCGATGCAAAATGGGTATATGAGAACTGTAATGGTTCTACCATTTATATTTTCGATGGAACCTATAAATCTGACGAAGTGTTCAAAGGACCGCTGGGACGTCGCGCAATTACACCGCTGAAGGGAACTAAGAATGGCGGATACTACGATCCGACCGATCCGGCAGCTTAATAACTTACTTTGAAAGATATTTGTTAAAAAAACGACATAAAAAGCCAAAAAGGGTGTCTTAAAATTATCAGATTTGATGATTTTAAGGCACCTTTTTACTGTTTTGGAGAATAACATTGAAATTTGAAAATGGAAACTGTATAATAACAAAGTAACACATTTTTAACATCTTGTAAGAAACAAGCGAATGAGGGAAAAACGGTAAACACTACTGGTCCGGTAAGGACCGTAACCTGAAACGGTTTATCAGGAGGAGATATGGGAAAATGGAAAAAATGGCTGTCTGCCGGTTTATTTACAGCTATGCTTGGAACTGCAATAATTGCAGGACCAACTGCAGATGTAAGTGCCAATGCAGGAAATAAGCCATATAATATTGAAAATGTTTCACCAGATGCGCAGCTGGCGCCAAGTGTAGGAGATTCCTCTTCCAAGACAAGCTCAAAGGCATGGCACAAAATTGACGGAGTCTGTTACAATGGAAGCGGAAAGAAAGTAGAAGGAGCCATTACCAGAGGTATGGATGTCTCAGAATGGCAGGGAAAGATCAATTGGAAGGAAGCCAAGAAAGATCTGGATTTTGCCTTTGTGCGTATTTCCTATGGAACCAGGCATCTGGATGATTATTATGACTATAATATGACTGAGGCAGAAGCAGCAGATGTGCCGGTGGGAACTTATGTATACAGCCTTGCCAAGACAAACAAAGAAGCACTTGCTGAAGCGCAGCTGGCTATTCGTCAGATGCAGGGACATAAGGTTTCCTATCCGGTAGCTTTTGACCTGGAAGATGAAGCTACATTGGGAACCTTGACCAGAAAGGAAATTTCCCAGATTGCTCTCACATTCTGTGATGAGATCCGCAAGGCAGGATATACACCAATTCTCTACATGAATCTGAACTGGTATAATAATTTTGTAGATTGGAACGTGCTGGAAGGCTCCGGCCTGGATGTGTGGATTGCAAGCTACGGAGATACAATTTTTGCGCCGAGCACCAGCAAATACAAATACACCATCTGGCAGTGCACAGCTGGTGATGAAGTTCCAGGTATGATCAGTACCAAGAAGCTGATCAGCGGTGTTCCCAAAGAGAACAATGTGGATCTGAACTTTGGCTATGTAGATTATACAACCAAGGTTGTTCCAAGATGGAATTCTCAGGAAGGCTACACCCCTGCAAAACAGCCTTTATATTCAGATCCCAAGCTTCACAAGAATGGCTGGACCACTGTTAAAGGCAGAAAATATTACTACACAAATGATAAAAAGGCCAAAGGCTGGCTGGAAATTGATGGCAAGTATTACTGCTTTAGTTCCGTAGACGGACATTTATATAAAAGCAAGCTGATCAAGAAAGACGGCACTGCTTATTACGTGGACAAAAACGGTGTACGTGTAGAAAATAAAGTTGTGACAAAGAAAGACAAGACATATTATTTCGGAGCAGATGGCAAAGCTCTGACAGGTATGCGCAAGGTGGGCAGGAAATATTATTATTTCAGCACTACATCCTTTGCCATGGAAAAGAATTACAAATATGTAGCAGCCAACGGCAGCATTTACTATTTTGGAAGTAAAGGTTACCGTGCAAAGAACAAGTTTATCACACTCACAGAGAAAGGCTTATAAGGGCTGGTACACCATCAAAGGAAAAAAATATTATTTCTACCGCGGAACGGGTGCTGGCGCAGGAGTACGTGCGCAGAACGTGAGCCTGACCAGTGCAGATGGACTCGTTTCCGTATTTAACAAAAATGGTGTATGTACCAAACAGTACAGATCGGATGAACAGTAACCAATAATCTTGATTTATCAGACGGAATCATGTATATTAGAGCGTGTTTGAAAAATCTCCCATAAATTGTGACACACATCTTGCAGAAAAACTTTTTTCAAACACGTTCCAAGAAGTCGATAAGACTGTAAATTTGACTGAATATAAAATGAAAGATAAATAAGGAGAAAAGAAAATGGGAAAAATTAAAGTAACAAATTGTGATGATATTGAAGGATTAAAAGTAATTGAGCCAACCGTATTTGGAGATTCCAGAGGTTATTTTATGGAGACTTACAATTACAATGACTTCAAAGAGGCAGGAATTGACGTAGAATTCGTACAGGATAATCAGTCCAGCTCACGTTATGGTGTTCTTCGCGGTCTCCATTTCCAGCTTCATTATCCACAGGACAAACTTGTACGCGTAGTAAACGGAGAAGTGTTTGATGTGGCTGTAGATTTACGAGAGGGCTCCAAGACTTATGGAAAATGGTACGGAGTTGTTCTTTCAGCAGAGAATAAGAAACAGTTCTTTATTCCGAAAGGATTTGCACATGGTTTCCTGGTTCTTTCTGAGAATGCTGAGTTTACTTACAAATGTTCCGATTTTTATCATCCAAACGATGAGGGCGGTCTGATCTGGAATGATCCGGACATCAATGTACAGTGGCCGATTCCGGAAGGTATGGAGCTGATCTTCTCTGACAAGGATCAGAAATGGGGCAGCTTTAAGGAACTTAACAGATAGGAGACTGTAAATGCTTAAGTCTATTTTTTCCCTGCCGGCGGATTTATATAAAAACCGCCGGCTGGTTATGAAACTGGCAAAAAATGATTTCAAGACCCGATATGCAGGTTCTTATTTTGGAACCTTCTGGGCTTTCGTTCAGCCGGTGGTAACAATTCTGGTATACTGGTTTGTATTTTCAGTGGGGTTCCGGTCCAACACAGATGAACTGGGAGTCCCTTTTGTGCTTTATCTGGTAGCTGGTATTGTGCCCTGGTTTTTCTTTTCTGATGCTCTTTCCGGAGGTACCAATTCGCTTCTGGAATACAATTACCTTGTAAAAAAGGTAGTATTCAACATTAGTGTCCTTCCAGTGGTAAAAATAATTTCTGCTTTATTTGTACATGGCTTTTTTGTACTTCTGGCAATTATTCTTTATATATGTAACGGAAGATTTCCAGACTGGTACTACCTTCAGATATTGTATTATAGTGCATGCGTCTTTTTCCTTGTGCTGGGACTTTGTTATGCTACCAGTGCAATAGCAGTCCTTTTCCGCGATCTGAACCAGATTATTGGTATCGGATTACAGGTTGGAGTATGGCTGACTCCTATTATGTGGGTGTCAGAGAGCATGATCGGTACCAACAGCCTTCTATACAAAATTCTTCAGCTGAATCCTGTATTTTATATTGTATCAGGATATCGTGACGCATTTATCATCAAGCGCTGGTTCTTCGAAAGACCAGTCTGGACATTATATTTCTGGGTATTTGCCATCTGCTGCTTCCTGTTTGGAAACTGGATCTTTAAACGGCTTCGGGTTCATTTTGCAGATGTTCTGTAAAAAGGAGAAAAGCAGTTATGACTCGAAATGTATTCAGCGAAGAGGGAAGGTAACGGCTCATGAGGCATGTTCGATGAAGTACAGAACTGTAGAGATACTGAGCAGTTACAAAGCGGATAGAAAAGAAAGGAAACAACGTGGAAAGTAAAAACGCCATTGAAATAAGAAATTTGTCCAAGATGTATAAGCTCTATAACAGACCACTGGACCGCCTGAAGGATTCTCTGGGGCTTAGTCGTAAGAAGCTGTATAAAGAGCATTATGCACTTAAGGATGTTAGTTTTGATATTGGAGAAGGAGAATGCGTTGGTATTATTGGAACAAACGGCTCCGGAAAATCCACTATTCTGAAAATTATTACCGGTGTACTGGCTCCTACAGCCGGAACCGTAACCGTAAATGGAAGAATTTCAGCTCTTCTGGAGCTGGGAGCCGGATTTAATCCGGAATATTCCGGTATGGAAAATATTTTCCTGAATGGTACCATGTTAGGCTTTTCAGAAGAAGAAATCAACGCAAGGCTGGATGAAATCCTCAGTTTTGCAGATATTGGTGACTTTATCCATCAGCCGGTAAAGACCTACTCCAGTGGTATGTTTGTACGCCTGGCCTTTGCTGTGGCTATCAACATAGATCCGGAGATCCTG
>ENA-UONU01001245-UONU01001245.1-human-gut-metagenome-genome-assembly--contig:-CS51-NODE-1245-length-19907-cov-17.614497_pt1 | contig 19907 bp, 15 predicted proteins | sample MGYA00242462_ERZ724009 | MGnify/ENA metagenome assembly ERZ724009 | reverse complement strand
GGTACCAATTTTTTAAAATAAAAACAGCCGCGATTCCTCCCGCGTCTGAAGACGCAGGTTTCCTCGCGGAATTTCTATGAATTCTCCGTGTGGGGTGAAGAGTTCATCAATTTCATTGCCGCAACGCTGACCTGCCGTATTCTGAGACGGGCCGAGAAAGCAAAACTTCTGGACAAAATGACTTTCGGCGAGATGCTCGAGGACCTGGAGCAGTCTTGGCGCCCTGTGAAGGATGCGGAGATAAACGCGATTCCTGACTCCACCGACGGAAAGTGGGTAAATACAACGATCGGGACGATGGAGATGCTTTCGGCTTTGGGTTTGGTTAAATCCCCCGATAAACCTGAGCATAAGAAGCCCGGCAGGCCGAGAAAGCAGAAGTTGGAGTTTGTGGGACCGAAACGCCCGCGCGGGCGTCCCCGTAAAGTTACACCGGCCGCCAGCTCTGCTGCGACGCCTGCCTAAGCGGCTATAGTTCCACAGGTTGGGAAACTTTTAATTCAGCGTATTTTTCATATGCGTATTTTTAATACGCAAAATTCAACAAGACAACACTGCCGCACAAAACTCACCGCCAATCTGCCGCTTTAACAGCAATTCCGCCTACAATCAGAGCATAACAACACGTTTATCCCGCCATGACCACGCCCGCCAAAGATCCGATGGCTGCAGTACCCTCTCAGGCCTTTGCCCGCGTCGTTTTCGTTGACTGCGAAACAAACGGCACAGGGACGGAACTGCTTGACTTCGGAGCGGCGGACACCGCGGGAGAGGTACTTCATTCCACCACTCCGGAAGCTGTACGAAGCTTTATCGGAGACGTGCGGTTTTTGTGCGGCCACAACGTCTTTGCGCTCGATAAGCGCTTTACGACGGCACTTACCGGGCTCGTGCCCGGAGGACACGCATGGATTGATACGCTCGCGCTTTCCGTGCTTCTTTTCCCGCAAAAACGCTTTCACGCGTTACTAAAAGACGAAAAACTTCTCACGGGCGAAATGAATAACCCGGCCACAGACGCCCTCAAAGCCCGCGATCTCTTTTTCGAGGAACTCACAGCCTGGCAGAAACTCGCGCCCGCGGTCCGCTCAATCCTTGCCGCGCTTCTTTCCCGTGACATTCGCTACCGGGGGTTTTTCGCGTACGCCGGTGAAATACCGGCCGAGGACTCAGCGGAGAACCTTGCCCGTACGATCCGGGCGGCCTTCACTGACGCCTTCTGCGCCAACGCAAACCTCCCGCTTCTCATTAAAACTAAGCCCGCCGATCTCGGTCTCGTGCTCGCGTTTTTGGCGGCGGGTGACTCTGCCGAATTGCTCCCTCTTTGGACCGTCAAAACGTTTCCGGCCGCGGAAGACGTCTTAACCGCGCTCTGCGGCACGCCCTGCCGCGCAGGTTGCCCCTGGTGCAGCCGCACGTTTAATGCCCGACACGGCCTTAAAACCATTTTCGGGTTTGAGGCTTTCCGCACCTACGGAGGAGAACCTCTGCAGGAAAGAGCCGCGCAGGCAGCCTTAGAGAGCGACTCACTGCTTGCGGTCTTTCCGACGGGCGGCGGAAAGTCAATTACCTTTCAGATTCCGGCTCTGATGCAGGCAAAGGCGACACGGTCTCTCACGGTCGTCATTTCACCGCTGCAGTCGCTGATGAAGGATCAGGTTGATAACCTCACCGCCAAAGGTATTGACGGCGCCTATACGGTAAACGGCCTTTTAAGCCCGGTGGAGCGTGCCCGCGCGTTTGATGCGGTGGTCACAGGCGAGGCGTCACTTCTTTACATTTCGCCGGAACAGCTGCGCTCGGTAAGTATCGAGCGAGTGCTCTCAACACGCCGCATCGCGCGCTTTGTGATTGATGAAGCGCACTGCTTTTCGGCCTGGGGACACGACTTTCGGACCGACTACCTTTACATCGGGGACTTCATCGCAAAGCTTGAAAAGCTTCAGGGCGCGCGGCACCGGATTGCCGTCTCCTGCTTTACCGCCACCGCCAAACAAAAAGTCATTCAGGATATCTGCGAGTATTTTCGGGAGAAGCTCGGACTTGAACTCAAGCTTTTTACCACCGAAGAAGCCCGCAAAAACCTCCGCTACAAGGTGCTGCACGCAGAAAACGACGCGGAAAAGATGACGCTCGTCCGGGAGCTTCTTTCCCGTCATCCATGCCCGACGATTATCTACTTGTCAAGCACCAAGGGCACGGAAAAACTCGCGGAAAAGCTCACTGCTGAAGGCTTTAAGGCCCTTCCCTACCACGGCCAGATGGACGCGGCGCTTAAGATCGAGCATCAGGAAGCGTTTCTTTCGGGGGCAGCTCAAGTGATCACTGCCACAAACGCTTTTGGGATGGGCGTGGACAAAAAAGACGTGGGATTGGTCATTCACTATGACATTTCGGCATCTCTTGAAAACTACGTGCAGGAAGCCGGCCGCGCCGGGCGTGATCCGAACCTTGAAGCCGACTGCTACGTGCTTTTTAATGAGGATGACCTCGACCGCCACTTTGCAATGCTCACGCAGTCCAAGCTCTCGCAGGCCGATATTCAGCTCGTGTGGCGCGCGATCAAACAGATGACGCGCACTCAGGAGAGCGTCCCGGTGTCGGCTCTCGAACTCGCGCGAACCGCCGGGTGGGACACGGAAACGATTCCGGATCTTGAAACACGGATTAAAACCGCGCTTTCGGCCTTGGAAACCGCGGGCTACATCCGCCGCGGCCGCAATGTGAGCCGCGTCTACGCCACAAGTATCGCTGCCAAGAGTTTTGAGGAAGCGCGGCAGCGTATGGAAGTCTCCCCCTACTTTCAGGATGATGAAAGCCGCGTGAGAGCCGGCCGCATTCTGCAGGCACTCATTTCCAAACGTAGCCGCAGTAAAGCCGATGCCGGAGAATCGCGCACCGACTACCTCTCAGACCGCCTCGGGATCCCCGTCGACAAAGTTGTGGAGTCCGTAAATGCCCTGAAACTTGCCGGAATCCTGCGTAACGAAAACGACATGGCGGGGGTTCTCATGAAAAACGCCCGCACGAAGACCGCGGACGCCGTGAGGCTCGAGCAGTTTCTTTTCACGCAGCTCTCCAAGGCTGAGCACGTCACGGAAGTAAACCTCAAGGCGCTTAATGCAGCTGCCGGGGCCGCGGGCCTTACACGCATCACGCCGCGCTTAATCGGCACCTTGCTGCGACATATGAAGCGGACCGGCGTTTTGAGTAACCTCCACACCATTCCCGCAACGTCCGTCGTGCGCATTAAAAAGGCGGAGACCTTTGCTGATGCGCTTGAGTCACTGCCCGTCAAAGCCGCGCTTTCTGAATTCATTCTCACGACCTTTGAAAAAGCCGCCAGAGCGGAACCCCCGGAAGGCGCCGCCCGTGAAACCGCCTTTTCCACGACGGGGCTTTTAACGGCCTGGGAAGAAGACGCCTTCCGGCAGCAGGCGTACAGTCAGAAGGTGACCGTCCGAGACATCGAAAACACGCTCCTTTTTATGGCAGACGCCGGGGCATTGCGGCTGCAAGGGGGCTTTATGGTGCTCTACCAAGGCATGCTCATCACACGCCTTGTGACCGATCCCAAACGGCGCTACCGGGCCGAAGACTATAAGCTTCTTGACGGCTACTACCGCCAAAAGCTGCAGCAGATTCACATCGTGGGCGAGTACGCAAACCTCATGATGAGAGACTACGAAGCGGCGCTCACCTACGTACACGACTACTTTGCGCTTGACTACAACGTTTTCCTGCGCAAGTACTTTGCCGCCGACCGCCGGGAAGAAATGCGGCGCGGAATGACCGCGGCGCGCTTTAAAAAGCTCTTTGCAGATCTCACCGAAACGCAGTTTTCGATCATCGATGAAAAAGCGCAGTTTGTGGTGGTTGCCGCGGGCCCGGGAAGCGGAAAAACGCGGGTACTGGTGCATAAGCTCGCCGCCCTTTTGCTCTTAGAAGACGTCAGGCCCGAGCAGCTTTTGATGCTCACGTTTTCGCGGGCCGCAGCCGGCGAATTTAAAAAGCGCCTGATTGAGCTTATCGGCAAAAAGGCCGCGTACGTAGACATCAAGACGTTTCATTCCTACGCCTTTGACCTCCTCGGACGCCCGGGGTCGCTGGAAGAAACGAGGGACGTCGTAAGCCGCGCGGCCGCTCTCGTCAAGGCCGGGGGCGCCGATCCGGCCCGTACCGCCAAAACCACGCTTGTAATTGACGAAGCGCAGGACATGAGCCGTGAGGACTTTGCGCTTGTGATGAGCCTTATTGACTCGAATAATGCGCTGAGAGTCATTGCCGTAGGTGACGACGATCAGAACATCTATGCCTTCCGGGGCTCGGACTCCCGCTACCTCAAAGCGCTTCTTTTGGACAAAGACGCCGCCCGCTATGAGATGACGGAAAACTGGCGCAGTACCCCGGCGATTGTCACGCTCGCGGACGCCTTTGCGGGAATGCTGCACGGGCGGCTTAAAACGACACCGAACCGGGCCGTGAAAACCGAAAACGGGATTGTGCGGATTGTGCGGCACACAAGGCCCGGCTTTGAAGCAGCTATCTCGGAAGAAATTGCCGCGGCCCTCAAAGCCGGAACGCTCAAAGGGTCAACGGCGCTTTTAACCGTCACCAATGAAGAAGCCCGGCTCTGCGCCGTGCTTTTAGCGGATGCGGGCGTCAGGGTGCGGCTTATTGAAGGCGAAAAGAAGCTTAACTTCTGTGACCTTCTGGAAACACGCACACTGCTGCATTTCCTTAAAAAACGCGCGGGAGCCGGTGGGCTCATCGAAAAAGGCGTCTGGAATGAAGCCCGGGACTTTGTGAAGGACCGCTACCAGGGGAGCCCCTGGGTAGAAAACGTGACGACCGTCATGAAGGCCTTTGAAGGGCTCACGCCCACAGAACACCTCTATCTCTCGGACTTCGCGGACACCGTCACGGAATTGAAACTTGAAGAAACCTACACGGCCGCCCGAGGGCTCGTGACGGTTTCAACGATGCATAAAGCCAAGGGCCGCGAATTTGAGAATGTGTGGCTTTTAGCCTCCCGCACGACGTATCCCGACGATGAAGCGCGGCGGGTTCTCTACGTTGCGATGACGCGCGCCAAAACAAATCTCTTTGTGCATGCGGCAAGCGGCGTGCTCTCGGACTTTACGGTGGAGGGGGTAGAACACAGCATTGACACGCGCACCTTCCCCGCGCCCCGCGAGATTGCCGTGGCGCTCGGGCACGACGATGTGTTTCTTGACTGGTTTATTGCCCGCAAGCAGCGGATCTTTACGATGACGGCCGGAATGCTTCTTACGCCCGCCGAGCATGGCCTCACGATTGCCGGGCCCGAAGGCTGTGACATGATCGTGCGGTTCAGTAAATCCTTTGAAGAGAAACTTGCGGGGCTCACCGCCAAAGGCTACCGCATCACGCGCGCCGCAATCCGCGCGATTGTGGCCTGGAAGAAATCAGAGGATGAAACCCTCTACACCGTGGTGTTGCCGGAATTAAGGCTCACGAAAGCTGCGGACAATGCCGTCATTTCGCATTAAAGACAAAGGGGTATCCGTGAAGTGTCATACGCAGGTGTAAACATACAGGGCGGGATCTGTTACACCCGCACCGGGGAAGGCAAGCAATTTGTCTTGACAAATACCGCCGGCCGGAAGATCTGCCAAGGCAGCATAATAATGAAAAGAGACATACCCTGAATTACCCAAAGAACCCTCTGCCAATCTGAAGACACCGAGCACTGCATAGCCGACAATCCGAGCTCGATGGAAGAGATTCTCGAAACAGCTATTTTTCGCTCTGTCGTTTCATCACCCACTTCCTGCAGGTTGAGGCACTGATCCCGGTGCGCGCCTGGATTGCCCTCCAGGAAATTCCCTGCGCACGCATTTCAATCACTTTTTCATGGTCTTCTTCGCTGTGCCGCATCTGGTTGCGGGATAACGCAAGACCAAAACGACCGATCCTGTAGGCCTTGGCCCAATCCCTGACGGTATAAACCGGTAAGCCCAGGATTTCGGCCGCTTTATGGTAGCCAAAGCCGTGATCAAACAATTCCGCAGCGTGACGCCGTTTGTCATCTGAAGCGAAATTCGGGCGGACTCTGTTCGGCGCAGCGTCTTCAGACGTTGTCATTGTCTTTCTCACCACAACAATCGAAAAAAGACCCCGCTTCCGAACCGGGAAACGGGGTATGAAATTTGCCTGACATGGAGTTTTGACGCCCGGACTCTAAGTCTCGGAGTTCGGGTCAACCGGCTCAAGCAAAACCGGGGATTTCCTCATCGGAAACCACTTCGTACTGCTTGGCGCACCATCTGGGATACAGGATTAAGAATCTCACCTGGAGTGTTATTCCTTTCTCCCCTCTCCCTTCGGTGCTCTTCCGGCCGGCTCTGTTTCCCGCAGAACGCGACCGGAAGCACTGCTGTTCAAACCTTTCGGTTAGAACGTGTAGCGGACGTTCGCATTGAGCGAGTTGTTCATGCGGTCATCGCCGCCGGCCGTCAGACCATAGTTGATGCCGAAGGTCCAGGCACCGGACTGAGCTGTGACGCCGAGCTTGGCCTGCACCGGGTTGGTGTCAACCACGCGGGTGGTGACATCCTGGCCGATGAAGGAAGCCACGGCATCCTTGTCGCCGAAGGTCGGGACAACAGAGACGTCAACCATCGGAGCGACCTTGAAACCGGCAGCTTCAAAGTTGCCGGAGAAGGTGACGCCCAACGGGAGCTGGTAGACCGTCATCTTGTCGTAGTCGGCACCGAACTTGCTCGAGTCCATATCGATCGTCGTCAGACGGATGCCGGCGTGCGGCACAACGTTGACCATACCGGCCGAAGCGAGGAACTCAGTACCCACACCGACCGTGAAGACGTCAGCGTCGAGGCTTTCGGAGTAAGCACCGTAGGCACCGTTGGTCTTCAGGTCGTTGGAGGTCTGGGTGTAGCCCAAATCCGCCTGGACGTTGAAGTCACCGAACTGACGTGCGGCGTAGAGGCTCACACCGTAGAAGTCCGTGTCGTTGTCGACCTTGACGCCGTCGCCCACGGAGTTGCCGTCAGCGGTACCGACGTTGAGAGCCAGACCAATGACGCTGCCGCAGGAAGCGGTGTAGTCAAAGCCCAGCACTGCGCCGTAGATATCAGCTTCGTAGCCGGCGTTAGAACCGTAGAGGCGCTTCGCTTCATTCGTCGTACCGAAGACATCAACCCAGGGGGTGATGCCGACTTCAGCGCGCGAGACGTTGAGGTTAGCCAAAGAGGTACGGCGGTTCAGAGTTGCCGTCACCTGGTCGTTGATGTCCAGAGCCGTGGTGAAGGCGCCGCCAGCAACAGCCATGTTGGCAGCAGCGTTCAGAGAGGCGACTTCATAGGCAGCAGCACCATTCACAATTGCTGTGATCTGGTCGTTGTATGCCTGAACCTGAGCAGCGACTTCAGCCGTAACCTGCATATCCTGAGTGAGCGTGATACGTCCCTCGTTATCCTTTGCATAGGCGTTGGCCTGGATATTGGCATCAGTCAACACCTGCTGCGCAGCGGCAGAGAGTGCCCCGGTCTGTTCATCAATGCCTGCCCTGAAAGCATCATGGGCAGCATTACCGTAGATCACGTCACGCACAAGCTGGTTGCCGGAATTGGTCATCGTACGGACATCCTGAGCAACGGCACCGGCGATGTAGACACCGGCATCCTTCAGGTTCTGGAGTCCCGTTTCGTCTGCAGCAACAACAAGGCTCTTAGAGGCTGCATCAAAGCTTGCAGTGTAGAAGCCCGCATCCGTTGCAACCTGACCGGCAACCGTTACGTTGTCACCGAGGAGCATAGAGAACGAACCGTCCGCATTCTTCGTGAAGGCCTTGTTCGTGAGGTTCGTCAGCACCACATCCCCGCTGAGCGTACCGCTACCGGCTGTCACACCGGTAAAGAGTCCTTCCGTCGGAGCGTAGTTATGTGCGGCAATGGCCTGCGTGTCAATGACAACAGCCGTATTGACATCAGAAGTCAGCGTACTGTTAGAGGTCGGGGCCTGAGCACCGAGAGCAACAGCGCCGCTTGCCAGGCTGAGATGCTTGTCAACATAGAGGACAGCGGTGGAATCGGACACTTCAGCGCTTTCCAACGCCTTGAGAGCCTTGGCCTTTACAGCCGTATCCGTTGTACCAAAGACAACAAAGTCAGGGGTTGCGGCAGTACCCTGCGCACCAACCTTGGTTTCAACAGCGAAGGCTGTTTCATACTTCGGCGTTTCCTCTGCAGAAGGTGCAGCAGCACGCAGAGCGAAGGTCCTCGCCCTGGTTTCAGCCTTCGGCGCCGTGCCGGCGACATAGAGATCACCGCCCTTGAGCGTCACGGTGCCGCCCTTCAGAGAAGCGGCAGCAAGCGAACCCGTGACAGTGATGGCACCGTTATTTGTGATGTCCTTCGTCGTGACAGTGGCATCAATGCCGAGGTTGGCCGCTTCGGCGACAACAAGATTGTTGGCAACATTGATGGCCTTAGCGTCCGTCACACCGTCAATGCCGGCGCCGAGCTTCACATTGCCGGAAACATTGACAGCCTTACCCGAGGCTACACCGGTGAAGGCATTGCCGGAAGCGTCACCGGCGAGAACCACGGCACCCGAGCTCAGACCGGTAATCGTGACATCGGTCGTCACCTTGGTGGAATCAAAGGCAAGGGCACCGAGCATCGAATCCTTCGAGAAGGCTGCTGCTGCATTATCAGACGTTGCGACCGTATTGAGGCTCTTCGTGCCGTCAACAGCACTAACCGTCAGGTTCTTGCCGTCATTCGCAACGAGGGAAGAATTGGCAAAAAGCAGGGTCGTCTTAACCGAGTCAGTGATACCAAGAGCCGTCTTAATGGCATTGAGTTCGCCAATCTTCATCGCGGTGGTACGGGTTGTATCAACGATCGTGCCGCCGGCCTTACCCGCTGCCTTACCAAATTCAGTGGCAGTGGCCGTGAAGTTACTTTCGGCTTCTTCAACCTTGGAAATCAGGCTGGCAACACCGACGTTGATTGTGCCGGCGTTGGTAACTGTTGCTCCGTTCTTCGCCGTCGCCGTACCGGTAACAGTCAGCGTGCCGTTATTCTCAAGAACACCCTTGGTGAGATCCAGAGCGTTCACCGTCAGCGTGGCATCCTTACCGATCGTAGCAGTCGACTTCACGGGGCTCCCGTTTTCAGTGATCGTGCCATGCCAAACAGAGAGCGTATCGAGTTTGTAGTCACCGTTGCCCAAGGTGAGCTGACCAACCGCATCTTTGCTGCCGAGCTTGAGATTACCCTGATACACCTTACCCTGGTAGGTCACCTGACCGCCGTTCAACGTCAGCTTGGCGGCACTGGTGGTGTTGCCATAAATCACAATGCCGTCAAACTTTTCAGAGTTCAGCGCCGTAACGGCGAGTTCACCGCCTTCGTTAACCGTGGTCTGAGCCACCTGATAGTTCTGAACCTTGGTTTCCTTGCCGTCGGCACCCTTCGTCGTTGTGGAAATAGCCGTCGTGAGCTTGCCGCCCTTATTGATCTCCACGGAGCCGGCAATCAGTTCACCGGCAGCGGTATTGGTAAATGCACCGTCACCGTCAACAACCACAGCCTTGGCGTTGAACTTACCGGAGTTTTCGACAACTGCCGCACCATTCAGAACATCGGTGTTGCCGATTGTGACCTTCTTCGTGTCTGCTGTGGTGCCAAACGTACCGGCATTAACAAGCTTGCCGCTCTTCATGGTGAGCGTATCAGGGTCAAGCGTAGCCTTGGCAGCATTAGTCAGCGTGGAGTTTTTAACCGTCAGATCGGCAAGACCCAGCGTACCGGCGTTTGTAACAGCAGTGTCTTCAAGCGTGGCATCATCCATGTAGAACATGCCGCTCGCGCCGACGTTAACCGTACTGTTTGTGAATGTAGCGGTCGAAGTCTTGTTTGCGTTGCCGGCAAAGAGGGTAGCAGTGTCCGCACCCTGAGCAATCGCACCGACGCTCAGAGAGCCGTTTACGTTGATCGCCGCATTGTCAACGACCAACTTGCGGGTATTGAGAACACCGAACTTATCCTTGGCCACAGAGAGCGTTGTGCCGTTTGTCAACGCCAATGTCACGGCATTGCCTTCTTCGTTGGAGGAGGATGCTGCAAAAATCACAGAAGCCTTCGCATTGGTAGAACCCGCGAGCGTCACTTGGGCTCCGTCGAAGACGAACTTCGCATCCTTATAACCTTCTTTGGCATGTGCGCCGACACCGAAGTTGGCAGAGTCCGTAATCGTAACCGTAGCCCCCTTCACGAGCGTGGTCTTCGAATCGGTCGGTTCATCAGCAGTGGCACCTTTCACGGCGTTATAGCCGACTAAACCGGCCTTATCCCACGTACCCGTGTTCTTGGAACCGTCAATAACCACAGAGCCACCGAGAACCTGCACGTCGTAGGCATCGTTTAGCCTTCAAGCTTCACCGTACCCGCCTTGATCGTCACGGATTCCTGCGTGGGCTCACCTGTAAGTGCGCTCCAGGTGCCGCCGGCAACCGTCGTGTCCGTATCGATCACGATCGTTTTTTCCGTCGACTGGGCGGCCATCGCACCGCCGGCAATCATCGCAGCAGCGGCTGCAGCGATCACCGTTTTTGTGCCCTTGGCCTGAATGGAAGAAGTCGCTTCATTAACGACCATCAGCGCAGAGCGCGCCTTGGAGAAGACGACCTTAAAAGACTTGTTCATTTAACAAAACTCCGAAAATTTTCGTTTTTCTGCACGGCGCTTTGCGTGCCCCGCGCACCCCCGCCTATCGAGGCGGTACACCCGCAGAATAGGAATTTCTTCGCTTGTCTACATGGGGGGGGGTATTCCCTTATGTTTTTCGGCAGTTTTTAGCAAAATTTTTTATTTACTGTTGTTTTTCAGCAACAGATAGACCGTTTTTCACCTCAGATCTTCGGAATAAATGTTTCATGACGGGTGGCTAGAACACGGTTTATCAAATCCATCCGGATTCATGTACCGCACACCCGAAGCAATCCCTTAAATGCGCCGGTCACAACACCGGCTCGGCAACATCAGGCGCTCTCCTTTGCTGCTTCCACACCAAGGCTCTCAGCTTCCGTGCGGATCCAGCCTTTAAACAACGACCGCAACCACACATGACCCTGATCCCCGTGCTGACGCTCCGTCCACACCAAAACAGAGCGCACAGAGCGTCTGGCGGGTACGACTTGGGCAGGCAACGGCAGCCACGTCACATCAAAAAAGCGGGAGGCAAGGTTCACACCGGCTTTCGGTGCCACCATCACCGCGTCTGTTTCGGCCACCACAGAAACCATCGCGAGCGGCTCATCGGTTTCGGCAATCAGAGCGTCCTTTCCTTCTTCTCCGAAAACCTGACGGTCAAAGGTGGAGGATTCCGCGTTCGGGCTCACTTTGAGGCCGATACGGCGATACGCCAGAAGTTGAACCAATGCCGGCGCCTTTCCACGCGAGGCTGTAACAAGCGGATGGTGCTTTGAAATCATGACCCCGAGCTCAATCGGAAAAAGCGGCAGACAGTGAAGTGACGGAGGCACCGCAATGTCGGTGCTCACAACGGCATCAAGTTCGCCGGTCACGAGCGCATCGAAACTGTCTTCGGAGCGGTAAATGTGTTCGAGTTTCGCTTTGGATGCTTCCCTCATGAACCGTGAAACTGGATACGTGAGCAAGCTCGGTTCTACAAGCCCGCGGGAAGCGATGCGGAAAACGCGCTGCGTAGTCTCGGGATCAAAGACGGCAGGCTCACAGAGGCGCTCAAGCCCTACGACGTGGGCCGCTCGACGTTTCTCACCCATGACGGTGTGCCGGTTTTCGGCCTCTATCCGAACCACACGAACCGCGTGACGGTCACCTATACCCAAAACGGCAAGAAGATCAAGGACGAATACCGCATCATCACGGGCGCTGTCACCAACTCCTACAGCGACAACCGCAACATCACGGCGCTCCCCACCCCGAAGGTTGTGAAGGTTGATCCGAAGTTCAAGGACCGTCTGTACTTCGTGAATTCCGGCACCCGGCCGCCTATGGGCTCTGACATCAACTGGGTGATGCCCAAACCCAAGAGCGCGAGCAAAACCGCCGCCAACCCCTCCGGCGGTTCCGTTCCCTTCCAGACGGTGCCCCTTAACTACATCGTCGACTCCCAGGGTGAATTCCGCTGGCGGTGGAATCCGGACGTGGTCTATGACGGCCGCGGTATTGATGTTGCCAAGCGCGGCTACACGATGGGTTTCCACCCCACGAAGTCCGGTACCTACACCTTCGTGCAGGGCCAGCGCTGGTACGAAATGAACTTCATGGGCAAGATCGTCGGTGAATACGACCTCCCCCGCGGCTACATCGATATGAGCCACGCGAGCTGGGAAATGCCCAACGGCCATATTCTTCTCCGAGCCGCCAAGGCCAATTACCTCCGTCCGGACGGCCAGAAGGTACACACCGTGCGTGACCACATCCTCGAAGTGGACCGCTCCGGCAACCTCATCGACGTGTGGGATTTAAATAAGATCCTCGACAACACCCGTGACGACCTCATCAAGAACCTCGACCTCGGTGCCGTCTGCATGAATGTGGACGTCACGGCCGCGGGCCAGAAGGTTGCCAATGAACCCGAAGCCCCCTTCGGTGACGCCCCGGGCGTCGGTGCCGGCCGCAACTGGGCGCACGTCAACTCCGTTGCCTACGATCCGAGCGACGATTCCATCATCATCTCCGCACGCCATCAGGGTGTGGTGAAGATCGGCCGTGACAAGGAAGTCAAATGGATTCTCGCGCCGCACACGGGCTGGAAGAACGGTCTTGAGAAGAAGCTGCTCACCCCGGTTGACAAGAACAGCAAGCCCATCAAGTGCACGCCCATGGGCGAATGCGAAGGGAACTTCGACTTCACCTACACGCAGCACGCCGCGTGGCCGAGCGCTTCGGGCCGCGGCAACCTCACGGTATTTGATAACGGCCAGATCCGCCACTACGAGCAGCCGCCGCTGCCGGATATGAACTACTCCCGCATCGTCGAGTACAAGATCGATCCGGTCAAAATGACGGTGCAGCAGACCTGGGAATTCGGTAAGGAAAAGGGCGTTGACTGGTTTGCCGCCATCACCTCCAACGTTCAGTGGCAGAAGGACCGCGACACGATGTTTGCCTTCTGGGGCTCCGTGGGAATCTTTAATCCCAAGACGGGCACCATCGGCCGCATTTCCGAGCAGGACTACAAAACCAAGGGCATCAAGGTGCAGATCGACGTGCATAACGACAAGCCTGCATCCACGCACTACCAGGCGCACGTTTTTGATCCTGAAAAGGTCTTTGCCCGTTAATTTCCGTCCTGATTAACCCTTTTGAGTGCAACCGGAAAACCTTTGGAAATCCGGTTGCGCCTTTATTCTCCGGATACCGTACATCATGAAACGCAGAACCCTTGTGGCTGCCGCCGCAGCCCTTTCATTCACCGCCGCTCTGCCGGCCCTTGCCGCTGAAAAAGGCACCCAGTATGTGGTGCTCGATAAACCTCTGCCGAACGCCGAAGGGACCTTAATCAAGGTCTTCTCTTACGACTGCCCGTTCTGCTACAAGTACGACGTAGGTGTTGATCCGCGGGTGCTGCCGCGCATTGAAAAGGAAGTCGGCCTCAAATTTAAGCCGATGCACCTCGAAACCAAGGGCACCTATGGCCGCTGCGCGAGCGTGTTTCTTGCGATGTGCATGCTCCGGGACGAAAAAGCCGGTGTTTCCATTGAAGACAAGAATTCGCTCTTTAAGAAAGCCAAGGACGCGATCTACAACGCCTACCACCGTAAGCAGGAACGGTGGACGGCGGGCGAATCGGCGTTTTTGAAGACCATGACCGACGCTACGGGCCTCACCGCCGCCGACTACGAAGCCGCGAAAAAGGATGCTGCCGTGACGGCCTTGGCCGACAACTGGAAGGTCACCTATGACGTCGCGAAGATCCAGGGGATCCCTGCCTACGTTGTCAACGGCAAGTACCTGATTATGACCAAGTGCATCCGTAACTTTGACGGCATGGTCTCACTTGTGAAAGAACTCGCGGCCATGAAGTAAGCCGGTGACGTCAGGGAGAACAACTATGCAATGGACAGGGCGCTTTAAGGCCGATCCCGTCGGAGAAATTGCCCGCTGGTCAGACATGCGCTGGCCGTGGTTACTCATTATCTTTTTAAGCTGCGCCCTCGTTGTGATTGCGCACAACGTGTTTCAGGTGTGGCTCTATATGAAACCCTGCGAGCAGTGCGTTTACATCCGCTTCGGGTTCCTGGTGGTTGCTTTGGGTGCTCTGATTACCGTCATTAATCCCAAAAACCTCATCCTGAAGCTCGTCGGGCTCGTGGTGAGTGTTTACGGGGCGGTCTACGGCCTCATGTGCTCCTTTAAGCTCTCGGCCATTCATCACGCGATTCACGGTGACGATATGGAGGCGGTCTTCGGGATGCAGGGGTGCTCTCTGGAACCGAAGTATCCCTTCGGGCTTGCGTTGGAAAAGTGGGCGCCGGACTGGTTTTTGCCCACCGGTGACTGCGGCTACGACACGGCGGTGGTGCCTGACGGTACGGTGCTTTCTTCCGCGCAGCAGTTTTTGATCAACATGTATAACAGCGCCGACAGTTGGTATCTGATTCCGGCCTAGAAGTTCATGAGCATGGCGCAGTGCTGCATCCTCGCTTTCGGTGTGGCGCTCATCATGGTGGTCTGTTTAACGGGATCATCTCTCTGGAAACGATTCCGATAAGAAAAGCAACTCCTCTTCTCCAGCTTAGCGCCGGCAATTCACACGAACTGCCGGCGCTTTTTTCGTCTGCCGCACGCAAAACGGCCTCTCCAGGCAACATGTCGGGAAAGGCCGTTTATCCGCTTTCAAAGCATCAGGCGGTTACTTCGCGGTTTTAATGAACTTCTCGGCGTTATCACTTGCTGTCTTACCGCTCGTTGCGGCCCAGCCGACATTGGCGGCCGGAGCGGAGTCGTCTCCGTGCACGCTGTTTACCACCTCACCGGCGGCGTAAAGCCCCGCAATGGGTTTACCCGCGGTGTCCGTTACCTGAAGTTTGTCGTTCACACCGAAGCATCAGCGATGGGAATCTTACCTGAAAAGGCTTACTTCGCCTTCTCTTCCTCAGCTGCAGAAGCAGCAGGCACCGCCTCCTTTTCCCTCGGCACCACGGGATTGGGCTTATCCACAAAGAAGAGATACGCCTGGTAAACGTAGCCGCTCAAAGCGTACAAGCAGAAGAGAATGAAGACGGCAAGCGACGGGCGGCTTGAAACAAGGATAAAGACGATGCTTCCGAGCACAATCACCCAGAAGGGGGCACACTTTAAGCTTATGCCGCTTTTGCCCGAGTAAAAGGGCGCGTTACAGACCATCGTAAGCCCTGCGTAAAGAGTCAAAACAAACGCAATCCACGCGAGGTGTCCGGAGACAAATTCAGGGAGCTTATTTTCCACCGCAAGCCACACAAAGCCCGCGATCAAAGCCGCAGCTGCGGGGCTGGGCAACCCCTGGAAAAAGCGCTTGTCCACAACGCCCACATTGCAGTTAAAGCGCGCAAGGCGCACGCCCGCGCAGAGGCAAAAGACAAACGCCGCAGCCCAACCAAAACCACCTAATTCAAAGAGGCAGAACTTATACATCACCAGAGCCGGCGCCACACCAAAGGCCGTCATGTCGGCAATGGAGTCAAACTGCACGCCGAATTCGCTTTGCGTATGGGTTAACCGTGCCACACGCCCGTCCATGCCGTCAAAGATCATGGACAAAAGAATCATCAAAGCGGCGAAACTGAAGTTCTGCTCCATCGCCTGCACGATGGAGAGAAACGCGCAGAAAAGAGAAGCTGCCGTAAAAAGGTTCGGTAGCACGAAAATACCACAGGTACGCACAATACGCGCCTTACGGCGCCCGGCTTCAATCATGCGGGTGCGTGCCGGACGACGGCGGATGCGGGTAACGGTCATGGCTGACGGCTCCAGCAGGAAAACTGCTCAAAATGGAAGAAAAAGCCCGCACAAAAACTGGCAGGCTCTCATGTTAGGGCTTTTGTACCGCAATTTGCGTTGCAACACCCGTGACTTTCTGTCCGATTGTTACAGAGATGTCCCAATTTAAGGGAATGTAGACGTCAACGCGGGAACCAAACCGGATAAAGCCGTAACGCTCACCGCGGGAGATGGCTTCCCCAATCTGCTTGTAGCAGAGAATGCGGCGGGCAACGAGCCCCGCGATCTGCACAAAACACACGCGCGCCCCGGATTCGGTCGTCACCGTCACAGCGTTACGTTCATTGAGTTCACTGGCTTTATCAAGCGAGGCGTTTAAAAACTTCCCGGGCCAGTATTCGATCTTGTCGATTTTCCCGGACACAGGCGCCTTCTGGCTGTGCACGTTAAAAACATTCATGAAGATCGAAATCACGCGGGCTTTGTCCCCGGTGTACGGGCACACCGTCTCTTCGATCTTAATAACGCGCCCGTCCACGGGGCTCACAACAGCCTGGGGATCCGCCGGCGGTTCACGGCAGGGATCACGGAAAAACTGCAGCACAAAGGCAAAGAGCACCCAGAAAATGAGGGCCGCCCAGCCGCCCGCAAAAAGCTGCACAAGAAGCGCAACGATCAGCGTTCCGCCGATAAAGGGCCAGCCTTCACGGGCAAAGAAGGGATGCGGATAGAGTTTTTGGTTCACGGTAGAAAATACTCCGAAAGAATCCGGACAGAAGTTTTTTAAGCACCCCGTCTCAGAGACGCTTTTCAAGGTGATGACGGACAACGTCAAGGTCTTCAAGGAGCTTGGCGTCCGCCGGGTACGTCTTTTTCACGTACTCGATCGTGCGCACGAGTTTTTCCCAAGCGCGGCGGTTTGCTTCAAGTTCACTTTGAACCGCCATCGCGGAGCGTTGGGAATCTTCCGGTTTGATGTCCAGGAAATTGACATCGGTTTCGTCCTGGCGAAGCGTCGTCATTGCCGTAATCCTCAAGGTTCGTTGTGCTTTATGGGACCGCAGTCCCGCACTTTGATTAGTTTAGGTGAATTATAGAAGCGCGAAGGCCCGATCTTGGGCAGAGTCTCAGAATCAGTGCCGAGTCACGGGCTCCGGGGATTCTTCAGACGCGTCGTCCTCATCATCGCCCTCATCGATAATCTTGTCGGCAAACCCGAGAAACGAGGGCACCACCGTATCGTCCGTCCCCACAGCTTCCTTGCCGTCAGTGTCTTCCACGTTTAAAACCGTGATGTCAAAGGCAAGCCCCCAGCCTGCGAGCGGGTGATTGGCGTCCAACACGGCCTTGCCGTCAGCAACATCCGTCACACGGTAATGCCGCCCGTCGTTTGCCTCCCCCGGAACATGGTCAAACACAAGACCCGGAACAATCGTTTCAGGGTCCCCGAGCTTTTCCACGTCGGTCACAAAAACCGCGTCGGGATCAAATTCGCCGAAGGCGTCTTCGGGTTCAAGGCGCACACTTGCCTTGTCGCCTTTTTTAAGGCCCTCAAGCGCCGCTTCAATCTTGGGGAAAATATCGGCGTGCCCGTGCAGGTACGCCACACCCTCTTCGGGCGTTTCTTCCAGAAGATTTCCCTGCAGGTCCGACATCCGCACGCGGATCGTGACAAGCGAATCCTTGTTAATCGTTAATTCAGGCATTTACTGTCCTTTGAAAATCCGTTCTTTCTGAGCTCTAAATTCGGCGTCCGTAATGAGGCCCTTGTCTTTGAGGGCCGCAAGTTCTGTGAGCGCCCGCACCGTCTGATCCGCGGGCGTCTCACCGGCGGGTGCGTTCCAGCCCGGCCCCCAGCGGTTTGCTCCGTCGCTACCCGCAAGGCAGCCGAGAATCAGAATCCCGATCTGCCCCAGAACCGGCACGATGAGGAGCAGAATCACCCAGAGACCGCTTCGTCCGATATCGTGCAGCCGCCGCACGATAAGCGCAACACCGAAGCAAAAGACAACGAGCGTTGCGAGAATAATCAGTACCTGCGACAGATTCCAGGCGTTTTCGGTCATCTGCACCCAGTAGAGGCCGTCGCTCACGTTCTGCAGAAGCGTCGTCGCAACCGTAAGCAGTATCAAACCCGCCCAGTAGTGTGAGCGCTTTGTGCGGGCGTTAAGCCTGAAACTCAGAATATCTCCCATGTTCTTTTCCTTACCGCTGCCTCATAAAAAACCGGCATCCCGCACTTGTTGAGGACACCGGTTTTTATGCGAGCGGCAAAACCAAAAGGCTTAGCGCGTCTGCTCACCAATGAGGGTCACGATGTTGGGAGCGACTCCCGTGGTGTCGGCCCGGCCCTCGGCGCCCGTCACCGTCACGCGGGTCTTTTCACCCTCAGGCTGCAGACGGATCTGATAGGGAACGGGATCAACGGCAGAGCCCTTACCGAACATATTCGTAAAGAACCCCTGCTCCTGCTTCTGGGCCTTTTCATAGTCCGGATCGAGGTACTTCACCATAAAGAGCCCGCGGCTTCTGTCGCGGTCGGTGACATCAAACCCGGAGCGGTCAAGCGCAAGGCCCACACGGCGCCATGCGCGGTCAAAGGGCTCATTGATCAAAACAGCTTCGGCCTTACCGTCTGCGCCCTTCACGATTTCGCTCTGCGGGGTGTACTTGACAGCAGCCAGGGCATCAAGCTGCTTTTGCTCTTCGGGCTTAGCCTGCGGATTAAATTCGCTTTCAAGCTTCTGCGCAAGGCGCGTGAGCATCTCGGCCTCAAGCTGCGGGTCCGAGGGGCCCGGCTGCCAAATCGTCGAATCTTCCTGCTTACCCTTTAACACTTCCACCATCTGACGGTGCGTGATGTAGATGTTGCAGGTGTTGTCGTCGTTACGTTCCATGCGGGCGCGGTACTGATCACGCTCACCCGTGTCGTAGACGAAGTCGAGAACCTTACCCAAGGTGCCGCGGATGATGTCGCGCGGCAGGTTTGCCTTGTTTTCCGCCCACTCCGTCTGAATCACGCCGCTTGCCGCGTCCTGATCCTTAATCTGAAGACCCATCGTGGCCCAGAAGTCCTGAAGCACCGGCCAGACTTTTTCCGCCGGGGCATTCACGTGCACCCAGCGCACCTGGCCGTCGCGCATGACTTTGGCAACCTGCGTCACAGGGAGCAGCGACCCCGGCTTATCACCGCTTTTTTCCGCGTTAAGTTCCACCTTGGCGGCTTCAGCGTTCGCGCTCACAATCTGCGGGCGCTGCGGCACCGTGTAGCGGTCGTTTTTCGGAATGGCCGTCAGATCCGGCGGGATTTCCAGCGGAGCACGCGACGTGCTCGATTCGTACTGCACCGAGTCGTCGGAAAAGTTGATGCCGAGCATAGAGCAGCCCGACAATGCGGCGGCACACGCCGTAAGCGTCGCTGCACGGATCGCTGTTTTGACCATGAGACGAAGATTCCTTAGGAAAATGCGGTAACGGGCGCGGCAACCAGGCATATACAGTTACATATACGCATTGCCCCACCCTGAGTAATTCGGGAGTTTAGCAAAGCCCGGTCACAATATACGGGCCATTTGCAGTTCGAAAAGAATTTGAACGGGCCTGCTGATGTTCCAACTTTTCTCCGATCAAACTGCTGACACACATATACATGTATGCACAGCAAAATTCCCGAACAGGCGTTCTCTGAGGCATTTCCTCTTTTGAAAAACCCGTCCATATAAACAATAATGCGACTCGTTCTCATTTATTGACAATGCCGGCAGACCTTTTCTACTGCCAGGCTGCCGGCAAAAGAACAAAAGTCATAGAAATTCCGCGAGGAAACCCGCGTCTTCAGACGCGGGAGGAATCGCGGCCCTCCTTTCTCAGTTCAGTTAAAAACATCTTTCGCTTCTCAAGAAGCGAAAGTTTCTTGTAGGAAATACC
>ENA-UONU01001241-UONU01001241.1-human-gut-metagenome-genome-assembly--contig:-CS51-NODE-1241-length-19967-cov-7.626507_pt1 | contig 19967 bp, 17 predicted proteins | sample MGYA00242462_ERZ724009 | MGnify/ENA metagenome assembly ERZ724009 | reverse complement strand
TGGATAATTCCTTACTGGCTGTAAGGGATATTAACCATAAATATATTGTAGTAGAGAGGCAGTTATGATATTTGAGACACATGCACATTATGATGATGAAAGTTTTAACGATGACCGTGAAGCATTGATCCGTTCCCTGCCGGAAAAAGGGATTGGCAGGATCATCAATGTTGGGGCTTCGATAGAGACAACAAAGACAACTCTGGAACTTGCCGCAAAATATGATTACATTTATGCAGCGGTGGGCGTACATCCAAGTGACATCAGCGGGTTGAATGAAGAGACATTTGCCTGGTTAAAAGAGCAGGCATCTCTTCCAAAGACTGTTGCGATCGGTGAGATCGGACTGGATTATTATTGGGATAAAGAGCCGGAGGTGCAGAACGCACAGCGTTACTGGTTCAGACGGCAGATGGAACTTGCCAGGGAAACCAACCTTCCGGTGATCATCCATTCCAGAGATGCAGCAGCCGATACTATGGAAGTGATGAAAGCGGTTCACGCAGAGGAGATACCGGGTGTCATCCATTGCTATTCCTACTCCAGAGAGATGGCACAGGAATTTATCAAAATGGGTTACTACATCGGTGTCGGTGGCGTCGTCACATTCAAAAACGCAAAAAAACTGAAAGAGACAGTGGAAGCAATCCCATTGGAGCGCATTTTACTTGAGACGGACTGTCCTTACATGGCACCGGAACCGCACCGCGGCACGAGAAACGATTCTTCCAATATTCCGTTTGTGATCGCAAAAATCGCAGAATTAAAAGGAATCACAGCGGAGGAGGTCGAGCGTGTGACGGAGGAGAATGCGGGAAGGTTATTCACAAAAGTATCTTAACTCCACAGCATCCTTCCAGAAGCGTTTCGGAATATTCTGTGCCTGTAATTCGGGGTTAGTACGTGCTTCGATCGCAATGCTGTCGAAAAAGGCCAGCCACAGTTTCTGGAATCTTGCTTCATTCTCAGAATAGTTCTGAAGAAGTTCGGTATTGATGTCCGAAGCATCTACAAGCATATAATTCTTTCCGGCGCGGTGGACTGCCGCAAGCTGGTGGGTTTCATCGTAAATCATAAAATTTTCCTGCGGAAAACGATCCGTAAAATGCTCTGCTAAAATTGGCAGGACATTATTTTTGGGATGGATCGTGGAAAACAGAACGCCGTTCTGCAGTTCCGAAAAGCGCAGAAAACCTTTCAGGTGGTGGGCTTCGGAGGCTGTGGCTCTGGACAATTCAAAGACACGGTAAATATAAGGATTACTCAGTGAATCCAATACACGGGCACCCTTTGGTGAATGAAGTGCGGCAACGATCGTCTGATACACGGCGTTCGCTTTGTCCATCTTCTTCTTGCCGGAAAGATCAATGGATAAAATAGCAGTAAGGATTGTCTCGTAAAAATCGTGTCCAAGCTTCCGGTTTAGCGTGGAAACAACTTTTCCGGCTTTTTCAGCGGATGGTGCGACGGTGTGGTAGTCGCAAAACAGCTCGTAATTATCCGGCTGACCGGATACCAGATAAATATCAGCGTGGGAGCATCTTTCCTGAATCTTTAATTCCCAGGCATCGTATACGCCGGTCAATATTCCGTTTGGTGTGTTTTCACAGATAAATACATGCATAATGTCCTGCTCCTGTCTTGAGAAAAATATTCAGGGAAATAAAAGTTTTACATTTATCTACGACAGCGGAAGCGGCTCCGTGGATAAGCCGGTATCGAACAGGCTCAATTGTTGATAACCGCTCTCACGGATCTCACGTGGTATCTGTGTCTTATCGCCCATCAGATTGCGGCAGATATAATCTTCTTCCAGCTTCGTGCGGTACATCATCCTGCCGGAGCAGGTGATAAAATAAAGAGCGCGTTTCAACACAACACCTATCTTCTTGAGATCAGCAAAATCGAGGGTGCTGTGGCGTCTTGCTTTTACAATGCGGCTGGCAGATTTATAGCCAATACCTGGGACACGGAGCAGTGTATCATAGTCTGCACGGTTGATCTCGACCGGGAAATATTCCAGATGCCGGATCGCCCAGTCACACTTGGGGTCGAGAAAAATGTTAAAGTCCGGCCGCTCCGGACTTAAAAGCTCGTCGGCTTTAAACTTATAATAGCGGAGCAGCCAGTCTGCCTGATACAGACGATGTTCCCGCAGGAGCGGCGGACCGCCGGGCAGTGCAGGAAGATTGCTGTTGTGGGTGACATTCACAAAGGCAGAATAGAACACTCTCTTTAAATCAAATTTCTGATACAGATTCTCGGCAATGCTCACAATCTGGTAATCGTTTTCCGGGGTTGCGCCGATGATCATCTGTGTGCTCTGTCCTGCGGGTACGAACTTCGGGGCATGCTGGTAAAGAGCAACTTCATTCTTATTTTCCGTAATACCGTTCTGAACCATGCGCATTGGCTTCAGGATAGTATTTCTCGACTTGCAGGGCGCAAGCTTTTTCAGGCTGTCTGCGGTAGGCAGTTCCAGATTGATGCTCATACGGTCAGCCAGAAAACCAGTTTTTTCAATCAGCAGAGGATCAGCGCCGGGAATCGCTTTCACATGGATGTAACCGTTAAAATGGTGCGCTGTGCGCAATTTATAAAGGGTCTGGTATAAAAGTTCCATCGTATAGTTGGGGCTTACCATAATGCCGGAACTTAAAAAAAGACCTTCAATATAATTCCGCCGGTAAAATTCCATCGTCAGTTCGCAGACTTCCTCCGGGGTAAAGGCAGCCCGCCGGACATCGGAGTTACAATTATTCTGGCAGTAAGAGCAGTTAAAAATACATTCGTTTGTAAATAAAATCTTGAGAAGGGAAACACACCGCCCATCTGCGGAAAAAGTATGACAGATCCCACAGGAAATGGAGTTGCCAAGGCCGATACCGTTACCACTGCGGTCCACACCGCTTGACGTGCAGGCGACATCGTATTTTGCAGCGTCTGAGAGAATCGTAAGTTTTTCCATCAGTGACATATTTTGCTGGATTTTCATCTGGATGTGATCTCCTCCAATCAAAAAAATAAAATAGAACATACGTTCGATAAAATGAGAATACCACATCCGGAAAAAAAATGCAAGAGAAAAAGACTGCCAATTTCTGGACAAAAAATCCTCTCATAATCCTGATTCCTTAGTTTTTCAGAATTATGAGAGGATGTGTCTTATGAATGGAGTTGTATTTCTGCGTATTTAGCTGCAACACGTTTGCCACTGAATGCAATCCCGAAAAGTCCAATCTTTTTTATGCCATGATATTCCATATCGGTAGAATATTTTTTGCTTTGGATCTGTTGTATCGCACTTGACGCAGAATCAGCAAGTTCGGTATCTGAAAGGTTTTTTCCAGCTTTAAATTCAATAATATAGCCCAATTGGGATTTATCTTTTGGCTCAAGCTGTATATCAAAACGCCCTTCGCCGGACTCTCTGTTGGAAGAGATATAATATCGGTCTGAGAGTATTGCCAACATTCCGAAAACAGTTCCGTGATAAAAATTTTCGTTTGTAGTGTCAAAAGTACTGGCAGACTGCAAGAGATATTTTTGCAAGGTGTCAGTGAAAAGAGTAGTATCACCTGTTCGAAGAGCAAGTTCGAAATCTCGGAGCAGGGAGCCGTTAAACAAGGTATTATAATTATCCAAAATCTCTTTCTGGAAAACACTTTTTATCTCGCGGTTAGGCAGCTTGAGAGAACAAATCGGGTTGTCATTAAATTCACTGATCACACTTGTGGCACGCAGATATCCGGCGACAAGCAGAAAGCTGTAGATTGTGTCAGAGTCAGCATTTACCTCCGGGTAAATAATATCCGTATTAATAATGGATTGCACTTCTTTTCCCTGCAGTAAAAGTGAGAGACTTTCGTACACTTCTTTGTCGGAACTGCGGATGAGTTCACCAATAATTTCATTGCCGCTTGTTCGGGACCAGAAAGCCTTTGGTTTACAGTTATTGTTAAAATAATTAATCACAGACCACGGATTATATATTTCTGTATTTCCGAAGAGATAACCGTCATACCATTCTTTAATTTCTGAAAGTTTTTCTGCCATTCCATAGTAAGCTGCCATATTTGATATATCGTTTACGGTAAAACCGAAATACTCTGAGTACTTGTCATCCAAAATCGTGTTTACAACAAGATTATTTAAACCACTGAATAAACTTTCTTTTGCAATGCGGAGTATTCCAGTCAAAATGCCAAATTCCAGATTCTCATTGTCTTTTAAAGCGGAGGAGAAAAGATTCCGCATAAAACCGACAACTTCATTATAATAATGATATAAGTGTCCTTGCTGGATTGGCGTGTCGTACTCATCAATAATAATAATAACTTTCTGGTTATAATGTGTGGCAAGTAAAGAAGAAAGTTTGCCAAGAGCAAACTGATAATCGGTAGAATCGGCGACATCATTTATGAGATTGTGAATGTATTTTTTGTCGTATTCATTAATTGCTTTGCTTGATAAAAGTTCTATATGGCGAAGAAATTCTTCTTTTAAGGTAAAACACAGACTGCGGTACATATCAGCCCAGTTAGTCTGATGCGCATCTTTAAAAGAAAGAAAAATGACCGGATAAGTCCCCTGAAGCTGCTTGTAAGCATCTCCGCAATCCCAGATTTTTTTATCTGAAAAATATATGGATGTATCTGTGGATGTTTTTTCAAAATAGGTTCGGATCATGTCCATGGTAAGTGTCTTCCCAAAACGGCGCGGTCTTGTGAAAAGATAAACCTTGCTGTGGTCGTCAATTATATCTTTTATGAGAAGCGTCTTGTCGACATAATAGCATTCTTTGGAAACTTCTTTATACGAAGTGATTCCAACCGGACATGGAAGTAATCTGCCGGACAAAGGTGGGTTTTGTTTGTTTCGAAGGATTTCCGGTTTTGTTGTATCAGAAGGGATCAACCAGTATCTTCCTTCTTTGTATGCACCGTTAATAAAACCGGCAGTGCAGAGCTGATTTACCCTCCGGGGAGTAATTCCCCAAAGCTGGGCAATATCTTTTGCCTTCAAAAATTTTTTATCCATTATAATCCCTCCATTGCATATGCAATCATTCTATATTTCCTATAATATGATATTTTCGGGAAATTAACAAGAAATAAAAATATAATTTCCTGAAAACGGGAAATTAATGAGAAATAAAAACATAATTTCCCGAAAAAGGGAAATACAAGAACTAAACAGCCCGTGCAACACTGCTAAATTATAAATGCTGCGTCGTTTATTAGAAGAACTACTATAAAACCTCTGATTTTTCAAAAATTAGTTCTTTTTATAACACTTTATGTAACGCCCTGAATGTTATAGTTAGTATAACAAAAAGGATAAATATGTTTTTTTGCAGCCTTGGCAAAAGTGCAGCGAGATAAACATTAAAATGGAAGGAAGAGGTTTACACAGATGAAAAAGGAAATGATGGAAAACGCTACAGGCGTAAAATTAACCAAAAAAGCCAGCAAAAACGTGATCAGATCATTATCGGTCGGACTGGCAGCAATGATGGCATTATCTACTCCGATTGCAGCATTTGCTGAGGATGCAGATGGACAGAATAGCAGTGAAACAACACCGGAAGAGAGTACAACAACTGTAACAACACAGAAATCTGCAGCAGAACAGGTGGGAGAAGTTCAGAAAGCCGCTGAAGAAACGAGCAAAACAACAGAAGCAGCAAAGGATGCGGTAAATGCAGCAGTTGATACAACAATTGCGGATGACAGTGGCGCAGACCAGACAACAAAAGATGCAGCAGGCGTATTGGATGCTACCGCAAACGGAACATTCGAAGGCGGTACAGATGTGAATGTGGCAGAAGAAATAGTTGACAAAACAATGGATCGCATAAAAGATGCGTCAGATGCCGCAGCAGATACCGACGCAGCTCTTGATAAGGCAGATAAAAAAGCAGATGAGGCAAATACAATTGCGGATGATGCAAAGAAAGAGCAGCAGGAAGCACAAGACGCATTTGATAAAGCACAAGCCGGAATTGATTCTGCAACAGACATTGAGGATGCGAAGAATGCTTACGATCAGGCAGCTGGTATTGTAGGCGATGCACAGAAAGCGTATGAGACTGCCAAAGCAGCTTATGACAGCAAAGTAGCCGAATACAATACAGCGTTAGACGAGCTTAAGGCGGCACAGGCAGCTTATGATACAGCAGTTGCCGAAGCAAGTACCGAGGCAGCGGCAGCCGCAGCAAATCTTGCAGCAGTTCAGGAGAAAGCGAAGGCTCTTCAGGAGGCAGCAGAGGAAGCAAAAACAGCAATTCCGGAGCTTACCGATGCACAGAAAGCAGCACTTGAGATCATCGCTCTGGAAAAAGAACGTGCAGGGGATACCTCCACAAACTGGAGAAAAGAAGATGAGCTGTTCAAAGTGATCCTTAAGAATTACTACATTCCGGAACTTGCCAAGGGAGAACTTGTTGACTGCAAGTGGACCTGGAATCGGAATGATAACAAAAACTATTGTGAGGTGACTTACAAAGATGTGGCAGGTGACACACAAACCGTATATCTGAACTACAAGCTCAACGATACCCGCGATGATCTTGTTATTTTCGAGAAGGCAGAAGAAGTGGTTTCCTATGATGTGAAGGGCACAGACGGAAGCCTTGCATTCAATATCAATGCAGAGAACTTCCCGGCAGATAAGCTTCAGAATGATCAGGATACCGCAGTTTATGAGAATAACGGAGTGGTATACACAATCGTAAATATAGGTGGACAGTTCTATGTGGTCGACTCAGCTTCTAAGGACGTTGAGGTGAACGATAACTATAACAGTGAACAATATGAAACTTCCGGTGAGAAAAAGACCACCTATTCAGTGGATGAAAATGGCAAACTGGTCAAAACGGTAAAACAAAACGTTTCCGAGATCACATACACGGAAACTAAATTATCTTCTGATAAGACATATGACAATGTCGAGGCAGCAGAAAAGGATCTGGCCGATAAAAAAGCAGCATTGAAAGACGGAGATAAAGATGTCGAGACGTCCATGAGCGCAACAGCGACTGCAGATGTGACCGTAAGCCAGAAAACTACATTTACGACAACTATTGATTTATCGAAAATTGTTGTTGAAATGAAAAAAATCAATAATGATAACGATAAATACGAGAAGAAAAATGCCGAGATTGCAGCAAAGGAACTTTTTGCTAAATTCACCAACAAAGAGGCGTTAGAGAACCTGCTTGGCGGCGATTATAAGATCGAAAGTATTAATACAGATAATGCAAAAGTGAATGCTGTAGATAAGTACAAAAATACTTCCGGCAGATGGGTAGACTGGGGTGCAGATTCTGCTGCTTATAAAAACGTATTTTCAGGCACGATCGTTATTACTTATTCGCAGACAGTGACTGCAAAAGCAAACGCTGTGGAATCCAAGACAAATGCTGTAAATGCAGCAGATAATAAAAATCTGGAAGAGTTAAAGGATCAGGCATATGATGCTGCAAAAGCAGATGCAGAAAAACTTCTTGGAGATGCGGTTTCCCAGAATAAGAAGATCACAGACAGCCTGAAAACGGGAGAACTGCATATTAACGGTTATGAAGGCTGGAATGGAAAACATAACTCCAACGTAGCAATCAAAATCCATTATGCCGATGACACATTCACAGAGGGAAAGAAGACAACGGATCAGGCAGTTGTTGACGAGAAGAACAGCTCCACAACCTTATCCGTTTCCTACACCGGAACTTATCAGCAGAAAAATTCCAAAGATCTTGGTGCGCAGACCGTGGAAACACAGAAATACAATCAGACTGCCAAGGCAGAGGAAAAAACAGCTTATACAAGCAACAAATATTATGATGAATATAAGAAAACAGGAGAAATCAATGAAGGAATCTGGCTCACCGGAAAAGATGATAATCGTTTCCCGGGACATGAAAGCTTAAAGAGCTTCTATGATTTCAAAGATGCAGCATTAAAAGCGGAGGCTGAAAGAGCAGAGAAAGTAGCAAAAGCGGATGCGATCATTGACGCAGCAAAGAATGCGGTGGAAAAAGTTGATAAAGCAAAAGCAGATGCGGACAGCTTAAAGGATAAGCTTACAGCACTTCTTGCAAGCCAGAACTACACAGCAGATCAGGTAAAAGAGTTAGAGGGACAGATCAGCGCGGCAGAGATAAAATTAAAAGAGGCAGAGGACATGGCAAAAGACCTGACAGATAAGTTAGGAATTGCAGGAGAAACACTGGCTGATAAGATCACAGAACTCACCCCTGCACCGGCTCCTGGCGAAGGCGGTTCCACAACGACACCGGGCGGCACAACTAGCCCATCCGGCACTGAGACCACACCGGGCGGCGCAGCCACAACACCTGCAGGCACTGTAACTACAGCAGCGGCTCCGGCAAGTGCAGTCACAACCGTTACAACAGCCACAGCAGCTGCAGCACCGGTTGAGATCGCAGAGACACCGGTAGCGCTTGCAGCAGCTGCAATACCGGCGGCAGCAACGAGAACAGCAGCGGTTGCAAATGCAAATGCCGCAGCTGATACAGATGCGGACGCTGACACAGATGTGACAATTGCGGACGAGGAGACACCTCTTGCAGCGAACGGTGCACAGGAGAGCACGACAATTGACGATGAGGAAACTCCACTTGCAGCAGAGGCTGGCGCAGTGGAAAACAAACAGCAGGAGAAAATGTCCTGGTGGTGGTTACTCATCATTGCACTTCTTGGTGTAACCGGCGAGGAAATGTACCGCAGAAATAAAAAGAAAAAAGCAGAAGCAGCTCAGAAAGATGAGAAATAAATTTTAACAGTAAGGCGCATCCAAAAGGTGCGCCTTTTCTAAAACGTCCATTGCAAAAAAATAAAATACGGAGTATTCTGAAAACAGGAAAAACATGATCCGTAATTTGTATACAAGGAAACAAAATCTATGAAAAAAAAGAAAACACTCATAATTTGCATGCTTCTTGGCATAATGCTCCTGACTTCCTGCGGAAAAACAGATCATCAGGATCAGGCGTCAGTCGCCACCGAGCAGACATCCGGAGACAGCCGGCAAACGACAGAAGAACCTGCGGAAACCGTCGGCGGATCGGAAGAGTCAACGGAAGCAGCCGGGACAGCCCAAGCGGCAGTAGAAGCCGTGGAAAGCACAGAATCTTCTGAATATGCAGAACGTAAAAGCATCATCATCACAGCCACAAACGAGTGCGGCATCGACATTGGGATGTTTTCTGTGATCGATCCGATCAGCGGCGAACAATACAATATCAGTGCAATCGCAGATGGACAGTCTGTTTCCATGCCGGTAGAGTGGCCGGTGGAGATCACAGATTTTCAGTGGGCGCTTTATAATCAGAACGGTGAACTCTGCGTTGAGGCAACCACGGATATCAGCCAGGCGGAGAGCGGAGTGACCTTGCTTCTCACCGGAGACGGAAATCTGGATGATGTACAGGAGATCTTCGAATAATGCAGACGATCTGATACAGACAATTCTGCCTGTACAGGGCAGTCAGGACAGAAATGATAAAAACAGGGGGTACTCATGGAAGAAAGAAGAGAAATATCGAGGGTAGAATACAAGACAAATGGTGTTGTCGTAATCTGCGATACACAGGAAAAAATATACGTGGACGTGAAAGACATCAGTCCGTTAGGCATGGGAATCTGTGTGCCGGAGGGGCATGAAGGCCTTCTCGGAAAACAGGTGATCGTTGTGGCAGAAACACTGATCATGTATGCGGAGGTTTCCCGCGAAGAAAAGCAGGAAGACGGCTCCACATTCATTGGTGTGCATGCGATAAAATTCACAGATGACGTTCTGCAGTATCTGTTTTCACACATTGGCTGATGAAACTAATCTTCTAAGCTCGCAGTTTCCGAGCAGCTGATCCCAGAAATGTTCAAGAGGAATCTCTTCATACTGGCAGATCAGGCTGCAGTCTAAGGCTCCATGGGCGACGATCAGTACATTTTTTCCGGAAACAACTTCCGGCGTTAAAACATCGTGGATAAAAGAGCCGCTGCGGGCATACAAATGCTCAAGACTTTCCGCACCATCTACAGCATGATAATGGACAGGATCATGGAACAACGTGTATACCGGACATTCCGGTTTCTGTGTGACATGTTCTGTTCCTTCATACATGCCAAATCCCATCTCGCGGAGGCGGTCGTCCGTCAGGATCGGCGTGCCGCTCCCTTCCAGAAAAATTTCAGCAGTCTCCTGCGCACGCTGTAAGGGAGAACAATAGCAGATATCAAATCGCAGATCTCCATACTTTTTCCTTGCGTCTCTCGCCATCTGGCGGCCTTCTTCATTCAAAGGAATATCTTCGCTTCCCTGCAGGCGGTGGACTGCATTCCAGTCAGTTTTTCCGTGTCTCATGATATATAACATAATAAACAATATCCTTTCCTCTTATAATAGTAAAAATCATAAACGCATTGCGGACTCAATTCCCGGTGCGATTGAATTATATCCTATATTTTGTTAAAATGAAACCCTGATCAGAAAACAGCTGCGGCACAACGCAGGAAATTGCATGACAGCTATTAATTTTACAGGAAAACTACCGATATATGAGTTAGAAAAATAAGCGTTCCGGCATTTACAGAGATCCGGATCGCAACCATGGAAGAACACAGGCTTATGCACACGGAGGTGTAGAACAATGGCAATAGAGGCTATGAAAGGGGCAGGGATGTCCTACGCGGGAAGTTCATCCGCATCAGATGTAAAAGCAGAGAGTCAGGCAAAAGTGGAAACTGCATCCAACGCAGCAGCTTCTGACGATCTCATGAAGAAAACCATTCAGATCGACACGAAAGAGACTGACAAAAACGGCAAAGACGGAAACCGGGATGACGGTCAGGCAAAGCAGACGATCTCCGAGAATTCCCAGATCAGGAAAGCAGTTGACGAGATCAATAAGAAGGCGCACAATTCCGAGGCAGTCTTCGGAATCCATGAAGCAACCAACCGTGTCACCATCAAGATCGTTGACAAAGACACGAAGAAAGTCCTGAAAGAATATCCGCCGGAGAAAACCCTGGACATGATCGCAAAAGTCTGGGAGATGGCAGGATTATTAGTGGATCAGAAACTGTAGATCACTGTCCAGAAGGCAGGAACAGCAATAGACAAGTGACAGATGCAAACAGAAAAAGATATAAACAAGTTACAAAACTGAAAGGAGCAGGATTATGCCAATCAGAATCACAGGTTTGAACTCAGGATTAGATACCGAAGCAATCATTTCCGCATTAGTATCTTCTTACAGTTACAAGACCAATAAATACAAAAAAGCACAGACCAAGCTCTCCTGGAAACAGGACGCATGGAAGACTTTAAACACAAAAGTTTACAGCTTCTATACAAGCTTGGACAGTCTGCGTTTCTCTAAAAACTACAATTTGAAATCAACCAAAGTATCTGATTCCACAAAAGCGACGGTTACAGCCAGCAGCTCTGCACCAAATGGTACCCAGAAGCTCAATATCCTTAAGGTAGCACAGGCAGGATACTTGACCGGTGGTAAATTAGATGACAGCACTACAACCGGAACCACACTCGCTGAGTTGGGCTACACAGGCGGAAACGGTACAATCACCTTGACAAAAGGTGATGGAACAAAGAAGAATATCGAAGTCAGCCAGGGCACTACGGTCAACAACTTTATCAATTCTTTGAAAGAAGCCGGCGTGAATGCAAGCTATGATGATATCAACAAACGTATCTTCGTGAGCTCCAAAGATACCGGTAAGGACAATGACTTTACACTGACCGGTGGCAATGTGGATGGGGCGAATGCGTTGACGAAACTGGGATTGAATGTAAAATCAGATGCAACAGACGCAACCTATAAAACCTACATGCAGTATTATGGTGATGGAACGCAGTCAGGTATCACAGCAAAAGTAAATGAAGCGATCAAAGCCTATCAGGATGCCCAGACCGCATATAAGACAGCTGATGCCAAGAACAGCAACATAAGCGCAGGCTATGGTTATGCATCTGCGTATGCGGCAATGAAAGATGCATTTGCAAAGAGCGGATTAAGTGAGGCAGAGCAGGATCAGATGGTGAAGCTGGTGCAGATGTCCGCAACGGATCGCGCACAGTCTGTCATGGACAGCAATGGCAATATTTATAAGACTGAAAAGACAAACGATGATGGAAGCGTCATTTATTCTTATACAGATGCAAGTGGGAATAAAAGCTACATCCAGAGTGAGACAACTGATTCTGTAACAAAATATTATACTGCTACAGCAAGTGAAGTAAAATACAACAAGATCACTGCATCAGACGGCAATGAGTACAGCGAAGATGAGAACGGACTTTATGTAGATAAAGAAGGAAAAAAATATTTTGTGGATGGCAGCAATTTAGTTGAGACAACAGGAAGAAAAGTCAACGGCAGCTGGGAAAAGACAGCTGATGGGAAAACGGTCGCTTTTGAAGCCAGCAAAAAAGAAGAGGCGACAAAGACCGTTTATACCAAGGACTCTAACGAGTTGAGCAACGCAAAATCCGGAACGACCGCTTATACAGATCTGGCAAAAAAGGCACAGAATGAAATGAAATTGTCAGACGAAGATATGAGTTCATATCTCTCTACATTGGCAACGAATGTCGGCACAGTGAATACTTATGAAAATACGGCTGATACCACTTTAGAGGATAGTAATGAGTATTCCAGAAAGAGCATTATCGATAAAGTACATACGGCTTATGCCCAAAATGCGGCACAGGGCGTAACAGACCTTACCAATACATTTGCCGCGGCTATCGCCACCAACAAAACGACAATGAATACCAGCCAGAAGACCATGGATAATAATCAGGTGCTCGCTGATATTGCCGCAATGGAAGACAGTACAGAAAAAGATGCTGCGATTGCTTCATTTGTAAAACAGGTACAGTCAGCACACGACATTGCAAATAACACAAGTATTGAATACAATACAGATGCCAAGAAAATCGATGGCTGTGATGCAGAGATTACATTAAATGGTATCCAATATACAGGAAGTACCAACAACTTTTCTGTCAATGGATTAAACATTACGGCACAGGTTGTAACTGGTGATGGAGATGCGAATGCGATCAGTATCACAACATCTACTGACACGCAGGGAATCTATGATAAGATCAAGGACTTCCTGTCACAGTACAACAGCCTGATCAATGAGATCACATCCCTGTACAATGCAGATTCTGCAAAAGGTTATGAGCCGCTGACAGATGATGAAAAAGATGCAATGTCTGATACAGAAGTAGAAAAGTGGGAGCAGAAGATCAAAGATTCTTTGCTGAGACGTGACGATAATCTGGAAAGCCTTATGAGCGCCATGACTTCTGCAATGAGCGGTGCGGTTGAGGTAAACGGCAAGAAAATGTATTTGTCCAATTTTGGAATCAAAACATTAGGATATCTGAATGCACCAAAGAATCAGCAGAATGCATATCATATTGATGGCGATGAAGATGATGCTAATTCTTCCGGTAATGCAGATAAGCTGATGACTGCAATTACCAGCGACCCGGATACAGTGATCGATTTCATGCAGGGACTGACGTCTAATCTTTACAATTCGGTTCATAAGAAAATGCAGACATCATCATTAAGCAGTATTTATACAGTTTATAATGATAAAGAGATGGCATCAGAGTATAGCGATTATACAGATTTGATCAAGAAATGGGAAGAAAAATTACAGGACAAAGAAGATTATTATTATAAAAAATTCTCTTCTATGGAGACGGCACTTTCTAAACTGAACAGCCAGACATCATCGTTAAGTGGTTTATTTGGCGGTTGATGAGTAAGTGAACTTGTACTAAAGATGATTGCAAAACAAATACATTGAACAGTAAAATACAAAGCAGAGCGGATATATTATCTGCTCTGCTTAATATGACAAAACCAGGAGGGTACTATGTTAGCAAATCAGGGATACGCAGCTTACGCTAACAATAAAATTATGACAGCATCACCAGCGGAGCTGACATTGATGCTGTATGAGGGAGCAATCAAATTTGCAAACCTTGCAATTGTGGGAATTGAAGAAAAAGATATTATGAAGGCTCACACTAACATCATGAAAGTAGAGCACATTATAGAAGAATTCCAGTCAACCTTAGATCATAAATATCCGGTTGCAAAAGATTTCGATGAGGTTTATTCCTATTTAATGATCCGACTTCGTGAAGCAAATATGAAGAAAGACAAAGAAATCATGGAAGAAGTTTTAAAGCATCTTCGTACCATGCGTGATACGTGGAAAGAAGTCATGCGTACCGCAAGAGCAAAATAAGATAAAATAATGGAGAATGGTGCTATGGCAGAAAACCAGTACATTGCAATTATGCTACAAAGTCTTCAGAAAAAAGAGAAGGTTTTAAACAGCATCATACAGATCAACAAACGTCAGAAAGAAGAACTGGAGAATCCATCTTTAGATCCAGACGACTTTGATAAGACAGTAGAAGAAAAATCAAAACTCATAGAACAGCTAGAGCTGTTGGATAATGGCTTTGAAAAGCTTTATGAAAAAGTACGTGAGGAACTGCAGACGAATAAAGAACTCTATAAGGATGAAATTCTTAAAATGCAGGGCTGTATACGCACGTTAACAGACAGAAGCATGGAAATTCAGACACAGGAAGCCAGAAATAAGCAATTGATGGAGCAGAAGTTCGCAAGTGTGAAGAAACAGGTAAGAGAAATCCGTTCCAGCCAGAAAGTTGTGAATCAATACTACAAGAATATGATGAAGAAGGGCTATGTGGAACCGCATTTTCTTGACAATAAAAAATAATTGATAGAAAAAAAGAAAAAAATCTTTTTTTACTATAAAGTATTGGAGGGAATCTCCGATATATAAGTCAAGTAAAGAAAATTACTTGCAGGTGAAAGTTCAAGCAGAGCGTACGGCTGGGAGGATGGAAACCTAATATAACAAAACAAGTACATAAAGTACAGATGCAGCATGGACGCTGCATTACATTCAAGGAGGAAAAAATAATGGTAGTACAGCACAATCTTACAGCGATGAACGCTAACAGACAGTTAGGAATCACAACAGGACAGCAGGCAAAATCTTCAGAGAAATTATCTTCTGGTTACAGAATTAACCGTGCAGCAGATGATGCAGCAGGTTTAACAATTTCTGAGAAAATGAGAAGCCAGATCAGAGGACTTAACAAAGCTTCTGATAACGCACAGGATGGTATCTCTCTTATCCAGACAGCAGAAGGTGCTTTGAACGAAGCTCATTCTATCTTACAGCGTATGAATGAATTAGCTACACAGGCAGCTAACGATACAAATACAACATCTGATAGAACAGCTATCCAGTCTGAAATTGATGCCCTTACATCTGAAATTGACCGTATTTCATCTACAACACAGTTCAATACACAGAACTTACTTGATGGTAAATTTAGTGCTAAGAATCTTCAGGTTGGCGCATTAAATGGACAGAAGATTTCTATCACAATCAAAGCGATGAGTGCAACAGGACTTGGTATTACTGCTGGTACTAACAACAAAGTTGATACATTTGCGGATGCAGGAAAAGCAATGAGTACTTTCCAGAAAGCTATTTCAAAAGTTTCTTCACAGCGTTCTTCACTTGGCGCATTACAGAACAGATTAGAGCATACAGTTGCTAACTTAGACAACGTTGCTGAGAATACCCAGTCAGCAGAGTCTCGTATCCGTGATACAGATATGGCTGAAGAGATGGTTGAATACAGCAAGAATAACATCCTTGCTCAGGCAGGACAGTCTATGCTTGCTCAGGCTAACCAGTCTACACAGGGAGTTCTCTCCTTATTACAGTAATCATAACTGTAGAATTACAAATAGGATCGGCATAGCCGGTCCTATTTTTTTGACAATCATGGAGGTAAAATGAGCAAGACAAGTGAAATAGCAAATACATTACAGATTGTAGAAAAAATGTTCATGCAATTACGTCAAGTAACAGATGATGCATGGGACTATGTGAATAAACATATACAAGAGTTGGTTTGCAGAATGACAGAAATGGTAAACTGGGCACAGCAGCAAATAAAGGAAGGTAGGGAATTTCCAATAGATATTTTGCTGCAACAGTTGCAGAATCTGGATGAAGCATATACACAGAAAGATGAAGTGCTATTAGCAGATACCTTAGAGTATGAGATAAGCAATGCATTGCAGATATATTTGGAGCAGGGAGAAGAATAGTATGGGATTTTGTGGAAATGCAAGAAGAACAGTAGCTGGCATGACAGATCGGCTTACGGCAATGTCTGTTGATAGGGTAGAGCAAATATATAGTAGTAAAACCAGCTCATGTCAGATAATGGAAGCAGATACAGAACAAGGCAGGATACTTGCAGTAGAAAAAAATAAAAGATTTTTTCCTCTAAATAGTTGTTATGATGCAAAAAAAGCGAGCAAAGAATGGGCAGAACAGTTTGACAGGGAGGATATTAATGATAATAGCACCATTATTGTATATGGTTTATCAGATGGAAGAAGTATATTGGAATTATGCCGGAAAAGGTCAAATTGCAGAGTGATTATATATGAACCATGTCAGGAGATTTTCTGGAAGGCAATGGAGTATGAGGAAGTTGCACAAATTGCAGAAAATGAAAACGTGTGTCTGATTGTAAAAGGAATATGTGAAGAATATTTCTTTCATGCACTACAGTCTGTATTAGACTATTCTAATTTTCAATTGGTCGTACAGGCGGTTTTGCCGAATTATTTACAGATTTTCCGAGAAGAATATCAGGAAATGATAGACGTATATAGGAGCGTGGTAGAGCTAATCATATTCACAAGAAATACAATGATTTTAAGAGGTGTTGAGATTCAGCACAATGCGTATGGATTAGCCAGAGACATGATTGAATCAAATTCAATTGTGCAGCTGACAGATATTATAAATAGGAAAATGATGAAGGATATTCCTGCAATCCTAGTGGCAGCAGGACCTTCTTTAGATAAAAATGTAGAGGAACTAAAAAATGCTAAGGGAAAAGCTTTCTTAATGGTTGTTGATACAGCTTTGAATACGGTACTGGAACATGGCATTATTCCAGATATGACAATTAGTGTTGATTCGAGGAAACCATTAACTTTATTTAAGCATAAAGAATATGAAAATATTCCGATTGCTTTATCAATGAATTCCAATAAAGAGGTTGTTAAGAAGAATCATGCAAAACATTTTTATGAGATAGATGAACAGAGCTATTTAAAGAAAATAATAGAAAATTCGGGTAAGGAGGCAGTACAGCTTCCTTCAGGAGGTTCAGTAGCAAACAATGCATTGTCGTTATTGTATGAGATGGGATTTGAGATAATGATTCTGGTTGGACAGGATCTTGCTTATCCGGGCGGAGTCGAGCATGCAGAAGCTGCTTATGGTAAGGGGAATGATAAGGTTGATGTAAAGAAAAAGAATTATATTGAGGTAGAAGACAATTACGGAAATATGGTCTTGACTGAGGCGAATATGAATATTTACCGTAAATGGATAGAAAATTATATTGCGGCCTATGATAATTTAAAAGTGGTTAATGCGACAGAAGGTGGGGCTAAGATTGCTGGAACAGAGTTTATGAAATTATCAGAAGCCATAGAACAGTATTGCAAGAAAGATTTTGATGCAAAAGAGATTCTTGATTGTGAACCATATTTTACAGAGGAGGAACGAAACCAATTTATTGAGGAAGTCAGAAATATACCAAAACAGATAGAAAAATTGGAAAATCTGGTAAAAGAGACACAAAAGCTTTATAGAAAAGTAGATAGTTTGAATGGAAAGGGAAAGACCAATTCCATGCAAATGAGAAAAGCAATGGATGAGATTGCATCATGCAATGAAAAGATAGATGAATCTGTTGTGACCGCTATGCTGCAGGCATATATTGCAAAAACAGATTATGAGATACAGGGTGAAGTATTAAAATACAATGAGAATGATTCGGCATTAAAACTGGTAAATGATTTTGTAGAACAGGGACAAAAACTGTTAACAGCATATCAGGATGCAATACAGCAGATAAGAGAAGATTTGCCGTTGATTATGGAAGACTTTGAATAAAAATACACCTTCAGAAAGACTGAAGGTGTAAAAGGTCAATGCGAAAAAGCAGTCTGGATCAATTCATGACATCGGATGAAATAAGTATGGTGTTCTTTAATATATTCATAACCACTATGTGCAATATCCTTTGCTATATTAGGGTGTGTGAGGTAATAGGCAGTTTTATCAAGGAGATCTTCTTCACTGGTATAAATATCAAGATGTTCTCCAGGGGTTAAATGCAGCAGCAAATCATTTTGATAATTTGTGAGTAGAAATCCCTCGCATCCAAGCACATCCCATACCCGGAGAGATACACCATTTCGTATTGGGCGAGATGTCAGGTTCAGATTAATCTGACTCTGATGAAAGATGATAGGCATTTCCATAATGGTGTTTGCACCTTCATGTACATGGATAGAAGGTAAATCTTTGGTGTCGCTAAAGGTATAAAGGTCTACATCATAAAGAGAAGACAGCATTTTTAGAAGATGTGTTCTCTCTAAGACCGTGATATTTGTTCCGATATAATATTGACTGATAAGAGCTTTGTAATCAGCATACGATTTTTCGGGAAAGATATATTTCTTTTCCATATTTCTATTAAAATATCCAACGATATCTGACGTGATCATTTCGTCAATCAGATAAGAGCCATATATTTTTTGTTGAATATTCATCAAAGAATCAAGATATCCCTTCATATAGTCAGAATCGTGCTTCAGATAAATATAGGGATTCTTCTCACTGTAAAGAGAACCGATAAATGAAATCTTGTGGGTAAATTTGGCTAAATCATTTATAGTTGCATTCTGGATATAATGTTGTTTATCTTCTGCATCACAGGCAAGTGGCAGGTAGAAAATACATTCTGGATTATATTTTCCAAAATCGGCTAAGAGTGCAGAGTCAAACAGGAAGATTCTGTTCCATGGATTCGAAATGCTTTTGGAAAAGAGCTCTAAAACAGGACTGTCTACAATCCAGCAGACATATCGAATGTGGTAAATGTTACATACCTCAGATATAATCGGATAAAAGTTAATGCTAAAGACAAAATCATAAGAATGTCTGTCAAGTTCATTCTGAATAAGGGACAGGGTTTCTTTTGGAGTTACGTCTTTGCGAAAAATCTCTGTGTCAATGGTAGTAACTTGATGTCCAAGTTCTTCAAAAGCTTTTATGATGTCACGTTCACAAATACTATTATAGCGATAAAATAAAATATGCATGGAGTACCTCTTTTGTTTGTGGAATTATTTTATGATTCATATTATAATCAAGAGAGAAAAAAATGTAAAATAGATATTAAAACAGTGAGGCAGGAAGATGGACAGGATCAAAGTATTATTAAGTATATAGAGGAAACAAAATGGCTGAGATAAGTATAATTATTGCGTGTTATAATGTTGAAAAATATCTGATGAGATGTTTTGAATCGTTAGAGAAGCAGACAATCGGTATGGAGAATATGGAACTCATATTTGTGGATGATGCATCCACAGATCACACATGGGATATGATACAGACAATAGAAAATCAGTACCCACAGAATGTGGTTGCGATTCACTGTGATGAGAATGGGCGTCAGGGAAAGGCACGCAATATTGGAATGTCATATGCTACTGCAGATTATATAGGATTTGTGGATTCGGACGACTGGGTGGAAGCGAATATGTATGAGATATTGTTGGATGAAATAAAAAGAAGTAACCGGGATATCGTATATTGTAAATTCTTCCGTGATAATGGAACAGAAGAAAAAGTACATCAACTGGATGGAACAGTGGCATATCTGTTGGTTGACAGTGATGAAAAACGAAAGGAATTTATCTGTTCAAATTGTCTTGGGTATGGAGTGTGGGATAAAAT